>ENA-ORBV01009425-ORBV01009425.1-microbial-mat-metagenome-genome-assembly--contig:-NODE-9425-length-16036-cov-4.033022_pt1 | contig 16036 bp, 10 predicted proteins | sample MGYA00237777_ERZ505514 | MGnify/ENA primary metagenome ERZ505514 (study PRJEB26160, sample SAMN06269048) | microbial mat metagenome | isolation source: Oligotrophic lake microbial mat | place... | reverse complement strand
ATGCGGGCATTGGTGACGGCTCCCGACACTACTGGGGCAGCATCCAATCTGCCAAAAATGATGCCATCGCGCGATGTCGCCCAACTCGCTTCTCGGCTGAGCGTCACGTTTAGCCCATATTTACGAAATAGTCCTTTTTCGTAGGCAATAGCAAACGGGGCGCAGTCATTTACAGGGACAAAGCCGATGGTAAGATTCGGTTTCTCCAGGCTCTTGGGGTCAATGATCGATTCCACATCCGCTTGGGCGATGATGGCTCCAGAACTTGAGACCGTGCCTGTGGAGCGGCTACAGGCATTTAAGGCGCTGGCCGCTGCAAACCCACTCAAGCCATACAGCAGCGATCGCCGACTCAGATAGCTCATAGGTGCCTCAATATAGATGGACAGGGCGAGCAGTTGCCCGCACTAGGTAGACGCGGGAGGGCGATGTGTGACCAAAATTTGTAAACGTCCTAGCAAATAATCCAGCACTAATCCCGTCGTGCCAATGACCAAAATGGCTAGAAACACCGAATTCAAATTGAGACGGCTCCACTCATCCCAGACAAAAAAGCCAATCCCCACCCCACCCGTCAACATTTCTACTGCCACAATCACCAACCAGGCAATCCCTAGGCTAATGCGTAAACCCGTAAAAATATAGGGCAGGCTGGCGGGCAAAATAATCTTCGTAATCCGCCGCCAGCGAGGCATCTCTAGCACCCGCGCCACGTCTAGATAATCTGTAGGTACGCTAGAAACGCCTAGAGCGGTGTTGATAATTGTTGGCCAAAGCGACGTAATAAAAATCACAAAAATTGCCGATGGGTTCGCCAGATTAAAGATCGCTAGGGCAATAGGCAACCAGGCAACAGGCGATACGGGTCTAAAAATCTGAATCAAAGGATTGATGGCTAACATGGCTTGACGCGACATGCCAATCAAAAAACCCACCGGGATGGCGACTAGAGAGCCTAAAAGAAATCCTAAAAATACCCGCCGCAAACTTGCTAATAACAGCCAGCCAATACCCAAATCACCAGGGCCACGTCGATAAAACGGATGAGTAATGTAGTCTAAGTTTGCCAACAATGCGTCTAATGGCGTAGGCAGTAGGTCAGAGACGAAGGTAGCGACTAACCACCACAGCAAAATTACTCCAGATATGCCCAGTAGCGGCAACAGCACAGCGTCCTGCACAATTGCAGGACGAATACGTCGTCGCCAAGCCACCTGAGCTGCTAGGGCGATCGCCAAAATATTAGACAATAGCATCGGTCTTTCCTCAGAGTGTAAGGTAGGCACATGTAACAAACACTATTAACGGGCGTCTAGACTATCCTCTGGGGGGCGAGTTGAGACGGTTCACTGATAGTATTTCATCAACAGACCTGAGGACACTGAAGGAAGTCGAGCACTTCAAAAGGCTGATTGCTTCAGTCTCCTCTCAATGCCGACGGAGTTAGCTGACGGGCTAGGGCTGAGAGGTGCCCTTCTAGAAAAAGATTAAAAGGTAGCGGCAAGACTTATACAAAACGCATAAACGTTGCCCGCTGCTGTTTAATTTTCAAAAGATTCGCCCCAAGGTTTGGTTCCTCCGCTCTTGCTGCATTATCGATTCTGATAGCACAACAGATTAGGCTGACTTACTAGTTAGTTGTAAATAGGCTAACATCACAGCCTAAAAATCGCAATCAGGCTGGTGATGCCGCCTAGGGCGATCGCACAGGTTTCTTCACGTTTTAGACGCAAACAGGGGACGTTGAGACTTCTCCACCAACGTCTTCGGCTGTTGGGCGATCGCTATTAGCTGCGTTCGATGGAGTTTTGTCCATCATATCGTTGCTTAGATTTGGAGCTAGGACAGCGTTTTGATTGCCACGTTACTTAGTCAGGTCGGCGCGTTACTTAGTGCGATCGACACCTTACTTAGTGCAATCGACACGTTACTTAGTGCAATCAATACGTTACTTTAGTGCGATCGGCTCAAAATTCAAAACTCAAAAAGATTGACTGTACTAACCAAATGCGCTTTAATCTGGCAATGCAGCAGTTTTGGATGGCCGTCCTCCAAGATACCCCGCACCCCTATCCCGTTCCATCCCTGAACCCACCCCCCTGCGGCACCTGTTAATCGGCACCCCCGAAGTGGTGCAACACACCATCCACCGCCTGCATAACCTCCACTACGTTGAAGTAGGCTTTTGGAGTCCGACAATTACCCCCCTCAACGCACAACTGATCGTTCCGCTCAACCCAAATGAAATCATGCGGATTTTAGTGCGATCGCTCTGCATGATTGGGTAAAACGCCATCCGTCCCAGTTAATACAGAAATGGCGCATCGGCGGCGCATCGACACTGTAGGGGTGAAGCATTTGCACCAGGATCTCAACTACCTCTCCCACATCTAAATACAAATGCTTCACCCCGCCGCTGCTTCATCCCTACTGCTGGCCAGGGCTGTATCGATATAGCCAATGCTGTGATAGTGGCCTGACTCAGACAAATCATTGATGGGAACATCGTCAGGCCGAGGGCGGCTGTAGGCAAAATGGGCGGTTAAAGCTGGATACTGTTGGGCGATCGCACCGATCTCATCGCGAAAGGTATGAAACTGACTATCTCGGGTGCTATGGAAAAACCAAAGAGGGCGATCGGGATTGAGCCAAGTCGCCGCCTTAGCCATGCTAATCATCGGTGTAATCCCCACCCCATTGCTAATCAGCACCGCAGGCGACGATTTCTGTACATCCAAAACGAACTTGCCACTGGGCGGCTTGGTTGGGATCACCGCGCCAACGTCAACGCAATCATGCATAAAATTAGACGCAATCCCAGGCGGCACGTCTAACCCAGCAGGCATCAGTTCTCGCTTAATCGATAACCGATAATAGGCAGGCTGTTCTGCATAATCTGACAGAGAATAGGTGCGAATGATCGCTCTAGCTTAACCAGGAATCTTTAACTTAATCGTCAAAAATTGACCCGGCTGAAAACTAGGTAGACTAATTTGCTTTAAACTCGTAAACACGCCGTTCTCCAATTGACCGCAAAAACAGCCTTCAAGTTGATATTTATCATTACCTGCATCAATATCACCGATGCCATACGTTTTAGCATGCGATCGCTTTATGAGAAGGCCGTGAGGGAGATCTAACAAATGTCTGAGAAGGGCTAAAATTTAAGCCGTTGCAGCGATGTCGGGGGCGATCGGGCGATCGCCCCATACCTATCTGGTGCGATCGCCCTTCACATCAGCCTACGCAATCACAAAATTGCGAGAGCCGATCGTCGTACTCGTAACATTCAGCAGCGTTGCCAGCGTGGTAAAGCTAGTGCCGACGCCGCTGCCATCCGTATCAACCTGCACCTCTGTGTTGGCACCCACCTGAACCAGTTGCACAAACTGCGTCAAGCGGTCAAAGGGGCTTGTTCCACCAAAGGCGGCACCGGTAAAGATCGCTCGCAGGTCGATCCGATCTTGCAGAGCGCTGAAATCGGTGATTCGATCCACGCCTTCCGCCAGAGTTTGGAAGACAAACAGGTCGCGACCCTGGTTGCCAATCAAGATATCGTTTCCTTGAGCGCCAATCAAAATGTCATTGCTCTTGCCGCCAGTGAGGCGATCGTTACCGTCGTTTCCTAGCAGGCGATCGCGTCCGTTACTGCCATCAATGCGATCCTTGCCGCTACCTCCTTTAACGAGATCATTGCCGCTACCTGCCTCAATTCGATCGTTGCCACCTAAACCGCGAATCACATCCCGCCACTTGGTACCCACCAAGGTGTCTTTCTGCGCCGTTCCTTTGAGCCGATCGCCCGCTTGCCCTTGACTAAAGTCAATCTCAGGGGTGGCAGCACCTTCTAGATTGATGACCACTGTGGCATCATCGGTCAGGCTACCCGTGCCGTTGTCTTGCACCTGCACCTTGAGGTTAAACTTGCTGTCGGCGATCGCCGATAGAGCCGCAACGTTGGCAAACGAAACCTGTCCCGTTGCCGCATTGATAGTAAACAGGTTGCTGGTGTTCCCATCTAAAATGCTGTAGGTTAGCGATTGCCCCACATCAATGTTTTTGGCCAACACCGTGCCCACCACCGTGCCATTGGGGCTGCTTTCACTCACCCGGAAGCTCTGGTCTGCGGCCACCACAGGCACAGCATTATCGGCTGGCCCAATGTTCAATTGAAATGGATCGGTTTGGCGTTGAAAACCATCCACCGCAATTTGGTAGGTAGTTCCGGCAACCGCATCAAATGTGACCCGGCTTTGGAACCCATACAGGGAGCCTGTGGTATCGTCATCTTGGTCGATCAGCACCAGCGCATCCACTGCTGTTCCCGTAAATACCGATAGGTAGCTGTCCAGCACACTACCAATCGTATCAATGGTGAACTTGCCAGCAGATGGAGCTGTCCAAGACCACCAGACCGAGTTGAGAGTGCTTCCCTGAGTGGGTTCGCCTGTTTCACCAGTAGCGCCCACGTTGGTTCCAGTCGTACTTAAAAATGTTCCCGTTAGGGCAATCCGATTGGCAAAGTTATCGTTGGTTGGAACCACCACTGGGCTAACATTGAGCGCCACAGACCCCGTGCCGTTATTACCATCGACAGCAATTTGATAGGTAGTGCCAGCCGTAGCTGCAAAAATAATGCGGCTTTGACTATCTCCAGGGCCAGCACCTGTGTAACTTTCAGGAATTGCAGTCAAACTATTGACCGCTGTCCCGGTAAACACAGACAGACTTGTCCCCGATGGACTACCTACCGTGTCGAAGGTGAAATTGCCGCTGGCAGGTGCCGTCCAAGACCACCATACCGAGTTAATCGTGCCAGCTTGGGCAGGTTCGCCTATTTCACTGGTGGCACCTATCGTAGTGCTACTGCTGCTAGCGGTGGCTCCGCTCAGAATAATCCGGTTGGCAAAATTATCATTCGCTGGAGGTAGCGTTGGGTTGATTTGAAGGGCGATCGACCCAGTCTCCTCAGAGTCGCCATCAACGGCAATCTGATATGTGGTGCCAGCGATAGCGGCAAAGGTAATCTGTCCTTGGTTTGCTCCACCTCCTGTAAAGGTTTGAGCTTCAAGAATGGCAGTCAGGCTATTTACCGCTGTTCCGGTGAAGACAGCCAGACGAGAACCCATCTGACTATTTAAGGTGTCAATCGTGAAGTTGCCGCTGGCAGGTGCCGTCCAAGACCACCATACCGAGTTAATTGTGCCAGCTTGGGCAGGTTCGTCTATTTCACTTGTGGCTCCCACGTTGTTGCCTGTTGTGGTAACCGCAGCACCTGTTAGCGTAATTCGATTGGCAAAATTGTCATTCAGCGGCACAACAACAGGGCTGAGATTGAGCAGGATCGATCCAGTCTGGTCGTCTGAACCCTCTACAGCAATTTGATACGTAGTGCCAGCAGTAGCTGTAAAAATAATTCGGCTTTGGCTACTGCCATCGCCTGTGTTTTGATCCGCTGCGGGAATGACCGTGAGGCTATCGACTGCTGTTCCGGTATAAATCGAAAGCGCTGTATTAAACTCGCTGCCCAGAGTATCAAGTGAGAAACTGCCGCCGGAGGGAGCCGTCCAAGACCACCACACGGAATTATTGTCCACGCCAACATCGGGTTCACCCGTTTCGCTGGTAGCACCGATGTTGATGCCTGTAACGTTAAACGACGTTCCAGTCAGCAGCACTCGGTTGGCAAAGTTGTCGTTGGCGATCGCCAGCACGCCTTGGTACGCTGCCAATGATGCAGCGCTAAATACTGGGGTAATTGCAACGTCGCCACTCGTAACATCCAGTTGCCAATTCCCACCCAACGCCGCATTGCCCATGGGCGTAGTCGAGGCGGCAATGCTGGCTCCAGTTAGGTGGTGCAATTTCTCAACAAACTCCGCTCCCGCATCTCCCGCTGCCACATTGCAGCCATACAGAATAATGGCGTGAGCGGTAGGGCTGGAGGCAGGGAAGCGCGTGTCGGTTCCCGATTTTTGGGGTTCCCACCAAGTCCGGAGCTGGCTGGTATACCGAGCTAGGGTATCGAGACTAAGCTCAGTATTGCCTAGGTGAAGACAGCCGGGTGCACCGTGGGAAACAACGTGGATCTGAGTGAGCCAGGGATGAGCTTGCAGGGCAGCGGTAATTTGCTGAATCCCATCTTGAGCTGGATTGAGGAAAAGAACTTGAGTCTCTGCGGCCAGTCCTGCTACCAGTGTTTGATAGTCCTCAATCCCCAAATCGATCACAACTAGCGATGACTGTAGACCGCTCTGGAGCACTGAACTATCCGATATAAAAACTTGGTCTAAAACAGATGCGTCTAAAACAGATGGGTCTAAAACAGATGGGTCTAAAACAGATGATGCAAACGATGCGTTGATGTTCATATCAAATTATTCTCGATGTTCAGGTGGATCAGATCAGCAGCTTTCTAGGCTCTTGGGCAGAGGTGATCTGTAACAAGTAGGCCAGATGAATCTCATCTCACCCCTGACAACACTGAATTTAGGGTGCTCTAAAGCAGTAATGATATAAATGTCAATGGCTAAATAACATAAACAAGTATGACCAAGAGAACAGACATTCTCCTGGCGATCAGCGAGTGAGCAACAGAGCCACCAATAGCTCCAGTTTTTAGACTATTTAGGTTAGTCGATTCAGCTCAGGTTATTCAGCATTGAACGTCTACTGTTACATCAGGATTGCGTAATCTTGCCTAGAAAGTACTGCACTAACCAATCACTTCGAGGGGGCGATCGCAGATTCAGGCTAAATTTCAGTAATCCACGTAATTCTTCATATTTTTGGCGACCCAGCCACAGTTCCGTCCCGTAACGATTTGTTTATAGGACGGTCGGGATAAATCTCGTTTCTAGGCTTTGTCTCAAGTGCTGTAGCTGTCTTAGCGTAATCGCTCAAGCCCTCTAGCTTCCCTCTTATGCTCAAATCCCCAAGTGGCAAATGTTTCAAGCCTTGTATCATCCACTTTTGTCAGTCAACCAGAACCAGACCATTAAGCTATGGGATATCGCCACCGGGGAGTGCCTGAACGCCCTCAGAGGCGATCGCCCCTATGAAGGGATAAATATTACCGGAGTTACAGGTATCACAGCCGCTCAGGAAGCAACGCTGCAAGCATTGGGGGCGATCATCGCCGACTAGCCCGATAACGTCGCTGCCATTTCACGCCAACTTTGCCAGATTGAGGAAGGATAGAAAGGTGAAAAGTCCACTAAACAAATTAAACCAACCTAGCGATTAACCCAAGCCGGAAATGAAAATGCAGCCATGCTTAAGATGCCATAGGTATAGCTAGCATGCAGCTGGCTACCCGTTGTTGCAGACCCACTAGCTCCTAGCGCTACAAAAAACGGCAGCAGATGCTCTGGAGATGGATGATTGCGGTCGGCAAAGGGAGCCAGTTGGCGGTAATTGATCAGCGCATCGGTGTCTCCAGCAGCGACCTGAGCCGTTAGCCACTCCACAAAATCAGATACCCAAGCCGGAGGAGTAATATCGGCAGCATACCGACCGATTTCCCGCAGGTTGTGGGTGATGCTGCCGCTGGCCAGAATCAGCCCGCCCTCGTCTCGCAATGGGGCGATCGCCTGTCCTAAGCGCACATGATAGGCGGCATCTTGGTGGGGCTGGATTGACAGTTGAGTGACTCGAATATCGGCATCTGGATAAATTAACAGCAGCGGATTCCAAGCCCCATGGTCTAACCCTCGATTTGGCACCACGGCACGGGCAAACCCGGCCTCTGTCAGCAGCGTATTCACCCGTTGAGCCAGCTGAGGTGCGCCCGGAGCCGGGTAGGTGAGCTGATAGAGTTCTGACGAGAAACCCGTAAAGTCGTAAATAGTAGCGGGCAGTGCGGCGGCACTGACTTGTGGAGTCGTCGTCTCCCAGTGAGCCGAGATCACAAGAATTGCGGTTGGTGTTTCGATCTGTTGCCCCAGACCTCGCAAAAAGTCACGAGCCGGACTAGGACGCAAGGGCAGATCTGGCGCACCGTGTGAAATAAAAACAGCGGGCAGTTGTAACATATGTCTCCTTTAGGTCAAACAGGTGTGGGGTTGCCAGAGTGTTGCTCCACACCTTGACCTGACTGTTTGCACCATCAGCTAATTAAGACTAAGGATCGCAAATTAAATAACCTGCAAAATTGATGCACCTGTGAGGACATGGCAGTGCCATATGCCTACCCAGGAAATTGCATATTAATAAATTCATGATCCTAAACGGTGTAATAAAAGCGCTCGTGAACGACCTTACCGTCTTTCCAGCGCTGCACGGAAACTTGATCGTGAGTCACTTTGCCCCATTCCGAGTGGGTATAGTCTAGGAACCATTCAGAAATAATCACATCCTCACCATAGGCAACCGCCTTCACGTCAGCGCCGCGAAATTCGGTCAGCTTGGAGAAGAAATCGAGTTCGCGATCGCGATTGGCGGCTTTCCCTACCGTGGCAGGGGTTTCGTTTTCCTGCATCATCACATCATCGCCATAGAACTTCTCAAAGGCTTCCATGGCCTTACCTTGAAGCACTAGGGCTTTGATCTCTTCAAAGTTGGCTTGCAATTCTGCTGTAGTCATAATGCCGTTTCTCTTTTAAGTGTAAACAAGGGTAAATGCGGGCAGGCGAGGGTGGAAATGCGGGCTCGGTGAGCCGATTAAAACCTCGCGTTGACTGACTAAATTCATCATGCTTTATTCCCTATCCTTTGAGAAGATGGCAAACTAGAATAATACATATTCTTATTTAGAATTAATCGGATGTTAGATCGGATTACTTGTATGAACAGCTTTGTGCGCACGGTAGAGCTGGGCAGCTTCTCTGCTGTGGCCATAGAGCTAGCTACCACCCAACCCACCATCAGCAAACAGATTGCAGCCTTAGAAGAGTATTTAGACGTACAGCTCTTAGTCCGCTCAACCCGTAAGGTCAGCCTCACCGACGAAGGAGAGCGGTTCTATGAGCATTGCCAGCATGTGCTCGCTGCATTAGCAGAAGCAGAGTCTAGCGTCGGCAGGCGGCAGCAGCCCTCTGGCGTTCTGCGGGTCAATTGCTCGGTGGCATTCGGCCAAATCCAGCTGATCCCACGGCTAAAACACTTCCTCGATCGCTACCCCGACATTCAGATCGACCTCACCATGTCAGATCATTTCGTCGATTTAGTCGAAGAAGGGATTGATCTAGCCATTAGGATTGGCACTTTTTTAGATCAAACCTTGATCTCCCAGCCCATTGGCAGCAGCCGCTTTGTTGCTGTAGCAGCCGTAGACTATTTAGAAAAATTCACTGAACCTCAAGTCCCCGCAGACCTGGTGCAGCACAATTGCATTGTCTACACCCGCCAATCGACCGGAAACAAATGGCAGTTTCGCGGTACAGCCGTTACCGTGAAGGGAAATTTGCTGGTCAACAATTCTGCGGGTCTGCGAGAAGCTGTAGCAGCAGGGCTAGGGATTGGCACATCCCCCATCTGGGCCTTCAGCCACGGCCTTGAAAATCAATCGCTCAAGGTGATCCTGGAGCCATACGAACCCGATCCATTACCCATCCAAGCTGTCTACCGTCGAGGCCGTTTTCAGCCTGCTAAGGTTAAGTGTTTCATCGATTTTCTGATGGATGAATTTGGGCATAGAGTGACTTGATGCTGTCGCTGGGCAACGGCAGCTTGTCCCAAGGCTTGAAACCATAAACTACCCAGCCAAGCCATCCAGATTTCTAGGCAAAGTAACGCTTGCAGAGAAACAGAACTCAGGAATAACGGAAAAATAGCAGAACCGCTCAAAATCAATAGATCACCGAGCAGGCGATCCTCTCCGGCAGGTTGATATAACGCCAGCTGTCGCCGTTTTCTCCAGAGTTCACGAAATCCTAAATAAATAAATCCAAAATTTAATCACGTTTCAGATGAACCATGAACGATTAACTCTACTATCGTACTCAACCAGGTTGGTAAATAAAATAAACCAACAAGTATGACACAGGTCACAATTCGACTGTGGGTGGAACGGACACTGCGCCGCAGCAGGAGTAAACTAGACTGTTTCATCTTTGGCTATTGAGCATGTCTGAACGCTTCATAGTCGAAAAACTAAGTTTTTAAGTAGAACTTAAGCTCTGGGTGGTCGAATGCCATAGCGCCCCAAACTAATCAACGCAACTCCGATGACAAGGCGACGACTAACACACTAGATAGGCCAAAGGCTACGCCCAAAGCCGTACATAAAAATGCTAGGGATCTACGCCAAGAACGCTATTGAAGAGTGCCATATAAAAGTAGCGCTAGACCAAATAGCAAAATTTATGCCGCGATCGCTAATTTGTTGTAAGAAGGCAATTCGCCATTCAACGCTGCCAAAACTGGGCGGAAATGAAAGAACAGCTAGGTCTACTAAAAACCCAGCTAAACAGGCCAACCCGACAATGCAACACAATGCTTGAGGTTGATAAACGGGAGAATTGTAGGATGGGGCAACGGGTTTGTTAGTAGGTGCGGTAGCCATGGGAGATTTTGGGGCGGGTTAAGAACTGAAAATATAAACACTGCTAGAAATCTCTCATGCATAATCAATCACTAGACAGATTCAGTAAACAAGCTAAAACCCTACACTCAGCAAGTGGGGTTAAATTTAACCTAAACTTCACACTTGCCCGATCTCACTGCTCTGTCTAAAGAAGGAAAGCTATATGAATTGTTTGGAGGCAATTGCTAACGGTCACTTGGATCATCAGGATGCTGAAGGTGATCAATTATTTGTACAACAACCTCCCTTACCCACCTGCGAAGTTTGTATTATTGTTCCCGTTCAAAATGAAGCTGAAACGTTAGCTAAAACCTTGAACGCGTTTATAAATCAGGTAGATTTACAAGGGCAGTCTGTGGATCCAGCTCGCTTCGAAGTTATTTTGTTTGCTAATAATTGCAGTGACACATCAGCGGCGATCGCTCGTCATTTTGCAACAGTCCATCCAGAGCTAATCTTACATGTGGTTGAACGAGAATTAGCGCCCAAAGATGCCTATATCGGTCGAGTTCGACAATTGTTAATGGATGAAGCCTATCGCCGTTTCGTGCAGCTTAAAAAGAACCACGGCGTGATTGCATCTACCGATGGAGATAGTGTGGTAAATCCTACCTGGATTGCCGCAACCTTGCATGAAATAGCGCAGGGAGCCGATGCTGTGGGCGGTCGGATTGTAATTGATCGAGACGAGCGATCTGCGTTAGATCCCTATGCCAGAGCTTGCTACTTGCGGGAAGTAGGCTATCAATATCTGTTAGGAAAATTAGAAGCATTACTTGATCCAGACCCGTTCGATCGATTACCTCGACACCATCAGCACTATGGAGCTAGCCTAGCTGTAACCGCAGAAATGTACGCTAAAGCAGGCGGAATGCCTGCGGTGCGAACGCCTGAAGATGTTGCTTTTTACCGGGCACTATTGAGAGTTGGCGCGCGTTTTCACCACAGTCCGCATGTTCGAGTCACGACATCGGCACGTCAGACCGGGCGGGCAACGAATGGGTTAGCCAATCAACTGAATGAATGGGTCAAAATGGGAAAACAGCAGCAGCCCTTTTTTGTAGAAGATGTGGCAGCTGTTGAGACGCGCTTGAATATTCGCTATGCGTTACGAAAGCTGCGATCGCGCATCGTCTATACCAATCCTCCGTTGCCAGATCGAGATATGATAGAACTTTCGGTAAAACTGGGTGTAGAAAGTGACTGGCTGGCTCATGAGTTGAAAAAAGCTCAGCCGTTTAACCTATTTTTGGAACGACTAGAGCAACGTCAGCAAGAAGAAGGACAATGTCAACCGCAGTGGTTTCCAGTCAGAATTGAACAGGCTCTGACCGATTTGCGGATGCGTCTCTATACGCTACAAAAATCCTCATAACTATTACGTAACCCGTAGGGCATGGAAATGCCATATACCGTAGGCCATACCATATACCGTAGGGCATGCCATATACCGTAGGGCATGGCAATGCCATGCCCCTACTAAACCCGCTCCAATAGATCTAGGCGATATTGATCAGTTCGCTGCCAGAGCAGGTGCTTAAGCTGAGTGGGAGCGCATGCTAAAAATGAATTGTGGACATCATCACCTGTAGTCGGATTAGTTGGAGCAGTTAACAGCCAATGCACTAACAGCAACTGTCCGCCAGTCTTCAACGAATTGAAGATTTGGCTTTGTGCTTGTCTAAGATCAGCCCAACACCAGTAGTATCCCACTTCTGACAATACGATCAGATCGAAGGTCTCAGTCGGATATTCTGCTGGTACACTCATCAGTTGAAAGCTAACATGAGGCATCTGCTGGCAGCGCTGGATGGCTTGCTGCTGAGCGGTTTCAACCACATCAATTGACAGTAATGCATCGCATCGTGCAGCCAACATTTTAGTCAGCACGCCAATAGAGCCACCAATCTCGAAGCCAGAACGATAATGATTTGACCCTAGAGCAGCGATGGTTGCCGCATATTTACTCGCTTCATAGTCGCTTGTTTCAAACTTCCACGGATCTAGATCCTGTTGATAGAGTTGTTCAAAATACGCCGATGGAATTGATCCTAAATCCGATGAACTCATGTGATGTCCTCTAAGTAAACTTCCCAAGGATGAGAAAAGTTAGCTAACATGGCAGCCGTTAATTGAAACCCGTGGGGATCATCATCAATCAAGTCCGTGGTTTGAGAGCGATAGGCCGCGATCGCCTCTTGCTTTAACTGAACAACTGAATGAATATCCAACCGCCATGCAGATACCCGCTCATGGTCAGAACCATGACGGCGCTGCTGAGGGTCCCAATCCCAAATTGGGTATTCCACCAGCCGTGCCGATAACGAAAGCCGTTGAACAGCCGCGTGGATTAATTGCCAAGTCGCACGATGATCGAGGTGCGGATCTGACCGCCAGGGCAAGAAGATTAGCGTTGGCTGCCAAGTCTTTAAGGTATTGCAGCACGCATCCACCGCCGCAGAGAACTCAGCAGAGACCGATGAGTCAGACGGCATCACCGGAACGGAGCCATCCGCTAGCCCCAGAAACTCAATGTCTGCCGCAGCAACCCCTAGTAATGCCATGGCCGATCGCGTCTCTGACTCCCGCAGGGCGCGCAGTTTAGCAGCTGGATATTGACGAGAATTAGGATGTGACTGAGTGCCATCACTGATTACTAATATTCGCACCCTACAGCCCCGTGCACACAGTAACGCGATCGCCCCCCCACAGCCCAGCGTTTCATCATCGGGGTGAGGAGCTATCACCAACACTGAGTCTGCTGCAATCTGCTGAACTGAACATAGCGGCAAAGCCTGTGGATCGACTAGAGGAGATACGTTAGCATTCTGCATCTTATTCTGCATCTTGTTCTGTATCAGTAATCTGCATCTTGTTCTGCATCATGGTTAGACCAAAGCGCGTGAGCTGCATCCGATTGAGCCAGCGCATATTGACCTACTGTGGCGATCGCGGCATCAAACATTGGCTGTCGTAGATATAGGGTTAAATCTCGAATGATCCGCTCCATCGGATGAGGCGGCAATAAGCCACGGGTGCCAACGGAGCGTTCACACAATTGGATCACATCAATACAAATCTGTTCGATCGCCGTTCGTACCATGTTGGCATAGGCAACTAGCTGGGCAGAATCGGCGTTGGCGACTAACGGGTTACCCCCAAATATCGGAGCATACTGGGCAATCAGGTCGGCTGCACCTTTCAACCACAGATGGCCACTTTCAATGGCGATCGCCATCTGCCCCAGTCGGGCTTGTTGATAGGGATCACAAAGCCGATTCAGCAACTGTAAATACTGGCGCGTGGCGTCAAATAATGCCTCGGCTCCGCCTAGCTGCACGGCGGCAAACCGCACCACTCCAGCCGTTAACCAAGGCTGCCGTTCATAATCGCCTGGGTCACCAATGAGTGCCTGTTGATCTACCTCTACATCGCTAAAATCTACTTTATAACTCGCTGTAGCTTTCATCCCAGACGGCTGCCACCAGCTTTGATCGACCACAGGGCTAACTCTGTCCATCGGTACAATGCACATTTGCCACCGACCATCAGCCAATCGGCCATTCACAAAGGGGCGGTCTACATACCCCGAACCCGAGCAAAAGGTTTTAGCGCCGCTGAGCCGATAGCGGCCTTCCCCCAACGGTGCAATTGTCACACCATCAGCCGCTTCCGCATTCCACACCCCAAATACCCGATGGCGATCGCGGGCATCACTGGCATACACCCTAATTTGCTCAGCGTTACCAAACGTCTGAATCAGCTGCAAAGCATTAACATGCCCTTCATACACCCGCCCTACCGCCAAATTCCCTCGGCCCAAATGCTTCAGCACTAACAGCGTGGCATACATGCTACCAGCATCTATCCCAAACCCCAGCCCACCCAATTCAGCCTGAAGGGGAAGAGCTAATAAGCCCACCTCAGCAATCATTTGAAACTCGCTCACTGGAAATGCTCCAAGCTGATCAACCGCTGAGGCATTGGCAGCACAAACGTCAGCTACACGAATTGCCTGCTCCAACGCGTCCGCAATTGACGCAGGACAACACAGGTTAAGGCGGTGAGAAGAAAGTTGAGCAGTAATAATGGTCTCCTTGCGCTGGCAGCGACGGCGTGCAACTTGCTTTGAGCTGTACCATTTGGATCATGAAGGAAATCAATAGTCGGTGTCTTCTATCTTCTGATGGAGTTTGATGGCAACCTTTACTTGAATGCCCTTTGGGCTATACCCCTCTCCCCAAGCGCGCAGGATTTAGGATGAGGGCAAATGCACTCACAACGATTGCCAAGTCAATATCAGGAATGGGCTGCTGCTAACGCGATCGCCTTCACAACTGTTTTACAACTCCGATTCCTTCAGCGCCCGCCGTGCCAGCTTGACGTAGGTTTTCACCGTTTCATAATTCATTGACAAATCTGCGGCTACATCTTGCAACGATTCCCCTAGCTCTCGTCGTGCCAAAATTGTCGCCCAAGTTTCGGCTGTGTTGCTGGCGCGATCGCCGCCTGTCCGCTGGCGCTGGGCGATAAACAGGTCGGTTAATTCGGCAATCCGCTCCACCAACATTGTCTGCATCGACGGCACATGCGGCGGTTCTGCTGGCTGCCAACCCAGCCGCGTTTGCCCCAATCCAAACGTGGTTTTATGCCCTGTGCCGCAATAGGGAGCCAGCTGCACCAGCGTGTAAAATAACTGCTCAAATTCTAGATCGTCCTGCGCCTTGGGCGATAGGCCAAACTCGACTGCACCCGTAAATGCCGTTACCACGCCTTTCTTACCCGCCACCACCTTCATCGACTCTAGCCGATGGCGTAACACCAGTACCGTGTCCTCTACCCATTCCCAGAACAGATCCGCGTCATATTCAACGTCGGCAAATGCATTCCAGCGCCGCAGGTAACTATGAAATACATTGGCAGGCACTGGCAGCGGAAAATGCTGCCCGCGTCGCCGAAAGCTAGTCGGCGACACAAAGCTTAGGGTAGCCGCGTCGGTGGTTGCTCCCGTTGCCCAAAGTGTTGCGTAGGTGGTGGGCGGAAGGGCGATCGCCACCCGTTTGATCGGCAACGGCGCACCCCGCAGTTCCACCACAGGCGGCAGTTGGGATAGCCATTGCGCCAGCCCCTGCGCCACTTGCTGCGACAGCGCCGTGATTGTCCAGCGATAGGTTTGCCCTGCCTGCACCTGAAAACTCCGGCCTTTGGTCAGTAAGGATCCTTCTAGCCCCGATATGGTAAATGCCTTTTCGGCTTGCTCATCATGCATTAGAGCTGAAAGCTGCGGATCCATCTGCCGGATCTGGTCTAGGAACCAAGCATGTAACCCAATGGTGTATTGCGGGTATAACTCATAAGCCTGAGCGGGTGCCAGTTCCAACACAACTCCCACTAGCTCGGTATCGGTTGGCCAGGTGAGTGCCTGAGCTGGCGACGGCTGGCGCACAGGGCGGGCAGCTTTGCGGATGGAGGTGATTGGCACGTTGATAGGTTGAGTGATCACGTTATACC
>ENA-ORBV01009423-ORBV01009423.1-microbial-mat-metagenome-genome-assembly--contig:-NODE-9423-length-16041-cov-6.448384_pt1 | contig 16041 bp, 14 predicted proteins | sample MGYA00237777_ERZ505514 | MGnify/ENA primary metagenome ERZ505514 (study PRJEB26160, sample SAMN06269048) | microbial mat metagenome | isolation source: Oligotrophic lake microbial mat | place... | reverse complement strand
CGATTAGGAAAACGGTTGTAATTTATGAACTCTTTTAGACTCGCCTGGCGTGTAAATCAGACGTTGAAGCAAGTTCCTGGCTTTGTTGTCAATTGGGATGCTTGTTCTGCATCACTTTGCAATGTGACAACACATGTCTGTCCTGTGTGGCAACTGCTGTCACATGTGCAACACAATCAAAATGAAGAGCACACATTCTCCTCAGCAGTGAGTTAAATGTGCATTGGCTGGAACAGCCTTTTTAAAAAGAAAAATGACAAATGTGTGGAACCACCATGCCACAATTATTCCTAGCATGAAACAAAGTCCCATGAATGATGCAACCAAATTTAGTTGAGGACTTCTGCATGCAATTGCTCAAATCACAGACACACACACAGACCTAGCGACGCTTTAAGCTGAAGACACTGAAGAGACAAAAGAACTTTATGAATCAGAAACATGAAAGAGATGTTCAACACTGATCTCAAAGAATGCAAGCAATAAGATGTGTGTCATGCGTGTGAATGTTATCATGAGAAAAGGCACAAACGAACACAGCTAGAGCAAAAGGGGGGGGTCACTCATTGTGGATGTCATCTGTCTTTGTGTACAAAGAACAACATTGTGCTTTCAATCAAAAAAGTTTACCAACTTTTTATGGACTGTGAGTGCATGACAGCAGAGCACAGCACTGCACTGGAGCTGGGAGATGTGAAAAAGCCAAGACTTTTGTGTGGAAAACCTGTCACACTGCTAGGTTGGCTTTCCTGTTAAATCAAAAGGGGCGTTAAAAAAGTGTGATGTGGTGCCCATATTTTTGTACATCCATTTTGGGAACCCTGAAGAAATAACAACCAGCACCGGATTTGCACACTCCTTTCAACAGTCGCACTTTTAGTTGAGTTTTACTGTGCTTGTCAGCACTGTTTCAGTCTTGTTTTTAAACACATTTAAGTAGGCTTTGCACACCCCTTTTGTTTTACTAAATCAAGCAGTGCACTGATCGTGGAAAATTTCCAAATCTGTGTGTGGTGTTGCAGAAAAGGGACCAAAAGCATACTTAAGTTCAAAAAAGAGGAAATGTACCTTTTACTTAACACCCCATCTGATTAGTACCTTTTCTTTCATACAGCAGATTTACTGTAAAGCCACAAGTACCAGTTTTTTTTCACATTTCCCTGATGTACTGTGTATTCTAGCTAGTTGTACCATTCGTAGGAGAGTAGCTAAGATGGCACGTTTAGCTCTAGCTAATCTACCTGCTAAGAAAGCTGCTGTACGGTACTGCATTGCATTATCATTTCATGTCTTTTTGTTTTAATATTACATTATGCGTTGTGTGTTTCTGGTCAATGGACTGCAATGACTGAGACTCCACATCATCGTTATCGTCGTCATCAGCATCGTCATTCTGTTTCTGTATGAATGAGAAAGTCTATCGGGTGTCAAATCTGGTCAATGGGGGTGCATCCTTGTAGGATAGTTGTGCTAGCATGACATCCAATTTGGGACTGGAAAAGTTTCGAGGGGCCCGTCGTTGCGAGTTGGTACTGTGTCGAAAGTTATGGCTAGTGGGAGTATGGACCGAGGCGGACGACAGGGTCAAGGATTTGCTAACGGCAGTTGTACTTCGCATGGTGGCAGTACTACTCGCATTGCTAGCCGCTGCAGCTGCCGTAGTTGCCGTTCCTGGTTTTCGAATGGCAAATCGTTGTCGATCCACCATGGATCGACTCCGACTCAATTCCGGACGAACAATGGAACTCGCCCGTGATGGTGATTTGCGGAGCATATCCAGCTGCTGTTCTTCCACCACATCGTGCAAATCTTCCTTGGCCATGACCATGCGGGCACCATAATTGCCGCCACTGATTTGACCGCCATTGGCTTTTTGATACGATACCAGGGCGTGCTGAATTTGATCCATGGCTTTTTGAAATTGCTTGGCTTTGCCGAGGGCTACACCCAATCGATGTTCGGTCGTGGCAATTTCCAAATAGGCCGCCATGGCAGCCTCGGAGTAGTTGTTCTCATGACTGGTGCCGGTGCCGGCAGTCGTATTCGCAGTGGTATGGTCCTCATTTTGAATCTTGTGATTGGAACGAAAGGAATGGGTTTGAATCCATAGAGCTCGCATAAAACAGTCACTGGCATTAACAGGATCTTGTAGCTTTTCAAAAAGCAGACCTCTATAGCTGTGTAATTGTGCCACAATGTTGGAAGGCAAGGTAGGTGTATACTCTAAGATGGACATGAGTCCTACTTCGAGATCTTGCAAGGATGGGGCTTGATTGCTGTGACTGTGATCGCTGTTCTTGCTCAGAAGGGCTTGACTGTCTTGCAATTCGGAATGTGACAACAAGTCCTTGGCTCCTTTTATTACCGATTGCAGCAGGTCCTCATCATCGTGGACATGACTGGGCAATTTCCGGCACATGAAGTCTTCAAAGGCTGCCACATCCAATTCCGAAGGATGCCGGTCCATCTCCAGGTTGAAGCTTCTCGAGGACGAACTGCGACGAAAGGACGCATTGCGTCCAAAGGATAAACTGCGAGTAAAGGACGAAGAAGTAGGAGTCGAGGTCACGGTTCGAGGACTAGGACTCAACTTGTTGGAAGCTTTGTTTCGGCTGTTGTTCCTGCTGCTATTAGACATAGTGGCGTCTCTGCTTCTAGTAGCATTTGACTTGGGCTTGGGAGAAAGAAGGGCTGCCATGGAAAGAGACATGACATTGCTGGTGGCATTCAAAACAGAAGTGGCCGTCATGTTCTGTGCTGTATATGATTTGGTGGTTTAAGTGATGGAGACAGCGTCGTGTGTACCGTACGATTGCTTGCTTGCTCTTGCTGTGTAGCTAATGTATTTGTGAGTAGAGTTTGCTTGCTTGTTGTAAAGACAAAAAGAGGATACTTGAAACAACCTTTTATTATGGGCCTGCAATTTCAGTGCCTAATGAGCAAGTGAGCAAGTTTCAGGGTGATAGGCCGAATTCAGTGTGTCAAAACCTGCGACAAATTCTGGGTTGAGTGAGAAGTTTCTTCTTTTTCCTCCTTCCTGGATGTTGCTGGCACTTGCTTGTACTCATCCAACAGACTTTCTACAGCTGGGCATACTAGTAGCTACTGGAGTACTCCGAGTAGTACCGGCGCCGGACCACTGTCAAGAAGTACTAGTAGCTACTCGGAGTGGTAGCTACGATCGAGCTAACTAGGTACTACTAGCTAGTACCGGGTACCCAATGGCCAGTCAGCTATTAGCTAGCTACTAAATACTAGTTAACAAGCCGGTTTCGTGTGCATGGAAAGTGAGAATTTTCGATGGTCAGATTACGAGCTGTCAGGGAGCTACTAGCGCCTTCTTGTACAAAAAGACTGGTAATGACTGGGTAGAAGGTAGTACTGAGTAAATGCTAATTAATAGTCATAGATACGTGTCAGTATTTAACTGGGTATGACAACTTTTTATCATTTCCTGCGACATGGTCATTGTAAAAGATTAGGGTTCTTTAAGCCTCAAGAATCGCTCCAGAGATAAAAGGAGAGGGAGTTCCTACATGTATTTCATTCGATCGATCGAAAAAAGAAGCGAGGTCTTGCTTGCGAAAAAACAATTTTCTATGCAGTCATTTTAATCATTTTAAATGTAATACCAATTATAATTCATTCAGACACCCTGCGGTATTGAGATTCTCAATACGGCATTTTTAGAATCTTCGATGAACTGATGCGAACTTTATGTTCATTGTTCCCGGGTACTGCCGTTGTCTTATGGGCAGTACTCGCGGCTGGAGCTGTGAACCTGTGTTGCATTGGAGTAACAGTTTGCGGTACCGCCGGTACGGTACCCGCTGTTAATCTTTTTGATTAACTACTGTGAGTAATATTACTCGTATTTCACTACCCAGTGTTCTAAACGTTTCTATGAACAAATAAGAAATTAGATGAACACCTTCGTCGATTGATAAATCATTAAACGAAATGGCGACCAGCAAGCTTTATCCATTTGCTCCAATCCAGCGCTACTTTGCGTACCCTCCTGGAGCGATAATTCGTTTGTTGACTTAGACCTCCTACGAGTACCCCTGTCTCCTTTAAAAATTAAAACACACTGGTTTCATCACTGGTTGTGGTAGGGCAATTCTGCCATAGTTGCGATCATAGTTGCCGATTGCAATGGAACATCGAGAAGATTCTTGTAAATCTGTCGTAATCGGCCTTTCTTGAATGACTTTGTGAAAACTGTCATCCTGCATTGAAACCGGAAGCCTAAAAGGACATGTTCTTCTTCGCAAATCGATGTACACGACATAGATAGTCATTTCCGTTTTGCGGAGTAAAAACTACCTACATGTACGACAATGTGTCACGGAACATGGCACTCGTGAAAGAAACGTCATCAACTGAGCATGTTCCCCAATCGACAGACAGGTTTGAGGTTTCAATGTGGACTTCCACTCTCTTCTGTCATTGGCATTGCAGCTTCTTCGAGTTTCTCTGGTTGGTCCTCAAATGTTCGAAGTTGACTGTGCAGGTGACTCTCAGTGCATGCCCTTTCTGTTGTTCTGATCACAGTTGCAAAGAGAAAAAGGAGTGCACACACTGTTCCAAATCGAACTGTTGGAGACGACAAAATGGGGAATGTTGCTGACTCTAGGTTGTTGTCCATGATGGGTGCAACCCTCATCTCAATTGGTGATCCAAAGAACAAGCCAATGCATTGAGAGTGCAATCATTGGGCTCTCGGACCAACCTTCGCAACAGTTTTTGCAGTTGACAGTGATCACAGTGCAACTGTGGGCTTTGCGATGCACCACAACACACGGACACACGCTGTTTTGATTTGTGATCTTCTGAGTGGACTGAAGATTGCCGATGCTGCCATTTCAGGACATGAGCTTGCATGGACTTTTGGACTCATTTGTGCAATCTCACCAGTGTTGTCATTTGTTAATCAATTGCAGCAATGCTTTGTGGATTTTGCTCAGACATGCAGACATGGATCGCACTTGCGTTGCAATGCAATGTTGAGATGTCTTGCAGCAGCAGTTGGAAAACAGATCACCATGTCACAGAATTGTTGCAATGTCAAACAGAAGCATTGTGTCAATCTGCACAGCTCAGATGCAAAAGAGCAACAACGAACTCCAAAATGTTTCGTGGAAACCATCAAGAAAAGTGTTTGCAGCTTTTGTTTGATCTGAAACTTCTGATTTCTGTTTTGCACAAACTCAAAATGTGGATTGCATGATTCTTCGAATCATGCAATGCTTTGCACAATTTGCAAGGATCACGGAATGATTTGATCAGTCGCAATGGCACACATCAAGTGGCATTCACAATCAAAACTTCCGTGATTTGTTCTGTTGCGGCACCCTTTTCAATGAGGAACTGCTCAGTGGCTGAACCAAATGCAAAATAGGAAAAGTGAGAAATCAGAAAACCTCTGAATCTTCTGGACCCAAGTGATTCAATGAATTCTTTTTGTTTGTTCTTGTTCAAATGTTCTGAGGCTTCGTCTTGTTTTGTTGTTGGGTGAAATTCAGACTTCTGAACACCCCAAGAGATGCATTTGAAACATTTGTCCAAAGGTCATCATTTTTTTCTCAGCTTTTGTTTGGCAGCAATGACGAGAATGGTGCATTTCTTCTCTTGAGGGTGCTGCCAGGGAAGCATGAGAACAAATCACAGAATCTTGTTCTTTTGCTTAGTCTCATGCAACACTGTCAATTTGAGCTTTGAACAGAAAGTCAGTCATGCAATGATGTGTTTGATGACATCATTGATTTTGTTGGATTGTCAAATTTGACATTGCTTTGAGCCCCGGTGACAAATGAATGCAGACAAAACTGAAGCACACAAAAATGGAAAATTGTTTCCTCTGTGCTTCTGTGCATTTATTTGTGCTAACAAAATCTTGACAATGCTCAAGCTTCTCTTTTGGTGTTGTTGCTTCTCTTGAGACTTTTTTTTGTTCTTCCTCCGTTTGGCATCTTTTTGGCCTGCAAAGCTTCAATGTCAAGGCGCACATTGGGCATCAGGTGCAACACATGTTGCAACAAACCAACGGATGTGTCCAACATTTCCCACAAATTCCAGTTGGAGTTTGTTTGCATGAGTGAAGCACAACAAACATTGCAGAAATCAAACAACCGACCAAAAAAATCAGAGCTTTTTTTTCATTCCTTCTCATCGAAAAGTCTCTTGATTTGACATTTGCCACCTTGATCTCTCCTTTGGAAGCTTAGCTGCTGCTGGTATATTGTTGTGGTAGAAACAACACCACAGATTTATGTCTTGTTGTGTGTCATGAAATCAGGCAGAGTTGCAGCACACTGTTATCCTCACAGTGCAGCCATGCCCATGTTGATGAGTGTTCCAAAGCGTTTGAAATCGGGCCGGCGCGCGCCGCGTGCGCCGTTTCATTTTTTCTCGCGAGAGCTTTCTTTGCCACTTTGTGTACGTACAGGTACCCCCCCCTTCTCCCCTGGTTTTGCCCAATCTGATTGTAACAAATCGAGGGCAGAGCTACAAATCGTAGCAACCCATCGGTAACCAGTCTCTAGTAGCTGGCTTGGGAAGACGCTGTGAAATCTGGCAGCAAACTCCAACACAGAAACATCAAGACCTACCAAGTTCCAAAACAACCAATCCAAACCATCATGGCCATCTCCGCCATTCCTGCCTTCTTGGGGACGGCGTTTTCCTTGGCCGAACTTGGCGATGGCTTTGGCATGTACATGGATATGTACTTATTGGGATTGGGATGGACCGAGTCGTATGTCATTATCAGTCAAGTTTTTCGGGGCATTGTGGACTTGTGCCTCAAAGGTGTGATTGGCGATGTCATTGACAAGACGACATGGGATCGACGCTACTTTTTGGGCATTTCGGCTATAGCCATTGCGGCGTCGTCCTTGCTGGTATTTTTTGTAAAAGGCACAGATACTTTGGACTTGATTTTGGTGAATGGCGTCCGCATCTTGGAAAGTGTGGCACTGGCGTTTTTGGGACCCACTTTTGGAGCCATTACCTTGTCGGCCTTTGGTCCCGAAATGTTTGATGCAATGAACATTCAAAAAGAAGTCGTGTCACATGCTGGAAGCATTTTGAGCAACATTCTAAGCGCAGTCATGGCATATTTTTTGTATCCCAATATACAAATGGTGTTTTTATTGCCCCTGGTTTTTGCCGCATCGGCCATCTTCTTTTTGAGACATGTTCCTATTGGAGATCCTCTCATGGGACGAGGATTTCACGCCCATACTGAACAACGAGATGAAAAGACGGGAGCCGTTATTAATACTCACAAAGATGAGCCTCCTCCCACTCCGTCCGCCTACAGAGACGTATTTTTGGATAAGCGCATTGTGGCCATGATTGCGGCCGATGTCTTTCATATCATGGCGGATGCCAATGTGGGCCTTATTTTTAATGAAACACTGGCAGGTGTTGGGAGCTTTACCGACAACAATCAATTCGATAATGATGACGTGATTGTCGACGACTACTTTATTTTCGATGACGACTTGAATGATGACGACAATGTCATGTCCCGATCCGCCATTCCATACCTGGCAACAGCCGGTTCTCTAGCACAAATCTCCATGATTCTGGGGACCATCCTTGTGGGGTATTTGACCACGGTCAAAGGATGGGGTCGAAAACCATTTTATATCATTCATTTATCGATTCATCCCATTCGAGTTGTGCTCATATTGTGGTGTTTTCGAGTGGGAGCAGGACAAGCCGTATTGGCATCGACCGAGCTGGTCGGGGGTCTTACAGGAGCCTTTGGGATTGTCAATGCTTTCATGAGAGCCGATATTCTCTTTGGGAGTGGACGATTTAATGTTGTGGATGGAGTACAAGCCACTATTGGAGGAATAGCCAGGACAGGTTCGCAGCTCATTGGAGCCTATATTTTATCTCAAGGCGGACCTCAAGTGGCACTGGCAGTATCGTTGGTCATTTCGATCATACCTCCTGTGATTGGGTGGATCTTTGTACCCGAGACACTCGGGATGCGGGAAATCGACTTTCAACAGGAAAAATACCAACGAGTCTCATGCAAGGACCCATGTGCTGCCATGTCGGAAGAAGTCGACGATGATTATGATCTCATGGCGGAAACCGAGAAAATCCAAAGGTTAGAGCAGTCGTGAACGAGACTACTCCAGTTGGTTCTGAAAAGCCACACAAAGTCTCGTTGAGAGGTTGGGTCAACAAGTACACGCGCCCCTTGCTTGGCCATTCCCAAACTGGATGAAAAATCAATGGAAACTCATAAGATTAAAACAGTGGCGGATACTTCCATGCATTTGACGAGAGAGGCAAACTAATGCAAGCTCGAACCAGTCCTATCACAACCTTACCCACAATAGAGCGGAGAAAGTAAAATTTGCTTCGTTTTACGTTCACGAGGCCTGCCTGGTGACGACTACTAAGGTGAAGGATATGATATAGAAAATTGGCAAAAATGCTATAGTTACTGAACCTTGGTTTGTAGTACCCGCTTGAGTTCTCTTTGCATTTCCTCCTTTTTGCAAGGAAACGGTTTAATGACAAAACAGTTCGCCCCGGCTTCAACAAACCGAGCCTCCACATCGTCCCCGGACAAGCCGCAGATGATTGCTTCCACCCCTCGCTCGCGTAGACTTTTGGCCGTGTCAGTCCCAAGTATACCCGGCCCCATGTGTTGGTCCAAAAAGATTAGATCGTACTTGGACTTTCGCTCGTCGTCGCTGAGGGCGTCGATCAACTCCAAAACGGCTTCGCCAGTTTCAACCACGTCAACCGACCATTCCTTGGCAGCACGAACAAGTGACCTGGAAAACATCTTGCGCAAGCTGGGGCTGTCCTCTGCCAAAAGTACGGATAACGTCTCTGGAAGATCCGCATTCGCGGCAGCACCCGTATTTTGACTTTGCTGCAAACTGTCTTCGCCGCATTGTGTTACGCCGGTTGCCGCGCTCGGAGAGCTCAAATCCGACAACAAGGCCGTCTTATCCGTTTCCTCCTTTTCGGTATTGCTATTGTTGTTGTTGTTGTCATCGAGAGGACTTTCGAGACCAAGCATCTTTACCACTTGCTTCGTCAATTCCTCTTTTTCACAGCGGTATGGCTTCAAAAGAAAATAGTTTGCACCAGCTTCCAGGAATGCAGCAGTCATGTCATTTCCGGCACATCCACATAGAATGGAAGTCACGCCCTTTGATCTCATGGCAAAGACCGTCTCTGTCCCAAGCAATGGCCGTTCGTTCTGTGCTGTACTAGACATGCATTGATCCAAAAAAATCAAATCAAAATCAAGCTTCTCTGCCACCGACAACGCTTGTTCACCCGAGTCAACAGTGGCGATGTCCCAAGCTGGGCCCACGCGCTGCAACCCTCGTTGTAACAGTTGTCGTAGATTGACATCATCGTCGCAAACAAGTACTTTAAGCTCTTTCGGAAGCGAATCTGTGGCATCCCCTTTCTCTGGAGCAATCAACAGTGAATTGTCGTCAGCAGCAGCTAAAAGAGGTGGCAGGCTGGGGCTGACAGGAATTGGTTTCCTGAATACAGCATCATCCCCCGCAGCATCCAAAATTTTGAAGAGTGTTTTGGTGAGTTCCTTTTGGTCGGTTGGTAATGGTTTCATGATGAACATGTTGGCGCCAGCTTGGAGGAAGGCCTTTTCCACGTCATTTGCAGAGAGACCACAAATCGGCGATGTTATCCCTCGAGCTCTCATAGCCTTCACAGTCTCTGTTCCCAGAAGCTGCTTTACAACACTTGCCATATACTGGTCCATGAAGATCTTTGACGAAGCAGAAACAACAGAAAGTGAGTCCAACATGATTTCACGAAGAGCTGCAAACAGCCTATCAGATTACCGACAGCTGGAACTTACCAAATCAAAGGTTTGCTCTTCGGCTAGCCGCAGTGCGGTTTCTCCGTTGGAAGCCTCTCTAATCTTCCACCCTTTCGTCACCCTGCTAATGTGGCGTGCAAACAGCTGACGAAGTCTGAACTCGTCGTCCACAATGAGACAGTTAAGATTCTCAGGAAGCTTACGCCCTTCTACGATGATTGACGATTTTCGTAGCTCTCGAGTGCTGAGATACTGGTATTCATCGTCAACCTTCTCTTCCTCCGACGGCATAATACGCAGATTGACGACGAATCTCGCTCCGGGATGATTGGGGATGCCGCTGTCGAAAGATTCGTCCAGATAGAGCTCACCGCCCATTAGTTCCACAAGTTTTTTACACAGGGATAAGCCCAAGCCAGTACCTTGACTCAGCGAATCAAGGGCTTGCTGGAATTTACCAAATAGTTGTTTTTTCTTTTCTTCGGGAATGCCCGCACCGCTGTCTTCCACAAAGAGGTGGACAACACCATTCACAACTTCTGCTCGCAGTCGCACAAAACCAGTCGTGACAAACTTAGTGGAGTTTCTTCCCAAATTCAGCATGGTCTGCTTCAGCCGTAACTTATCGGTAAAGGCAATAAGGCCTTCTGGGCAGTCCAGCTCGACTTCAAAGTCCGAGCCACGCTGATACAACATGGAAGCCACTGGTTCTAATATATCTCTAAGAATGTCCACCGGGCCGAATTCTATTTTGATCTGATTGGAATTCGCCCGATGCATGTCCAGCATGTTTCGCAGTAGGTCATTTACAAACTGAAGACTTGAATCAATGATTTGCACATCCTCTTCGATTGTTTCCAACTCTTCAGCTGGGACGCGCATCTCTCCATCGTCATTGGTAAAGTCTTGAATCGCGGTTTGAACAAAGCTGCAGGCAGAAATGGCAGCAGAGATGGGGTTGCGGACTATAGATTTTGGGAATAACGGAACAAAAGGCAAGGTTAGAATTTGACTGGGACGGAGCCGATTTTTCTATGCAAGCCAAACAAGCGTGCGCGTAAATAAACAACAAAGAAATATTCGTTCGTGTCGTACCTTCATGAGACAAGAATCCATTCAATTCACGTTCTCGTTTGGTAGCTGCTACGGCATGTTCCACTCGAATATTGGCCTTTTCCGTCTCGGCATGAGCTTTGATACGATTAATATTGGCAATTTTTCGGTCGTTGGTGATGAGCCAAAACGCAGCACACACCGAAGCGACAAAAATCATGGTCCCGGACAAGGCGATAAAGGTATAATTGTCCGCATAGGTATCTTTGCTCCCTACCACGACGAAAGTCCATTCCCGCGAGGACACAATGGGAACTCGTCGTTGATACGTGAATCGGTTGGAACCGGCCTTGATATCATCCAATTCGATCTCCTCTAAATGGTTCACTTGGTGTCCTTCGTTATTGAAATGATCGTCGGAATGAAATTGAGCTCCACCAAGAAATTTTGCACCTTTGTTGTCGTTGTTGTTAATACCTTCCGTAGAGTCATAAACATAGAGAGAGATATGATCTTCCATGCTGAACCCTTGTCGCGTACTGTCAAAAACATCTGCCATACGTACTACGATTGCTGCCAAATCCTTGGCTGGTTGATTGACCAATTCTTTGCCAGTGATTTCGCTCAAGGAAATACCCGGATGAAATAAAATGGTCGAGTAGCTATTACTGCCTCCATGCTCGTGCATGTGTTCTTGTGAGTTTTCTATATAACTCGCACTCGGTGGAGGAATATTGACACGACCCGACATGGCGGGTCGATGGCTTTGCAGAGCTTCCTGAATGGCTTGGGTAAAAATAGGTTCGGATGCAAAATCATATCCCAGAGATGCCGCCACAAAGGGATCTTCCATGGGTTCTGCAAATTGAACCACCATGTGTTCTCCTTCTTCGGCGTCTTGCCGTACGGGAAGATATGCACCCACGTCATCATGGTAGGCGATTAATCCTTGATAATTGTCGACAATATCCGGATATTGCATTCGCAAGTAATCTCGTGTTTGTTGTTCGAGTTGCTCTCTTTGTTCCTGTGTTGTAACATTTTGAATATATGCGATGGCATGGACACCCAGGTCTGCTGCGTTGATGTATTCGTAGACCATGCGAAAATCTTGTTGTCTCGGTCTTCTTCGTGTCGTGTTGCTGTTGTTGCTGTTGCCATTCGTATCTGCGGGCAGTAACATCATTTGTTGACAAGCTTGATGGACCCACAATCCGGCGGTCATATACCGCTCCAGTGAAATCTCAAATTGATTGACCAATTCGGTACTCAAATGCTGAAATTGTTGCTGTTGAAATTGTTTGGCATCCCGAATACCGGTCCCCAATATGAGCGCGGAGGCTGCCATGCCCACGCATAAAATCATGGCGGCAATATGACTGGTTTTGGTCGCAAATCGTGTCACGGCCACGACTGACGCACTGTAATGGTATGGTAGGTAGGTATAGTAGTAGTAGTATGCCAAAGAGTATTGATCCGGATCAAGGTGGACGCAAAACAAGAGAATCGAGGAGAAAATACAGAATCACAATGAGCCAAAAAATGATTCAAATCACAGACCATTATTCACAGTGCAAGGAGTAGAAACAAAACGCATTCCAATATATAAATCAACACAGCACTTCCATTCCATTTTGGCCTGTCACCAAAACAAGACACAAACAATTCCATAAAAAGCTTTTTTTTTTCCGTTTCATGGCCACCCGTCCCCTCATCTTCCTCTTTCCACGGAATTTCAGCACTTTGACAGACGGAGGAAGGGCACAAAATCATGTGTACCGTTCTGGCTCGTTTTTTCCTTTTTGTATCTTACCTAATACTGGTCGTGGAAATCCACGATCGCGCCGATTGTTCCCCATCCGATTGTTGCGACACTTTGGAGCGTTCTTCTTCTTCTTTTTCGGCTGCCGGAGTCTTGAGGCAGGACTTTTTGGGCGTGGTAAAAATGCCACTCAATCCACCACTGATCCCACTCATCATATCGGCCTGGACTTGGTGGTTGATGCGTTGAATCATTTTTTTGATGCGGGATCCTTCTTGACTCCGACTCGCGCACGAGGCTTTTTCCATTTCTTCCAGGACCTTGTCGGTAATTTCGACACTGATTTGACTGCTTCGAAAGGCCTCGGAACCCTTGTTGTTTTTGAGGAGGGCTCTTTTCCTGCCGTGGTTGTTGAGTCCTTGTTCGACGTCCATTTCTTCTTCCGGGTCCATTAAACTCGAGGACAATTCTTCTTCCACACTGGAAATAGTATGATGCTTGTTGGGATGAACGTCGGGTGAGTCGCCATTGGTATTATTCGAAGGAGGCGGATTTGTTGTTGTAGGTTGATGATGATGCTTGGTAGTATTATGCGTAGGAAACATACTCGACAAAATGTCTTCCTTGGTGTGACTGTCATCACTGACTTCCGAAACAAAACTACTGGTTCGTCGGGAAGGAACTCTAGTAGCAGGACGATTAAGAGCAGGCGGTCCTTCTGCTTCGGCTTCTTCTGCTTTCGTTGGGCGATTCACATGCTCGATTGGGACCGAAAGACTGCTTTGTGGTGTCGTGGTCGTTTTCTTTTTCTTGCTGGCCGAACTGGAAAACAAATTGATTTGGCCCCACGGATTGGAAGCAGCGGCGGCGGACGACATTTTTAGTTTTTGCCTTTTTCGCTGGGCCTTGTACGGAAGGGAGAGGAAGGGAAAGGAGAGAGAGAGGGAATGGAGAGAGGGCGACTTTCAGAGTCGTTTGCTTGCTGTGGCAATGGAGGGAGAAGAGAGACGGATCCACAGAGTCGCTTTCAGCTTGTGTAGTCTTCTCTGCTTTCTTTGGTAGCTAGCTAGCTAGTTAGCTACCAATGTAATGTATTGTAATGCAAAGCAAGGCGAGGCGACAACTAGTCTTAGCTTGAACTTGAATAATAGCTACAGTACAATAGCCAGCGAAGGAAGCGATAGAAGTAGAAGCTTTTCGTCACTGGAGGAGCAATAGCTCTGGTGGACTACAGTAGCAATGCTACCACCAACGATCAAAGGTAAAAATAATCATGCGGCTGGCTCGAACTTTCACATGGCCGCGCCAGCTACTGTAGCTACAGTAGGACTAGTACTAGCACCTCGTAGCAGTACGTCGTACTGTAACTCGTAAATAGCTGTCTACAGAATGTCGCAATGTACAGGTACTACTTGTACCAGCTGTGTCGTACGTGGAGTAGAACGTCGTACTAACTTGACTTTTTAGTTACTACTTCGTAGTACTACTCGAGTAAAAACCTACTCGGAGTATTTAAGATTCCCAAACCAGAGCCCACCAATCGACCATCAATAGTTGCGTCCGTAAACATATTGACAAACGAAGCCTGCGGAATCAACATGCTAAATGGAAATTTACGGGAGCTGTCAACTGGTTCCCATTAGTTACTCCTTAGATTCAGCCAGTGACCAGTTTGACCACTGATAGAGTACATCTTTTTATATACTGGAGCGAAACAACCACGGGGGTCTCTTTTTCAAGGAATTCACTGGATTGCTTCTCTGTCCTACTATGGCTACGAATGCCTTAAGCACTGCCCTTCTGCTTCGCAAGAATAACCCGAGCGTTATACGGCTTGTCCCTTATTCAATTTGGCTACCTAAAGCGAATGGAGTTCCCAATGGCCAGAGCCAACTACTGCCCTTTCTACTAGCTAGTAGCTAGGTTTTAACTTTTAACGACGAAAGTAGCGGGGCGGACGCAAAAGGATCGATCGAGATCGGTGGACCCCCATCTCTCGTGTGAGAGTGTGTGAACTTGTGAAGGTGCTTGCTGGTTAGCCATTGACCACAGACACTTTTCTGCCAGCAGCAAGCAGTCTGCTGAAAAGCTGTCATGCCATGAAGCATGCAATGAATTGGGAAGTTGTCACCTGTGTCTGCCAAATGAATGTGCCAAATGATTCAAAAGCTCGACGGGAGGCTGCATGTGCGAAGCACAGCGACATTCGATGAGAGGCCACATGGTCCAGCAATCACCCCATGCAAGACAAATTTCTTCATGACTCCTCAGAGCACACCTCCGTTTGGCAAGCCAACTGATGGTCTGAAAGAGGTCACAAAACCCCATGGAATGAAAGTGACAATTGTCAATGACGCAACGGTCAAAAACATGACAAATGTGACAAGTTTCATCAGAAAATTCATCTCTTGTGGCAAAGGTGTCTTGTCTGTCTGAGAAAATTGTGACAATGCATTCATTCCTCAGCAAATGCTCATTTTCACCTTTCCCACATCTCAGCAACTTTCTCAGTTGGGCTGCGATCTGGTGGTCGGGGATGCCGCCGCAGCAGACATGCTCACCCAAGCGCGCTGACAACACCACTGAACAGACTGCATGACCTCTCATGTCCTTGGTCGGTGACGCGCCAAAACTTGCAAATCTGTTTCCCAAACAATGCCTCATGGCGATGCCAGCGCTGATGACGGCCATGCATGCATGGACTGCTGTCAAAGCTCGAGCCGCGTTCCAATCTGGACCAAGGCAGCGAACAAGATGGTGCAGGCCCGGGCGTGAACAGCCTGCTGACTGGCACACACCTTGTCGATTTTGGGCGGCTGCTCATCGTCCAGTGGGTGCGCCTTGACTGCGATGCCCCCGTGCATGCTTCGGATCTTGGTGTGACCTGCCGTGAATCCAAACGCGCCCATGTCACAGCTGCCGAACAACGAGTTGTGCACATGCACAAGATGGTGGCGCGCTGAGCACTTGCAAGAGAAACAGTTGTCCGGACAGCTGTTGGATGGAGTCAAGATGGAGTGTGTTGCAACAAGTTGGCATTGCATTGCGAGCCTTTGAGTTTTTTGCCCTTTGGAGTCCCCACCAGAAACGTCTGTCATCCCCCGTCCAAACCTCTTCTTTCAACACTAAGACCATGATGACAAGCTCCAACAATCTTGAATGACTGCCGCCTCCTTCGGCCCTTCTCTCCAACCATGCCCTGCATGCCCCCCCCTTTCCCTTCCCTGAGTCATTGGGACGCAGCCATGCTGTCTGTTTGTCTGCATTGGCAAATCCGTCCCTTGACTCCCACTGTTTGCGATGGCCAAGCATTCCCTCATGAGCTGTCTCTTATACACATCTCCGAGCCCACGAGACTAAGGCGAATCTCGTATGCCGTCTTCTGCTTGAA
>ENA-ORBV01009422-ORBV01009422.1-microbial-mat-metagenome-genome-assembly--contig:-NODE-9422-length-16043-cov-3.904234_pt1 | contig 16043 bp, 15 predicted proteins | sample MGYA00237777_ERZ505514 | MGnify/ENA primary metagenome ERZ505514 (study PRJEB26160, sample SAMN06269048) | microbial mat metagenome | isolation source: Oligotrophic lake microbial mat | place... | reverse complement strand
TATAAGAGACAGTTGCAGCACATCACTCCGTGCGACGCCCGGAAGCCAGGACCAAAGGGGAAATGGGAGGTCAAGCGCATGCTCATCGAGCGGCGGTTTGGGTCGCGGGCGCGAGGGCCGCGTTGATTGGATCCGACATCGACTTCGGCCAGAGTCCAACGAAGAGCAACGCCACCAGGAGGACCAGCGCCGGCACTCGCTCGGCCCAGCGCAAATCGGCCGGAGGATGCGTCCGCGCGACTTCGCTCATCCGGGTCGTCGCCGGACCAAAGAAGACCGCCGCCACCGCGCGTAGTCCATACACGGCGGAGATGACCACGCCGGCAATCGCCAGCACGGTGATCGTCGGCGAGAACTGCCACAGCGCCACGAAGATTGTCAGTTCACCCCAGAAATTGGCGAAGCCCGGGAGACCGATGCTCGCGAAGGTTCCGGCGGCAAAGAACGCCGCCAGGACAGGCGTCTTCAGCGCGAGGCCGCCCATCTCATCCATGGCAAATGTCTGCGTGCGATGATGGACGCTCGTCGCGAGCAGGAACATCAGCGCCACGGAGAGTCCATGCGCCACCATCATCAGCACCACGCCGCCGATACCGAGTACGGAGGCCGCCGCAATGCCGAGGAACGCATAGCCCATGTGCATCACCGAACTGTATCCAATCATCTGTTTCAGGTCGCGTTGCGCCATGGTGATGAACCCAACGACAATCACGTTCCCGATCACCGCCAGCCAGGCCAGCGGGTGCGCCCAATGTCCGATGCCCGCGGGCAACAACGGGAGAGCGACTTGGATCAAACCATAGAGGCCAAACTTTTTCAGCACCCCGGCGTGCAACATCGCATTCGAACTCGGCGCCGCGCCGTAACCAAGAGGCGCCCACGTGTGAAAAGGCCAGAGCGAGACCAGCACTCCGAATCCGAGCAGCAGCAGGCCGAAGATGTTTTGCTGCACCGTTTCCGCCAACGGTTGGGCGGCGAGGTGCCGCTTGAGTTCGATCAGGTCAAAGCTGTTCGCGCCGCTCTGCACGTAAAGTGCAATCAAGCCCACCAGCGAGATCATCGCACCCGCGGTGAGATAGATCGTCATCTTCATCGCCGCGTAACTGCGGTCGCGCCCGCCCCAAACGCCGACCATGATGAAGGTCGGGATGAGCGCGAGTTCGTGGAAGAAATAGAGGAAGAAGACATCGACGCTTGCAAACACGCCCATCAAGCCGCCCTGCATGATGAGGAGCAGCATCAGATAGATCTTGAGCCGTTCCGCTTGCGATTGGATCGCGTAAAGCCCGGCGGCGAAGCCCACGATTCCCGCCATCGCGAAGAGCGGCAGCGAGATCCCGTTCAACCCGAGTTTCAAGCTGATTCCAAGAGTCTCGAGGCCGGTTGAATAGGTCGTGAGAAAGGCATAGCCGTCGCTCAACGGCACGGACGAAAAGTGCCACCACGTGTGCAGCGCGAGCAGCAGGGGCACCGCAAAGGCACCGTAGGCAAGTCGCACCGACCAGCGTTTGGGCAGACCCAACGCAATGAGCAGGGCCAGCGCAAGCGGAGCCGCGATGGAGACCAGCAGGGGATCAAAAGGCAGATTGCTCATCGCAAGGTCAGAAGGTCAGCACCCCGGTCGCAAACGCCCAAAGCGCCACAATCCCGAGCAGAAACCAATAGGCATAGGCGTTCAGATTGCCACCATGCAGCGCCCGCGCGCCGAGGCCGAACAATCCCACGATCCCCGCGGTTCCGCGGATGATCACGCCCGAAAGAAAGATCTGCTCGAGGAAGTTCAGCAACATGGCAAACCGCTGCTGGACCTTCGCGACATAATAGCCGTAAACGCGGTCAAACGAGCTCCAGAGCCCTCGAATCCCGCCCAAAACCCCGGGCGCACTGGTCGCGAGCGCATCGGTCGGCGAAGGCCGATAAATCGCGAAGGCTCCGACCGCCCCGAGCACCAGCACCGCCATCGAAACCCCAAGAATCACTGTGTGATCCGTTCCGTGGGCGACCGGCACCAAGGCATACACGCCATCAAACGCGCCTCGCGCCACCGTCGTGAAAAACCAGCCGTATCCACCGATTACGGACAAGATCGCCAGCACCACCAGCGGAGCGGTGAGCGAGATCCCGCCTTCGTGCGCGTGGTCGGCATCCGCACCCCGAGGTGCGCCGCGGAAAACGAGAATCCACAACCGGAGCATGTAGAACGCGGTGAGAACCGCGGTCAGTGCCAGGATTACAAAGACAGTCTGATTATTGGCATACGCCAGATAGAGGATCGCGTCTTTCGAGAAGAAGCCGGACAGGAACGGGGTCCCGATGATCGCAAGGACGCCGATCGTGAAGGTCGCGAAAGTCACCGGGAGTTTCTTCGCCAATCCCCCCATCTTAAAGATATCCTGCTCATGATGGCAGGCATGGATCACGGAGCCGGATCCCAAAAACATGAGCGCCTTGAAAAAGGCATGGGTCGTGAGGTGAAACATCGCCGCCCCCACGCCCGCCGCGATCATCATCGTGTGCGCAGCGTCAGCGGGACCGTGCGACACCGCGAGCGAGCCGAGTCCGAACGCCGCGACCATATAGCCGAGCTGCGACAGCGTTGAATACGCCAGGACTTTCTTGATGTCGCTTTGAATGATCGCACAGAGGGCCGCATAAAGCGCCGTCGCCGTCCCCACCCACATGATGACGGTCAGCGCGTCGGCCACCATCAGGACATTGATCCGGCACAGCATGTAGATACCGGCCGCGACCATCGTCGCCGCATGGATCAGCGCGGAGACCGGCGTCGGACCCTCCATCGCGTCCGGCAACCAGACGTGCAAAGGGAGCTGCGCCGATTTGCCGATCGCACCGCAAAAGAGGAGCAGCGGAATGGCACTCGCCACCAGCGCTCCGCCCTCAACAAGGCGGGCGAGTTCGCTGAGATTGGTCGTGCCGAATTGCGCATGACACCAGACGATGCCGATGAGGAAACCGAAGTCGCCCACGCGGTTCGCAATGAAGGCCTTCTTGGCCGCGTTCGCCGCTTCCTGCCGGTGCAGGTAATGATTGATCAACAACCAGGAGCTGAATCCCACCAGCTCCCAAAAGATGAACATCATGAAAAGATTGTCGGCGAAAACGATGCCGAGCATCGAAAACATGAAGATCGACAGTCCGCCGAAGTAACGCGCGCGCGCCCCGTCATCATGCATGTAGCCGAGCGAGAAGACATGCACGCAGAGACCAACGACCGCGACAATCGTCAGCATGAGCGCCGCGAGGTCGTCGAACTTCACGCCGATCGAGAGCACAAAGTCGCCCAAACGCAGCCATTCGTGCGCCGTCTCAAAACGATGTCCGCCGAACGCCAGCATGAACGCCCCGCCGGCGATGCCGGTCGCGGTGAGCACGGAGATCACCGCAGCGAGACCACCCGCACGACGCAGGAAAAATCCAATGATCGCGGCCGAGGCGAGCGGCAGCAGAAGAACGGAAAAAGCGAGTTGAGCGGACGTCATTGCGGAAAAGTGCGACCAACGAAAAACGCGGTGCGACCTGACGCCGCCCCATCAGCAGCGCGCTTCACCGTCGATTGTCGGGACTCAGAGATGGATTTCATGGGCTCGCTCCGCGCTCTCAATTTTTGAGCGTATTGAGTTCGTCGACCTGGATGGTCATCCGCTTGCGGAAGAGGGCGACGATGATGGCCAGACCCACGGCAACCTCCGCGGCGGCAACGGTGAGGATGAAGAAAACGAAAACGTTGCCGTCCATCGTGCCGTTGTAGCGCGAGAAGGCCACCAGCGCCAACGTCGATGCCACGAGCATCAACTCGAGGCACATGAAGACCACGAGGGTATTTCGGCGGATAAGCACGCCGAGCAGCCCGATCGCAAAAAGGACTACACTGAGCACCAGGTAGGAATCGAGGGTCGGTGAAATCATGTCGTGAAGGATCGGATACAGACGTGCGGAACACGGGATGGCCCGACCCGCAGCGTGGCGTGATGGCGGCGATTCCGGCTCATCACTTGATGTCCCCCATGCCTTCGAAGCGCTTGCTGAGGACAATGACGCCCAACATCGCGATCAGGAGGAGAAATCCCAAGATCTGCACCGGGAGCAGGTAAGTCGTGAACAGCTGATACGCATAAAGTTTCAGCGATGCTCCCAGCGCCGGGATCGTCGACGGATCCGGCGTCGCCACCGAACCGCGGGCGACAAACGAGACAATCCCCAAGGCGACCAAACCAACCGCCAGGATGCGGGCGACGAGCGGGAGACCGGTGATGCGCGGTCGATCGACGCCCTTGGTGTCGAGCAGCATGATGATGAACAGGAACAGCGCCACGATCGCCCCGGCGTAAACGAGGAGAAGAATGAAGGCCAGCAGGTAGGCCTCCAGGGCCACAAAGAGCGCTGCCACGCCGACGAGCGAGAGCAACAGACACATCGCCGCGTTGACCGCGTTCTTGTTCACGACCACGCCGATCGCGGTTACGACGGTGAAGACGGCAAACAAGTTGAAGAGGAGATTGCCCATGGCGGAGAGATCGGGTGCGGGTCAGTCGCGAGGCGCGAGGAACGGGTGGCGAGGCGGCTCAGTGCTGGTCGTTGCCGTGGACTTCGGCATCCTTCTTCTTGTCCCACTTGAAATGCGCGTCGGGCAGCGTCCCGCCGAGTTCGTACAGTTTCTGTTTGTTGTTCACCATCTCTTCCCGGGTGTAACCCGTCATCGAATACTGCTGTTGCAGGAAGATCGCCTCCTCCGGGCAGACCTCCTGACACAAGCCGCAATAAATACAGCGGAGCATGTCGATATCGAAGGCTTGGGGAGCGCGTTCGACGTGCGCATGGGGCGAATTCTCCGGGATCTCACCCGGCGTGATGCGGATCGCCTTGGGCGGGCAGACGAATTCGCAAAGCTGACACGACACGCACTTCTCGCGGCCGTTCGGATCCATCACCAAGGTGGGCACACCGCGGTAGCCCACCGGAATCGCCGGACGCTGCTCCGGATACTCCATCGTTTCCTTCTTCGCGACCAAGTGCTTCCACGTCGTCTTCAACGCTCCCACAATTTGTGGGACGTAGGTGCGCTCAACGAAAGTGAGCGGTTTGCGTTCGAGAGGGATGATGGCCATGAGCTGAAAAGAAGAAATCGAGGGAAAAAAGAAATAAGAAACAGGCGGCGGGGCCTTCGATGGTTCCCGTGGGTCTGGTTTCTACTTTCTTCCTTCTTACTTCTCCTTTGTTTGAATGGTTACTTCTTTGTCTTTAGCGGGTGTCGAGAAAGGCGATCGCGATCGCGTAGACGATGAGGTTGGCGATGGAGAGCGGCAGGAGTTTCTTCCAGCCGAGTTCCATGACTTGATCATAGCGGAACCGTGGAACCGTCCAGCGGACCCACATGAAGAAGAAGATCAACGCGAGGACTTTCCCGAGGAAGATCACGATCGAAAGAATTCCGACGAAGACCGGATGAGAGAAGCCGATCCAATCGACCACGGTCGCCAGCGGGATCCACGGAAGGGGATTCCATCCGCCCAGGAAGAGAAGCGTGAATACACCTGAACCGATCAGCATGTGCGCGTACTCCGCGACGAAGAAAAGCCCCCACTTGAAGGCGCCGTACTCCGTATGAAAGCCACCAACGAGATCAGCTTCCGACTCCGGCATGTCGAACGGCTGTCGGTTGGTCTCCGCAAAGAGGGCGGTCATGAAGATGAACGCCGAGACCGGCATGATAAAGATGAACCAAGTGCCGCCCCAGAAGCCCGCCAGGCTCTGGAACTCGACCACCCGACTGAAACCAAGCGTCGCTTCCCGGCCCGGAGCATTGATCCAAAGAAAGAGCGGGATCACCGAAAGCGTCATTGAAAGCTCATAGGAAATGAGCTGCGCCGAGGCACGCACCCCACCGAGGAACGGATACTTCGAATTCGACGCCCATCCGGCCAGAATCAGAGAGTATACGCCGAGAGAGCCAATCGCGAACACCGCCAGCATTCCGATATCAACGTTGGCAAGCGCGAGCGGGATGACTCGTCCGGCTTCATCCAGATAAGCCCCAAACGGAACCGCGGTGACCGTGGTCAACGCCGGGACCATCGCGAGAATCGGCGCGAGAATGAAATAGAACTTGTTCACGTGCCCCGGTAGCGCGTCTTCCTTGAACAACATCTTACCGCCGTCGGCCATAACGTGAAAAATGCCGAGGCGTTGCAGGAAAGGCCCGAGGATCGGAATCCAGCGCGCCCACGGAACCATCGCACGATTGGGGCCCGGTCGGCCCTGAATCCAGGCCGACACCTTGCGCTCCGCCATCGAGCACGCACCGCCTATCGGGAAGATAACCATGATGACGGCGAGGCCCTTCAGGACTGCCTGCACGACCGGGTGGAGGTTGGTGTAGAAATCGACCATCTCAGTTTAGATAAACGAAAAGATCACCAAGGCCGCGCCGAGCACGGTGATGGCACTCGCAGCGACGCGCATTTTCTTGGTCTCCTCGGCCAGCTCCGCCAGTTCGCGCAGCTGAGCTTTGGTGGGATGGGACGGCGTTTGCGGCTTGCGCCACGTGAGCGCGTAAAGGCCCACTCCCATCAGGAGGAAACCAACCCCGAGCCCGGTGAAAACAAGACTACGCATGATAAATTAAGCGGCGCCTCCGCCGGTCCGATGTTGCCCGCGCCGGCCGCAACAAAAGGCGCGGCCATGCTTCGACTCCAAAAAACGGATACTCCGCGGGCGCGTGCTCATGCGTTCGCCTTCGCGGGTTGGAAATGCATGGTTTCGCCTTCAACAAACGGCAGCCCGGCGAACGCGGTCGCGTCGAGCAAAAGTCCCGTCTCCGGCAGATTCGAAAACGAGATCGCTTTAAACGCCGGCACGTCCGCCGCGAGCAGCGTCCAGACCGCGTGCAACTCCGAGGGCACCGCCCCACCCCGAACCGCCGCCGTAAGCTTCGCCAGCACGACGAGATCATCGGCGACGCCCACCGGCGGCGGCACGCTTTTGAAAAACTTCTGCAGGCGAAACTGCTGATTCACGAACGTGCCGCTCTTCTCGAAGACCATCCCGGAGGGAATCACCACCTTGGCCGCAGCTACCGTCGGATTCTGATGCGTGCCGACATAAACGATCGGCACCTTCGCGAGCTGCGCCGCCGTCAGTCCGGCCATCGTCAGGTCTTCGCCCATCGAAACAATTGCCTTCACCTGGCCCCCGTCGATGGCCGCGGCCAACGCGGTGAGCTTGGCCGAAGGCAGCGCTTTGATCAGCCCGGTCACGAGAGCGCCGCGCACGTTGGAATTCCGGTCCGCGGAGATCAGGATCGTGTCCCCCTCGCCTACCCGACTGACCAAGTGCGTCGAGGCGTGCAGCGCTTCCGCCAGCTTGCGGGTCAAAAACTGTTCCTCCACGGAACTGCGGCCCGAGCCGACCACGGCCACTGCCCCTGCGGCGGCGTTGAGCAACTCGCCGGCGGCGTTGATCGCCATGTCGAGCGTGCGGTCGACACCATTGACGCGACTCGCCGTGAGCCGGTCGGTCGCGCGCACCGGCTTGTAGAGATCGCGGGCGCTATCGGAAAGCCAGGTGTCGTTCACCTCATCGTTCCGCCGTGGCGTAATGCGATAAATGATACCTTCACGCGACCACACCACCGTGTTCGCACCCACGCTCGACTCGGTGTCGATGCTGTTGGTTTGCTTGAGAAACCAGACCCGCATCTTGAAACGAAAATCCGTGCTCGTGAGCGCACCGACCGGGCAGATGTCGACAGTGTTGAGCGAGTAATTGTTCGAGAGGGCTTTTCCCGGATAGCACGTCAGCGTCGAATAGCTGCCGCGATCGATGAAGCCGAGCACGTCATCCTTGACGATCTCCTTGCAGAAACGAATGCAGCGCGAACAGAGAATACAGCGCTCATCATCGAGCGTGACGCGCGGCCCGAGCTGCGTGCGCTTCGGCTTCACGTTCTTCTGCTCAATAAACCGGGAGTAACCGCGGCCGTAGCCCGTCGATTGTTCCTGCAGTTTGCATTCACCGGCTTGATCGCAAATCGGGCAATCAAGCGGGTGATTAATGAGGAGAAACTCCATCACGCCCTCGCGACAGTCCTTGATCTGAGGCGTATTCGTCCGGATGTGCAGACCGGGAGATGCATTGGTCGCGCAGCCAATCTGCGGCCGGGGAATCCAGTTGATCTTCTGCTTGCCCGTCGCCGGATCCATGATCGGCGCCTTCGTCGCAGGATCGACCGCCGGCATGCCCATTTCGATGAGACACATCCGGCAGTTGCCCACGATCGAGAGCTTCGGGTGATAACAATAATACGGTACATCCACCCCGACCAGCCGCGCGGCTTCGATGACGTTCGTGCCTTTGGGCACGGAGACATCCTTGCCGTCGACATTGACGGTGACGAGGTCGGGTTTGGTCGGAGCGATCATTTCAGGAAATCAAAACAGAGCCCACGCAACAATCAGACGAGTTCGAGGGCGCCGTCGGCTTTGGCGACCTTCTTCGTTTCAGGATAGGATTTAAACTCATCGCCGAATTTCGCGATGAAACTCTGCGTCGGCCAGGAACACGCCTCCCCAAAGGCGCAGATCGTGCGACCGGCGATTTGGTCCGCCACACTCTTGAGCAGCACGCCGTCGTCGGCCCGGGCAGTGTCGTGGACCATGCGTGCCGTGATTTTTTTCATCCACAGCGAGCCTTCCCGACACGGCGTGCACTGACCACAGCTCTCGTGGGCGTAGAACGCGTTGATGTTGGCGAGCGCCTCAACCATGTTGACCGAGTCGTCCATCACGATCACGCCGCCCGAGCCACCCATGGTGCCGGCCGCCGCGAGCGTATCAAAGTCCATCGGCAACTCCTCAACCGTCAGGGTCCGCGTCGAGCCGTCCTTGTTTTTCAAGGTGAACGTCTCACCGAATTTGAGAATCTTCGCCGACGAGCCCCCGGGAATGACGGCCTTGAAGGTGCGCCCCGGCAACGGGCCGCCACAGACCTCGTTGAGCAACTCGCCCAACGTGATCTTGCCGACCTCATATTCATAATAACCCGGCTTCTGCACGTGTCCGCTCACGCAGAGCAGACGGGTGCCAGTATTGTTCGGCGTGCCGATCTTCGCGTACTCATCGCCACCCATGTCGACGATGTGCTTCACGTGACAGAGCGTCTCGACGTTGTTCACGATCGTCGGACATTGATACAGCCCGAGCACCGCGGGGAAATACGGCGGCTTGATCCGCGGATACGCCCGCTTGCCCTCGAGCGACTCGATGAGACCGGTCTCTTCGCCGCAAATATAGGCGCCAGCGCCCCGATGGACGTAGATCTCACAGCTATAATCCGTCCCCAGAAGATTCGGCCCGACCAGATTTGCCGCCCGCGCCTCAGCAATTGCCTTTTCGAGAATTCGCGCACCGTGGGGAAACTCGCCGCGAATATAGATATACGCCTGCTTCACGTTATTCGCCCAGCAGGAGATCATCACGCCCTCGATCATCTGGTGCGGATCCTGGTGAATGATATAGCGATCCTTGAAGGTGCCAGGCTCGGACTCGTCGGCGTTGACGATCAGGTAAATGGGTTTGCCGCTCTTCCGGTCAACCAGACCCCACTTCACTCCGCACGGGAAACCCGCGCCGCCGCGACCGCGCAGCCCGGATTTTTTCACCTCGTCGATGATGGCCGGCGGCGGCATCCGCACCGCCTTCTTCAAGATCTCATAGCCACCATGGCGTTGATAGCAGGCGAGATCGTTGGTGTAGCCTGGCTCATCGATATGCTTGAAGATGAGTCGACGTTGTTGCGGCGCTGCCATGGATGAAATTGTTTTTACCGCTGCGGAATTGTGATGCTGGGCTTCTGGATTAACGGCGCTGCGCCGCTTCCTGCTTGAGGCTGGCGCTGAGCTGCTTCGCTTTCGCGACATCGACCTTTTCGTGCAGATCGTCATCGATCATCACCACCGGAGCGGTGCCACAACTGGCGAGACACTCGACGAACTCGATCGTGACTTCGCCATCCGGCGAGACTTCGCCACGATGGGTGTTAAATTCCTTTTCGAAGGTCTCACAGGTCTTGTAGCCGCCCATCAGCGCGCACGACAGCGTCCGGCAAACCTTGATATGACGCCGCCCAATCGGCTTCTGCCGAAACATCGGATAGAACGTCACCACTTCGTACACGTTGATCGGCTGCAACTCGAGCTTCTGCGCGATCCACTCGATCGCTTCCTGGGAAATATAGCCGACGTCCTCCTGAATGGCATGCAGCAGCATCAGGACCGCGCTCCGCTTTACCGGATAATGCGTGATCACCTCGTCGATCTGGCGAAGCGTTTCAGGTTTAAGATTCATCAGGATTTCAAACAGGTTGACCACGGATTACACGAATTACGGATTCAATCACCGTATACACTGCCTTTATCCGTGTTATCCGTGTTATCCGCGGTTAAGGTCTGAGGTTTGCCGCACGCGATGGTAGGATTTTAAATACATTGTGGAATGCTCAGGATCGCTCCTGCGACTGCGATGACGATGAAGATCGAAGAGTTCAAAATGCATTGGTTTGAGATGCTCGCGGCTCCACTCTCACCGATCGCATTCCCCCATCACGAAGTCGAGTGAGCCCAGGATCGAGACCACGTCGGAAATCAGGCAACCGACGCAGATTTTCGGGAGAATCGATAGATTACAGAACGAGGGTGAACGAATCTTCAGCCGGTACGGCACACCACCGCCCTTGCTCACAATAAAGAACCCCAAAATCCCCTTGGGATTCTCCGCTTCGAAATAGACTTCGCCGGCCGGCATCTGCGGGCCTTCGGTCACGATCATGAAGTTCTGAATGAGCTCTTCCATCGAGCTCATGACCTTGGCCTTCGGCGGCGCAAAAATCTTCTTTGCGTCCGTCGCGTACCACGGCCCGTCCGGAAACTTCGCCACCGCTTGCTTGATGATTCGCACCGACTGCCGCATCTCTTCGCCGCGGACGAGATAGCGATCATAACAATCGCCCTTCGTCCCGACCGGCACGTCAAACTCATAGTTCTCGTAGCCGGAATAAGGCTTGTCCTTGCGCAAATCCAGACCGACGCCGGAGCCGCGCAGATTCGGCCCAGTCAGACCATAGCTCAACGCATCTACTTTCGAGATCACACCCACCCCAACTGTGCGATCCTGGAAAATCTTGTTTCGGGTCAGCAACGCGAGCGTCTCCTCGAGGATCGGCGGGAACTGATCACAGTACGCGTTCACCCGCCCCACCCAGCCTTCGGGCACATCACGCATGAGCCCCCCAACGCGGGTATAACTCGTCGTGAAACGCGCACCCGTCAGCTCCTCAAACAAGCGATAAAGCTTCTCCCGCTCGTTCAGACAATAGAGCAACACGGACCACGCTCCGACATCGAGACCGAAGGCACCCAGGCCCATCAAATGCGCCGAGATGCGCGCCATTTCCGCCGTGATCACGCGAATGGCTTCGCAGCGCGGGGGGACTTTGAGGCCGGCGAGCCGTTCGACCGCGATGGCATAAGCCATGTTGTTCGCCAGCGGAGCCAAATAGTCCAACCGGTCCGTGTAAGGCACGAACTGGTTGTAGGTCATGCTCTCGGCGATCTTTTCATCGCCGCGATGGAGATAGCCCACGACCGGATCGGCCTTCGTCAGGATCTCGCCGTCCAGCTCCATCTGCAACCGGAGCACGCCGTGCGTCGACGGGTGCGAGGGCCCCATCGAGAGCGACATCTTCTCGGTCTGAAATTCCTCCGGCGCGTTGTCCGCACCAGCCGCCGACTTCGCCGCGTTGTCTAAAAATGAATGTTCGGTGGCCATCAGAAGCAGCTAAGTTGTCCGCGAATCACGCGTACGAACGCCAGAGATTCGAACCAGAAAGTGCAGGGATGAACGTTCATTCGCGTGAGGTGGGAGTCGGATGCCATCATTCCTTCACCTGGCGGAGGTCGCTTTGATCCGGCCGAGCCCGGCGGTCGCTCCAGCTTTCATCTTTCGCCCGGGGCTCCGCTTCGGTGAGATTGATCTCACCGCTCGAGGCGACAAACGGTCCGCCCTCCATTGGCGCGGCGATTACGCGGGTGCCGGTTTCCTCGGCGATATCCGCCACCGGCAAATCCGTTTCGATTCCAGCCAACGGAAAATCCTTCCGCAGCGGGTAATAAGGATAACCGTCCCACATCAAAATCCGGCGCAGATCCGGATGCCCTTCGAAGGTGATCCCAAACATGTCGAAGCACTCCCGCTCGTGCCAGTTGGCGCCAGCCCACAAGTGAACCACGCTCGGTGCCGTCGGCGCCACGTCCGACCCACCACAATCCGCCGCAATCCGAATGTACGTTCCGGTGCGGGTAGTCGATAGCAGGTGATAGAAGACCGTAAACCGCGGGGAAACGCCCTCGGACCAGTCCACCGCCGTGATATCCATCAACAGGTCGAACCCCTGCTCATCACGCAGGTAGGTGAGCACGGCGACGAGGTCGCTGGCGGGGACCGTAAACGCCGGATGATCCGAGGTCATACGTTCTGTAACCTGCGGGAACGTCTCTTTAAGAACAGTGGTGGCTTCGGCGGACATCAGGAGCGGAGGCGTAAAAAGGCGAAGAACAACTAAGCGGACATCAGCCGCTTTGATGCCGGTTCCCGGCGAACTTTATCCTGCAACTTCATCAGCGCGTCCAAAAGCGCCTCCGGACGCGGAGGACACCCGCTGACATAAACGTCCACCGGAATAATACGATCGACGCCCTGCATGTGAGAATAACTGCGATACATCCCGCCCGAGCTGGCGCAGGCACCCATCGCGATGACCCATTTCGGAGCGGTCATCTGGTCATAAATGCGACGAATTTGCGGAGCCATCTTGTAAGTGACGCTGCCGGCCACGATCATGCAATCCGCCTGCCGCGGTGAAAAACGCATCACCTCGGCGCCGAAACGGGCGATATCGAAGCGCGCGCCGCCGACGGCCATGAGCTCGATCGCACAGCAAGCGAGCCCCATCGGCATGGGCCACATGGAGTTGGTGCGGATCCAGTTAATCATCGCATCGGCCCGGGAGACGACCACGCCACCCTCGACTTTGCTGTTGTAGCCTAGATCGGAGTTGGAGGTGACCATAGTGTAGGAGGTGGGTTGGAAGGAAAATCCTTCGCAGGGTTGAATACCCCCCGCCGGCGCGCAAGGAGGTTTTGGAAAAACTCCTCGTGCTCGCGAACTAGTAGCACCGACGGAACGCGGGAAAAGTACGGCTTGAATCCCATCTGGCTTCCGGACTTGTCCGAAATGGATCGTTCGCGGGATTTGCGATTGACCGCACGGCTGCATGAACCTTCTTTGACCGCTTCGTCCAACGATGGGTTGCCTTCCAGGCAATTCAGCGAGCACCCGGAGAGGTGGCAGAGTGGTCGAATGCGCGCGCTTGGAAAGCGCGTGTACCGCAAGGTACCGGGGGTTCGAATCCCTCCCTCTCCGCCATCCTTCGCCAAGCCTACGGATGGCGTGGCCATCCCCAAGCCGTTCGCCGAGGGAAACCTGACGGCCGGCACGCTTCGCTGCGAAGGATGGATCGACCCCAGAATTTGGGTGTAAACGAACCTCGCACAGGTGATGAGGCGCGGAGAAGGCTCGAGAATGTACTAGGTCTACCTGCTGGAAAGCGTCGGCAAACGTAGAGCACGCTACACCGGCTACACGTCCGACCTCAAAGCGCGTCTCGCCAGCCACAACGCGGGGCAGACTCGCTCCACCAAGCAGGCGCGTCCGTGGAGAATCGTAAGCTATTTCGCATTTGGAGATGAAACGGTCAGGCTTTAATTTGCTGCGGGCGCCACAGGTTGGATCCCTGACCCGACCTCAAGCCGACCGGCCGCGCGGTTACGGGCAGGCGCCGATGGAAGACCTTCCGTCCGGCTGTTTGCGGGACGAGGCGTTGATGCAAGCGGGCCCATGACTCAGGCCGGCAGGTCTGCGCATGGCGGCTGAGGCGGTGTCCGAGCGGGGCAGCTGATCGAAGCGGATGCGACATTCCCGTCGGGGCGAGGCCGATCAAAACCGGCGGTTTCATGCGATCAGCTCTTTGATCACCGTACCCCCGAACTGGCTGAGCTGCTTGAAGCGGCCGGCGTGGTAGAACGTCAGCTTGTTGTCGTCGAGGCCGAGGAGGCGGAGGAGGGTGACGTGGACGTCGCGCACGTGGTGGATGCAATCGACGGCCTCCATGCCGGTCTCATCCGTCGCGCCGATGGTGTGGCCGGCCTTCACGCCGCCGCCGGCGAACCACATCGTCATCGCCTTCGGATTGTGGTCCCGGCCGTAGGCGGTGCCGCCGCGCACGCCGTTGTCGGGCGTGCGACCGAACTCTCCGCACCACACGACGAGTGTGCTCTCGAGGAGCCCGCGCTGCTTGAGGTCGGCGATGAGGGCGGCGATGGGTTGGTCCACGCCGCGCACGAGGTTGCCGTGGGCGCGCTCGATGTAGTCGTGGCTGTCCCAAGTGCCGTTGTAGAGCTGGACGAAGCGCACGCCTTTCTCAACGAGTTTGCGGGCGAGCAGGCATTTGCGGCCAAAGGCGTCGGTGGCGTCCTGGCCGATGCCGTAGCTGGCCTGCGTCCGCGCGTCTTCTTTGGAGAGGTCGATCGTCTCGGGGACCTGCATCTGCATGCGGAAGGCGAGCTCGTAGTTGTCCATGCGCGCGGCGAGTTCGTCGAGGCCGGGGTGCGCCGCGGCGTGGGCGGCGTTGAGCGACGCGAGCAGGTCGAGATTCTTGCGCTGGCGATCGGGCGTGAAGCCGGCGGGCGGCGTGAGGTCGAGGATGGGCGAGCCCTTGGGGCGGAGCGGCGTGCCTTGGAAACTGGCCGGCAGGTAGCCGTTGCCCCAGTTGGGCGAGCCGCCCTGCGGGTAAGAGACCTCGGGGAGGACGATAAAGCCGGGCAGATCCTGATTGAGCGTTCCGAGGCCGTAGTTGACCCACGCGCCGATGCCGGGATCGCCGCCGAAGCGGTTGCCCGTGTTCATCTGATACATCGCGGTCGGGTGGTTGACGCTGTCCACCTGGCAGCCGCGGTAGAAACAGAGATCGTCAGCGACCTTGGCGAGATGCTCCCAGTTGGTCGCCATGTCGGCGCCGCTCCGGCCGGCCTTGCGAAACTGGAACGGGCTCTGCACGTAGTAGCGCTTGCCGCTCTCCATCGCGGATTTTTGCTTTCCCTCGCGCGTGAATTCCTGGAGGTGGAGGCGCGAGAGCGTCGGCTTGGGATCGAAGGTGTCGAGGTGCGACGGGCCGCCCTCCATCATGAGAAAGATACAGTTCTTCGCCTTGGCCGGGAAGTGCGGCGGGCGCGGCGCGAGGGGATTCGCCTTCCCGGCGCCGGAGGCCGATGACGCGAGCAGCGATGTGAACGCGACGCTGCCGAGGCTGGCGCCAAGGCTGTAGATAAAGTCGCGGCGCGTCGGCGCGTGGAGGGCTCGGGCGCCGGCGCAGGGGAAGTAGGGCGTGCTCATGCAGGAAAAATTATTTTGGATTAGGGAAATCTTTCTACCAATAGGATTTTCCTGGGCGCATCTGCCGGTTGGCGGTACCGGCTCGGCGCGGAGCGGAGTCCGCGCCCTACCTTTTTCAAAGGTCACGATGGGTAGGGTGGCGAGTCCCTTCGCCGCCGCGGTGGGCTTCCACCGCCAACCGGCAGATGCGCCCGATTTTCCTGCCTTCACGGTTCGGAATTTGAGGTAGGAAGATTTTGTTGGTAGGAAAATTTCAGAACGTGTGACTTCGGATGACTGTGGTGAAGGTGAGGTCGTGGAGGGCCAGATTGCACCAGAGCAAGCGGGTGAGCGGGCTCGCACGGAGCAGGCGCTGGAGATGGGTGCGGTGCGTGGCGTCGACTTGGATAATCTTCCTGCCAATAGAATTTTCCTACCTCAACGGTTCGGAATTTTGGGGAGGAAGATTTTGTTGGTAAGAAGATTTTTCAGGCCACGGCAGTGGATAGTTCCGGGAATTCAGTCCACATACGAAAACTCGTT
>ENA-ORBV01009421-ORBV01009421.1-microbial-mat-metagenome-genome-assembly--contig:-NODE-9421-length-16043-cov-5.590693_pt1 | contig 16043 bp, 20 predicted proteins | sample MGYA00237777_ERZ505514 | MGnify/ENA primary metagenome ERZ505514 (study PRJEB26160, sample SAMN06269048) | microbial mat metagenome | isolation source: Oligotrophic lake microbial mat | place... | reverse complement strand
AAGTGGGCCAATTGGAGTTGACAGAAGCACAAGGAGTTAGATCGCGGAACCTTGCGAGCGATCCTTCGTGGTGCCGGTGTGTCGGTAGAGGAATTTATCGCATCCTTGTGATTGAGAGCGACAGTGGTTCGATTTCGGGGGGTCGTGCGCGACTTGATCGGTCGTGGACCGATGCTGCGGTTGGCAATTACGATAATTCGGTGATGCCAGACGCGACTGGTTTGCTAACCGAGAAGGCTTCTGAGTTGAACGCTTCCCGGATTTCACCAGGACTTGCCTGACGACGTCATTCGTGGCGCTCGCAGCGCTCGCATTTTCGGCGCGTTCAAAGACGGTATGATTTTGGTATGACCAAGTCGAAGATTGCCATCAGCTTGCCCACGGATCAACTGGCGAGAGTCCACCAGGAAATCCGAGCTGGACGGGCCGATTCAGTCTCGGGTTACATTACGCGGGCCCTGCAGGAGCAAGAGAAGCGGGAGTCTCTCCGGGCGCTTCTGCGGGATTTGACCGATCAACATGGTGAACCGGCTGGCAAGGATATCGAATGGGCAGAACGCGCACTCGCACCGCGGCGGGGATAGTGCTGGATGCCGGGGCGCTAATCGCGCTGGATCGTGGCGATAAGCGCATGATCGCGTTGCTCGACAGGGCGTTAGCTCAAGGCCGAGCCATTCGAGTGCCGGCGGGCGTCGTGGGACAAGCTTGGCGCAATAGCCGTGATCAGGTTACTTTGGCTCGGTTCTTGCGAAGCGAGGAGGTGGAGATTGTTCCTCTTGATGAGCAGCTTGCCCGTGCCTGTGGAGAACTCTGCGGCGCGGCAAACTCGTCGGATATCATCGACGCTTCCGTCGTGATCCTTGCCAGGGGGCGGCGAGATCCCATAGTTACAAGCGATCCTGAGGACCTGCGGCGGCTGGATCCGTCCGCCCAGATTATTCCAATCTGAATTCGCGCGGAAGTATCCTCTCCGCTGGTGGAGGCGCACTGAGAAGACCTGAAAACGGAACTCGGCGGCGGCCAGGCTTGGAGCGGTGCCAACGATTACCTCGTTCCTCGCATCGCTGATTGTGCCGTCAGGAGGAGTTATGCGCATCCCTGTCAGGAATCGCTGTATTCACCGCCGAAACAATGCGGTCAACGGCGGTGCGACCAGGGCAAGAGACGACGAACCTTTCGGAATCTCTGGGTGTTTACTTTTTCATGGGGCTCTTTGTTTGCTTGGCCCTCTTCGCTGTAACTTTGCGCCCGCAGTCCTACGACTTCACGGAAGCGGACCGGATTCTAACCACGGCGCAACAGCAGCTCAACGTACTGCTTCTGTCAACTCCAATTGGCCCACTTTGATGCTTTGATTTGGCCCACCCTGGGGGTAAATAGTTCTCCGTGGGGCCGGCTGGAGCCAAGCCCTGCGGCGCCCGGAGGGCGACGCGTTTAGGGCTTGGCTCAGGCCGGCCCCACGGAGAGGGAATCGTCAAAATGAGGTCGGCGGCATGACCTCCTCGGGACGAAAGACACGATCAAAACTGACCGGCTCGGCAGGCATAATCGTGACCGACTCACCCACCAACACACTCGGATCGGCACCCAGACAGTCGAGCGTCACAACCGCCGCCAACCGCGTCTCGACGTACTGCGTATCTTCGTCGTGACCTCCTTGCCGCTCCCATCCAATCGCCAGCGCCCGGGCAAACGCCGCTTCCCAGTCCGCGCTGCGAAAGAAGCAATCGGACTCCTCCCAGTGCCGCAATCCCTCGCCGCCGTCCGCCATCACCGCCCACCGCAAACGCGCCTGAAACCACATCATGGCTTGCCTCCTTTCCGACTCGCCAATGTTCGTCGAAACCGAAACGATTCATTGCCGGTTTCAATAATGTGCGCCTGGTCCGTCAAACGGTCCAGCATCGCCTTACACAGCCGCGCGTTGGGAAACATCGTCGTCCATTCCGAAAACGGAAGGTTCGTCGTAATAATCACCGACGCCCGCTCGGCTCGGCCCGAGATGATCTGAAACAGATACTCGGCCGCCGCCTCCGGCATGGCGACATACGCCATCTCATCAATGACATCGCATCCATCGCGCCGTTACCCGGTTCAGTTCTCAAAAGTTTGGTCAAGACGCCAGCCCCAGTTTGATGCATCGCTGATCGCAGGCCTGTCTCGATTGCCTCCAAGTCCATCTGTCCCGTCTTCTGCCTCTCGGCGAAAACACGACTCAAGAAGCTGTTGACTTCGCACGCAACCTCCTGCTGAACTGCAGCAGCCGTTTTTTTTCCTCCGGGGTCCATTGTTTCTCGCTTGTCTGTGCACCCTGTGCACCCCGGATACGGCAAATCTCCTCGTTGACCGCCGTCAATTGCGCCACCAGATCCTGGAAGCGATGGAACTCGGCGACTTGGCTCGCCGCTTGACGAAAGGCCTCAGGATTCGGAAACGACTCGGACACACTCTTGCCCTTCACTTTCCGAAGCACACGGAACTGCGTGTGTCCTTCGCCATCCGGTTGCGCACACCGGCAGGACGGCTTCCCACAACGCCGAGACGCAGTTGACACGGTGCCTGGGCGCAAATCGCCAAGGGTCAAAAACTGTTCCATAATCCGCGAACGAGTCTGTTCGAGATCCTTCAGAGAGTTGGCCATGGTCTCCTCCTTCTCTGAGTATACATAGGCACTCCGATAGAAGGCGATTCAGGCCCAATCCCCACTACCCTCCACTTTCATGTCGCGCACCCGTTCCGGCTGGTCAAGTTTTGCTGATAGCGGAGGTTCTTGTCCGTCGTCAGAAGAAGATCAACACCTGCATCTTCCGCCAACTTGAGCAATTCACCGTTTGAAATCTGATCCCAGCCCAGGTCCAAGGCTTCGGTTACTTCGTGACCCTCAAGCGCACCCGAGATGCCGCTTGGTGTGCCGTGATCAAACAGGATTCGCATCGGTCAAAGTAAACGGTCAGCCGGCGGAACTTGAAGACTGCGGGCGGCAATTTCCAACACCGCGTTGATCTGTTCACGCGACACACGAAACTGGTCCATGATTTCCTCAACCGGAGAGCCCGCCTCCAGGTTTTCGAAAATCGTGGCGACCGGCAACCGCGTGTCCTTAAAAACCCAAGCGCCGCTTAACCGCCCAGGGACGCTCTCCACAGCGGGACATTGTGACCAATCAAGGGCAGCCATTCTAGAACTCCTCTTCCCATCGTAGCGGTTTCACAATCGCGGATTCAGAACAGTCCGTCACGAAGTTCAAGCCCACCCTTTCTGCCTCTCCCTTGAAGAGACATCTCCCTTCCGGAAACACGCCAACTCGTGCTTCAGATCCTGGGTCGACAGCGCTTCCGTCATTGCAGGATTGTCCCTTACTAATTTCGGGACAGGCTAATGCCGCGCGGCATCTTCGGAAACGCTATCGGGAAACCGGCGCGGAGGTGCAATCTCGGTCCACCTGACCGCATTCCCGAAAGATGCCTCATCCGGATCGGACGCACTCGAACGAGTTCTGTCGGACGCACCTAAAAGCCATACCCCCAGATGAACTGAGACAATGAGTCCGCTGAAATGAAGACAGCAAGGGCAAGCGAGCAGATCCGCGCTCGCTGACCGCGGTGGTTCAGAGCACAGAGGGCGTGAAGGACCATGTCCTGTGGGTCTTTGAAACCACCTTGCCGAAGCGTTGCTGAATCAGAGCCGCAACTTCTGATCTCCCGCCATTCTCAGCAATGGAATTGCCGTCGCCCAATGTGCTCAACGGCTCAAAACACGGGCATACTCCAACCACCATTCACAACACCCCGCAACTTTTCTTTAACACCCATGCCTTCAATCGCTTCCAGCCCAGAGCTTACCCCGGCAGGTACCCAAAAACACCATCGAAACTTGACATCGGATGCTAAAAAGAAATCAGCAGAGTCCCTGACCAACCATGCCAACATCCGAGAAACAGATCGAGGCCAACCGCCTGAACGCTGAGCGCTCCACCGGGCCTCAAACACCACAGTTTTTCAACGAAGAGCAATCCGAATACGATCGCCACCTCCAGGATTTCGTCACCCGCTTCCTCCCCCAAGACAACGTCGAACTCCGCCTCCTGGAAGCTACCGATGGACATGCGGAACAACACCCCAATAAAAAATACGTCGCGAAACGAACCCATCTGGGTGACCATCGCGGAAGTGGCTAGGCGCTTGGACGCCGCCCAAACCGCTAACCAACCGCGTCGGGCTCACTCGTTCACAACCTAAATCTCCCTCAGATTCTTCCACTTGCGGAGAATTGTTTTTTCACCGCAAACCCGCACGCAATAATGAGGTAGAAGTGGAGCCTTATCCAGATGAACATCACCGAAATCACAACCCTCCAGCAAAGGGCCATCCAACTGCTCCTTGCCGAATCCACCGTCTCAGCCGCCGCGCGCCAACTCGGCATCGACCGCACCACCATCTACGCCTGGCGCAAATCCGATCCTGCATTCACCACCCATCTCGATCAGGCCCGCTCAATCCAGGCCCAAATCACCGCCGACAGCCTCCAGGACCTCGCCTCCACCGCCATCGAAACGATCCGAGAAATCCTCCTCTCCCAATCCACGCCTCCCGCAATTCGTCTCCGCGCCGCGCAAGCTGTCCTCAAAATGGGCCAGCCCGCAGCCGAACCAGAAACACTTCAACAGAATTCGACACAAATCGACATTTTCGACAACAGTAGAACTGGCGTCGAAACAACCGCAGTCCCCAAGACCGGACGCAACGACCCTTGCTCCTGCAACTCCAGACTTAAATTCAAAAGCTGCTGCGGAAATTCACTCCGGCAACCGACACACCCTGCTGCGGAGGCTGCATAAAAAACAAAAAAATGAAAGAACGAACCTGACGCGACGTAACGGTTTTAACAACTTGGACAAAAGCGGCTCTTCGCGGAACCCAAGAACCTGAGGTCAACGAACGAACTGACCGCCGATCTTTCTCAGTTGAATATCTCGTGCCTGAGTTGTATACAAAACCTGTTGAGGGTGGCGGACCAAAACACTTTGGGTGATCCATTCTGCGTTCAGGATGTGCCTGCATCGATGGCAGCGGAAACGCACCATCGTTCGAACGACAGAAGGAAGATCACTATTGCTCGGCAAGCCAGCGGGTTCTTAAGCGTTTCCTCCGGCCTTTGCGCAAGCGGTAGCGCAGCTTTCATGCTTCAGGGCCATCGCCAGCGGGGCCCCCGCAATCAGCATCAGGATGGTGGTGTTCATTTTGCGTTCTCCCATTGTATTGCCGTGCTTCGGACTGCCATTGCATCCGTCTAATGCTCATTGCCGCCTGAGGCCGGCTGAGGTTCGCCCATCGATTTAGGCATCCCGAGATCTGTACCGCCCCCGAGCAGTAGACCTTGGATTTCGATGGCACGCTGCCATGTGTTTACTAACGCGGCCACGTAGCTGTCTTGAAACTGGAAGAGATTCCGTTGAGCGATCAATGCTTGCGGATAAGCCCCAGCCATCTGGCGGAAGTTGGAGAGGTACAAATCATATGCCTGACGAGCCTTCGGAAGAATGCGCGTCCGATATCGCTCGACCGCCATTGATGAATCTTTATAGTCTTTATATTCTGCTGCCAGCCGTGCCTTCAGGGAGAGCCTCGTCCGTTGTACCTCCAAGCGGGCGCGCTCGGCGTCAGCCTTCGCTGCCTTCACTCCGCCCTGATTGCGATTGAAGATTGGAATTTCGACACCGACGTCAAAAATTCCTTCGAGTCCACGTCGCCGCGTGGGACCAAGGGGACCAATCTCCCCAAACTCACGATTATTTCGGAGGCCGCCTCGAATATACAGGTTTGGGATCTTCTCGACTTCCGCTCGCCGGACTGAGACCTCCGATTGACGCACCGCCACCTCAGCGGCGCGAAGTTCAGGACTATCCTGATAGATTGCCTCCAACGCCTGGTCGGCATCAAGCCGTGGAAAGTCTTCCAGATTTCCCGCCAGGAGCGCGGGCTTGAGAGACGGAATGTTTAAAACCGCTGCCAGTTGGCGCCAAGTTCGTTCTCGTGCATTCCTGGCGTTGACGAGTTCGAGTTGAATGCGCTCAGACTCAGTCTCCGCCGAGAGAAGGTCGGGCTTGTCGGCCTGTCCGACGTTTGCTAATTCCTGCGAAACGAATACTGCTCGCATCGCCAAATTTGCTAAATCGGTACGGACTTGGATGAGGAGCTGATCCCCAAGGGCCTGATAATAGAGGGTACGGACGGAATTGAGAAGCCGTTGTTTTTGCGCATTCTGGTGTTCAACGAGAACTGCCCGATCTTGCAGGGCAATCTTTCGATTCAAGCCAAGCTTGCCCGCCGTGATAAACCGTTGCTCCACAAAGCCGCCAATTGCTCCGCCACCCGTCACTTTGGAAACATGCTCTCCATTGGCGCCGAATGTAGGGTTCGGCCAAAGCCCAGCTTGTTGCGCACGTCCGGCCGCCGCATCGACCAGAGCTTTCGCCTGTCCAATTGTCGGGTTGGCCTCAAGTGCCATGCGCTCCAGGTCTTCGAGGCGAAGGCCGCCGGCTTCTGCCGGTGCGTTTAAGGCGGGAAGGCCTGCGGCTTCCGCTGTGTTCGTTGGTTTTACCAGTTCCAACGGCATCGGGCATTTTGTGCATTTACCGGGAGCGTTGGATCGCACCTCAGGATGCATCGGGCAGGCGTAGACGACACCCATTGCTCCTGGCTTAACTGGGACAGTTGCATCCTCGTGCACATGTTCGAGTGGCTTAGGGGGTTGTTGGGCCGACGCCATAAGCGCAAGCAGGGTGGTCAGAACAACGCCACTCATCGACGTTGAGAGTCTCGGATAGAAGTATCTATGCATGTTCGCGCTACTTCCCATGCTCATGATGAGGCATCGCCATGGGGGCTTTCTTGTCCTTTGGCTTCGCATCCTCTGTTTTCTTCAACTCCATGATCTTGTCGTAGACTTCAGGAGTAACCACGCGCACGAGCGTCATCATGCCCATCATGGAACCCGTCCAACCCTTGCGGAGCCCGTGGTTCTCTGGTTTTGGCGGAATCACTTCATCCATCACCATCCACATGTCTTGCGGGTAACCAGGCACCTTCTTCTTCTCGGGATCGTCTTTGGGATACATCTCCATCGGGTCGCCCGGCTTCGTACTCGGCATTGAATGACCTTCATGCCCTTGCTGGGCAGGGTCTGAGGCTTTCACCTGAGCCGCTTCACCGCTACCAACGGAAACGAGGTGAGAAGTCGCCCGATCCCTGTCCGCGCTCATTCCAAGCCCGCGGCCGAGTGCCGGGCCGAATTCTTCGGAGAGTGCGTCGCCCTTTTTCAACATGCCCATTCCGTCTGTCATGCTGCCCCCGGTATGCATCCCGTGCCCGGAGTGCATAACCGGCCCAACCATAGAAACCATCTGGTTCATCATGTGATGTGGCAGATGGCAATGCAGCATCCAGTCGCCGACGTACTTCGCCTCAAACTCGATGTTCCGGGATTGGGCGACGCCGACAATGATCGTATTGATGTCATACCAAAGGTGTTGAGGAACGCGCCCGCCCTCGGTGCCCGTCATCACGAACTGCATGCCATGCATGTGAATCGGATGGTGATCCATGCCAATGTTCATCATCCGAATCCGAACCCGCTCGCCTTGCTTCACGATCATCGGGGTGCAATCCGGACCAGCTTTGCCGTTGAAGCTGAGCCAGTTGAATTCCATCGACAATGTGTTCGGGACGTTGTTGTTCGGCAGTAGCGCCCATTCCTGTAGAACCAAACCAAAATCTCGATCCACCTTCGGTTCGTAGGCTTGCTTCGGGTGCATGATAAACATTCCGATCATACCCATCATTTCCTGCATGGCGAAGTGGGAGTGATAGAAGAAAGTGCCGTGTTGGTGCAGGTCGAACTCGTAGACGAATCGACCGCCGGGAGGAATGGGATCTTGGCCGAGACCGACGCTTCCATCCATTTCCATCGGAACCTCAAAGCCGTGCCAGTGGATCGCCGTCATCTCCGGAAGCTTGTTATCGACGATGACGCGAACACGGTCGCCCTGATTCACCTCAATCGTTGGCCCAGGGATACAACCATTGAAGCCCCACGCGGTCATCGGCCGACCTGGCATCAACTGAGTATCGACGACTTCGGCAATCAAGTTGAATTCCTTGACACCATCCACTATCTTGAACGGCAGCTTTGGCAAGTCCGGCATCTCGACTGGAAGGCTGCTGCTCATACGATGCGCCGCGTGCGGGTCCGCTGCTGCAGGCTTAGACGGCATGGTGTGGCCCGCCATGCTGCGCGATACCGGCGGTTTCGCTGGCTGTGCGGCCGGAGCGGCATGGCCTGCATGGGGGTCGGTTGTTTGTTGGCCGGCTGCGCTTCGCCCAGCCCAAAGCGCCGCACCAATCGATGCCAAGCGCGTGAAAAACGTTCTTCTTTCCGTCATATTAAAAACCCTCTATCTGCTCTGAACGCAGTCTCCGTGGGATTGCATCGCTACAAGGAAAGCCCTGCGATCGCTCGGCAGCCGCGCCGAACCTTGTGCCGGACGACCGCCGTTCGTGGTTTGCAAACGGAAGGCTGCCCGATTTCGCAGGACATTGCTCCAAGAAACTCCAAACGAGACGAGGATCAAACGTGGCGGCCTGTCCTTCCCGTGAGAACGCAAGGTATTTGCGAGTCCTCTCGGTTTCGCTGGTAGGAGTTATGGGGAGGCGAAAAGATACTTAGATTCGGAGGATCGAGGTGAGGGCGAGGGGACTGAATCCGGGGAAAGGCTCGCGCTCTAGGGTTAGCGGAGCCGAGGAAAGCACAGGAGCAATCTGGGCGTCGAAGCGAACAGCCACAAAGGATACCTTTTGCAGGGCATCCATGGAAGAAGCATCGGAACGCTTCTCCGCAACCAACTCAAGATGCGAACACAGATCCCCGCTGGCTGGCGGCTGCGAATCGTCCGGTGAGTGGGTCCGATGGCAATGCATCTCATGCTCGAGTGCTTGATTTGATTTGGCTTGGCGCTCAACGGAAAGAGAAGAACACAATCCCGTGCATTGGGTGCCGCCCAGAACGGCTCCAACGAGTACGACGGCCACGAGTTGGAAAACCTTTGCCACTGCTCCCGATGTTAACTCTTTTCTGTCCATTGAGCAATGGTATGCATGTCACATGCCAAGGCAAGAGCCATTTATCCTTTATCTATGTACAAGCGAGGAAAAGTCGATGTTGGTTCGTCCGATCGTGCCGGTGAAGAGTAGACGGGCACTGTTGGAGTTGAGAAAAGGAGGCTTACCGCCCCGCTCACAGCACTGCAGGAACAATCTATGCGGTTTTAACTCGTCTGGTACCGATTTTCCAAGAGTCGCCGGAGCTCATTGGCGGTTACGGTCGGATACCTTGCCATCAGATCAGTCGAGAAGTTTTCCTTGAGCCCGTTGGGCAACTGGACGGTGGTGAACCTGTGTGTATAGCCACCACCCGGGTAAGAAACAAACTCTTCATGTGCTTCGAACTTGAACTGCCCTGTGTCGTAGCCCAACTCCGTCAGGGCCAATCGAACCGCTTCTGACGGATCGATGGGGGGTGTCGTGACCTTGTCGCCTTCTCCTGCAGCCGCCTTTGCACTGCCTGACTTGACGACGCCAGCTTTGGACAGGAGGGCGGCCGTGGTGGGCTTTGCCGTCGCGCTTGCGTTGGTAGCGAGCGTCTTGTTCGTAAGGCTTTTTGCAGCCAGCGTTTGCGCCTTGTCCTTTGCCGTCGGAGTGCCCGTCGAATGGGCCAGTTTCGAATGGTCAGGTACCGCCAAAGATTTGGCGCTGGCGGAATTTTGCCGCTCCGGGATCCTGACGGATCGAGTAGCCGAGGCAGCCGTTGCCTCTTCCCCAAAGACAGGAATGGACTTTACCCCCGGATTTCGCGTTTGCGAGAGGGCGAGAGGCGATGCAAGCGGCGTTGCTGAAGTCAGTTTGGAGGGAATCGAGGAGAACATGTCGATGTTGCCTATGCAGGTGCTTTGCCAAAGTTGCGGGATTGGGGATAATGGGGACAAGATGGCTGCAAGCGTTTGGAAGGGTCACATCACATTCGGACTGGTCTCGATTCCGGTCCGGCTCTCAGTCGCCGCGCGTTCGGAAACGATCGGTTTCAATCAACTGCACAAGTCAGACCACTCTCGGGTCAAGCAGAAGCTGTTCTGCGATGCCGAAGACAAGATGATCGAGCGCAGCGAGATCGTCAAGGGCTACGAGTACGAGAAGGGCAAGTATGTCGTCATCAGCGACGAGGACATCAAGAAGATGCAGCCCAAGACCGCCAAGGTCATGGAAATTCTCGAGTTCGTAAAGGTCGAAGAACTCGATCCGGTTTATCTTGAGAATTCCTACTATGCGCAGCCCGAGGAAGCGGGCGAGAAGCCTTATACACTGCTGTTCGAAGCGATGCGCCGCTCCGGTGTAGTGGGGATCGCGAAGGCCACGATGAGCCAGCGCGAGCATGTGGTGGTTGTGCGCCCGGGCAAGTTCGGCTTGCTGCTGCATACGATGTATTATCAGGATGAAGTCCGCGCCACGGACGAGTTCCGCACCAATCTGGAAATCGTGAAAGATCAGGAACTGAAGATGGCGCAGACGTTCATCGAAGCGCTCGCCGGCACGTTCGAACCATCGAAGTTCCACGATACCTACCGGCTCAGTGTGAAGGCGATGATCGATGCCAAGATCGCCGGTGAAGAAGTGGTTGCCGCCCCGGAAGCGGTGGAACTCGCCCCGGTTGTCGACATTATGGAAGCGTTGCGGTCGAGCCTTGAGGCTCTGAAGAAGCCCAATGCTCCCGTGCTCGAAATGCCAAAGAAACGCCGCGTTGCCGGCGGCTCGTAAAACGAAGGACGATCACTTGAAACTGAACCGCCGTCAGATGTTGCAGGTCGCCGCCTCCGGCGCTGCTGCCATGGGGTGTTCGCAAGCCGCAGTACCGGCGTTACCGAATCGAAAGCGTGAAGCCAAGGTTGTCACCGCAGCCGAACGCCAGCGCCGCATCCTGCGGGCGCAAGAGTTGATCAACGAAAACAAGCTTGGCGCGATCGCCGTTGCGGGCGGAACCTCGCTGCAGTACTTCGCAGGCGTCCGCTGGGGAACCAGCGAGCGCATGTTCATCATGGTGCTACCTGGCAAGGGCGATCCGTTCTTTGTGGTTCCAGCGTTCGAACGCGATCGCGCGGTAGAACAGATCCAGCTTGGGCCGTTCGGCAAGAACTTCCAAGTGGTCACGTGGGAAGAAGACGATAGCCCGTATCAGAAAATGGCCTTTATGCTGAAGGAACGCGGCTTGGCCACTGCTTCGATCGGTATTGAAGAGACCACCGATTTCGTCTTCGCCGACGGCATCGGCAAGGCTGCAACGCAGGCCAAAGTGATGACCGCGACAGACGTTACGGCGGGCTGCCGGATGGTGAAGAGTCCGCTGGAATTGGACATCATGCGGTTCGCCAACGATGTCACGATCCGCGCGTTCGAGTGGGCCTACAAGCAGATCAAAGAGGGCATGACGCAGAACGATTTCGCGGCGTTGATTGCCGAAGGGCACGCGCAGCAGGGCTTTCAAGGATACGCGATGGTGCTGGTGGGCGAGTATTCGGCGCTGCCGCATGGCACGATTCAGCCGCAGAAGATCCGCGAGGGAACGATCATCCTGATCGATGGCGGTTGCACGGTGGAAGGCTACAAATCGGACATTTCGCGGACGTTCGTAGTCGGTGGCAAGGCTCCGGAAAAGATGAAGCAGGTGTTTGAAGTGGTTCAGCGCGCTCAGGCCGCGGCGTTGAAGGCCGCAAAGCCGGGGGCTGCGTGCGAGAGCGTGGACGCGGCTGCGCGCAAGGTGATTGAGGATGCGGGTTGGGGTCCGGGGTATAAATACTTTACGCATCGTGTGGGGCACGGCATCGGGATGGATGGCCACGAATGGCCGTATCTGGTGAAAGCGAATACGAAGCCGCTGGCTCCGGGGATGACGTTTTCGGATGAGCCTGGGATTTATATCAAGGGTGAGTTCGGCGTCCGGCTGGAGGATGACATGGTGATCACGGCGGATGGCGCGGAGCTGTTCACGGGGCAGAGTCGCTCGCTGGAGGAGCCTTTCGCTAAGTTGTAAATCACGGACCCGATCGGAGCAACAGAAAAAACTGAACTTGCATGAGTGACTTCGCCTGCGGTTCTCGCTCAAATAGGCGAGTTCATTCAAACATGTTCGAAGCCCTGGTCGAAGTTGCCTACAGCAAGCTAAAACAAACCTACGATCAAGCCAAAGAGGTCGTCACCTACGCCGCCAATTTTGACGGCTCACTGTCGAGTAGCGTCGGCATTGGAGGTATGAATACGAAACCCGATATTCTTTCCGTCCGTCTGCTGCTCAATCAATACATATCCGGAGACACGCGGATGCGCCCGTTGGTCGAGATTCCGATCGAGTCTCCGTATAATCCCTTTAACATGGCGGACCCCACCATTACCGCTATCGTCTATTTTCAACGGGAAATCGCTGGTTTCAACAAGGCCGATGGATTGGTGCAGGCAAACGGCAGGACCCACCAGGCCTTGCTCGGGGAGAAGGCGAAAACCATCAAGCCCAAGAAAGTGATCGAGAACCCGATTGGGGAACTCGGCGCGAGACCGGTGCTATTGACAGAGGACCAAACGCAAGGCTTCTCGAGCGGAGGTTCCATCGCTCTCGACTGCCACTTTGGCGGAACCGCAGTGATCACAGCAGGCGAGGTTTGGATGGCCATTGACGGGCAGCGCGCCGTCTACGCGGCGAGCCATCACAGCATTGTCTACGTTCTCTTGAAACCTCGTGGAGGCGTGCGTCCCGGAACCTATATGCAGAAGTCCCGATCGTTCGTCAACGACGTCACGATGGGTCTCGCCGCCGGCGAAATCGCTTCGCGTTGCGAGTACATCCGCTACATGATGGAACTGGAATGCGAATTCCTAATGGCACTGGGATGCGCGGTTTCCGCACCGGCCGCGATGTTTGTGATTTCCCAGGAAATCGGCCCGTTTCTCGTCCAGAACTATACGAAGTTCCCGGCGTGGGGCCTGATGCTGTATCACCTGTCGCGTCTGGCATGGACGGTTTATTCGGCCTGCCCGAAGTTTTTTCATGCGATTCTCAAGCTTGCGATGTACCGAATCTGGGACCATATGGGCCAGGGTCCGCTGGAGTTCAATGCGCGTTCTCTCGCAAAACTGGCGGGAAAACTGATCGGCAAAGTTGGCATCAAAGGCTTCACGGCGACGGCGGGTGCCCTTCGCACTGTGATGACCGCGATCATTGGTCAGTTGACTCTTTCCGCGCTCAATGCCTCGGCGAAGATCAGTGTCCAGCTACAGACCAAGTCGCGCAACTGAAAGCAGCGGCGATCAGCATGGGTTCCGCCATCGACGAGGGCACAGCACAAGCCATTGTGGTGGAACTCGTGGAAAACGCTGTACTGTTGTATCCACTGGTTCGCGACTTGAAGCAAGAAGTCGATCGCCTCGTGTAGTCTGTCGATGGGCGATGCAGATCTCCGGCTGGCGCGACAGAGCAGGAAAACGCATGGCGCAGTCGTCATCCCGGGTGTAAACTCGGGATAGAGTGAGGCGCCTTCCAGCATATTGGGCGATATCCGTTGACAGCGTTGGGCTGTGCGCACCGCTTCTTGCCGTGGCGACCGCCATTCCACAATCGAATCGAAGCTGCCAACCAGTTGCTTTATTAATCGAACAATCCATCAAACGCGGCTCGCCAACGTCGGTCGGCGCTCCGCTTGCTTCCATTCCTGAGGAGGATCTCGATTGATCCATATACTGTTTTCCATCGCTCTGCTTGCGGAGACCCGCATCGATCCACCGGCGCGCGAACAAAGTGGCATGGCTTTTCTGGAACGAGGTCCCGCTGGCGAGGTGTATCTTTCGTGGACGGAATCGGAGGCTGGTATGAACACGCTTCGTTTTGCGGAGTGGAAGGGCAGTGCATGGTCCCCGGCGGAAACCATCGCGACGGGGAAGAACTGGTTCGTGAATTGGGCCGATTTTCCTGCAATTGCGGCGCATCCCGATGGGTCGCTCTACGCGCACTGGTTGCCGCGCCCCGATGGCGCGCAGAAATGGGGGTACGGAATCCGCATCGCACGACGTGACGTCAAAACGGGCAAGTGGCGCGAATCCACCGATCTCAATACCAAAAATATCGTCACCTATGCGGGCTTTTTGAGCTTTATCACGGCGGGTCCCATCGCGGGGGCTGTGTATCTTGGACCACCGCCTGGCGAGAAACCGCACGATCACGGCCATGATGCGGAATCTTCTTATAAGACAGTACGCTTCGCGGCTTTCAAGCCCGACGGCTCGTTGCTGAGCGATCGCGAAATCGATGGCGATGCCTGTTCCTGCTGCCAGACCGCCGTTGCGGCTACCGATAAAGGACTCATCGTCGCTTATCGCGATCACTTGCCCGGTGAGATTCGCGACATCGCCGTCACGCGCTTTTCCGACGGTGCCTGGACGCAACCTCGAACTTTGTATGCGGACGGATGGAAGATCAATGGATGTCCGACTGACGGACCGTCGATCACCGCTTCGCGCAGCCAGGCGGCCATTGCATGGCTCACCCGTGCCAATGGCATCGCCAAAGTTCAAGCGTCGTTTTCAAGCGATAGCGGTGAGACGTTTCGCAAGCCCGTTCGCATCGACGACGGCAACCCGCTGGGACGCGCGTCCATCGTAGGTTTTGACGACGCAAGCTATCTGGCTGTATGGCTCGAAAAGCTGTCGGCGCCATTGGGACACGTCGAAGTACGGGTGAGGCGCATTTTTCGCGACGGCCGCATCCTGCCTGCGCGCATGGTTGCCTCGGGTATGGGTGGGCGTGCGATGGGTTTTCCAAAGATCGTCATCTCCGGAGAACGCGTATTCATTGCATGGCGCGATGATCGCGTCCGCGTGAGTCTTCTGTCCAAAAGCGACTTTATGCCTCGGCAAGACGAGCCGAGGTGAGTCTTTGGAACGTGTTCGACGCGTCAATCGCCAAGTCAACGGCCAGTGACTGGCCGCATTCCCACCTTGAGGATGACCGTAAATCCAACAAACGCAACGCTCCCGCCACTCCGTTCGACTACTTTCAAATTTACACAGCGGAAAAGCTTGCAATGGAGTTGGAACTTTGATAAGCTCAGTGATGTTGGCAAGAAAGCAGTAGCCAGCACGAAAGCGGTCGAAGTCAAAGCGAGCTGAACTAGCTGCTAGGCTAGGATCAAGTGAGCGGAGATGAGAGTCTTCGGACCACCGCAGTGGCTGCAGTTTTTTAAGCTTCGAAAGAAGCAAGCCGCAAGTTTCTCTGATACGCAAAAAAGTCAGGGTATCAACAAGGTGATGTAATCCTTGAATGAGCCTTGAGCGTATCAAAACGCCCTTCGAGGCCCGTAATGAGTCCGCGCTTTGGGAAACCATCGCCGGTAAGTTACGTAGATCTTTGAAATCTGATTGGACGCAAGTTTAAATCTTCGTCAGCGATTGCCTGGAGCTGGAGAGATCCAGTGAAGGGTAGATCGTTAAGTAATCTCTGAGTTTTAAAGTTCGAGCGACTCATGCACCGCGTTCGGCCGGCCCGCCTGCTACGGCAGAGGGTGACAAAGGTGGACGTAGGTGTCTCAAAATAACGGTTCAAACGAGAGTTTGATCCCGGCTCAGAATCAACGCTGGCGGCGCGCTTAACACATGCAAGTCGAACGAGAAAGGGTAGCAATACCTGAGTAAAGTGGCGTACGGGTGAGTAACACGTGGATCATATGCCTTTTAGTGGGGAATAACTTTGGGAAACCGAAGCTAATACCGCATAATCCCGAGAGGGGAAAGCTTTGTTGTCAAAGACGAGGCGCTGAAAGAGTAGTCCGCGGCTGATTAGCTAGTTGGTGAGGTAATGGCTCACCAAGGCTTTGATCGGTAGCCGGCCTGAGAGGGCACACGGCCACACTGGCACTGAAACACGGGCCAGACTCCTACGGGAGGCAGCAGTGGGGA
>ENA-ORBV01009420-ORBV01009420.1-microbial-mat-metagenome-genome-assembly--contig:-NODE-9420-length-16044-cov-3.869731_pt1 | contig 16044 bp, 7 predicted proteins | sample MGYA00237777_ERZ505514 | MGnify/ENA primary metagenome ERZ505514 (study PRJEB26160, sample SAMN06269048) | microbial mat metagenome | isolation source: Oligotrophic lake microbial mat | place... | reverse complement strand
CCTCCTGACTCTGGGTTGGATACTTCCGGTGCGAAACACCGCACGCGGCCGCCAACAGGCCCCGAGAACAAGTTGGCAGCCTTCGTCTCCGCATGCGCGGTAGATGGCGGTCCGAGTGGAGTGAATTGAATGGAATTAAATACTAAGGTCGGCCGTGAACGCGTCGACTTTTCGAAGATCAAGACTGCGGTTCCCATTCCGAACTTGATCGAAGTCCAAAAGAAGTCTTATCAGAAGTTCCTACAGATGAACCTGCTGCCGAGCGAGCGCGATGACGCTGGCCTGCAGAGTGTGTTTACTTCGGTCTTTCCGATTTCCGACTTCCGCGGACTCTCGCAGTTGGAGTTCGTCGATTACTCAATCGGCAATTGGGAATGCAAGTGCGGCAACCTTAAGGGTCTGCACCATCTCCGTTCCACCTGCCGGAACCCCGCTTGCGGAGCGACGATCCAGACGGATCCCTTCCACCCCGGTGATGTCCTCTGCCACAAGTGCGGAACCTTCAATAAGAACATCGTTACCTTCTGCAACCGCTGCGGAGACCCCGTTGGCCTGCAGTTGAAGTACGACGTACCCGAATGCGAAGAGCGCGGCATGACGTATTCCGCGCCTCTCAAAGTCACGATTCGATTGACGGTCTACGATAAGGATCCCGACACCGGGGTCAAGAGTGTCCGCGACATCAAAGAACAGGAAGTGTTCTTCGGTGAAATCCCGCTCATGACCCAGAATGGTACGTTCATCATCAACGGCACCGAGCGCGTCATCGTATCGCAGTTGCACCGTTCCCCGGGCGTCTTCTTCGAGAAAGTGGCGGCCCAGGGTTACTATCTCGGCAAGATCATCCCCTATCGCGGAAGCTGGGTGGAATTCGAGTACGACACCAAGAACCTGTTGTTCGTGCGCATCGACCGTAAGCGCAAGTTCTACGGTTCGGTGTTCCTCCGCGCTCTCGGTCTCAAGACCGACTCCGAGATCATCAAGGCGTTCTACCGCGTCACGGAATTGACTCTGGGTGGAAGCAAGATCCACTGGAAAGTCAACGACTCGCTCATCGGCCTGAAGCTCTCCTACGCGATCAGCCAGAAAGGCGAGACCGTGGTTCCGCAGGGGCGCAAAATCACCCCGTCTGTCTACAAGGAACTGCAGAAGCAGAAAGTCGAGTCGGTCGAAGTCGCTTCCAACGATCTCGACGGTGCGTATGTCGCCGGCGATGTAATCGATACGGATACGGGCGAGATTCTCGCCGAAGCGAACCACGAGCTCACCACCATCACGCTGGCGAGATTAATGGAATCCGGTATCAAGATGGTGGAAATCTTCTTCCCAGAGCGCGACGACGTGGGTAACGTTGTTTCCGCCACCATCCGCAAAGATGCCGTCAAGGCGCAGTCCGAAGCGCTCCTCGAAATCTACCGGAAGTTGCGTCCGGGCGACCCGCCGACCCTCGACACTGCGAGCCAGCTCTTTCAGGGCATGTTCTTCGACGCCCGCAAGTACGACTTGTCGCGCGTTGGACGCATGAAGTTCAACATCAAGCAGTACGACAACGCGGCCCACACCGGCCTCGACAAGCGTACGCTCGATCAGACTGATTTCATCGACACCATCAAGTACCTGCTGCGTTTGCGCAAGGGCTTGGGCGCGGTCGACGACATCGATCACTTGGGCAACCGTCGCGTTCGCGCGGTGGGCGAATTGCTTGAGAACCAGTTCCGCATCGGTTTGGTCCGTATGGAACGCGCGATCAAGGAAAAGATGTCGGTGTACCAGGAAATGTCGTCGGCGATGCCGCACGATCTGGTCAACGCCAAGCCGGTTATGGCTGCCATCCGAGAGTTCTTCGGAAGTTCGCAGTTGTCACAGTTCATGGATCAGACGAATCCGCTGTCGGAAATCACCCACAAGCGCCGCCTGTCGGCTCTTGGACCGGGCGGTCTCTCACGCGAACGCGCCGGATTCGAAGTCCGCGACGTTCATCCGACCCACTACGGCCGCATCTGCCCCATCGAAACGCCTGAAGGTCCGAACATCGGTCTTATCTCGTCGCTTTCGTGCTTTGCGCGTATCAACGACTACGGCTTTATTGAGTCGCCGTATCGCCGCGTGAAAGAGGGCATCCTCGCCGACGACATCCGTGTGCTGAACCCGGGCGACACAGCCTACAAGGTTGGCGACGTGATCGAGCGTTCGGCCATGTTGTCCGCCAACGAGTCGATGACCAAGAAGGGCAAGCAGACGGTTGAGTTCGAAGCCCATTGCAACTATCTGTCGGCCTGGGAAGAGGACAAATACCTCATCGCGCAGGCGAACGTCAAGATCGACGAGAACCTGCATATCACCGACGAACTCGTCAACGCCCGCAAAACCGGCAATTTCATGCTGGTGCAAAAGGGCGAAGTCGAGTACATGGACGTGAGTCCGAAACAGTTGGTCTCGGTAGCCGCCTCGCTGATCCCGTTCCTTGAGAACGATGACGCGAACCGCGCGCTCATGGGATCGAACATGCAACGCCAAGCCGTGCCGCTTCTGCGCGCGGACGCCCCCTATGTCGGCACCGGCATGGAACGCGTCACCGCTCGCGACTCGGGCGCTGTCGTGCTCTGCAAACGTTCCGGCGTAGTGGATTCGGTCGATTCCGAACGCATTATCGTAAAACTCGAAGGCAACATCCACGAGGGTCAGATGTCGCGCGAAGTCGGCTCGGACATCTACCAGATGACCAAGTTTAAGCGTTCGAACCAGAACACCTGTATCAACCAGAAGCCCATCGTCAACAAGGGCCAACGGGTGAAAAAGGGTGACGTTCTGGCCGACGGACCTTGCACCGATCAAGGCGAACTCGCTCTCGGACGCAACGTGCTGGTGGCCTTCATGCCTTGGCGCGGATACAACTTCGAAGACGCGATCGTGGTCAACGAAAAGCTGGTGAAAGAAGACTACTACACTTCGATCCATATCGAAGAGTTCGAAGTCGAAGGCCGCGACACCAAGCTCGGACCAGAGGAAATCACCCGCGATATTCCGAATATCTCGGAAAGCTTCCTGCGGAACCTGGATGAGAGCGGCATCATCCGCGTCGGTGCAACGGTGAAGCCGGGCGACATCCTCGTCGGCAAAGTGACGCCCAAGGGCGAAACTCAGTTGACGCCGGAAGAAAAGCTGCTGCGCGCGATCTTCGGCGAAAAAGCCGGCGACGTGAAGGACGCTTCGCTTTACTGCCCGCCGGGTATCGAAGGCACGGTTGTCGATTGCAAGGTGTTCTCCCGCAAGGGTGCCGAACTCGACGAGCGCAGCAAGTCGATTCTCACCACGCAGGAAGAGCGGTTGCATCGCAATCTCGACGACGAGAAGCGAATTCTCAACGACGAGCGCGCCAAGCGTCTCGAAGCACTGATGGGCAACAAGGAAGTCCTCGCCGATTTGCACGACGAGAAGACCAACAAGAAGCTCGTCGGCAAGGGCGCGATGCTCACCCGCGACATCATCGAAAAGATGAAGGCTCGCGACTTGAAGCGTGTCCGTCTGCAGACCAAAGATCCGCATCTGAACGAGCGCATCGATGAAATCGAAGAGATGACCTCGCGTCAGATCGCCGTGCTCGAAAAGATCACCGAAGAGAAGATCGCCAAGCTCCGCAAGGGCGACGAACTTCCCCCGGGCGTGATCAAGCTAGTAAAAGTCTATGTCGCCATGAAGCGCAAGCTCTCTGTCGGCGATAAGATGGCCGGACGCCACGGTAACAAGGGTGTTATCTCTCGCATTGTTCCCGAAGAGGACATGCCCTATTTACCCGACGGCACGCCTGTGGAAATCGTACTGAATCCGCTGGGAGTTCCTTCGCGCATGAACGTCGGTCAGATTCTCGAAACGCACTTGGGCTGGGCCGCCAAGGCTCTCGGAGTGCGCTTTGCGACGCCGGTCTTTGACGGTGCCACGGAAAAGGACATCAAGGCCAAGCTCAAGGCAGCCAACCTGCCGAGTTCGGGTAAGATTCAGCTTTACGATGGCTTGACCGGACATGCGTTCGAACAGCCGGTGACCGTTGGCTATATCTATATGTTGAAGCTCTCGCACTTGGTGGACGACAAAATCCACGCGCGCTCCATCGGACCGTACTCGCTCATCACCCAGCAGCCGCTGGGCGGCAAGGCGCAGTTCGGCGGACAGCGATTCGGCGAAATGGAAGTCTGGGCGCTCGAAGCATACGGCGCCGCTTACATTCTGCAGGAATTGCTCACTGCCAAATCCGACGACGTCTATGGCCGTGCAAAGATCTACGAGGCGATCGTCAAGGGTGAGGCTGCGGCCGAACCGGGCGTACCCGAGTCGTTCAACGTGCTCATCCGCGAGCTGCAATCTCTCTGTCTCGACATCGAACTGATGAAGAAGCCGAAGGAAGTCGTCGATACGGCTTTGGCGGCTGACTAATTATCAAGGGTAGAAAACGAGGATTATCAACTAAATGTATCGTGCTACTCCATACGACCGGGCGAACCTGATTGCCGACTTCGATTCGATCCGAATCAGTCTGGCCTCGCCTGAGAAGATCCGAAGCTGGTCTCACGGGGAAGTGACTAAGCCCGAAACGATCAACTACCGGACGTTCAAACCTGAGCGTGACGGACTGTTCTGTGCGCGCATCTTTGGGCCCATCGCCGACTGGGAATGCCTCTGCGGCAAGTACAAGCGCATGAAGCATCGCGGAGTGATCTGCGACAAGTGCGGCGTCGAAGTGACCTTGAGCCGTGTGCGCCGCGAGCGCCTCGGACACATCGAACTGGCGAGCCCCTGCTCGCACGTCTGGTTCTTCAAGGGCCTGCCGAGTCGCATCGGCTACCTGCTCGACATCACCCTGCGTGAACTCGAGCGCGTGCTCTACTTCGAAGCCTACGTGGTGGTGGATCCGGGTGAAGTCGCCGATCTCAGGATCGCCGAAGTCATCACCGACGAACGCAAGCGGCAACTCGACGGCGAGTTCCCCGGTAAGTTCGTCGCCATCATGGGTGCCGAAGGTATCAAGGAACTGCTGCGCAAGGTCGACACCGAATCGCTGTCCATCGAGATCCGCGAGAAGATGAAGACGGAAACTTCGGCCCAGAAGAAGCTGAAGTTCGCCAAGCGTTTGCGCGTCACCGAGAGCTTCCGCAAGTCGGGCAACAAGCCCGAGTGGATGATCCTCGACGTGCTGCCGGTCATCCCTCCCGACCTTCGTCCGCTTGTTCCGCTCGACGGTGGCCGCTTTGCCACCTCCGATCTCAACGACCTCTACCGCCGCGTGATCAACCGCAACAACCGGTTGAAGAAGCTCATCGAGCTGCACGCGCCTGACGTGATCGTCCGCAATGAAAAGCGCATGCTGCAGGAAGCCGTCGATGCATTGTTCGACAACGGCCGCCGTGGCCGCGTTCTTCGTGGCGCAAACAACCGCCCGCTCAAGTCGCTCTCTGACACCCTCAAGGGCAAGCAGGGCCGCTTCCGCCAGAACCTACTTGGCAAGCGCGTTGATTACTCGGGCCGTTCGGTCATCGTGGTTGGTCCAGAGCTCCACCTCCACCAGTGCGGTCTCCCAAAGAAAATGGCGCTCGAACTGTTTAAGCCGTTCATCTACCATCGGCTCGAACAGCGCGGCCATTGCACCACCATCAAGCAGGCCAAGGAACTCGTTGAGCAGCAGGATCCCGTCGTTTGGGACATCCTGGAAGAGGTGATCAAGGATCACCCGGTTATGCTGAACCGCGCTCCAACCCTGCACCGTCTAGGCATCCAGGCTTTCATGCCGGTGCTGGTCGAAGGTAAGGCACTCAAGCTCCATCCGCTGGTTTGTACCGCCTTCAACGCCGACTTTGACGGCGACCAGATGGCCGTCCACATCCCGCTTTCGCCCGAAGCGCAGATCGAAGCTTCCACTTTGATGCTCGCCTCCAACAACATCCTGTCCCCCGCCCACGGCGCGCCCATCGCGACGCCTTCGCAGGACATGGTGCTCGGCCTCTACTACCTCACCAAGTCCCGTCCGGGTACCCTGGGTGAAGGCCGTACCTTCGCCTCGGTCGACGACGTCTTGATCGCCCTCGAAATGAACGAAGTCGAAACCCTCTCGCCGATCCGCCTCCGCTACACCGGCAAGGTGATCGACTTGACCAAGGCCTTCGACTCGCAGAACGTCATGCACACCGAGCCGATCGAATACGTCAAGCAGTACATGGATACGACGGTCGGTCGCGTCATCTTGAATGACGTGTTGCAGCGCGCCATCGCGCCGCTCACCACCGAACCAATCGCCTACCTCAACGGCTTGCTTAAGAAGAAGGGCCTCACGCAGATGGTGCATTATTGCTACCTGCGCTTTGGTCTCCAGGCAACCGTTGCCATGCTCGACGACGTGAAGGCTCTTGGCTTCCACTACGCCACCCGCGGCGGCGTCTCCATCGGCATCGACGACATGGTCGTCCCCAGTGTCAAGCCCAAGCTTGTCGCTGACGCTGAACGGAACGTCATCGAAGTCCAACAGCAGTACAACGACGGTGCCATCACCAACGGTGAACGCTACAACAAGACGATCGAAATCTGGCAGCGCGCCAACGATCAGGTCTCCGACGCCATGTTCAAACTCATGGAAGAAGACGACCGCACCGGCCGCTACCTCAACCCGATTTACATCATGGCCGACTCCGGCGCCCGCGGATCCAAGCAACAGATCCGTCAGCTTTCCGGTATGCGCGGTTTGATGGCCAAGCCAAACGGCGAAATCATCGAAACCCCGATCACGGCTAACTTCCGCGAAGGCTTGAACGTACTTCAGTACTTCATCTCGACGCACGGTGCACGTAAGGGTCTTGCTGACACCGCTCTCAAAACGGCCGACTCTGGCTACCTTACCCGTCGCCTCTGCGACGTGGCTCAGGACGTCATCATCGCCGAACTCGATTGCGGCACTCAGGAAGGCATCTTCGTTGAGCCCATCATCGAAGCCGGTGAAATCATCGAACCACTCCGCGACCGTATCATTGGCCGCGTGGCGCAAGAAGACGAAATCGACTTTGAAGGCCGCATCATCGTGCGCGCCAACGAAGAGATCACAGAAGAAAAGGCCTCCGCCATTCAGGGTGCTGGTATCGAACGTGTCCGTATCCGTTCGGTGCTCACCTGCGAATCCAAACGCGGCGTCTGCCAGCTCTGCTACGGTCGCAACCTCGCCACCGGGCGGATGGTGGAACGCGGCGAAGCGGTCGGCATCATCTCGGCCCAGTCCATCGGCGAACCCGGCACGCAGCTCACCATGCGTACCTTCCACGTCGGCGGCACGGCGTCTTCGCAGTCCGAACAGTCCACTCAGGACGCCAAGACCGACGGCTTCATCAAGTACGACGGCATCCTCCTTGTCAAGGACAAGGTTGGCAACATGATCTCGATGAACCGCTCCGGTATCGTCGTGATCGTAGACGAAAAGGACCGCGAAAAAGAACGCTACCCTGTCGTTTACGGTGCCAAGGTTCTTCTCGAAGACGGTGCACCCGTCAAGCAGAACCAGGTCATCCTCGAATGGGATCCTTACTCGTTCTCGATCCTCACCGAAGTCTCGGGCACCGTGCACTTCAAGGACATGATCGATCAGGTCACCATCACCGAGCAGGTCGATGAAATCACCGGCATGAGCCAGTTCGTCGTCATTGATTCCACTGACGACAAGCGCGTTCCTGCCCTTGTAATCAAGTACGCTGGCGGCTCCAAGGCCGACGAACGGCGCTACCTCATGCCGACCCACGCCCACATGCTTGTGCGTGACGGTGAAGAAGTACACGCCGGCGACGTCCTCGCCAAGCTGCCTCGCGCCACGACGAAGACCAAAGACATCACCGGTGGTCTCCCCCGCGTCGTCGAACTCTTCGAAGCCCGCAAGCCCCACGATCCGGCTATCATCGCCGAGATCAACGGTTCCATTCACTTCGGTGAACTGGTCAAGGGTTTCCGCAAGATCTCGATCACCGGCGATGACGGCACTGTGAAGGAATACTCGATTCCTCGCGGCGTCCACATCAACTTCCAGGAAGGCGAGCGCATTAAGGCCGGCGATCCTTTGATGGATGGCCCCCGCAATCCGCACGACATTCTGGCAGTACTCGGCGAAACCGAACTTCAGAAGTACATGGTCAATGAAATCCAGGAAGTCTACCGCCTCCAGGGTGTAAACATCAACGACAAGCACCTCGAAGTAATCGTTCGTCAGATGCTCCGCTGGGTCAAGATCGACGAGATCGGCGACACCGAATTCCTCCCCGAGGAAGTGGTCGATCGCTTCAAGTTCAAGACCGAGAACACACGCGCCATCGAAAGCGGCGGCCGTCCTTCTCGCGGCAATCCAATCCTGCTGGGCATCACCAAGGCGTCGTTGTCGACAGACAGCTTCATCTCGGCAGCCAGCTTCCAGGAAACCACCAGGGTCCTCACCGAAGCCGCCATCAACGGCAAGGTCGATTACCTCCGTGGCCTCAAAGAAAACGTCATCATGGGCCGTCTCATCCCGGCCGGCACTGGTCTCGAATACTACCGTCGTTCGAAGATCGCTGGCGAGGATGTGGTCGACGCAGTCGAACAGGAGCCGGAGAACATCATGGATTCGTTGTCAGCCTATGACGACGACGCCAAGAGCCTCTTCGCCGGCGGCCTCGACGACGACGAACCAATCGGCATGGGCGACGTAGAGTAACCCAGCTTCAAACTAAACAAAGGGCCCTGTCATCTTAGTGATGCCGGGGCCCTTTCGTATGTAAAATAACAACTACAAGGAATCCATATGTGCGACCAGAATCATTTTGATGAAGACCGGAAAGAATTCGAATCGCTCGGGCTGGTGACAAGAAAACAGTTCGGAGTCATGCTCGGTGCGATCCTGCCTCAAGTGGCCAATGCCGCAGCCGTCGTGGATTCAGAAGTCACGATCGCCACCCCTGACGGTACAGCCGACGGCTACTTCGTGCACCCGGCAAGCGGTACTGCTCCGGCGGTCCTGATCTGGCCAGACATATTCGGCCTCCGCCCTTCATTCCGGCAGATGGGCAAGCGCCTCGCCCAATCAGGCTACTCCGTGCTTGTGGTGAATCCCTTCTACCGCACAAAGAAAGCTCCAACGGCGGATGCCGGCGCTGCAACTCCGATCCAGCAAGTGATGCCGCTCGCCCAAAGCCTCAACGAGACCACGCACATGACGGATGCAAATGCCTTCATCGCCTGGCTGGACAAGCAGGCCGCAGTAGCCAAAAATCGCAAGATCGGCACTCAAGGCTATTGCATGGGAGGCCCGATGGCCTTCCGTACCTCAGCCGCTGTCCCAGATCGCGTCGGAGCTGTCGCGAGCTTCCATGGCGGAGGCCTCGTACGAGACAACCCAAGCAGCCCGCATCTGCAGGCTTCAAAGACCAAAGCCCACTTTCTGGTCGCCATCGCCGCCAACGATGATGCGCGCGCCCCCAACGACAAGACAACCCTGAAGGAGACTTTTGAGCAGGCGAAACTTCCAGCGGAAATCGAGGTATACACTGGCGCAGCCCACGGCTGGTGCCCTCCCGATTCGAGTGTCTACAACGAACCACAAGCCGAAAAAGCCTGGGCGCGCCTGCTTGCACTCTACGGAAAAGCTCTAACTTAAAGGATTGGTATGAAGATCTATGCGCCCAAAGGCGTCGACGTGTTTGACCGGCATGAGTTGGATCCTGCGGTGGTTGACCAAGAGAACGCCGAAATCGATCTCCAGCGAGCCAGTCGCGGCATTCCCAAGACCGAGCCAACTGTCGGCATGGCTATCTCTGGTGGCGGTATCCGGAGCGCCACTTTCGGTTTGGGTGTCATGGAGGCTCTCAAAGAGCAAGGCGTACTCAAGCAACTGGACTACCTTTCAACAGTATCCGGCGGCGGTTACATCGGAAGCTGGCTAACTGCGAATTGTCTCAGAAATGGCGGATGGGCCTGGACAGAAAACGGCCGTTTCTGGGAGACCTCAGTGCGTCACCTCAGGCGCTACTCCAATTACCTGTCGCCGCAACTGGGATTTTTCAGCGCCGATAGCTGGTCGATTGCCACGATCTGGATACGCAACACGATGCTGATTCAGATCACGATCTTTCTTGCCCTTCTTACCCTCTTTGTGGTGCCCCAGATTGGCATGGACTTGTTTGTGAAATGGCCTGCCGAAGGAGCGCTTCGCGTTGCGACTTTCATACTCTTTGGCCTGGGCGTTGTTGGTGCTGCAGGAAACCTGCTTGACTTGCATCGGCCCGAATCCTGGGTTTTGAAGAGTGAAAACTGGAATGCCTCAGCCCTGATTGGCGGATTGCCTCTTGGAGTCGCAATCTATGGCTTTGCTAATTGGCCCAGAGTCTGGTGGATGGATATAAGCATTTCGGCTACGCTGCTGTCGGGTCTCTTCCTGCTGTTGCCGGTAGCCGTCAAACTATATGCACTCGGCCAACGATTGAATGGGGTCAAGGAAGACAGGCGCGCCGATCGAATCCGTTACGGACAGGGCCTTACTCAAGTACTTCTGGTAGTGCCCATGTTGATTGCCGCCTACCTGATTGCCTCAGTCATGTCTTTCCAAGCCTATTGGACTTTTGTCGGCGACGGCTATTCGTCGATCATCGCAGAGGCGCTGGGACATTGGTGGTTGCCCTTCAGCTTTGCGGTATTGACCTTTTTGATGCTCTCGCTCTGTCTTTTAAAGAAAGGCTCGGGTTGGAAGAGTGCCTGGGCTTTAGGAATGAGCGTTGTTGGTGCCTCAGGAGTTCTCTACCTGTTGTTGTGCGCGATCATCTTTATCGCTCGGCTTCTATATGCCAGTGCTTCTCAGGGAGAAGCAGACTGGCATTGCCAGATTCTGCTACCGGCGCTAATTATATTTGCCTTCTCAGTTGGGGTTGTCATCATGATCGGCATGATCGGTAACGCAAGCACTGAGGGTGCGCGTGAGTGGTGGAGCCGAATGGGAGCGTGGCTTGCCATCTATGCGTTTGCCTGGACAGCGCTGGGGGCCTTCTCTATCTATCCTCCGTGGGCTGTTGTCTACCTTGGTGGAGTATTGAGTTGGGGTGGCTTTGGAGGCTTCCTCACGACGACGCTCGCCGGCTTGTGGGCTGGTGGGTCCAATTCTACAGGCGGCGAAAGAGAAAAGAGCAACAAGGCTATGGAGGTGATTGCACAACTAGCCCCATTCGCTTTTATCGTCGGCTTGCTCGGTGGGACAACAACAATACTCTATTTTGTCGAGTCCCAATTTGTTGCAGAGATCGGCCTCAACTATTGGCAGTATCTTCGTGCCATCTCTGGCGTAAAAATTGGCGAGCTCTATCTCCTGCCGGCATTGTTGCTCTCCAGTCTGCTGCTTGCCATTGGCTTCGCATCGCGCGTCGATCTGAACGAGTTTAGTCTAAATGCCTTCTACCGAAGCCGGCTGGCGAGGTGTTATCTCGGTGCTTCGCGTCTCGATGCCGGGGAATCGAGTGCGGCAGATGCAGCCGGTTCTGCACGCAAGCCCCATCCCTTTACCGGCTTTGACGACCTGGACGATGTAAGTCTGAAGGCACTTACTTTTCAGAAGGGCTACCAGGGCCCGCTGCATATCGTGAACTGTGCTTTGAATCTGGGCGGGGCAGGGGACCTGGCTATTCAGTCGAGGCAGGCGGCAAACTTTCAGTTTTCTCCACTGCACTGTGGCTCGAATCGCCGGGATGTACAGCTGGTTTCGACCTCTGAGTATGGAGGAGAGGCACCAACCCTGGCTCAGGTCGTCAGCGTCTCTGGTGCTGCTGCCAGCCCCAACATGGGCTATCACAGTTCTACCCCGGTGGCCTTCCTGCTGACGATGTTCAACGTCAGGTTGGGGTGGTGGTTTGGGAATCCATCCCGGCAGAAGAAGGGCGACACTTCACCCTGGTTCAGCCTGCGCTATCTGGCTGTCGAACTCCTGGCCTCGGCGACGCCCGATTCGGCCTACCTCATGATTTCCGATGGTGGCCATTTCGAGAATCTGGCTGCCTACGAGCTGATCCGGCGCAAAGTTGGGGTGATCATTTGTAGCGATGGTGAAGCGGATGGCAAATACGGGTTTGAAGGCCTGGGCCGTTTGCTTCGGATGTGTGAAGTCGACTTCGATGCCAAGGTCGATATTGACTTGAGTTCGATCCGGCCAGATGCGACTACAGGAAAAAGCCGGACCCATTGCGCCATTGGCCGAATTAGCTATCGAGATGGAAGCCAGGGTTGGCTCGTGTACATCAAGGCCTCCTGGAAGGCAAACGAAGCTGAGACAGTGCAGCAGTACCGGAAGGCAAATCCAGCGTTTCCACACGAATGCACTGGAGATCAGTTCTATTCTGAAGATCAGTTTGAGAGCTATCGAAGCTTGGGCAGAGAAGCCGGAATGGAAGCATTTGGCCGTTACGCTACCGCGCAGGCGCTCTCAGAATATATCTCGAAAGATCTCAAAGCGATTCTTGCGCCGGAACTGATTACTCCGAATGCGTTTAACGGGCTTGCCGCGAGGCTCAACGAGCTCTATGCACGCCTGGGCAAGGAAGAAGCACTATCGCCGATTGCCTGGCAGTTTACGCGCGGGATTCAAGCTCCAGGCCTTCCAATAGTGGATCTCAATCTGGCGCAACACTACTTTTGCATGGAGGCACTGCAGTTGATGGAAGATGCCTTCGACGACCTGTCGCTTGACGATACGTTCTATCACCCGGATTCACGGGGCTGGCGGATGACCTTTGAGCAGTGGGTGAAGTCTGAGGCTCTTACCAAGGTCTGGACAGGGAATCGCCAAAACTTTGGGGAACGCTTCGCCAAGTTCTGGCTCCGCCTTGGAGGCCAAGCCTAGAAGGACTTGTAGAGTTCGACGATCCGCTGCAACTCGGCTTTGTGTTCGTCACGGACGGCACAAAGTGGGGGCCTGGCTGGACCGGCAGGTATACCCATGAGCTCCATCATTTCCTTAATCACCGTGACCTCGTAGCCCTTCATCTTGTCGCGAAGTGCATAGAGGGGATGGACGTACTTGATAAGGATCTCATTCATCCTGGTGAAGTCCTGGGCTTGCCCGGCTGCGGCAATTGCCAAGGCGATCCTGGGGCTGACGTTTGAGATGGAACTGGTGAATGCTTGAACCCCGATTGACCAGTAGCCGCCAGCGCAATCGTCACCGAGGCCACCGACCCAGGCGAGGCGGTCGCCAAGTTTGGCCATGATGCGCTGGTACATGCGGATGTTGCCCTGGCCGTCTTTCCAGATCTGGAGGCTTGGGACAGCATCGGCAAGTCGAGCAACCTGATCGGGTGTGAATGCAGCCCAATCGCGGGAATAGAGAGCCAGCGGCAGGCCGGTGGAGTTGGCGATGGTCTTGTAGTAATCGATCCAGCCGGCTTCAGGGGCATTGATGTAGTAGGGCGGCATGACGAGCAGTGCGTCGGCACCCGCTTTCTCCATGCGGCGCGCCATGTCACAGCCAATGACAGTGTTGTAGCCTACGCCAGCGACAACTGGCATGCGACCGTGAGTGGCCTGCACGGCAACACGCACTACTTCTGCGGATTCCTCTGAGGTCATCGAGTAGATCTCACCGGTTCCGCCTGCTGCGACGATGGCGCAGTAGGGATGCTGGGTCATTTCGTCGACGTTTTTTTCGAGAGCTGCGAGGTCGAGGGAAAGGTCTTGTTTGAAGGGCGTGACGGGAAAGCCGAAGACGCCGCAGAGTTTATCGCGAAGTTGTGCCATGCTGATCGAATTTTGAGTTTATCGCAGTCAGGCTGCTGGAGCGAAAAGTTGAGTGATCAGGGCAGTAGCTTCATCCCGCATTTCGGGACTTAGAGCTGGCCGGTTTGAATAGGAATCGTTGGCAGGCGTGAGTGCCTCGATCTGATCAATGAGGTGGGTGGCGAGAGCCAGGGCGTTCTCTTCATCGACTTGAACCGGGAAAGTTGCGGCGAGGATCATTCCGCTGGGCATGGGGCAAAGGAGCAGGTCCTGGCGGCGTCCGCGTTGGAGCTGAAAGTTTTGTTCACCAACACCGAGGAGGCGGCTGAGTTCCCCACTGCTGCCAAAAGTAGAGGCAACGATTGGCCCGAGGGACTGAGCGATCGGAGTTGAATCTTTCACAGCGCTGGCCACGACGGTGCCTACGCGACTGACCAGGAGGACCTGACGGCACTGTTGACGACCGATTGAATCCTGCAATATTCCGGAGAGGCTGCTGTTGATCATGTGGCTTACTCGAAGTAGGATTTTGCGATGGAAGGCTGTACGCGAATAGCCATCTGCCGGCACTGTAGTGCTTTGTCGGGTTGTTCCATGCGGTCAAACAAAGCGGCGAGTTGCAGGTAAGCATCTCCGAAGCCGGGTTCGGCCTTGAGTGCGCGCTCGTAATAGTGCAAGGCAGCAGGGAATTGCTCTTTAGCTTCAAAGGCCTTGGCGATTCGGAGACTAATGGAACCAATGGGGATACCCCGGTCCTGGAGAGTCTCGACGATGGAGACCGCCTCATCGAGTCTTCCCTGTTCAATTTCAAGGCCAATGAGGCACTCTGCGGCCTCGCGGCTGGCTGGCTGTTCTCGAAGCGCATTCTCAAAAATGGCACGAGCGTGGTCGAGATTGCCCAAGCGCTGCATGGCAAGACCAAGGTTGATGCGAGCTTCGGTCCAGTATTCGTTTTCTTCGCAGCAGAGGTCGAAGTGACGGGCGGCTTCATCGTAACGGCCAGCTTCGAGACAGTTCAGCCCGAGCCGGAAACGGAGTTCGGGAGTATAGCCGTCGAGGCGAATCAGGTGTTGCGCTGCCGAAACCGCCTCATTGTGGCGTTTTGAGAATTCGGCGGCGAGCATGAAGTTCCACCAGGCGTTGGAGTTCTCAGAATCAATGCTGGTGAGATAGGCAAGGTGTTCTGCGGCCTGATTGTACCGCCCAGACTCGATGAGCAGACAAGCCAGGTTGTAGCGTGCTTCGCGGTGGTTGGGCGAGGCCTCAAGGCATTTTTCGTAATCGGCGCGGGCAAAGTCCATACTTCCCATTTGCTCCAAAGCATAAGCAGTGTAGAAGTGGGCAGACGGCTCGCCTTCGACGACTAGTGGTTCACAGGATTTAATGAGGCGCTCCCATTCCTGGGAAGCAGCCAGGTCAGCCAATGGGGATTCCCAATTTTCAGGGCGGCTGGGTGCTGGCGGTGGTCCGAGGAGGGCCTGGGCGGCACGGATGCCTTCTTTTGCGACTTGATTGCCCGGCGATCGGGATTCTACAGCCCGGAAGACCTCAAAAGCATCTTGAGGCTGATTGAGGTGCAAACGGCAGATGCCGAGGGCGAGTGCGGCTTCGGTCCAATCCGGGTGGATCTCGACTTCAGGCTGGAGGAGGTCTGCGCCTTCCTGCCAGCGCTCGAGGCGCTCCATGCAGGCGACGGTCTGGACCAGGAGGTCGGGCCGGGCAGGAACGAGCTTGAGTAGACGACGGAAAGCTTCGAGGGCTTCTTCGTATTCTTCGAGTGCGAGATGGAAATGCGCGAGGGCTTCGAGTTTCCGGGCTGCAATTGCAGCTGGGGACTCACTAGGCAAGCTCGAAGGGACGAAGGATTCCTGGTGGTCTCCACTCCGCTTGAGCGGCATTTCGATAATTTTAGGTGCGCGCGCTGCGTTGGCCATATTGGTTTTCCCTTATCCTGCGGAGCTTTCTGATCTCGGCGGCAGCACGGGACCTAGTTGAAACAGGGAGGGGAACGGAACGGGGGGTACACGGTCCGCAGAACGGGAAGGTTGCCAACTTGGGCGAAATGTGAGGTTGGTAGCTGGGCGGGGCAAGGCCACCGTGGGTGCCCAGTAGCTGGCTGCACAATCGGCAGCCAGGCCGGCATTGGCCGAGAGGCTTTGGGCGAAGACTGCGAGGGAATCAACGAAATCTTCGGCGTCTGCGGCATCGAGATTTAGCCTGGTCAGGGCGCTGATCGTCAGCGGTACGTCTACAAATGGTGAAAGTTCAGCTGGGGCGACCGGGGCCGACTTGATTTGAAAC
>ENA-ORBV01009419-ORBV01009419.1-microbial-mat-metagenome-genome-assembly--contig:-NODE-9419-length-16044-cov-5.612200_pt1 | contig 16044 bp, 21 predicted proteins | sample MGYA00237777_ERZ505514 | MGnify/ENA primary metagenome ERZ505514 (study PRJEB26160, sample SAMN06269048) | microbial mat metagenome | isolation source: Oligotrophic lake microbial mat | place... | reverse complement strand
TTCAAGCAGAAGACGGCATACGAGATTCGCCTTAGTCTCGTGGGCTCGGAGATGTGTATAAGAGACAGGAAGAAAAAAACTGCTTCAAAGATCATTTGAGTTTGGATCTGACAGGAAATGATTGTTGCAGTCAAAACAATTTTTAGGGGCTCTTTGAGACAAATGGCACCGCAGCCAGCAGATTGCAATCATGATGCTGGACTTTGAAGGCAATTTGGAGGTTGCTGGGCTTTGACAGCTGTCAAAGATGGAAGAACAGCATGCCAAAAATGGGACAGAATGAGGGGAAAGGAGGTGAAATGTTGTGGGGCCACTGCCAGAATCTTGTGATCAGGTTGATCAAACAAGGGGCAAAGTCAGAAAGTGTTGTGGTCAAAAAGACCAGAGTGGCGGGGACCCCAACAATCCACCAATTTGCTCCTTGGCGACATTCACACTCCCCTCCTCCTCACAATCCTCACCACCACCCTCTGACAAAACTTCAAATTCTCTTTCCTCGTCGTCCTCCTCATCATCTGATCTGATTCCTGGGCAACCTGGGCATTTCTCTTTTGTGGGCTGCCAAACCACAAAAGTCCTTGAAGAAATCTTGCCAAAAGGGAGAAAACTCGCGATTAGTGCTTGGATCAACGGAGGCTTGCCGCAACTCTTTCTTCGGTTTGAATGCACAGAAGGCACAAAACAACTTGCTGGATGTCTCTGCCATCAATTCTGAGAACAAATTCAAAGTCCTCTCTGAGAAAATCAAGCTTTTCACAATTGAGTGGCACAGAAGTGGTGACAGCAGTGAGTTGGCAGATGCAGATGCTCCAGCGTGTCCCAATTTCGTTCGCAAATGCTTCTGATGATGGGATCCCAAAGGTTTGTGCTCACCAAAACAAAGCTCTTGTTCTCGTGGCAAAAGAATTGTCGGTTGAGTTGACCAACATGTTCCTTCCCAGTGGACGTCTCCTTGAGCCCCACTGTTTCATGCAGGAATGTTTCAGACCCAATGAATTTCTTGAGACGATTGCAATTGCACAGAGCTTGGCCCGACTCCTGGAAATCACAATGATTTCCACTCAGACCAATGTCACCCTCTCCATCACAACGACAGACAACAAAAGTCTCTGAACCGAGGGCATGCATCCCAGCAGAGCTGTTGGCCTTGAGAATGACTCCCACCCTTTCGGAGAGTGTCCACATTCCATTTGGTCGCCCAGCAGGATCACGAGTGGGTCACCACCCCCCTTGACATTGTTTTGGGTGGTTGGAATTGTGAAGATGCCATGAACAAAAAATGGACAGGTGCTCACTCATTGTTCGAGTGCTCTGGGGTTCTGACCCCAAGTGAAAATCATGTCATGCAATTGTCTTTTTTCTAAGTTGATGGCAAGCTGCAAGATGAGGCACCTTTTGTGCATCATTGCTTTCATGGCATTGCTGATTCAAGATCATCTGGCATGAAGAAACATCCAAAGGAGTCAAAAGCAATTCCAAAATGACTCAATCACAATTCAGAGCCAATGGGCCACCACCAAGGCCAGTGAGGCTGTTCTGGAAGCCCAGCTTAAAAGGCGCATCAAGGGTGAAAAGACATTGGCTGAAAGCATAAGCTACTTGTAGCAGCTCTAACAGCTAGCTAGCTAAGTCGTAGCAGTTACAATTGTTGCTGGCTGTGGTGTTTGAGACACGAGTCACACGACTCCAATTTGGGAACAAAATCTCGTCTGTGGAAGTTCTAGAGTTACTAGTAGGCACGAAGGCTCACAATGATTTCTAAAAAAAACAATCGGTTGGATATAAAACCCTTTTGAATAATGTTGTTTACTGTTGAGCTAAAAACACTATACTCCTGTTGGAGCTAATGTCGCCCGTGGTAATCGCTCACGACTAGTTGGGCATAATGACAGTGTCAATAATGTGAATCACTCCATTGGATGTGTCAACGTCGGTGGTGACAACTTTAGCACCATCAACAGTGACGGTATCTCCCTTCACGCCGATTTTGACAGATTTACCGTTGACAGTGGCAACAGACTCACCATCCATTTTTAGCACACTAGAGGCCATGACTTTACCGGGGACGACGTGATAAGTGAGGATACCGGCAAGCTTTTCCTTGTTCTCTGGCTTCAACAAGTCATCGACGGTTCCCTTGGGCAACTTGGCGAAGGCATCATCGGTTGGGGCAAAAACAGTGAAGGGTCCAGCGCCCTTCAAGGTTTCGACCAAATCAGCAGCACCAAGGGCAGCAGCCAAAGTCGAGAAAGATCCAGCGGCAACCGCAGTGTCAACAATGTCGACCAAGGCAGCTTCTTTTTTGTCCTTTTTGGAAGGAGCTTTGTCCTTGGTAGCCGCGTAAAGGGGAGACACTTGGTGGCGGCTGAACGTAGTGGGGGCAAATGCCGATACAGAGGCGAGGGCAAGGAAAAAGACGAGTTTTTGCATCATTTTGGCGTTTTGAATATGGCTTTGGAATAAAATATTTTTATGAGACGAAATGGTGAGATGAAGAGATGCTGAAAAAGTATGGGTGTTGGATCATTGGCTTCCGCGAGCTACGTCAATCATCTTGGCTTTCTTTCGTCGAACAGCAATAATGAGCATGCAACTGCAGTTTGGGATCGACTTTGAGTACGCATGCATGATGTTAGTTTTACGTTTGCCTGACCCGGATAACGATCTTATACGTGGAACTCAAAAAGATGGCTGTTTTAAAGATCGTCAAGATCGCGAAAGTGTGGGATTGACTCAGCGTAGGCATGCATGATGTTAGTTTTCCGCCTGGCTCCAATAAAGAATCTACTCCGTCGAACTCAAAGTGATGGCTTTGTTAAAGATCCGTCGTCAACATCGCGAAAAGAAAAGCTATATTCGCATGCATGCCTTCGTCACGTCAATACTGCGCCAGTTACTCGACAGCTGGAGCTGCAGCTAGATACTAGCATTTTTACGAATGATCTCACGATTGCCACAGTGCTCGCGGAAGTAAAAAAAAATGATATTTCTTGCTTTCGCTGTTCTTCTCCGTGATGACCTGGATAGGATTGCGGGGATCTGGATTCAAACTCCGTACGGAGAATGTGCGGAGTGTCTGGGTTCCACGTTGCGCTGTTTCCGCATTGTTTCCATAGTAGGCATGTGTGCGCTAGTCTAGAATGACTTGGCTGCACATTTACCCCGAAAATCGAAGATTAGTTACGATAACCTCGTGTTACGACGTACTGCATGGTAGCTGCACCTCGTTAACCATTAGCTTGTTCACGATTGCGACAGAGATCTGAACTGCACATATGTCAAAGCAGCATCACCATCTCTCTTGCAATTCCACGGTCCCCTGGTTCAGTTTGACTGCAATCAGAGCAGTGAACCGGGACACAAGAGCTCCATTGTCAGCAAATGCATCCCACAAAAATGTCTTGCCTGCACGCTGGAGGTAACATTTCTGCTCTGACATGCCCTTGACAATTTTTTGTTGTTCACTCATGGCAAAAAATTGATTGTTCAGTGGTTTTGCCCTTGAATCAAATGAAGAATGACCATTGAGGACATCTCAAGCTTGTTGGAGCCACCTTGAACCAAAATGAGTGCACTTTGCATGGGTCATCTAACCAGAGAGTGCTCCGGTCCTTGCACAAGCATCGCAGAGTTGTTAAGCTCAAAGTGTTGTTTTGACCCGACACTGCCGTGTTGTTTTTCAGTTGTGTGAAACAATTGATTTGAATTCGCTGCAGGTTCTCAAATGCGCATGACGAGTGCTTTTTGTTGATTTTTGATTTGACGGAAGTCATGTGAGACTCAAAGTTGCCATGGAATTGTGTGTGCATGTTTTTTAGCTGGCACAAATCCCACGCTAGCCCACACAAATCGATTGTTTCCAGGGAAAGTGCCATGGCAGGCACATCTTGACCATTCCTTTTGAAGAAAAGGTGAGATTCATTCACTGGATGCTCCAGCGTGTCCGGATTTCATTCACAAATGCTTCTCATGATGGGGTCCCAAAGGCTTGTGCTTGCCCAAAAAAATCTCTTATTCTTGCAGCAAAAGAATCTTGAAGTGTTGGTTGAGTTGACCAACATGTTCCTTCCGAGTGGACGTCTCGTTTGGCCTCGCTGTTTCATGCAGGAACGTTTTAGATGCAACAAATTCCTTGAGACAATTGCAATTTTGCAGAGCATGGCCCCACTGCTGAAATTCACAATGATTTCCACTCAGATCAATGGGACCCCTCCATCACAACAACGGACAACAAAAGTCTCCAAACGGAGGGGAGACATCCTGACAGAGCAAAGCAAAGGCTTCTGTGAGAAACAAGACTTTGTCACATCAGCTGGATCATCTCGCAACAGCATGAGCTCCTTGCAGTGGGGGCAACATCTGCCAATGAACCTAGAAGGTTAACCCAGCAATGGCTTGGGAGATGTGGATGTCAGCAAAGAACAACCCGACATGTGTGCAGCAACGCAGTGCTTTTGAAGCACACATTCCGGATGCACTCAAGCTCTTGCAACAACCGCGATTTCACTTGATTCTGAGGGTTGCGCTGAAAGGCAAGAGTGACAGTGCCATCATTGTTCTAGCTGAAGGATGGTTTGGCGACTTGGAGACTTCCAATTGCCGTCGCAAGTCGCAGCGAGTTGTTCGTTGCAAAATGTGCGAATGGTCCAATTTCTGCATGTTTCTTCGCGAACCCTTCAAGTCACATCTTGTGCCTGCCATGCAAACTTTGCATTGTGGTTTTTGAAACCCAAAGACACTCCTGAGCTAGAACAGCATCCCTTAGTTTGGCAATCAATCTCTCTGGACGTTTGGTCAAGTCCTTGAGCCAGTGAGAAGTCCCTTGCTGCAACGAATGCACCAAGAAGAAAATGGTGGAAATGTTTTGAGATTCGTGACTTGGCGAGTCCCGCAAATGCCCAAACAAAACTACTTCCATCGCGACCTTCACTTCGCTCCCCCCCGCTTCTACTACTAGCTAGTAGACTACCTAGAGTAGTAGGCGAAGGCGGCGTCTTGAAGCTCCTAACTGCGACAAGCAGTACCCGGTAGCTATTCTAGTAGTCCCCACTAGTTCAAATAGGCTAGTTTATTTTCTATCAAACTTGAAGCCGCACAGAAACATTTTTAATAATACAAAAGAGGACTGTGAGTCCGGTAGTAAATGGACTACGGGCGAGAATTAGTTCCTTTCTAGATCATCGTTCGTTAGGCTTCACTCGATGGCTATTATCAATACGGACTCGTGTATTCAGCTATGTTACGATTGGCTGGGCATAGAAAAGATGCGTAGGCATCTCGTCTCGACAAACGTGAGAATTCGTGCCCCAAGACTTTCTTTGGCCCAGCTTAATTCTGTCAGTCGTCTAGAGAATTTGTGGCATCTCTATCACTTTGTAGCAACCAATTTCGATGTTGTGTTTTGCAACATTCATAAGCGTGTTTTGCTTTTCCACGAAGTAATATGCGCTGACACCGTTCCCTGTTGGCGGCAGATTTTGAATCCAGATCCACACAACCGCCATTGGCGGCGATGAAAAGATGTTCGTATCCCGAGACAGCTTCCAAATATTAGTTACTAGGAAACCACCACTCAGACTGTCGGAAAAAAAACCGAATGGTCGCATTGAATTCTTGTGGTTTTATTGGAGATTCATTCTACATTTCCAGTGATGGTTCAGTTGTATTCCCATCAGAAACTTTAGAAATACAGCACGGATTGGAATGCCTGTTTTGGATCAAGACAATAACAGTAGTAGCGATAGGAAGTGGATGGCTTCCGACAGCTCCACCATTTTACGAGATCATGCCAGAGATATGCCAACACATGTTGCCTCATATATAAAATGATGGTCAAATTCTTGATGTGATGTTTCCTTTGTTCAAGCTGACCCGGTTGGAACAATTTTGTGGGCTTCGACGGAAAGCAAGAGCGGTAGGTGATTGTGCTGCCAAAACAGAACAACATTGTAGGTGGTGTCCTATTTTCCGACTCACGCAACACAAAGTGCAAAGTGATTTACTTCTCCCCAGTCCGCCTTTTCCGGCTGCTTGCTTATACCCCAAAGGATGCAAAGAAATCCGTGTCCGAAGGTTTCTTGTTGTTGGACAATTTTTTTTGTGGACGAGTGTTATCGGACGCGCCAAAGAGACCAAATGGATCCTTCGCTTCTTGTTGTTGTGGTGGTTGCAAAGTAGAGGGAATGGAAGTAGTGGCCGCAACAGGTACCTCTTGATACCACAATTTGGTTTCGTACTTGTTTCGAATAAAGTCAAGCCGTTCGGAACAATCGGGACACGACCTTAAACTACAACCATTACATTTGGTAGGTGGCGGCTTGACACCACTGGCGGGCATGGTGGCTTCATATTGAGCATTGACTTGTCGATTGCCTCCACACGTTTCTAGGAGTTCCACTTCTTGGGCAGAAAAGGTATCCAGTCCAATACACTTGACGCGAGTAATGTGTGCCCCTAACGCTCGATGAGCCGCATAACACTGATTGCAAAGAAAGACGCCCAACTTGACGGAACAAAACCGAATGTTGTGTTTGCCGGGCTTGTGGCAATCGGCACATTCCAGATTGCCGGGAATGCTGGTCAGGAGGTGCTGGAGTTTGGCGTCATGATTGTTCATTCTATATGGTTACGCCAGTCGGTAGCTAGACTACTCTACTAGCTACAGCAGTCGGCGAGGTAGGTAATCTGTTGGTAACACTCCGACCTCCGAGTAGTGTAGTACTGTCGTTGAGTTTGAAAAGCTACTAGGTGCTAATGGTATCCTACTACGGGATAGATCGTCAACACGTCATGGTGCGCTATCTGTTGTGGGTTCCTGACGTTGTCATCTGGGGGTAGTAATTTGAAAATTTGAATCATGGCTTGTGGAATTCCAGCTGGCGTGCGCCAACAGTCATGCAATGTCCCAAACAAAATTCAGTCTCACATCACTGATTTTCCAGAAATGACTCATCAATGCATGCCTATGAAAATACAAGATATGACCGTTGTGCTTTGGGATGGACGTGACACGATTGGTTCGATTCGCTTTTTTCATTGGATTTAGATACTCCGAATACCGTACGTAGTTTGTACGTATTCCTAGTACTGATTAGCGTGTATTCGGAAGCAATGCTGCCAGCAATGCCGCTTGGCCACAAGGAGATCGCGTTGAACCAGTATGAGAACCCAGTAAACAAACATCACCTCTATGACCTATCGGTTGACATCTCTTGCTTGGATCGGTTTGTTCGTCTTTCCTGTGAGCGTTTTCTTTGTCCTTCGTTTTCCACCAACTCTAGCTAGTCTTCTCATAAAAAATATTTAGTCGAACCTCAACAACGTATCGTTCTACTCTCCATCAAATACACAATTACAACACTCAAAACCAAAAATGACAGCGGAACCACGTGAACCTCATCCTTTGTCGGGCATGGTCGGAGATGTCGAAGGACAAAAGAAGCGTCTCAGTGCGGTCTCCACCAAGGCTACCTCGGATTTGCTGAGTGAAGTTCGCAAGGAACACAACAATACCGTCAAGCGTTTGTCCCATGTTAGTACGAAGAACACGGCCACCTTGTTGTCTGAGGTCCGCAAAGATCACGAAACTGCCTTGAAAAAGCATGTGGCGCCTGTTGCCAAGCAGGATTTGTTGTCGGCGGTTCGTACCGAAGGCGGGGCCGCCAAGAAGCGCTTGAGTCATATCGAACCCAAGATTAACAATCAAGTCTTGATGGCCGAGGAATAAATTCCACGACTTGTATTATTATTAGTGTTCCCCAAGCAAGAAAGAAGCATGGCGTTGTCAGGAAAAACACACAAGTTGCAAAGGAGCTAGCGATTAGCTGATGGAGCGATTGATTGGTTGGTGGTTCGGGTGTCAGTGGAGTCCGTCCGTCCAAGGGAGTGTAATGGAAGGAAATGAGATCAAGTCTTGTTTGGTGGGGACAATGACATCCGAGGGCGATTCCGTCGTGCAGCAAGGCGGTATGGCGTGGCAGCAAGGTGGCTAGGAGACGACAAGCAGTTTGCAAGAAAGTGAAAGATGAATTTTTGTATGCATAAGTTGGTGGATAACAATCGATGAAAAGCAATGAGTCCAAAGCATTTGAAAGAATTCATGTAAAAAGATATAGTCAAATATTTTTGACAGATTTTTTCTTTTGTTTTTACTATTCGTAGATTCGTACCCTCCGACACAACAGCAGCACGTGTCTGCAGTTTCAGGACCATGCCCTCCATTCCTGGACACCGCAGCAAACAAGCCAGGTGGCTGGTCCGGGCAAAAGCTCCCATGAAGCGGAGGTAGGTGATATTGTGGGCAGCACAAAGCCTCTTTTTCCACTAACGTAACAAAATGCAACTTACAGAGAGTGACCATCCCTCTCCTTCGTGGCGGGAACGTTTTGCGTTTCAAGAGTATCAGCTGGGAATGGCTCTTCTGTTACTATTTTGGTACTTCAGTAAATGAGGACTTTTCGAGCAAGGATTGCTTTTGATTCAGACAATTCACAATACTATTATTCGATATTTCGCTGCGGGGTCGATATCGGCGCTGTTGTTTCGGGCAGAGGTCGGGCCAGTTTACTGGGCGGGTCCAATTGGACCAATCGGAAGTAATTCTAACTACACGAGGGCCGGGGGAGTCCGCGGAACGTGATCGTTCCTAGTAGTCGTTGATATTTTTAGGCCTGTCGTTCAAGATGTTTGGTAGAAGCAAACAAAAGCATCCTTGCTAGCAGGCCTCCATTGTAGTCGAATATTTCCAGATTTTAGCCTTTTACATTACTTCTACATACATAATGACTGCCCTACCACTCGAGCATTCAGAGGCGACATCACCAATCATCGTCCGCACCATCCTAGCCTTGAACCTTTGCGATGAAGCAGCCATTCCATCCAAACATGCTCGTCTCCAATCCAGCTGCAACCCTTTCCAGTGTGCTGCAAGAGTGAGAATTTGGCCCCAACGGGGAGATGATCACTTGGCCATTTTAGGCTGGGAAGCATAGCGGCTTTGTGTGTCTTCTCCAGATCCTTTGTAGTCGCTGGCAGAGGCAGTCGCCCAACTTGGAGTAGTTTGGCGGGTTGGAAAAAAATGTAATCTACGAAGCCTTGAAACGTGTCAGTGACATTCGTGAAGGGGTAGCACTCCTGGGATGTATCAGATTCAGAGGCGTACGAACTTCGAAATCGAAAAGGGCACGAAAGATCGGAGAGTAGCCACTCCATGACATCAAGTTTCATGTCTGCGGCACGGGCCATGTCTCTTAGGAATAGATCGTCAACCTTGGCGGCGCCAATACCCTTGGTGAAGTACTTATGAACTAGGCCACCGGGTTTTGAATTGAAATCTCCACACACGATGACAGGCGCATCCACAAGGCCGATCTTCTTCGTGAAGAGCTCAATACGTTGACACAGATAGTGAGCTTGACACAGCTTGATATATTCGAATTGAGGGTCCCAATACAACTGGGTGTTTGCCACAACAAATTCTTTCTGGCTTTGGAGGTGGCGAAGTATCAAGATCAGTCCGCTGTTTTTTCGCGCAATGTTGTCCTGACAGGAAGTACAGCCTTTGGCCGGTGCTTGTAGCGCACTCCGGGTTGACAGGTCGTTCATGTCCACGGCATCACAAGCTACCACTTCCAATTTACTCTTGTTGTACAAAATTGTACATGAAAGACTATGGGAAATTGTTTTAAAAGCCTTGTACGAGTAGTGTGCAAAGACTTCTTCAATGGCAGTCATGACTGCCTCGTCAACTTCTTGCAAGCAAAAGATATCTACAGCTTTGTAGAATATGAATTTCTCTAAAACTATTCTCAAGAGTTCATGGCGTTTTTGGTTCGAATATCCTGCATAGCCGTGATACTTCTGGAAGCAACAATCTGCCAATAGGTTCCAAGATAGCACACGAACCTCTGAGGACCGGTCTACTTCATAGTGACGGGCATCCCTGAGCGATTGGAAGTCGGGAACGGTAGAGCCCATTGTGCATTTCAGATTCTGTCATCGGGTGTTTGCTTTTAAATTTCCTAAAGCTCTTTTTCAAGTTTTGATGTGAAGACAATTGGCAGCAAAAAACGCAACTTTAACGCTCACGCCGGTACGACTCAGTTTCGCCCAAGGCAAGCCCGGCCACTCTCCTGAAACCATGTGCAAAATTGCCCAGAATGCTCTTCAGGTTTTCATGTGAAGATATGCGACCGTCTACCCGGTTGAGTAGAAGCGCCTCCTTCCTGTATGGATCTCCAAATTGAGTAAGGTCTTGATTCTTCATCTATCTCCATTTAGGAAGAATTGGGAAGCATCCATTCATCTTTGACCTCAACAATCTTCAAGCATGAAAGCTTGGTAACACAAGCCCACAAAGGATGCACCTCTACTACTGGAGTATTAGATCATAAATTACAGGAATTAGTAGCCTTCAGAAGCACTTTTTCTAGCTAGCGACTAGCAACTATTTCACTTTTTTTTAGGAATGGTTGGACGAGGTAAGGGAGGGAGGTTCTTCTATTTAGCACGCATTTGTCCGCACTTTCAGGTGCGACCAGAACAACTAGGCTGCGATATTTTTTTGAGTCTGTCATTCTACCTCGCGCCATCTAGCTAGGGAGCACTGGGCGCTAGCCAATCTCGAATCTCTTTCAACTCCTCCTCGACCATGTCAAAGAAGGATGGCTCTTCTACGGGTGGAAGAGTAGGGGCAAAGAAGGAGAGGCCATCGGTTCTGGTAACGTCAAACAGATATCCATCCGTTTGAAAAGCAAAGTACAGGTGCATTCCGTTCGGAGAAAGGGCAATCCCTGTTGTTTCTATTGAGCAATGAGCGATACAGACATGGGAAGCGTATTGTCAATGATTGACGAGAAAGTAAAACATGCCAAATCAAGGGGAGACTTACCAGGGGTGTAATCATCACCAAAAATGATATTAGTATACTTTCCTGCTTCGTCCCGTGTGTATATTCCAGCCTGTGCCCCTAATAGGCCCAGCACAGGTTGGGCTTCTTCGGTAAAATACATTACCTTGCTCCCGTCGTCTTGCAATATGGTTTTTGTTTGATCAGGCTGCCCGTCGAATCCTATCTCCTCGAATGTGTAGGTACCTGAATCCAAATCTAGGTCGAAGAATCCTTCGAGCTCCTTCGAAACTACACGAAGGATATTTCCGTCCATCTCCAGTCCTTCCGTCTTTGGATAATATCTCTCCGCGTTGGCTCGTGCCTTCGCTTCGTCTGAGGTCCACCTAAACGTACCACTCGCTCTGTCGAAGAAACTTTTTGGCTCTCTAGAAATAAATAGTCGACGGGTCCATTCCCTAGTAGCACATCCCAAGAATTGGTGTAATCAGGATTTTGAATGGTCATTCTCTGGACAGCACCATCGGCAACGTCCTCCGTGAGAAAGGCAAATAGCTGATTGGGATTCCTGGTATCAAGGTCAAAAGCTTCCCAGCCGCCACCCTGGCTTCCATGCGTAATGACCACAGTTTCTCGGGCACCAAACGGATCCACTTGGTACACCTTTCCATTCCCTCTCGAATCCTCTTTGACGTGTCAGCCGCAAAAAGAAAAAGAAAATGCCGTGAGAAAAAAGAGCGGAGGACGATTTCGCTTTGCATCAAAATAAATGCCTACCTTCACAGCTTATCCACGTGTTCCAGTCCGTCTTTCCTCCGTTGCAGTTGCGGGTGGTACCAGTGAGCACCATTCTGTAGTCAATAACATTGCCTTTGGCGTCGAACTTGACCGCTCCTACTCCGCCCTTCTTGAAGTCTGTTTCGGAATTGCTTACGTATACCCATCCGCCTGGATTGGATGCGCTTTCGTCGACAAACGTTGCAGCTCCATCGGGATCCGTGTGAAAAGGTTCTTTCGACTTGGTGCCATCAAAATAGGTCACTTTCTCTCCTGCTATGGCAATGTTCTTCACTGTCAAGCCTTTGGAAAGATAGATATCCAATTCAAAAACTTCCAGATTGCCTGGTTGGTAGGTTGGCTGAGGAGTCTCAACTCCAACTACCGACAAAGAGCTGGTAGCAATCGCCACAATGACACTGATGGCGACGATCCTCATTTTTATCTTGTTGTGAGCATTGGCAGTCGGCCCCAGCTTCAGCAACGCTTCTTTCAGCTCGAGGATCGGAACGATGGCAAATGGACCTCAGGACTGATCCGGGATCGTGATTCCCGTGACCGGGTTGCTTGTATTCACTTTCTTTTTCTGGCCATGTTGGCGTGGCGGTAGGCTGCTGGTTAGAGTGCTAAGGTGCTCGTCACCGCGAATAACGCTTCCTTTCCCGCTACTACAGTGTCAACTACCAGTTAGCCCGATACATGTACAGCTAGAGTTGGTACTGGTAATAATACTAGTAGCTACTACTAGCTAGCTAGTAGGAGTAATCTACTAGAACAACAATAAATTGCGCTTCACAGTGTTAGGGTTAAGGTTTTATGAGTCCTACGTATTGAGTCCTGGGCCTAGGGCTCTGAATTCTAACTCGAAAACGTTGAGGCGGCTCCGAGTTCGAATAAAGACAAGCTGACGATGAAAAAATCATGTTTTACCATGGAACATTGTTCTTCTTGTTGCCATGGTGCCTCTTATTTATTCACTGTTCTTCTACTACTAGAGCCACGGATTTGCGTAGCTAGCTAGCTCTAGCTGAGATGGCCAGAGCTTGGTTTTTATCTGCTCTATTCTTTGATTTTCGGTTGGCTCAGCTCCATGGAGCTTACTTGTTTCAGCATCAACGAACCCAAGTCTACACGGCTTGCAACGCTACCTTGCCTACCTACCAACAAACTCGTCTGGGGTAAATGAAGCTAAGTGGTGCCTCGCAATCAAGCAAGAGAGAGACGGGATGATAATGTGTGGTTGATTATGTACCAAGCAACATTTATTGGCCTCAAATCGATGCTGGTACGCACACTTCTTCGCATTTTTCAGGAAAGAACAGGAACAAGAACATGTTCGTGCACCTCTGGCTATTTGGCGAACGTATCTTAGAGATCATAATGATCCAGTCTTATCCATCATTCTAACTAACTATCCTTCAACGTCTGTGTCACAAGGTCAGGGAAGCCGCGGTCCCATCTTCTGAATAGGATCGACAATCTCCAAACAATACACAAAACGACTACACCCATTATCTTATCCAGCATCGATAGAAGGAAGAAGACAAGCTGACACCATGCCGCCGCCTCACCATCACCCCCCTCATCACCCTCACCATCACCCACCGCCTCCTCCCCACCACGACCATCATCACGATCACCATCATGGCCATCATCACGAACATCATATTCCTCATGGTGGATCTGGAGGAGGAGGACAACAGCAGCAGCAGTCACACCAATATCAACAATCGTATCAACCATCCCACTCACAAGGATCGGGCGATGGTCGAGGAAGTTTCTGGAAATACACGCTCTGTGCTCCATGCATTGTCCCATGTGCTGTCTTTTCTGCCAGTAAAGATTGTCTTCAGAATTGCTGCTACTTGCCGCGCCCTCACTTGACGCCACCGTCGGACCAAAATTACCAAAATATGAACAATCCCATGTACAAGATTTGGAATGCATGCTGCTGCTTTTATTGGTATTAATTTGAATGGAAGAGTTAACGATTGACACAGTAAATGGGTGAAGAACGCATTCTTTGGGTGGCAGAGATGGGATTTCGATTGGCAAGGTTGTATGCTTCATAAGACGATAATTGGTTCAGTGAGGCAGTATGTTGAGAACCTAACATGGAAATTTGAAATTCCCTTAATTTTAAAGAGCAATGCCTTACTGTACGGTGTTGCATTTTAATAACCAATAATGTTATATGCGGACGGATGATATACTAAGAGTCTACTAACGCTGGCCATGATTTAAGTTCGAACACAGATATATAAATTCACAGTAGCAGCGGCGACGTGGTTCTCGGCAGCCTTACCAACTGCTTTGCATCGGCATTGATAGTCCCGCGGAATCGGAGTCTTCTTCGTAGTCGTTACTAGTCCGTCGGACTGGCGCCTTCTCGGCCTTTTTATCTGCGATGGCTTTTCCTTTTAGTCCTTTCTTCCAAGCAATGCTGACCCTCTTGGGCTTGAAGCGCTTGCGATGCTTGGCAGGGTCCTCAAACACCTTCGTCATGAAATCATCCGCTAGCTCTTCGCAAACTCCCGGGTAGGTCCTCAAAGCAGTGGCTACACAAATCACGGCATTGGTTTCCGTCTTCAAATGCTTCTGAATCTCAATGTCTTTCGTGGTACTTAGCTTACACAGGACTTGACAACCACTCATTTGGAACTCGACATCATTGATGAAAGCCGTCATGGCAGCTGTCACTAGAGGGACTCCCTTGAGGTCTCCCACAAACTTGTTTTTCTGTCCCTCGGCATCCATGAAGCTCCAGAGAAACTGCAACGACATGCCTTGCACATGACCATCCTTGGGAAAGCGTTGCATGGTTTGAGTCACAAGGTACAAAGCACTGGTAGCCACCAAGGCATCGCGACAGATGACGCTATGAAAGACTATGTTTGAAAAGACACTGATACAAGTACCCTGAACAGTGGGGCTGTGTGGAAATCGCGTCATGGTCGCCATTAGGACTCCGTATCCTCCCAATCGATAAATCTTTTCGCAATTTTCCTCTACGTTCCCATCGTGGTCGTCTCCTGTCAGATGCGCTAGTTCCAACACTGCTTGTTCCACGTCTTTCTGGTTCGGATCGTTGAGCTTGATGAATAGAATGTGTTCCAGTCCATTCAAGCTATTGAACTGAACACTCGCCTGACGAGGGATAGCTTCATTCGTCGAGGGTTCCTTCGTGGGTTTGATGCGAATAGGAGGCCGTGTAGCCTTGCGGTGGTCGACCTTGTCACTTGTATCGCTTAGGCTGGCAGTAGTGTTCAATTCATCAGAGGAATCTTTCTTCTTCTGGGACTTGGGGCTTTGCACTAAACTTTCCTCGGCACGGGTGTCTTCGCTGTCGGTCTTGGACTCGAACGTGGCTATCTCATCGGGATGCAAGTTCTCCACGATTTCCCCCTGGCTGAATTGACTATCGTCCTGCAAGTTTGCGTTCTTGTGGCGGGCGCTCAATCCGACAGTGTGCCTCTGTACCGCCAAGCTTTCCTCGTCAATGTCTTCGTCATTGCTGGCGGCCTGGGACTCCGAATCCAACCTGACCACTCGTTCATCATGGACCTGGAGATTCTCCACGCTTTCCTGCTTGCTGCTGTCGTCGTCTTTTGCGCTCTTGTCACGGCCATTCAATCCGTTCCACATCTTCCCACCTGGCTGCCAACGTTGTCGCCAAGAAGCGAGGGCTTGACCTTGCATATCAACTGTCTCGGAGCCACTGTCGTTGTCGTCGGCCGTGGTGGGCGTCGTATTATTTTGGGTAACCATGCTTCTTTTCAGTTTCGCTTATTGACTTGGTCGAAATCAAACAGTTGTGAGAACGCAACAAAAGGTTTCGCTTCGTGGCGTGCTTCGGCACGGCAGCGAGACATTTTCAGCGTGCAAACTCCGCCTAAAGTGGATGTCAGTTGAGTCAATGTTAGCTACTAGAGGTGGTGCAAAGCTCTAACCTTAAGGGTGTTGGGGAACCCCTATTCATGGAATGGGGATTAATCATTCCATTCCATTTTGTTCTGTTTATTTGAATTCTACATTCCTACATTTGCTACTTACAATGAATTGAATGCAACAACAAACAGATTGGAACAGAGTGGAAAAGGGGTTAAATTGCCAGCACTCCACCCCCAAGCAATTGAAAATGTTAGTTAACTTCAATGCAGTGTTTCCAGCATGGTGCTGCCCTGGTAAAACAGCCGTCCGGGCACTGTTGGAATCTTTTTTAACTGTTGTTCTCAATGCATCCAGTGACATTGTGCTTCATTGAACAACATTTGGATCGCACCAGGTAAATCAGCAACGTGTTTGTAGAATCTGACACCAAAATGGACGCAACTCAAACTCACTGTTGAGGCTGTCTCTTATACACATCTCCGAGCCCACGAGACTAAGGCGAATCTCGTATGCCGTCTTCTGCTTGAAAA
>ENA-ORBV01009415-ORBV01009415.1-microbial-mat-metagenome-genome-assembly--contig:-NODE-9415-length-16050-cov-5.141990_pt1 | contig 16050 bp, 12 predicted proteins | sample MGYA00237777_ERZ505514 | MGnify/ENA primary metagenome ERZ505514 (study PRJEB26160, sample SAMN06269048) | microbial mat metagenome | isolation source: Oligotrophic lake microbial mat | place... | reverse complement strand
CCCGCGTCCCCCGCGTCCCCCGCGCCCGCCGCGCCGAGCTGGATCGATCTCGCGCTCGCCTCCGAGTGGCGCGGCTATCGTCGCGACACGCTCCCCACGGCGTGGCGCTTCGACCGCGACGGGGTCCTCACCTTCTCGGGCGCCGGCGGCGACATCATCACGCGCCGGCAGTTCGGGAACTTCGAACTCGAACTCGAATGGCGCATCAGTGCCGCCGGCAACAGCGGCGTGTTCTATCGGGCCACGGAGGGCACGCGCGCGATCTACGAGAACGCGGCCGAGATGCAGGTCCTCGACAACGCGGCCCATCCTGATGGCCGACTCGCCACCACCTCCGCCGGATCGAACTTCGCGCTGCACGGCCCCGCGCGCGACGTGAGCCGCCCCGCCGGGGAATGGCAGCAGGCTCGTCTCGTGGTGCGCGGACCACACGTCGAGCACTGGCTCAACGGCGTGAAGGTCGTCGAGTACGAACTCTGGAGTCCCGAGTGGAAGGCCCTCGTCGCGGCCTCGAAGTTCACCGCGTGGCCCGCGTACGGCTGGAATGATCGCGGCCACATCGGCCTGCAGGATCATGGCGACACGGTTGCCTTCCGTCGCATGCGCATTCGCGAGATCGCCCCGTGATCAAGTCACGCCTCGCGGTCATGATGTTTCTGCAGTACTTCGTCTGGGGGGCGTGGTTCGTCACGATGGGGACCTACCTCGGACAAACACTCCGCTTCAGCGGCACCGAGATCGGCGCTGCGTACGGCGCGACGGCCATCGGGGCGCTGATTTCTCCGCTCTTCATCGGAATGGTCGCCGACCGCTTTTTCGCCAGCGAGAAATTGCTCGGCATCCTCCACCTGAGCGGCGGGCTCGTGATGTGGCTCGTGAGCGGACAGCAGGCGTTCGGGACCTTCTATCCGCTCCTCATCGTCTACGCGCTCTGCTACATGCCGACCCTCTCGCTCTCCAACTCCATCTCCTTTCACCACATCAAGAATCCGGCGAAGGAGTTCCCGCTCATTCGCGTGCTCGGCACACTCGGGTGGATCGTCGCCGGGGTGCTCGTCGGCAAAGTGCTGAAGGCCGATGCGCAGGCGCTCCCCATGCAACTGGCGGCCGGGGCGAGCATCGCCCTCGGCCTCTACTCGTTCGCACTCCCCCCCACGCCCCCCCGAGGCGCCGGACGCCCCTTCCGCGCGCGCGATGCCTTCGGCCTCGACGCGCTCAAGCTGCTCAAGCATCGCGACTTTCTGATCTTCACCCTCGGCTCGTTCCTGCTCTGCATCCCGCTGCAGTTCTACTACAGCTTCACGAATCTCTATCTCAATGAGATCGGGGTGCCCGAAGCGGCGTTCATCCAGACCTTCGGGCAGATGAGTGAGATGGTCTTCCTCGTGATGCTCCCGATCTTCCTGATGCGCTTCGGGATCAAGACCGTGATGCTGGTCGGCATGGCCGCGTGGGCCGCGCGCTACTTCGCCTTCGCCGGCGGCGACCCGGGGGCAGGGATGTGGATGATCTACGCGGGCATCATTCTGCACGGCGTCTGCTACGACTTCTTCTTCGTGGCCGGACAGATCTACACCGACCAGCGCGCCGGCGAGAGCGTGCGTGCGGCGGCGCAGGGCTTCGTGAACTTCGTCACCAATGGGCTCGGCTACTTCGTCGGCGCGTTTGCTTCGGGCTGGGTGGTGGACCGATATGCGCGGGTGGATGATGCGTCGAACATGACGCTGCATGATTGGCCGGCGATCTGGGTGATTCCGGCGTATGGGGCGGTGGCGGTGTTCGTGATGTTCTTGTTGCTGTTTCGCAAGAGCGACCGCGCGGCAACGGCCTGAGTACCACGAGACCGATACCACAGAGGGACAGAGGGCACAGCGCGTTGGCACGGACAACCGATACCACAGAGGCACAGCGGGCACAGAGCCTTGCCGCGGCAGTCCGCGGTGCCCGCTGTGCCTCTGCGGTGAACGTCTTGGACTCTTTATACAGAGCACTACAATGCTGATCGAAGCGTACGTCGCCTCCCCCGCGCAAGCGCGCGCCGCCGCGGACGAAGGGGCGGGGCGCATTGAACTCTGTGGGCCGGGCGAGGGAGGCCTTACCCCGAGCATCGCGCACATGCGGGAGACCCTCGCGCTCGTGCGCGTTCCTGTGCATGTGATGGTGCGCCCGCGTGAGGGGGACTTCGTCTACACGGACGATGAGTTCGCGCAGATGAAGCGGTCGGTGCTCGACGCGCGGGCGGCGGGGGCGCACGGGGTCGTCTTGGGGATGCTCAATACCGACGGCACCTTCGACGTGCCGCGGATGCGCGAACTGATCGCGCTCGCGCGTCCCATGCGCATCGGCATCCATCGCGCCTTCGATGGCTGCACCGATCCCGATGCGGGACTCGAGGTGCTTCTACAGCTTGGTGCGGACGTGATTCTCGCCGCGGGGCACGCCCCCACGGCGCTTGAGGGCGCCGCCACCCTCCAGCGGCTCACGGCGCAGGCCGCGGGACGCACCGTCATCATGGCCGGGGGCAGCGTGCGCGCCGCGAACGTGCACGCCATCCTCGCGCAGAGCGGCGTGCCGGAGATCCACGCCCGCGCGACGAGCCCTGGAATCATCGCGGAGCTGGCCGCGGCCTTGCGCGACCAGCCCCGCTGACGCCGCCGCCGTGAGCGGGCAGGACGCGCCGCACAGCGCCTCACACGGGCGTCACGTGTTCTTGCACGCGCGTCACGGCTTCCACGTCCCCTTCGCCACCTTCGGCACGAACTTCTCGATCCCGCGGCTCGGGAAGGCCAGCGTCCGGCCCTCCTCGGCCGAGCGATACGCGGTCATCAGCATCTTCACGACCTCGACGCCGTCGGCGAAATCGAGTCGCGCCTTCTCTTTCCCCTGAAAGACGCGCACGAAGTGCCGATCCTCGTTCGTATAGCCGTAGGCCGCGTACTCCTCCGGCACGACCGGCATCACTCCCTGCTCGGCGTTCTGCTTCTCCACGAGGTCCTCCCCCGCGCGTCCGGTGACCTCGCGCGAGAAGAAAAGCTGCAACCCGCTGTCGAGCGAGTTCCACTTCATCGAGTACTCGGGACCGAGCAGTTCGGCCGAGAGCCGCAGCCCCGCGCCGACGTAGCTCCACGACGTGGAGGCCTCGCCAATGACCTTGTGGCCGTCGGCGGTCTTGAACTCGATCATCACGCTGGCGAAGTCCTCGCTCGGGCGCTTGGTGTAGTCCACGGCGCGGCCCATCGTGGCCTTCAGCTGCTTGGCGTAGTCCGGGCGCGACCACTTCAGTGACGCGATGTGTCCGGTCACGCGCACCGGCTTCACGCTGCTGAGCGGCTTGCCGGGCTCGGTGAGGAGATGCCGCACGACGAGCGCCGAGTGGCACATCATGTCGTTGAGCACGCCGCCTCCCTGCAGGTTCCCCTGCCAGAACCAGGGACTGTGTGGCCCCGTGTGTTCCTCGGCGGCGCGGGCGAGGTAGGGACGCCCGGTCGTGGCCGCACCGCGTGCCCAGAGTAGAGCCTTGCCCGTCTCGATGTGTGGCGCGAACAGCTGATTCTCGAGGTAGCCGGTCCTGAGTCCCACACTCTTCACGAGTCGCATCACCTCCTCTGCCTCGGCGACATTGCGCGCGAGTGGCTTCTCGCACGCGAGGCCCTTCAGCGTGCCTTTCCCCTTTTTGATCGCGTCGACGATCTCCTCAACGTTCTCGATGCGCGCTTGGTTCGGTCCGCAGAGCCACAGCGCATCGATCTGCGGATCGGCGACCATCGCGGTGATGCTCTTGTAGGCCTTGGCGTCGCCGACGTCGCAGTCGCGCGCGAGTTGCGCCGCGCTGGCGGCGTTGGAGGCGTTGGGGCTCCACACGCCGAGCACGTCGGCGTCGCGCACGCCGCGCCAGCCGTGAATGTGGAATCGCGTATTGAAGCCTGAGCCAATAAAGCCGACGCCGAGCTTGCGGTGCGCGGTGGAACGCTGGGCGGTCATAGTGCTGTCCGGTTTCTGAGAGAGGAGGGAGAACGGCGAAGAGATAGCGCGGCGGGGGCGCGCTGACTAGCGTCCAAGGAGGACTTCCCCCCGTCAGAATGCCTTCGATCTCCTCCACAGCCGGCGCGACCTCTGCGCCTCCCCTCGCGGCACCTGCGCCGCCTGCGTCGCCTGCGCCCTCCCGGGCCGCGGATGATTCATTGGCGCCCGCTCAAGCCGCGCAGGAGCCGCGCAGGCCCGCTCACGCCGCGCAGGAGCCGCTCAGGCCCGCTCACGCCGCGCAGGAGCCGCTCAGGCCCGCTCAAGCCGCGCCCGAGCTGCTGCTGCCCCACGCCGCGCTCCGTCGCTGGCTCGTCGCGTGCATTGTCGCCGTCTTCCTCGCGGTGAGCGTGGGGGGAATCACGCGGCTCACGGAAAGCGGGCTCTCCATCACGGAATGGAAGCCGGTCTCCGGCGTGCTGCCGCCGACGACTCCCGAGGCCTGGGCCGTGGAGTTCGAGAAGTTCCAGCGGATTCCGCAGGCGCAGACGACGCACGCGGGAATGACCATCACGGAGTTCAAGTGGATCTTCTGGTGGGAGTGGTTCCACCGGATCATCGCGCGGACGGTGGGACTGGTGTTCGCGATTCCGTTCCTGTGGTATCTCGCGAAGGGAGTGATTCCGCGCGGGCTGCGGGTGCGGCTCGCGTGGCTCCCGTTCCTCACCCTCTGTCAGGGCGTGTTGGGCTGGTACATGGTGAGCAGCGGGCTCTCGGAGCGCACGGAAGTGAGTCCGTATCGACTGGCGGCGCATCTGTCGCTGGCGCTGGCCATTCTCGTGATCGCACTCTGGACCTGGGCCGATCTCACGCCGCGCAAGGACGAGGCGGCCGCGAGCCGCGGGTGGCGGACCACGGTCAATGCACTGACGGCATTGATTGCGATCACGATCGTCACGGGCGCCTTCGTCGCCGGGCTACGCGCGGGGCGGATCTTCAACGAGTTCCCGCTGATGGGCGGGCAAGTGGTGCCCCCCGGCTATCTCGCGCTCGGCGGCTGGTGGCGCAATGCGCTGGAGAATCCGGTGGCGGCGCAGTTCCATCATCGCACGCTGGCCATTGTTGTCGCCGGATTCGCGCTCGTGGTCGGTTGGCGTGCGCGCGGTGCCGCACTCTCCGCGTTGCAGGCCCGCGCGATGCGGCGACTGGTCTGGGCCGTGATGCTGCAGGTCGCGGTGGGGATCGTGACGCTGCTCTGGGCCGTGCCGGTCGCGCTCGGCGCGCTCCATCAGTTCACGGGGGTGGTCCTGCTGACGGCCGCGGTGCTGGCGGTGCACGCGGTGCGGTCGGCGCCACCGCCGTTCAGATTCCGAGCCAGCGCTGCACATTCGCCGGTGTCCCTTCCCAGTTCATGACGGGACGATTCCCCGTGTAGCCGAGATCGGCCACGCCGATCCGGCTTGTCCAGAATCCGCTCGCCGTGAGATTCCGGAAGTTGTTGAAGAAGTCCACCCCCGGCTTGTCCTCGGCGCGCGCCTTTTTGGGATACGCGATCGCATCGAGCACGGCGCGGCGCTCCTCCTCGCTACACGACACAAAACCCTTCGCATAGCGACGCCGACACTCGGCGTTCATCCAAGTGAGACCGTTCTTCATCCATGTCTGGGAGTTGCGGAACTCGCCCATGATGAAATCCATGAACTCGGGGACGCGGGCGTCGGTGGCGCTGCCGGAACGGGCATCGCGCGGGATCACGTAGTTCACGAGCAGACGCACGAGGCGCCACTCGTCAGGGGTGAAGTTCTGCGGCACGTACGCGGCGGGCTGCGGCGCGGGCGTCCCTTGTGCGGCGGCCTGCGCCTCCGATTCGTGCACCGCGTGCGCGTGCTCCGTTGCGCGCTGAATGGTGTCCTGCGGAATGGCGAGTGCGGCGGGCACGGCCACCAGACCCGCCATGAGCTCACGACGAGTGATGTCGGTCATCTTAGAGTCTCCCCGCCTTACGCTGTTCGATGATATAGGCACTCGTGCGCATCGAGAGCGCAAGAATGGTCCAGGTGGGATTCTTATCGGCCTGCGAGACGAATGGGCCGCCGTCGGCGAGGAAGACGTTGTCGCAGTCCCACGCCTGGCAGTTGTTGTTGAGGGCCGAGTCGCGCTCGCTGGCGCCCATGCGCGCGGTGCCGAGCTCGTGGATGATGGCGCCGCCATTGGCGATGCCATACCCCTGCTCGCGCGTGGGCATCGGGCTCCAGACTTCGCCCCCCATCTCGGCGATCAGGTTGCGGAACGTCTCCTGCATGTGCTTGACCTGGTTGTACTCGGAGTCGCGCCACTCGAAGTGGAACTTGAGGACGGGAATCCCCCACCGGTCGGTGACGGTGGGATCGAGTTCGCAGAAGGTCTTGTCGTTGGCGACCATCTCGCCGCGGCCGGAGAAGCCGACCGTCGCGCCCCAGTACTTGCGATACTGCTGCTTGAGGTCGGGGCCGTAGCCGCCCCCTTCGGGATACGCCTGGATGCCGCCCATAAATCCGTACGAGGGCATGCCGAGCCCGCCCCAGACCTCGATGTGATAGCCGCGCGGGAAATCGAGCGTTCTGTTGTCGAGCCACCAGGGCATCATGATGTGATTACCGCCCACGCCATCGGCGTTATGGCGCGGGACGTTGACGAGGCGCGGGATGAAGCCCGCGACGTCCGTGCCCGTGGTGTCGGTGAGATACTTGCCGACCACGCCGCTCGAATTCGCGAGTCCCTGCGGATGCCGCGATGACTTCGAGTTGAGCAGAATGCGCGAGCTTTCGCAGGAGCTGGCCGCGAGCACGACGATCTTCGCGCGCACGTGCCGATCCTCGCCTGTGTTCTTGTCGATATAGCTCACGCCGGTCGCGCGGCCGTCCTCGCCGGTGGTGACCTCGCGGGCCATCGCGTTGGTGATCAGGCGCAGCCGCCCCGTGCGGAGCGCTGGCGTGATCAACACATTCGTGGACGAGAAGTTCGAGTTCGTCATGCAGCCGCGATTGCACTGCCCGCAGTAGTGGCACGGGGCACGGCCGTTCAGCGGCTTGGTGATGATCGAGAGGCGCGCCGGGATGCAGGTGATGTTCATCCGGTCGCAGGTCTGCTTCACCAACCGCTCGTAGTAGCGCGGCGCCGGCGCATCGTGGAAGAGGCCGTCGGGTTCGTTGGGGAGTCCTTCGATGCTCCCGAAGATGCCGATCAGTTTGTCGACCTCGTCGTACCACGGCTTGAGGTCGTTGTAGGTGATGGGCCAATCGTCACCGAGTCCGTCGAGCGACTTGCGACGAAAATCGTCGGGACCGAAGCGCAGTGAGATGCGCCCCCAGTGATTCGTGCGGCCCCCGAGCATGCGGGCACGCCACCAATCGAACTTCGTGCCTTCGGCTTTGGTGTAGGGCTCACCGGGGATCTGCCAGCCGCCGATGCAAGCGTCCCACTCGCCGAAGGGGCGCTCGGGCGTCGACGAGCCGCGTCGCGGCGAATCGTAGGGCATCTTGAGCATCGCGCTGTACTGTGCGCTCGTGTTGTCCCAGTGGCCGCCCGCTTCGAGGAGGACAACGCGCGCGCCGGCCTTGGTGAGTTCGTAGGCCGCCATCCCGCCACCGGCGCCGGAGCCCACGATGGCGACATCGTAGACGGCAGGCGGTTGAGTTCGCGCCGCGGAAGTGGCGGACGGCGTGGTGGACGGCGTGGTGGATCGCGTGGTGGATTGGACCATGCGATAACGATGCAACCGTCAGGCGTTCTTCGTCAGGGTCGGCGATCTTGTCGACGAGGTCGTCGACGAGGTCGTCGACGACTTCGTCTAGGACTCCGTCAATATCCGAGGCCGCGCAGGTAGCGGCGCGCCGATCCCGCCGTCGCCCAGACGTCGGCCGGGTCGTCGAGGTCGAGAAAGATGCTCGTGACCCGTGCCGCCGCTCCCTCGCGAATCAACGTTGGCCAGTCGAGAATCCCCGTGCCTAAGTCCACCTGCGCGTAGGTGGGCGCGGCCGCGGCATCCTTCAGATGCAGCGAGGTGATGCGACTGCGATGCTGCCGAAACAGTGCGAGCGGATCGAAGCCCGCCGTGAGCGCCCAGTACGCATCGAGTTGGAGGTCCACGCGCGACGCATCAGTCTCGGCCACCAAGATCTCATACGCGGTACGACTGCCGTAGCGCGTGCCCTCGCCCGCGTGGTTGTGATAGCCCATGCGGATGCCGCGCGGCTCCGCGGCGACGCCGGCGCTGTTCAAGAGCGCGGCGATGCGCTTCCAGTCGTCGGCGGTCTGCCGTTCGTGTGGCTCGAGCGATGCGATGATGATGGTGGCGTGACCCATCGCATTCGCGAAGTCGAGCAGGGCGGGGAGCTGCGCTGGCTGCAACGAGCCGGTCCCGACGTGATACGAGGGCGATCGCAATCCATTCGCATCGAGCAATGCGCGTAACTGCGCGGGGGTGCGATCCCATCGTCCCCACCACTCCACTTCGGCGAAGCCGAGCGCCGCGATCTGTGCGAGCGTGCCCTCGGGGTCCGCGCGCATGAGGTGGCGCGCGAGATACAGCTGCATGCCCACGCCGAGCGGCGTGCGTGCGGCGCGCCGCCCGGTGAAAGTCGGCAGCACCATGGCGGCGCTCAGGGCGCGTAGGAGATCACGACGGGAGGTCATCGCGGTGAAGCTACCGCATCGCCCGCGGGCCAGCTAATCCACGTACTTCGACGGGGTATGCGCCATGTCGGAGCGGAACAGCGCGCGGAGCGCCTTCACATCCGCCTCTACGTCACCCGTCGTGCGGAAGGGTGGGTGAAAATGGAAGATCTTGTTGCGGAAGTCGAAGGCCACGGGAATGATCGGGCTCTGCGTCGAATGCGCAATCCACCAGAAGCCCGTCCGCCACTGTTCAATGCGCGAACGGGTGCCCTCCGGCGAGAGCACAATCAACACCTTCTCGAGCCGCTCGACCAACGACGTCGTCTGCGACACGACATTCTGCTTGCTGAAGCGGTCAACCGGGAATCCGCCGAGCCACCGCATGAGGATCCCCATCGGGAACTTGAACAGCGTGTCCTTCCCGAGGAAGGTACCGCGAATCCCGAGGGCGTACATCGCCATGATGCCGGAGGGGAAGTCCCAGTTGGAGGTGTGGGGTGCAACAATGATGACCATCTTTTTTTCGTCCGGCACGGCCGCACCGGCGAACCGCCAACCGGTGAGGCGCATGCACATCATCGCGAGCTGTCGCGTGAAGGCGTTGCCGCGAGCGGCGACGTTGGGGCCGATCACCGGGACATTGAGGTATCCGCCGCGTCGCGGGCCGATCGCCTCGGGAGTCTTCTCGGCATTCAGCATCGCGGCGTAGGGGGCAAGCACGCGCCAGCTCAGGAGTCCAAAGAGCGAGAGCGTGATGCCGACGCCGGCGAAAATCGTGCTCCAGGCGGGGATGCCCGCGGCGTCCACGAGCGACTCGACCAAGAGCCCACCAACGATCGGGCCCGTGAGGAATCCGACCGACCCGGCAATCTGGAAGATGCCAAAGAGCCCCTCGCCGGCGCCGCGCCTCGCGAAGTCGCTCACCAACACCAGACTCGGGGCAAACATCAGCGCACTCAACACCCCCGACGCGACCATCGCCCACGGGAGGAGCGCGAACGAGACGAACCCGTACGTCGAGTAGACGAAGCCGAACGCCACGTTCGCGAAGATGAGTGGCGCGAACCACCCGATCCGGTCGGCGAGCTTCCCGGCAGGCCAGCACAGCAGGGCGAACGGCAGGAGGAAGAGCGACATCAGCATCCCACGTGTCGCGGCACCGACGCCGTGGACTTCGGTGAGGAAGAGCGTGAAGGTCGAGACGAAGATGCCGATCAAGAACCGATCGGCAAAGCCATAGGCCAGCGGCATCCAACTGACGAGCTTGCTGCGATCCCACCGATACCGCGCCGCGGGGTCGCTCGTGGGCGCGGAGAGCGCTGGAACGGCCACGGCGGAGAATGCCGCCAGCAACAGCAGCCCCGAGCCGACCGAGTAGACGAGGATCGGGTCGCGATCGATGAGCACCCCGCCGAGCGGCGCTCCCACCCCCACGCCGACCATCAGTGCGGCCGCAACGACGCCGAGCGAGGCGCCGCGGCGCGCACCGCCGGCGCGATTCGCCGCAATCATCAGGAAGGTCACGGCCGGGAGATGCGCGATGCCATCGAGCGCGCGCCACGCGAAGAGCCCACCGAGTGACTCCGCGCTCCGCATGCCAAGGAACGCACCGGCGTCGAGCACCAACAGTCCGACGATCCACCAGCGCGTCTGCGGCCACCGCCGGTGCAGGGTCATCGCGAAGGGCACCGCGATGATCCCCGTCAGCTGGTTCATCGACACGAAGAGATGCGCCTGGAAGCGAGTCCCGCCATGCATGTCCACGACGAGCTCAGTGAGCCCGGGAACGAGCAGCGTAATGGGGACGAGCGTCAGGAAGGTCGCCAGCGCGATGGCGCTTAGCGCCCGGGAGGACGTGGCTTGCACCCAACAAATCTAGCGGAATCCGTCCTCGTAGAGGTCAGCCAATCGGCCGATCGCGCCGGCAAAATCTCCCGTGGACTCGGCCACCAGAAGTGCACCCTGGAGCTCTGGGGTCATCACGGGGGCACCGGTCAATGTGGCCAGCAACGATTGGGTAGACAGAGTCCGCTCACTCAAGCGACTGACATGCCGCACCAACGCGGGATCGCCACTCGCCTCGGCCGCGAGCGTCACCGCACGCGGCAGCGGGAGTCCCGCGCCGATGCACAGCGTGAGGGTCCGGGCGAATCGGGCGCGTACGAAGGCAGGGCGGCGCTGGTAGCGTTGCGCGAGGCGCGCCAGGAGCACGCCGCCGAAGGTGAACCAAAGGGCGAGCCCCCCGCCCGCGGCCACGAAGTACGCACCACTCCGTCCCATGAACACGAGTGGGAGGGGAAGGAGCACCACCGCGACGAGCGACACGAACATCGGATAGCTGAGCCGCTTCTTCACGCCGAGAATCAGTTTGTACTGCCGCATGTGGAAGTCGGCGAGTTGCCCGAGGGCTTGATCGAGCTGTCCGCTCTCCTCGCCCATGCGCAGCAGGGCGCGCTCGAACGGTTCCAGCAGATGCGGCGCGGCCCGCACGAGTGCATCGATGTCCTGACCGCGTCGAGTCCCGGCGAGGAGATGGTCCCGGAGGGCACGCGTGGTGCCGCCGTGTGCGCCGACCTGCGCGAGAATCGTGGGATGCGTGAGTCCCGCCGAGAGGCCGGCGCGCCAGCCACGATAAAATTCCGAGCGGTCGCGCCCGTCGTCGAATGCGCGGAACACGCCGGCCACGGAGCGGTTCACGACGGTTCGGTTCGCGACGGACGGGACTCCAGCCGCCGCAGGGCGATGATGCCGAGTACGGGGCCAATCGCGAGCAACGCAAAGGCGCCGGCCCAACTGAATCGCGCGACCATCGGGGGCACGAGTTGAATGGTCAACGTCGTGAGCAGGAAGCCCAGACAGACCTGGATGGTGAGCGCTGTCCCCACCGCGTGCGCCGGCACCGACTCGGTGACGAGCACGGAGAACTGTGCGGAGTCGGCGATCACGAAGAAGCCCCACACGAGCGCGAGCACGCCGACCAGCCACGGGGCACGACCAAAGGTGAGTCCGATCAGCAGCGCACAGGTGCCGCTCACGGCCATCGCGAGCATCGCCAGTCGTGCGCGTCCGATGCGGTCGGCAACCAGGCCACCCCAGATGCACCCGATGCCCCCGACGGCGATCGTCGCGAAGGCGAGCAGGCCCACCCACGGTTCGCGTGCCGCCGCCGCGTCTCCGCTCGACGCGACCGCACTCGCCGCGAGGAACAGGGGAATCCAGGTCCAGTAGCTGTACAACTCGGCCATGTGCCCGAGGTACCCTGCGGTGGAGAGTCGCCACTGGCGGCCACGCACGATCTCGCCAACGAGTCCCCACGCAAAGGGCCGCGCGGGAAAGGCATGCGGCCCATCCCGCCACCACACGAGCACCAGCAGCGCGGCGAGCAGGGCCGATCCCGAGGCCGCGACAATGGGCACGCCGAGCGTGAGTCCGGGCACGGCGTGCCAGAGATACGGTGTGGCCTTCCCGACCGTGAGTGCGCCCACCACGGTCCCCACGGCGAGGCCACGCCGTGCGACGAACCACGTCGCTGCCATCTTCATCGCCGGCGGATACACTCCGGCGAGGAAGCACCCGGTCGCAACGCGCCCCGCGATGGCCCACGCGTAGGTGGGGGCGCCGAGCAGCAACAGGTTCGCGGCGGCTCCCAGCAAGGCACTCACCGCGAAGAGCCGGCGCGCCGACACAATGTCCGCGAGATTCAGCAACGCCGATATCGCGGTGCCGAGGACAAAGCCGAGCTGCACGGCCGTGGCGAGCCCACCGACCTGCGAGGGGGTGAGGTCCCACCGTGCGGTCAACTGCGGCGCGGCCGCACTCCCCGCGAACCAGAGCGACATCCCCAGCAACTCGGCCACGCTCACGAGCGCCAGCATGCGCCACGCGTCAGGGTGCGGCGCCGCCGCCAGAGCAGTATCTTCGCGCGGACCCTCGACAGAGGCAGACATCTCGTGAAAGATACGGCGGTCGAACTCGAACTGCTCATCCGCTCGAAGTACACGCTTATTCTGCTCGATACGGCCGAGCCGGAGCGCGCGGACGAGATGCTCGCGCTCATTGCATCGCAGCTCTCGCTGCTCTTCTTCTCGTGGACTCGCTCGCGCGGGATCCGGCGCGGCATCCAGCCGGGCGACCCGTTCATTGAGAAGACCGCCGAGCCGGCGGCCGCGCTCGCACGGGTGCCGGAGGAAGGGTTCGGCGTCTTCCATTTTCGCGGACTCGGCCCCTTCCTCGACGATCCGGTGGTCGCGAGTCATGTACTCGACGGCGTACTGCACTTCGGGGCGCGTCGTGGCGCGATTGTGATCTCCGGACATGACCTGCACCTCCCCGATTCGCTCCGTCCGCACGCCGTGACGCTGCATCTCCCCGCGCCGGGCTTCAATGAGCATCGGCAGATGCTCGAGCGGGTCATCCGTGAGTACTCGGCGAAGATGCCGCTCAAGGTGGAGCTCTCGCAGGAGGAGCGCACCCGCATGGTGAACAATCTTGTGGGGCTCACGCTCACCGAAGGGGAGAAGGTCGTCACGAAGTTGATCATGGAGGACGGCGCACTCCGTGGGTCGGACGTGAAGCGCGTCGGCGCGGCGAAGCGCCAAGTGGTGGAGCAGGATGGGCTTCTGGAGTACTGGCCCGCCGAGGAATCACTGGGGCAGGTCGCCGGGCTCACTGGGTTGAAGGCATGGCTTGGCAAGCGACGGGCCGTGGTGCATGACCCGCAACGCGCCGCAAAGTTCGGGCTCGGCTTTCCGCGCGGAGTCTTGCTTCTTGGCGTCCCGGGGTGCGGAAAGTCGCTCGTGGCCAAGGCGATTGCCAGCGAGTGGGGATTACCGTTGCTGAAGCTCGATCCCGCGAATCTCTACGACAAGTACATCGGCGACAGCGAGAAGAACTTCAAGCGGGCGATGCGCACGGCGGAGCGCATGGCGCCGATCGTGCTCTGGATCGATGAACTCGAGAAGGCATTCGCATCAAGTGGCGGCGATGAAGATGGTGGCGTGTCGAAGCGCGTCTTCGGCACCTTCCTCAGTTGGCTTCAGGAGCGAAAGGGGGATGTCTTCGTGACCGCCACCTCGAACGACATCGCGAAGCTTCCGCCGGAGTTCATTCGCAAGGGACGTTTCGATGAGGTCTTTTTTGTGGACCTCCCGAAGGGTGATGCCCGCCACGAGATCTTCCGGATCCACTTACAGAAGCGAAGCCAGGATGCCGCGCGGTTCGACCTGCCCGCCCTCGCGACGGCGAGCGAGGGGTTCAGTGGGGCGGAGATCGAGCAAGTGGTAGTGGGAGCGCTGTACGCGGCCTTCGCCGACGGGCGGGGACTCGAGACCGCGCATTTACTGGCGGAGATTGCTGCCACCCGCCCCCTGTCGGGGACGATGCACGAGAAGATCACGGAACTCCGGCGTTGGGCGAGCGACCGGACCGTCTCGGCGGACTGACTGGTGACACCGCCCGTGTGCTGGTAACGTAGGGGAGTCACCGGTTGCGGCTCTTCGCGACTTCTCATCCCCTCGAATCGGAGTTTCCCCGATGCGTACTCGTTCCGCCCTCGCCCTCGCGGCGCTTCTCGTGCTCTCGACCGCCTGCAAGAGCGGTACGGCGGGCACGGCGCCGGCTCCCGCTCCCGCGCCAATGGCCGCTCCCGCTCCCGCGCCAATGGCGGCGCCCGCTCCCACGCCGGCCGCCGTTGTCGTCGACCCCGCCGGCAAGTGGTCGGTGGCCCTCAATGCGCAGGGACAGTCCTTTGACTTCGTGATGGAGCTGCGACTGATCGGCGGTGCCGAGTTCGGTGGGATCGTGACGTCGCAGGCGTTTCCGCCGATGAACGTCAATAAGGCCACGCTCACCGGGAACACAATGAAGCTCACCCTCACGGCCCCGACCGGGGACGAGGCGACGTTCAACCTCGTGTTCGACGGGAACACGCTCTCCGGCGACTGGTCGATGCCGGGTGATGGGTCGCGGGTGAGTGGGCGGCGGATGTAGTCATGCGGCGGTGGTGAAGTGAGCCTCAGCCCTTCACCACCGTCCCAGACTCAAGCGCCACCGGCTCCTCTCCGGGATTGATGAACAGGTCCTGCTCGACCGCGTGCTGCGTGTCGTGCAGGACTTTGTATCTCCCCCCGATCGCCATCAGCTCGCGGTGTGACCCGCGCTCGACGATCTCGCCATTCTCCAGGACGAGAATTTGATCGGCCGAGCGAATGGTCGAGAGGCGATGCGCGATCACGAAGGTGGTGCGTCCCGCGCGGAGTTCGCTCAGGGCCTCGCGGATCTCGCGCTCGCTCTCGGAGTCGAGGCTTGAGGTCGCTTCGTCGAGAATGAGCACCTGTGGATCGGCGAGAATGGCACGCGCGATCGCCACCCGCTGCCGCTGGCCTCCGGAGAGCTTCACGCCGCGCTCGCCGACGATGGTCTCGTAGCCATCCGGGAAGCCGCGCACGAAGTCGTCGCAGTTGGCAATCCGCGCGGCGGCGATCACTTCGTCGCGCGTTGCGCCGGGGCGGGAGAAGGCGATGTTCTCCGCGACCGTGCCGTCGAATAGGAAATTATCCTGCAGCACCACGCCGAGGTTCCCGCGATAGTCGCGGAGCCGCAACGTGGTGAGATCCTGACCGCCGATCGTCACCAGACCCCGCATCGGGCGGTTGAAGGCGAGGATCAACGAGATCAGCGTGCTCTTGCCCGATCCGCTGGAACCAACAAGCGCGGTCGTCGTGCCGGCCTTGGCCGTGAATGACACATCCTTGAGGACCGGGATTCCCTCGCGATACTCGAACCAGACGTGATCGAACACCACGTCGCCATCGGGATGCGCCAGCGTCTCGCGCTGATGGTCATCCTCGTCTTCGGTCGGCGTCTCAAAGATCTCGCGAATGCGGTCGAGCCCGGCGAAGGCCTCGGTGATCTGCGTGCCGATGTTCGCCATCTGGACCACCGGGAACGACACGAGCCCCACGAAGAAGATGTAGCTGATGAGGTCGCCGAGGGTCATGGTGCCCGCGACCACCGCTTTGCCGCCCACTGTGAGAATCAACACGCCGACCGCGCCGATGATCACGGTGGAGATGGCACCGATCGCGCTGGTGCCGGTGATGGTCGACGCGATGTTCCGGAACAACCGGTGCGCCCCCTTCGTGAAGACAATCTCCTCGCGCTTCTCAGCCGTGTAGACCTTCACCACACGTGCGCCGCCCATGGCTTGGCCGAGACGGCCGCTGACTTCCGCTTGAATCTTTGACCGCTCGCGGAAGACCGGACGCAGCTTCGTGAAGGCGTAGGCCATCACGAAGCCGAAGATGGAGAGGAAGCCGAGCGTCGCGACGGTCAGCACCCAGTTGAGATAGAACAGATACGCGAGGGCGATGCTCGCGGTGAGCACGCCGCCGACGAGTTGGATGATCCCGGTGCCGATCAGATTCCGGATCCCTT
>ENA-ORBV01009414-ORBV01009414.1-microbial-mat-metagenome-genome-assembly--contig:-NODE-9414-length-16052-cov-8.659969_pt1 | contig 16052 bp, 14 predicted proteins | sample MGYA00237777_ERZ505514 | MGnify/ENA primary metagenome ERZ505514 (study PRJEB26160, sample SAMN06269048) | microbial mat metagenome | isolation source: Oligotrophic lake microbial mat | place... | reverse complement strand
CCGTCGCGGCGGCAAGGCACGCCAGCGCGGACTCGCGCGCGAGCAGGTTCCTATCTTGGTGGCGCGCAACCGCGCCGGCCAGACGACCGACAGCGCGCTGGAGGTCGCCGACAAGGCCAGCGTCCGCCACGTGTTGCGCATCGCCGTGGCACCCGACGCCAGCAACTTCTTGGCCGCAGCGGCCACGGCACTGGCTCTGGAGCATCAACCCGTCGACGTGCAAAGCGGCGAGCGCGTACGTGGCGCCTGGCACATCCAAAACGCCAACGCGTACCACGGGCGACTCGAGGAATGGATGCGCCGCTTCAAGCGGCGTCGCAACCTCTTACCTGCCCAACTACCTCGGCCAGTTCCGAGCGCTGAACCGCAACGCCCACTCCGGAGCCAAGCCCGCGTCGCTTTTGGCTTTGGCCGTCGGCACATAGCGCCGTCATCAGCTAACGCGAACAGCGCCTTGAATTTCCTGTCCTCAGTTCGCTGAAGTTCGCGACGGTACAGACCCTTATGCAATGGGCGCTTGGCTAGAGTAGATTCGACGGCTCCGGCGGTTGCCGGAGCCACCATGCCCGCCTACCTCTCGATCGAATCGATCAGCGTGTCCTACGGCACTGGCGCACCTGTGCTCGACGGCGTTAGCCTGGGTGTCGAGCGCGGCGAAATGGTGGCTCTGCTGGGCAGTTCAGGCTGCGGCAAGACGACCCTGCTGCGCGCGATTGCCGGCTTCGTCAAGCCCTCTCAGGGGCGCATCGCCGTCGACGGCCGGGACATCACGGCGTTGCCGCCCGAGCAGCGCCAGACGGCGATGATGTTCCAGTCGTATGCCTTGTGGCCACACATGGACGTTGCCGCCAACATCGGCTACGGCCTGCGCATGCGCGGCGTGACCAAGACACGCATCGCCGAGCGCGTGGCCGAAGTGCTCAAGCTGCTGCAGCTCGAAGGCTACGGTCCGCGCGCAGTGACGTCCCTTTCGGGTGGCCAGCGTCAGCGCGTGGCGATGGGGCGCGCACTGGTGGTCGATCCGCTGCTGCTGCTGCTCGATGAGCCGATGTCCAACCTCGACTACAAGGTGCGGCTGGACTTGCGCCACGAACTGCGTGCGCTGCAGCGCCGCGTCGGCATCACGGCGATTTATGTCACCCATGATCGCGAAGAGGCGCTGACGCTGGCCGACCGCATCGCTGTCATCGACGGCGGTCATGTGCTGCAGTACGGCACGCCCGAGGAGGTTTTTCACCGTCCGGCGAGTCCGTTTGTGGCCGGCTTCATGGGTGCCGACAACGCCGTCGAATTGATCGACGATGGCGGCGCGCTGCGCCTGGCTGATGGCCCCGCGCGGGGCGCAGCACGGCGCACGCGCGCGCACTTTCGCGGCGACCGTGCCCGGCTCGCTGCGGCAGCCGACCCGGCAGCGTTGTCGCTGGCGGGCACGGTCGAACAGGCTTCCTATCTCGGCCATGGCTACCGCTATCGGGTGCGGATCGGCCAGGGTCAAGTCTGGGTGGACGACGAGGCCAATGTGCCCGAGGGCAGTCGCACCCATGTCATTGTTCCGCACGATGCCCTGCTGATGTTTCCATCCACCGCATGAAGGAGATTCCGATCATGAAACGCGCTTCGCTCGCTTGTCTCGCGCTCGCTGCCCTGGCGGCGACGCTGCCGGCGTCTGCCCAGACGACACTCAACGTCGTCACCGCCGGCGACCAGAACATGGTCGACTACGTCAACGTCTTCCTCGGCCCGCGCTTCGAGAAGCTCAACCCCGGGGTCTCGGTCAAGGCGGTGGGCACCGGCCCCGGTGACGCCGGCTCGCAGAAGATCTACGAAAAGCTTTCGGCGCAGTCCAAAGCCGGCGTCGCAGCCTGGGACATCGACGTCGCCGTCATCCACCAGCGCGGCGCCGCAACGATGGTCAGGGAAAACCTGCTCGCCAACTACCGCAAGCAGATTGCCACCGACAAGCTGGTGACCCGCGGCACGGCCACCAACGCGCTGGGCCAGAACGTCGACGGCTTCGTGATCCCGATGTTCCACAGCCAGATCGCCCTGGCCTACAACCCGGAACTGGTCAAGGCGCCGCCGAAGAGTTTCACCGAGCTGGAAGCCTGGGTCAAACAGTACCCGAAACAGTTTGGCTACAACGGCGTCAAGGGCGGCATGTCGGGGGTGGGCTTCGTGATGGCCTATGTCTCGGCCAACAGCGGCCTGGGCAAGACGCTCGAGGAAGGACCGTACGACGCCGGCAGAAAGGTTGCCATCGACAAGGCGCTCGGCAACTTGAAGGAGTTCAATAAGAGCATTGTCTTCACGCCGGGCAATGCCGGCACGCTCGACATGCTCAATCGCGGCGAGATCACGATGGGACCGGTGTGGGTCGACATGTTCTACACCTGGCAGGCCGACGGCAAGCTAAGCCCGAACCTCAAGCTGGCGATCCCCGAGCCGGGACTGCCGGGCCAGCCGATGTACTACGTCGTGCCGGCCAAGGCCGCCAACGCGGCCATCGCGCGCAAGTTCATCGAGTTCGCCGCCAGCCCCGACATGCAGGCCGAGGGCATCGTCAAGAAATTCAACTGGTACCCGGGTATCGACGCGCAACATGTGCAATCCAAGCTCGACAAGGCGAGCTGGGACAAGCTGTTCACCGACATCAAGCCCGATACGCTGCAGCGCTTCGGCCGTCCGTTCCCGCTGTCGGACTACTTCACCGACATCGTCGAGGGTTATGAACGCGTCGTGTTGAAGTGAGGGGATTGACCTTCCCCAGAGCGGCCTGCGGCCGCACGCCCTCAAGGGGGCAACGCCTGCGGACCGGCAAAGCCGGTCCGCAGGCGTTTGTTTGGTTAATCAACACTGTGCGGACGGAGTAGCGATGAACCCGCGCACGGCAGGGTTGCTGCTGGTCAGCCCCGCGCTCGCCGTTATCGCTGTTTTCTTCATCGTGCCCCTCGGCCTGTCGGTGCATAGCGCGTTCACAGACAAGGCCGGCGCGTTCACGCTCGCGCATTTCGAGAAGTCGTTCGAGCTCTATTCGAACGACATGATGTTCACGGTGCTGATCGTGCTGCTGTCGTCCGCGCTCATCGCGGCCGTGGCAATCGCGATCGCGGGCTATCTGACGTTGGGCGAGCACGCGCGCACCAAGACCATGCTGCGCTGGCTCTACCGCTGGCCGCTGTTCATCCCGTTCGTCGTCACGGGCCAGGTGATGCGCACTTTTCTGGCCAAGAACGGCATGTTGAACCATGTGTTGGTCGGTGGCGGCCTGATCGATCCGCTGGCGGCGCAAAGCCTGCTCGACTGGCGCGGCATCGTCATCGCCTTTGTCTGGAAGCAGGCACCCTTCGTCACGCTGCTGCTGGCCGGCGCCATGGCGTCAATCGAAAACCAGCACATCGAGGCGGCGCGCAATCTCGGCGCGCGGCGCACCCGTGTGCTGTTCGAGATCGTGCTGCCGCAAGTGCGCGGCACCCTGCTGGTCGGCCTCGTGCTTTCGTTTGTGACGATGCTGTCAGTGCTGTCGGTGCCATTGATGATCAACCCCAACTCGCCGACCATGATGACGGTAGATGTCGCCTACCGCATCAGCACCCATGGCGACTACGCCGTGGCCAATGCGCTATGCCTGGTGTCGCTTTTGTTCGCCTCACTCGGCGCCTGGGTCTATCTGCGCTACGCCGTCAAGAAAGCCGAGGTTGGGACGTGATCGCCGCGCTGGCGCAGCGTGCCTTGCCCGTGCTCGGGCGCGGATTGGCGATCGCGCTGCTGGCCTTCATCATCTTTGGCCCGTTGGCCAATCTGCTGCTGTGGGCCTTTGCCGAACGCTGGTACTTCCCGGGCAAGATCCCGCAGCAGTTCGGCTTCGCGTTCTGGGGCCGCGTCTTCGAGCCGCGCGGCGGCGCTGTGCAGTCGCTCGTCACCAGCATCTGGATCGCCCTGCTCACGGTGACCTTCTGCCTGGCGGCGGCCATTCCTGCGGGCTACGCACTGGCGCGGCTCAAACTGCCCTATCGAGCCGCCATCCTGATGCTGTTCCTGCTGCCGCAGGCGGTGCCCAACCTGCCCATCTACGTCAACATCGCGCGCATGTTCTATGAGCTGCGTCTGAACGGCACCGTGTTCGGCGTCGTGCTGGTGCACGCCGCGCACGGCCTGGTGCTGGCAGTGTGGATCGCCAGCGCAGCCTTTGCTGCCGTCGACGCCCAACTCGAGGAGGCAGCGCGCAATCTCGGCGCCGGACCCTGGCGCTGCTTTGCCACCGTGACACTGCCGCTGGCCGCGCCGGGCCTGATCGCGAGCGCCATCTTCGTCTTCCTGGAGTCGCTCGACGAGTTCACCGGCACCTACTTTGTTGGCGTGCCCGATGTGACGACGCTGCCGCTGCTGATGTTCAACGCCAGCATGGGCGGCAACTACCAGATCGCCTCGATCACGGCGCTGCTGCTGCTGCTGCCGTCAGTGGCGTTTATGCTCGTGGTGGAGCGCTTCCTGAAGTCCAACGTGTTGGCCATGGTGGGACGCTGAAGCGCACGAACCCCGGGGTTCCCTGCCATGCACTTGCCGACCCACGACGATGTGGACGCCGCAGCGCGGCGCCTCGACGGCCACGCCCACCGAACGCCGGTGCTTCGCTCGCGCTTCGTCGACGAAGAACTGGGTGCCCAGGTCTTCTTCAAGGCTGAGAACCTGCAGCGCATGGGCGCTTGCAAGTTCCGTGGCGCCTTCAACGCCCTGTCGCGCTTCGACGCCGCGCAGCGGCGCGCCGGCGTCGTGGCGTTCTCCTCCGGCAACCACGCGCAGGCGATCGCGCTGCCGGCGCGCCTGCTCGGCATGCCGGCAACGATCGTGATGCCGCACGATGCGCCGGCAGCCGAGGTGGCCGCCACGCGCGGCTACGGCGGCAACGTCGTCAGCTACGACCGCTACACCGAAGACCGCGAGCAGATCGGCCACGAACCGGCCGAGCGCCACGGCCTGACGCTGATTCCGCCCTATGACCATGCCGACGTCATTGCCGGCCAGGGCACGGCGGCCAAGGAGTTGTTTGACGAGGTCGGAGCACTCGATGCGATGTTCGTGTGCCTGGGCGGCGGCGGACTGCTGGCGGGCAGCGCGCTGGCTGCGCGCGCGCTGGCGCCCGATCGCAAGCTCTTCGGTGTCGAGCCCGAAGCCGGCAATGACCGTCAGCGCTCGTTTCGCAGCGGCGCCATCGTGCATATCGACACGCCAAAAACGATTGCCGACGGCGCACAGACGCAGCATCTCGGACACCTTACCTTTCCCATCATCCAGCGCGACGTGAATGCCATCCTCACCGCCAGCGACGCGGAACTCGTGAGCGCAATGCGCTTTTTCGCGGAGCGTATGAAGATCATCGTCGAGCCCACCGGATGGCTGGGTTTCGCGGCGGCGCGCGCCGTCGTTCCTTCGACGTTGAAGGGTCAACGCGTGGGCGTCATCCTCAGCGGCGGCAATGTCGATCTGGCGCGCTTCTGCGCCCTGCTGGGCTCCGCATCTTGACTTCACCCGTGCCGCGCGCAGCCGCGTGGATGGTCGGCGCGCTGTTGTCGTTTCTGGCCATGGCACTCGGCGGCCGCGAACTGGCGTTGACAGGAATGTCGACCTTCCAGATCCTGTTCTTTCGCAGTGTCGTTGGCCTGCTCGTTATCGGCATGCTGGTGCTGGACACCGGCACGATGATGTTGCGCACAAGCCGCATCAAGGAACATGTGTGGCGCAACATGGCCCACTTCGGCGGCCAGTTCGGCTGGTTCTTCGCCATCGCTGCCATGCCGCTGGCCGAGGTGTTCGCCATCGAGTTCACGATCCCGATCTGGACCGCCTTGCTGGCCGCGATGTTCCTGGGCGAGCGCCTGACGCGGGCGCGCTGGTTCGCCCTAGCGCTGGGTCTGGCCGGCGTGGGCCTGGTGCTGCGTCCTGGGCTGGCCATCGTGCAGCCGGCCGCGCTGGCTGCGCTCGGCGGCGCATTGGCCTACGCCACCTCGCACCTGATGACCAAGCGACTCACCAGCACCGAGGCACCGTTGGCGATCCTGTTCTACATGACGGCTCTGCAGTTGCCACTGGGACTGCTGGGCGCGCTGCCGCAATGGCAACCGGTGAGCCCGATGCAAACACCCTGGCTTGCAGTCGTTGGTTTGACGGCGCTCAGCGCGCATTACTGCCTGGCGCGCGCCCTGCAACTCGCCGAGGTGGGCACCGTGCTGCCAATCGACTTCCTGCGCCTCCCGCTGGTGGCCCTGCTCGGCTGGGCGCTGTACGGAGAAGCCATCGGCATCCTGGCGGTGGCAGGCGCCGCGCTCATCGTCGCCGCCAACATCATTAACCTGCGCAGCGCGCGTGGGCGCCGCGTCGCGCCCTGACGGTCCGCTTAGACCAGCGTCAGCAGCATGGCCTGGTGGTCGGACGCGTCGCTGCTGGCGTCGATTTCGAACGAAGTCAAACGCGGCGCCAGGTCGGACGACACGAAGGTGAAGTCGCAGGCGAACTGCCGCGGCCATTGCACGGTGTCGAACAGCCCGACGGTGGGGTCATGAGGCACGCCGGGGTGCGCCAAGGCCCAGGCATCTCGAAACGGTGGCGTGTCGTCGTCAAACACTTCGAGCATGCGCGCATGGCCGGCCGATGCGGGCTCGCAATTGAAGTCACCGCATACGATGTCCGCGCGAGGCTGCGCAACCCAGTGAAACGGGCCGTTCGAGCTGTCAGCGCGCGTCGGCGGCCGGATATGGCCCTGGGCCGCGGCGTGCAGCGATCGCAAGGCGTCCACCTGGGCCAGCCGCTGCGCGGCCGAGTAGTAAGCGAGGTGGGTGCTGGTGATTCGCACATCGCCGATGTCCGGCGCTTCGATGACCGCCTCGACGGCGACACGCTGCATGTCGGCATGCTCGGCATCAGCCGGCCAGGGCAGCAGATGACGCCAGGCGCGACGCACCGGTAAGCGCGACAGAAGCAGGTTGCCGAACTGGCGCCTCGCGCCGCCTGGGCCAGCAGCGTCCACGGCAATACCCTCGATCAGGGTGTAGCCCGCAAACGCCGCGGCCAGTTGCGCAAACTGGTCCTCCCCGGCACTGCCGGCCAGGGTGTCAAAGCCCCGCGCCACCTCCTGCAGGCAAATAACGTCGGCATCGACAAGCTCGCGGGCAACACGTGCGATGCGCCGGGCGTCGACCCGGCCGTCGACACCTCGACACCACTGGACATTCCAAGACAACAGCTTCATGCCTCGCTCTCCCATCGGCAAAGACCATGGACATGGTAATCAGCGCCGGCTCGCTCAGGGTCACCCTCCGGGCGAGCTGGGGTAGGGGAAAGTCACGGCGCGCCGCCCAACTGTTCAGGGGTCGTGGTCTTGCAAATGATTGCTCACAATTGAGCCCCTGGACCGCCGCTGTGGGGGTTCGTCAGCGGGAGGCATATGGTGGGGCGTTCACGACCCCGCGTGGCGTGGGCCCTCGTTGCTGCCCTGTGTTTCGGTGCGGCGGCTGAATCTCTTGGTCGCCGCAGAATGAAGTCAGATGGCAACCGGCTCCTTGCTCGCAGGCAGCGGCATGAGCGCCGCACAAGCGCCGCGGTTGACCCTGCAACGCACTTGCAGCACAATGTTGCGATGAGCAAAGCCGCCATCCTTCCCCAAGTCCGGGTCGACGCCGATTTCCGCGCCCAAGCCGAGGCCGTCCTGCGTCCCGGTGAGAGCCTGTCAGAACTCGTCGAGGCCTCGGTTCGACGTGTCGTCGAGCATCGGCAGGTCCAGTCCGAATTCCACGCCCGCGGCCAGGCCGCATGGGAGCACTACCAGGCCACTGGTGTGTCCCACTCGGCTGGCGAGGTGCTGGCCAGGATGCGGGCGATGACAGCTGCACGACGAGCGGAGCTCGAGTGCAAGGCCGCTGAGCGCCAAGCTTGACCGCCGAAGTCCGCTTCGCGGACAGCGCGCAGCTTGACCTGCTGCGACTGCATGAGCACCTGGTACAGCGCGCCGCGGTAGTCGAGGACCTCTCGTTGGCCGACCGAGCAGTTGACGAAATCGAGCTCGCCTGCGTGGCTCAGCTGTCCCGGACGCCCGCCCTTTTCCGCCGCTCCGGCGGCAGCCCCACGCGACGCGAGCTTGTCATCCCGTTTGGGGCCAGTGGCTACGTGGCTCTTTACGAAGTGGCGAGCACTGGGCTTGTTCTGGTGCTGGCGGTGCGGCACCAGCTCGAGGAAGACTACGGCGAGTGAGGGAATGGGCTAATTTAGGGAGTCGCCCTATGACCCGCCAGCTCGCTGCCTGACCACGACCGTCGGCGTGACGCAGGTGGCGTCAGGCCCGCGCCCGAATCCTCACTGTCATCGCACAATACCCCCATGGTGTCGAAGGAAGCCGTTAAAAAGGGGTGGGATGGTTGCATCCAGGGCCACGACACCCGCCGGCTTCCTCTCCACGAGAAGTTCTGCTTGGCAACGTCATCGAACTCACGGTTCTGCACGGCAACGCGAACCTGGACAACGCCATCGGCCCCGCTGCGACTCCACCGCATCTGCTGACCCTTGCACATGCGGCGTCCGACCACGCGATTGATCGTCGACTCGACAAAGCCCGTCGAAATTCGCCGGCCTTCTTGCTTGTATCGCCTGTAGTCGATCAGCGAATGAATGTTAGTTTCGAGGTACTGCAGCGCGTCGGATAGTCGATATCTGGTCAGACGCGCCCGCTGTGCCAACTCCGATGTACCGGTTCGCTCCCGCAGTTCCAGCAGTTCGTAGAGCCGCTGTCCCGAGGCCTGCCACTTGTCAGTCTGGCCGGTCCACACATAGCTGCGAAAGCGCACGAAGAGATCCCACAGCTCGAACGCTGAACCCTCTGGGGTGAGCCGTCCGGGCAAGGGGAGTGATCAATCGGTCGACCTGCCACAGCTTGCGGCCGATATGCGGCCAGCCAGAATTCGCGTGCCGTTCTGGGGCATCTTGTCCGCAAGAGAGGCCAAGTTTGCGACAGCGTCACTGATGACGGTCACGTGAAGGGCCTTGCCGAATCCACTGTCGCCCAGGAACTTGGCCATCCAGTCATCGATTCCAACGACGACCGGTGAGGTCGCCGGCCGTAGACCGAAGGAAAAGTGTCCCAAACGCGAGGGTAAATGTGTCAATCCGGGATTCGACACACGTTCGGCGTTTCAGATCGCAAGGGTTGGCGCGGCCTGCAGCCGGTTGCGAAGCAAGAGTGTCAATCGCCCAACCATGCCGACGCCAGCGAAGCAAATCTGTCAACGGTGTCGTGGCTGATGAAGGGGCCTTCGCGCGCAGTCCATCAGGCCTTGCAACGCCAGCGCGTGATCGCCCGCCGCAGATCAGCCGGTGGCGGCCGCGGTGCGAAGCTACGGCCCGAACCTGAATAGGGCCGACGGCAGTGCGCGCACCGGAAGGGCGCATTCAGGAGGCTGGCGTTGATTCGGTACTCGACGGATGTGCCGCACCCGCGACAGTGTTCTTCCAGCGCGTCACGATGACAAGGACAGCAAGTGGCGCTGGCGCGTTGATGCATCACGCCGTGATATCCGAGCTTCATGCACTTCGTGCAAAAGCGCAGCCGCGAGTGCATGGGCCGCGAGCCGTCTGCGGGCTCGATCCCGTCGCGCAGCGCTCGCCTGGGAATAGCGAAGGCTCTGGCCAGAACTGGCACCGCGGCTTCGACAGCGGTCGCAGCGATGCCCTCGTAGGGGTCGACCTGTTGCTGTGAAAACTGCCTTGCAACGATGTGGCCCGGCAGGGCGTTCATGCGAGCGAACTTCCAGGCAATCGAGACGATCGTTTCCTGCGGCGCCAGCCAACGGCGGTCGAAGAAGTAGCCGTACGACGGGCTGAGCCTGCCTTCTTCGAACGTCAGGATCGGGAGCACGTGGCGCAGACCGGTGGGGCAGGTCGGTGCGGCAGGTCGGTCGGTCGGTCAGGCCGTGGCCGGCGTCCTGGCGCTCGTGGGTATGAGCTCCTTGCGTATGGCGATGCGCGCCTGTACGTAGCCGCAGGCCTTCACCGCCGACGCCCAAAGCGCCGGCTCGGGGCGCAGGCTCAGTGGGTCGCGGTCCCAGCAGCTCTTCAGCGTGATCTCGACGGCGCGGGCGAACGACTCCATCGGGATCTCGAGCTCGCCAGGCAGGTTGCTCTTGTTGTGCAGGTCCTCGAAGGCGTTCCACAAGACCTGGGCGTCGTCGGCGAGCTTGTAGCCAGCCGCAACGGCCACTGGCGCGAAGAAGCGCGTGAAAGTCCAGTCGCTGCCCTTCGGAAAGCAAGTCGTGTCGTAGCTCTGCAAGCAAGTCGCCGTGTCGGCGGCGTCGCGCAGGCCGTAGAACCTGAGCTCTTCGACCATCAGCCGAGCGACGATCTGCGTCTTGTTCTCCTGCTGGAACGCGGTCTTGACGGCGCGCAGGCCTTCCTGCCCGATCAGGAACGCGAACAGCCGGATGTTGATGCGGTCCAGGTGGTCGTGTACATCGCGCAGCCACTCGTATTCGTTCTCGCCGTAGCGCTGCGCCTCGTCGAAGAACATCACCACCACGCCGCTGCCGTTGCGCGCGCAGGCGTCCTTGATCCTGCTGATGAGCTTCAGGCGCTTGGATGCATTGCTGCCCCGGTCCGGATCCGGACAACCCACGGCTTCGAGCAGGCTGGTGAAGAACGGCCCTTCGGCATGCTTGGGCTTGTGCTCGGCCTGCACATGGTAGGTCGTGACCTTCGGGTTCTGCTGTGCCATGAGCAGACGCAGATACTCGATGGCGCGTGTCTTGCCGATGCGTGAGGGGCCGTAGATCAGCGCACCCGTGATCCGGTGGTTCAGGCACTGCTTGATGAGCGTGTAGGCGGCCTCGATGGCAGGAGTGCCAATGCGGTAGTTGCCGCTCTCAATCGGGTGGTCGGCGCGATCGATCGGTCTCTTGATCACGATCGCACCGGGCGTAGGACTTCCCGGCCATGCGGGCTCCTTACGAGTAACGGGTTTGGTCATGCTGGGATGCTCCGTTCACGGCAGGCTGCCGACGAATCCAGGCTGGATGGATAGCTTGCGGGGCTTGACACGCGCGCTCGGCGAAGTCGGCGGTTCGGGGGCTGAAGGTGCGGCCGCTGCCGCGGGCGCCAGTGGCGACATGCTCGTCGGGGCGGCAGCAAGTGAGCGCAGCGTCTGGGCGAGTTCGCTGGCACCGCGTCGACTGCGCTTGGCCTTGGCCAGCTTGTCCTCGATGAACTGCGTCAGGCCTTCATGGTTCATGGCGCCAGTCAGATGCTTGCGCCCGCGCAGGCGCACGACTTCCTGCCGAAGCTTGAGGTCATGGACGATCTCGCCCCAGGCGCCCTGCGCCTTGAGCACGCCGATCTCGGCGCCGTCGTCGGCGAAGGCGCGCACCGTCCTGAGATCCTGGCTGTTGTAGTACAGGCGCAGCTTCCTGCCCAGGAACAGCGCCGTGCTGGCCAGCACGGCGTTCGTGTAGCGAACGCCATGGAAGTTGACGTGCGGGCGCTGACCCTGGTCGAGGTAGCCGCGGACTGTGGACGTGTGCGGCGTATGCATGAGACACAGCGTGCGCCGCTTGGCCTCAGGCAGCCAGTTGAGCATGGCGCCGTGGCCACGGACCGAGTGTTCCACCGCCTCCAGCGGCGTGCGCCCGTTCAGGCCGTTGTGAGGCGAGGCGTTGTACTGAGCCAGCGACGCCTCGAGCAGATCCTCCAGCTCGTCCAGGGAAACGAACAGCCGCAGGTTGCCCTTCGGATCGGCCAGCGCGCGCCGGATGTCGCGGGCGTTGGTGCCGGTGTACCCGGGCAGCCGGCTGGACAGGCTGGAAGCGACGGTGCCGAAGAAGCGCTCGATGTACGGCCGGTCGTCGGGCGAGTGGGCGGGGCCGGCGTCGATCAGGCAGCCGATGAAGTCGGCCAGCGCGTACTGAACGTCGGCGGCGAGATTGGCCTTGGCGTTGTCCAGCTTGAACCATTGCCAGCTCGCATAGCCGAGCTCGGTGAGCTTGCCCGAGGGAAAGCCACCACGGTCACCGTAGCCGACGCCGGGCAGGGTGAACTGCCGGGGCCGCTGCGGCGCCAGCGCGTTCTCGATCGTCCTGATGACGTCGTAGCGGGAATACTCCCGATTCAGGCTCACGTGGTAGCCCAAAACGGCGCGGCTCCACACGTCGACGATCACGAGCAGCCAGATCCTCTCGATCTCGAACTCCTGCTCGAAACCCAGCGGGTCGCGCACCACGACCTTGAGCCGCACATCCAGGCGATGCCCGTCGAACTCGACGACGTCCAGAGCCTGGGTGGCGACGGGCGCCGAGCCGGGCGTCGACTTCGACATTCCCCTCGGCATCCCCTTGAGGTGACTGGCGCCGGCAAGATGGGCGCCACGTTCGAAGGTTCGCAGGCATTCGGCACGCACGGCCGAAGCGAGCGAGCGGATGGCCATGTGGTCTGTGTTGAAAGGGTAGTCGGCGGAGGTCAGCCTCAGTGCTCGGCACTGCTCGAGGAAAGCGCCGTGCAGCTTGGTCAGGCCGCGTACGCGAAGGCGCAGGCCATCATCGGTGCTGAGCTGATCGACCGACACGCGCTTGGCGCGGATCTGCTCGGCGATCCACGCCGCCAGGGATGGATTGCCTTCGAGGAGAAGGCCGAACGCGCCGGCCGAGCCGGCGCCATCGCCTTGGCGCTGAATCTTGACGGTGCGCTGGTACGGCGCGACATGGGTGTAGGGCACGAGGGCGCGCCAGCCAAAGGCGCGGCCATCTGCATGAGCAGTACAGCAGTGCGCAAGCAGGCGATACAGCTGACGACGATTGATGCCCGTTTGCGTTTCGATGGCGGACACGGCCGTACTGGCGACGTACAGCTCGACTGCTTGGCGGCGGGCGGCAAAGGCCTTGCGCTTCACCTTCGTCAGCGCGCCAGGGTCGAACTCGGGCCACTGGTCGAGATCAATGGGCGTACCGGAGCGGCGGTTCATCGGGCGGGCTCAATGGTGGTGTGCAGTGAAAGCGCCTGGCTGTGCAGGCTCGGTGCCAGCAGCCGGCCCGTGCGAAGCAGCTCGAAGATCGCTCCGCGGACAAGGCTTGGATCGCCCACGGCAAGTTCGTGCTCAACGAGCGAAAGCGCGACGGGTTCACGAACCAGGTCTGTTGCCGCGCGCAGCAGGCTCCTCGGGACCAGACCGCGTGTGGCGGTGATCACCGGGAGCATGCGAAGCCAGTTGGTGATCCAGGTCCCGGCAGCGGCAAGCTCGGCCGCCGGCACGAGGCGCAATGCAATGCCGTCGAGAGACTCCGGAATCTTGTCCGTGGCGCGGTCGCGGTCGAGCACCAGCAGTTCTTCGGCGTCGCCGCGCTGAACCCAGAAGTCGATCAGGCGGGCGTCATCGGCCTTGCCGAGCCGAACCGGGTGCTCGCAAAAGGAGGTGATCTGTGGATCCGTTTCAAGGCGAACCCATTGCCACAGACCGTGGTGGTCAAAGGCGCGGACCGCCCGCTCGAGCGTCGGGCTGAAGGCCGTCAGGAGTCTCGCGCCTCGCGGCCGAGGTGCACTGATCGGTAGAGAGAATCGAGCAGAAGAATCCGTCATGGATCAACACGTTACGTGCGATCCCAGGCCCGAAAGCTTCGAATTGACACACTCTCTTCGGTCTGTGGGCGCCGGTGCGAACGTGCTGAGTTTTGGCCGGGTTGAAATTGCTGACGGGTTTGTGGCGGCAATGGCGTGACGGCGGCGCTGGCGAAGCGGGCGCCGGCCGGCTTCATGCCTCGGCGTGATCCTGACCGCGATAGCTCTTGCCCTCGATCAGAACGGTCTCGACGTGGTCCAGGAGTCGGTCCAGCAGGGCCGAGGTCAGCGTGGCGTCGTTGTTGAAGATGGCGGCCCATTGCTTGTAGATCCTGTTCGTCGTCAGCAATGTTGCACCGCGCTCGTAGCGGTGGCTGATGATCTGGAACAGGCAGTCGGCGCCGAACTTGTCGATGGGCAGGTAGCCCAGCTCGTCGATGCACAGGACCTCGGGCTTGACGTAGGTTGCCAACGCCTTCTTGAGGCCGCCGGCGGCGTGCGCGGCAGCCAGCGTGTTGATGATGTCGATGGCGCCGGTGAACAGCACCGAGTGTCCACGCTGGCACGCTGCGTAGCCCAGGGCCGTCATCAGATGGCTCTTGCCCAGGCCGACGCCGGAGATGAACACCACGTTGGCGTGCTTGGCCACAAAGTCCAGGTGGAAGAGGTTCTGGATCTGCGGCCGGTTGATCTTGGTGGGCCAGTTCCAGTCGAATCGGTCAAGGGTCTTCACAACGGGGAAGCGGGCCTGGAGGATGCAGCGCTGCACGCGACGATCCTCGCGGGCGGCGGCTTCGCCGCTCAGCAGCTCGGTGAAGTAGTCGACGTGGGACCAGTGCTTGTCGGCAGCGGTGTGCGCCAGCGGCTGGTAGTTCTCACGCATGAACGGCAGATTCAGCGCGGTGAGCTTGGCCTGCATGGACAGGGCATCGGGGTGGGCATGGCGTGCTCGCATGGGTGAGTCCTTGGTTGTCGTTCAGTCGCGGTCGTAGATGGACAGGTCGGGCTCGGGGATCTCGAGCTCGAGCAGGTCGGCACTGCGGGTGAGTTGCAGCGCGGCCGGCTCGACGCCGACGCGCCGGCGCGCGGCCAGGATGTGGGCGATGTACTCGGCGCTGAAGGCCTGCAAGTCCAGACCGTCGTCGATGGCGCGGGCGACGGCTTCCTTGCCGTGCATCTCGGCCAGCGCGAGGATCTGGCGCAGGTGCACGCGGGCGTTCACGCGCTTGGCCTCCAGCCCCTCACGGTAGGCCTGCGCACGCGGCGACAGGGCCAGGAACTGCACCAGCAGGCGTTGCTCGTAGGCGCTCTTGCGCTGCACGACGAGTTGCTGCGCGTGCTCGGGCAGCTCGATGTCCTTGTTCCGCTGCATGCTTCGCGGATGGCTCGCGACGAGTTCGCCGTGGGCATAGATACAGACGCGATCGGCCCAGGCCTTCATGGTCAGCCGCTGGCCCACGTGGCGTGCGGGAACCGAGTAGGTGTTGGAGTCCAGCGCGATGCGGAACTGCTTGTTGACGCTTGCCGTGCGCACGCGTGCGAGGTCGAACCCGGTGTGGTTGAGCCGCTTGAGGCGGGCGCGTTCTTCCTCGAACATGTCCACGGGCCGGCGCTGCGTGGCGCCGTGCACACGCACGTCGGCCACCGTGTCGACCCACAGCTGAGCGGCGGGCTGCACGGCCGAGAAATCGATGAATTCCTGGCCGGCGAGGAAATTCTTCTTGACGTAGCCCACGCCGTTCTCCACGCGCCCCTTCTCCCAACCCGAGGCGACGTTGCAGGGGCTGATCTCGAAGCCCCAGTGGCGCGAGAAGTCCAGGTACTTGGGGTTGAACACCGGCGCTGCGCCGACCAGCCTTTTGAGCACGGCGGACTTCAGGTTGTCGACCATCAGCCGCGCAGGCACCGCGCCAAAGGCGGCGAAGGCGTTCTCGTGGCAGGCCAGGAAGAACTCCATCTCCTGCGACACGGTGAACTCCAGATACATGCGTCGGCTGTAGCACAGCACCATCACGAAGAAGCTCAGGCGCCGGCGCGTGTTGCCCACAGCGACGGTGCCGAGCTCACCCCAGTCGACCTGCGCGCACTCGCCGGGCTCGAAGTCGAGCTTGAGGAAGGCCGGCTGGCGGCGTGGCCGGATGCGGTGCACGTAGTCCTTGACGACGGTGATGCCGCCGGCGTAGCCAGCCTCGGCAAGCCGCTGGAAGATCTGCTGGGCGCTGTACGGGTGGACATCGAGCCAGCGCACGATCTGGCCCTTGAAGGCGTCGAGCTTGCTCGCGCGCTGTACGGCCCTACGCGCTCGGAACTGTTCAACGTCGGCCCACCTGGCCACCGTGCGTGTGTCGAGGTTCAGCGCCCGCGCGGTCTGCGCCACGCTGAGTTGCTGGCGCACCAGGTGGTCGCGGATCTGGCAGTAGGTCTCGTAGTCAACCACGGCGCGCTTGAGCCTGCTGCAGCAGCGTGGCCAGGCTCAC
>ENA-ORBV01009412-ORBV01009412.1-microbial-mat-metagenome-genome-assembly--contig:-NODE-9412-length-16055-cov-4.524158_pt1 | contig 16055 bp, 10 predicted proteins | sample MGYA00237777_ERZ505514 | MGnify/ENA primary metagenome ERZ505514 (study PRJEB26160, sample SAMN06269048) | microbial mat metagenome | isolation source: Oligotrophic lake microbial mat | place... | reverse complement strand
CTACACCTCTCTATTCGTCGGCAGCGTCAGATGTGTATAAGAGACAGGAATAAGCCGGTCGCGTACCAGATGCCATTGCCGCCGCGCTGGATGTCGAAGCCGAACAGCGGGTGCCGGCCTCGCACGGCGCTCCAGTGCCCGGACGATTGCCGCCAACTCGCGACGCAATCGACGCAGGCGTCCATCAAATCCTCGCCCGGCCAGCTTTCCGCCACGACTTCTTGCGCGGAAACGTCGCCCGGCAACCGAGCATTGATTTGATGGAAGCGGCTCTCCCAGTTGTGGTGTCCCTGCACGCCCATGCCGGCCTGATTGCGGGAGTGGCTCATGGCTTCCTTGGCCAGCACCTGGTGGAACTTGCCGCTCGCGCCATTCGGATGCTCCGGATGGATGCGGACAGCCAGAATCAGGCTACGCTGGGTCAGCGTGCCGCGCGGCAGTTCCAGCAGCATGGGCACGTGTGCCGGCTTAAAGGTGTAGTAACCGCCGGAATTGAATCGCAGCAGGCTAACGACCTGGCCGTAGGTGGCCGCTTTGGGCTTTTCCAGATCGACGATCGCCACGCCCCCACCGGAACGCAGATCAGCAAACGCGGCGTGATCGACGACCCGTTTCGGCGTGCCCCGTTGTTTGAGCGTTTCCGTGAGCGGTACGCTGGCCAGCACGAAACGGTCAAGCTGCTTCCAGGATTTGGCGTTGCTCAAGGCGCGATACTGCCGGGCATCGTTGAAAAACGGCTTATCGGCCGGATGGAAGAACACCAGCAATTGCTTATGCTCTCGCTTGGCAGTCCGGTAGGCCGTGGCGTAGTCGGTGATGGGCAGCAGTTGCGACTGCTCTCGGCGTTGGTTGGGCCGCAGCAGGTTCAGCAGGCGTCCTTCGCCCGCGGGGGGCAAGCTCAAGGCGGCGAGGGTGACAACCAGCGTGGTGGTTCCGATCATGGATGCTCCTGGTAAGGCAGGGGATCAGCCAGCCGGCGCTTGGAAGCGCGGTCGGCGTGGCGAAAACCAGTGGGGGATTAACCTCGGCGGGTGCGCGATCGAGGTTGCTCGGATGAAGCGCTCCGCGCTTCAGGCGTGACAAGTCGGGGGGTAGGGAGGAATTGCGCTTGTCATGCCGGCTGGGTTGGTTACAACTAACCCTGCGCGTTACGCGCTTTGGGTTGTTCCGTGCATGGCGTTTTACCTGCTAGCACGGGAAATGCAACCACCCATCTCAGTAGTAAACAGCCCATTGGAGGGGTTCTGTCGCTCGCCGCTCTCGTGGAGCGAGCCAAACTCTCGGTAGGTAGGAACCCGCCGTACGCCGCGCCCTGCTGTCAGGAGACTTGAGTTATGCACCGATGGATGACGGATCGCGCCCGCCTGTTTGCGCTGGCATTGGGGTTGTTTTGCGCCCTCGCCAGTAAGCCGGCTGCCGCCGCCGACGCTCGCACGGAAGTGGTTGCCGCGCTTGAAGATCTGAACGAATGGCTCGGCTCCGGCGCGAACGGACAAAAGTGGAACCGCTTCCTGCGCAGCGATCAATTGCAGCAGGCTCTGCAGGACGGGGAGCAGGCGAATCCGGTTGCCATCGCCGAGATCTATTCGCAGTACACTTCGGTGACTCCAGGGCCGCGGACCGTACCGATCGAGCGAGTGCGATTGGCCCTCGAAAACTGGCTCAATGAGCTCGCCGACGTGCCTGCCGCGGACCTGCCTGAGCTCGTCCGGGGGGCCAAGGATCAAATTTCGCCCCCGAATCCCGAAACGGTGGGGCGCGTTCGTAAGCGAGCGCGAGCGGCGTTTCAACGGCTGAGCGCCCGGCTGCAAAAGGCCGGCGAAAACGGCCGTCATTGGCGCCAGCACCTGCTAAGTGACGAATTGGAGGCCCAACTCGCGGCCGATCAGCCTGACGTAGCCAAGCTGGAAGAGATTCAAGGCCGATTTGTCGGCGCGCATGCTGGACTGGAACTGGCGTCGTTCGTGGAGGTGCGCTCCGCGCTTGGAGACTACGCGGACCAGGTCAATTTGAACGCCGTCGGCGACGAATCGGTCGCCACGTTTCACGCCTTGCTGGACGATTTGGCGACGCGTTTGGAAGGCTTTTCCCAGCAGCCTTCGCCGATTGAATTGGAGCTGATTGGCGAATCGGTCAGCGAGCTCGAACGCTACGGCCAGGCGCCGCGCGTGGTCTGGGCCGTGCGGCGGCACTTCGCGCAGCCGAACTTGAATCTGCACGCCTCGCAGGCGTTCTTGACGAAAGCCCTCGCGCGCGACGTCGACGACGTGGCGCCGGTGCGGGACATGATCCTTGGCACTGACATCCACGGTACCGGGCGAACCATCGGCCGCAGTGAGATCGTTTCGGTGCCTTCGGCGCAGCACGCGATGCTCCGGCTGATGCTGCATGGCACGACGTACACCAAAACCGTGGGGTACAACGGGCCGGTGCAGATTCATTCGTCCGGCGCCACCAAGATCGACGGGCAAAAGACCTTGATTTTGCGGCCGGACGGGCTCTACGCCGGACCGTCGCAGGCAGACGCGGAGACGCATACCAAGATCAACGGCATCACTACTCGGCGACATGGGCCGATTGGAAAGTTCATCCTCAAAGCCGCCAACAAGCGTGCCGCGCAAAGCAAGGCGCAAGCCGAGCGGATCGCCGCACGTCACGCCGAAGAGCGGATTCGCGCGCGGCTGGATAGCGAAGCGGGCGCGCGTCTGACCGAGGCCAACGAGCGCTATCAGGCTAAGTTCGTCGCGCCGTTGATGCGTTACGACCTCTGGCCGGAACGGTTGCAATACGCCACGACGGCCGCGGGATTAAATGTCGTCGGCGAAGTCCGCGCGAGTGATCGCCTGGCGGCGGATCGGCCGGCGCCGGAAATGCCCGCGAATAGCGACCTGGTGCTGAGCTTGCATGAATCGGCCGTGAACAACATCACGCGCGGCATTCTGTTGGGACGCACGCTCACGCAAACGCGGGCAATTGAGATTTACCGCAACCTCCAGGGTCCCGAAAAAGCCAACGAACCGCTGCCGCCGGAAGTGGCGATTGATCCCGCCACGGGGCCCTGGTCGGTGACGTTCGCCTCGGACGAGGACGGCCAGCCGCAGGCCGGGGACGACGTGCCGCGCGAGCTGGGACCCGTGACGGTGCGCGTGGACGACGGCAAGATTCGCGTTACCGTACATGGCGTGCGGTACGAAGTCGGCGGCAAGCTGCACGAAACCGCGATGGATATCACCGCGATTTACCGGCTCGAACAAGGCCCGGAAGGCTGGCGCTTCGTCCGCGACGGGGAGCCGACCGTGTTCCCACCAGGACGCGACCCCGGGAAGCAAGGCACGCTCTCGATTCGTGAGACGGCGTTGCGGGGCGAGATGCAGAATCGATTCCAGGAAAAGAAGACGTTCCCCGAGACGATCAAGATTGATCACTTGGTCCTGGGCGGCGAAATGGCCAAGGCGGGCGAGCTCCGAGTCGCCCAAGCCGTGGCCGATGACGGGTGGCTCATGATCTCCTGGCAGGCCGGCGACGCGCTTGCTCCTGTGGCGATGACTGATAGCGTCGATCGCTAGCCGCGGCACAGTCTCCTTTCGCTCCGCGAAAGGAAACGCCCTTTCGCGGAGCGAAAGGAGACTATGATTGTACGTCGCGTCCAATGCACTTCAGCGTCGAGATCGCTCATGTCGCGTTACGTCGAAATCTCGTTCGATTGCTTGCCCTTGCGCTCCGTAATGCGGATGGACATTCCGATCGACGCTTCGCCGAAGTATCGCGAGCACTGCGAACGGGTAAAGGACGCTATCGAAAAACATGGCGCGCATAACACGTACTTCCTGTACAACGCCGAATGCGTGTTTCATCTCACCAACGGCGCCGAGGGAATGCTGCAGTTCAGCTTCCATGGCACGGTGATGACCGGCGAAGCGGATCAGCGCACGCGGCAGTGCGATCTGACGGTGAAGCTGCTCAAAGAAACCTGTGACTGGCTGACCGAGCCGGTGGTGAACTGGTTCACCGACACGGTGCCCAAAGCAGTGAGCGTTGAGTTCAACCGCTACATCGAAGCGGGGGACTTGCAGCAGACGAAGGAGCGCATCGCCAAGCTCCAAGCGGAAATGGAGTCGCAAGGCGGCTACATGGGGATGTTTCTGTAGAACGCGGAACGACGAAATGGCAACGTTGCTAAGCTCGTCGTTCTCCGCTTCTTCGTCGCTCAGTCCCACCACCACTGGCCGACGGCGAGCTTCGAGAGGTCCTGCGATTCGCGGGCCTTACTGACTTCGCCCTTAGAGTCGGCTTGGACGTTCGTGCTGTCGAGGGCCTGATCGGCTTCGATCACCACGCCGCCGCCGACCGGGGTCATGAGCTTGTTGCCGCGCCAGATGCTGGCTACCGCGGTTTCCACTTCGACCGGGGCGTTGCAGGTTTCAACCGGCAGTTTGCTCTCGTCGCCGAAGGTCGACATCGTCCAGCCGGCCTGGCCGAACAAATCATGCTCGCGGAGGTAAGCCGCGGCGATGGTCATATCGACCAGGTTCCGCAACTGGGCGTAGACCGGAACGCGATCCGCCAATTGCGGATAGCTGCGGGTGAACCCGGTCACAAAGGCTTCGCTGGCCCGATCGACGCGGCCGGCGCTGACTCGCTGCCCGTCGCCGGTGACCATTTCGTCGGCACCGATCAGTTTCACGCCGTCGCCGACCAGTTCCATCGCATCGCCGCTTTCACTGACTTTCACGCATTGATAGTCCGGCGTGAAATACCAGCGTTGCAAAGCGTTGCGGCTGACGTCGCGCGGCTTGGCGCGGTCGACGTAGCTGGCCATTTTGATCGGCGGTTGTTCCAGGCCGATGCCGATGAGTTTCATGCGATAATCGGCTTCCACCAGCACCTGGGCGAAGTGCGTCTTCGGGCTAATGCCCATCACGCGGACCTTCTGCAAGCCGAGCGCGGTGCGGAGGCCATCGACGATGTACTGCGTGTCGTCCGGCGTGGCGTGTCCGCCAAGCTGGGTCAGGAAAGCCTGCATTTGCTGCAAGCCTTCCGGGGTCGGATCGATGGAGCAGCCAATCACCGTCTGAGCGTCGCCCTCTTCGGACGAGCTTTCGGCCGTCGGGGAGTAAGCCCTCAAGGCGACGATCAAGTCTTGCAGCTCGGCAATCGAGCGGCCGGAGTTGATGCCGACTGGGCGACCGGATAGGTCGATCATCCAGCCTTCGGCGGGACCGGCGATCACGATGTCCTTGGTTTCGGGATAATAGAAGACGTACTTAACCCGGGTCAGACCGGCCAGAAACTTCATTTCGTCGGTTGGTTGGCGGCCTTCCGCGAGGGCCTTTTCGATGGCTTTTTCCAGGCGCGTGAGCGAGACCTTGCGGAGCTTGCTGGCAACCGCGACCTCGGGGCTGAGGGAGCCCTTGGCCGCTTGGAGCCGCTCGCGGCTGAGCGCGCCGGTCGGGTCTTCGTAAAGCTTGGTACGGAGGACGCCGTCGGCATCGACGATCACGCCCGCAGCGGGCTGCAGCTGCGCCGCGGCGGTGCCGGTCAGCAGGGCGACGACCGCCAGAGCGGCCAATGAATGCAGAATGTTGCGCAAACCCATGGTCGCTGCTCTCCTCACCGTTTCCGTGACGCGTTGGCCGGGACGCCCCCACCGGCTACCGAGGGCAGCCCGGTTCCGATAGGGACGTGTTGTTAGCTTAGGAAAAGTTTACCGGGAAAAGCCCGATGTTTTGATGATAACTGGGGGGGACTGGCAAAGCAAGGAAATACGATTTTCAGGCGTTTTTCCGGGTGGCTTCGTAGTGACAAAGTTCGATGATAGATGCCCTTTCGCGATTGTCTCCGGAGCCTTGGCAATTGACCACGCTGGCATACAACCTGGTAATTGGAATCGTCGACTTGCTGACCCTGTGGATGGTCGCCCGAAGAGGACCGGCAAATGGTGCGGACAAGTCGGTGCTGAGACTTCTTGCGCCGGCCATCGCCCTGCTAGCCGGAATGGGGGCCGTGACGGCCATCGGGTTGGGTGAGGATCCGTTCGGCGTGATGCGTCTGGCTTGCTGGGGGTTGTTCGTCCATGGGGCCGTCTGGCTGATCTTTGCCTCGGCGTTCGTGTGGCGGCGGTCGCGAGGCTTGGCGACCGCGGGACTGCTAGCGGGAGCCGGCATCGCTGCCGTGGGCATCGACGCGTTTTTCATCGAGCCGACGGCGCTGGAAATCAATCATGTCGCCATTTCGTCGCCGAAGCTGACGAAGCCGATGAAGATCGTCGTCATCGCCGATTTTCAGACCGACTCGATGGGCGATTACGAACGCCGCGTGCTGGCCGAAGTGAAACGCCAGCAACCAGACATGATCCTTTGGGCCGGCGATTACCTCCAGGAGCACCGCCCAGAACGCTGGGAAACGCTGCGCGATGCTCTGAGCGTGGAGTTGGCACGGACCAACTTGCGCCCGCCGCTCGGCTCTTTCGCGGTCGGGGGCAACGTGGACGATCCCCGCTGGCCGCAGATTTTTGACGGATTTCCGGTTCACGTGTTCGAGCACAACGATCAAGTCGAAGCGGGCGAGGTCGCCGTAACCGGGCTGGCGATGCGGCAATCGTTCCGAACTGATGTGCGAATCACTCCTTCGGAGCAGTTTCACATCGTACTTGGACATTGCCCCAATTTCGCTTTGGGTGAGGTCGACGCCGACCTGCTGGTCGCCGGGCACGTCCATGGCGGTCAGGTCCGTTTGCCTGGGATTGGTCCGCTGATCACCAATTCACTCCTCTCGCGCCGATGGGCGGCAGGCGTGACTCAGTTATCGGGCGACCGCACCCTCGTGGTCTCCCGCGGCATCGGCATGGAACGCTCGTACGCCCCTCGGCTGCGGTTCCTCTGCCGCCCGGAACTCATGGTGATCCATTTGACGCCCAAATGACATTCGATCGCTCGACCCGCGATCCGACGCACTTCCGTTGCCGCTGAGGGCGAATATGCGGTACGATTCGGCCGCTGCGCCTTGGGCTCCATTACCTTCGGGAACTTCCGCCGGTGGCTGAAACGAAACGTCCGTCGACGCTGGACGAGCTTTTCTCGACTGGTTATGCGTTCGATTTCTTCCAGGCGATTCGCCTGCTGGAACGTCGCGAAGGCGTGGAGCCGGTCGGCAGCGACGGGCAGCCGGGGAAAGAAGCGGTGCAATTCCGCGTGGCGCTGGGGCACGCCTTTCCGGCCAGCAATATTAGCGATTTGAAGGCCCCGACCGCCGAACGGCCGACGCCGCAGATGACGGTCAATTTCTTCGGGCTGACCGGTCCCAGCGGCGTGATGCCGCGCCATTACACCGACATGTTAATGCGGCTCGAACGGGATTCGCGCAACCCGGAGCGGCACGCATTGCGCGATTGGTTCGATCTATTCAACCACCGCCTGATTTCGCTGTTCTATCGCGCCTGGTCGAAGTATCGCTTCTACACCGCGCACGAACGGCGCGAATACGAGCAGGTCAATCCGGATGCGTTCACCAAGACGCTGCTGAGCCTGTTGGGACTGGGCCAGCCGGCGTTGCGAAATCGTCTGGCGTTGCGGGCTCCGGCCGATCCGGACGCCTGGGACCAGCGTGATACGTTGATCGCGGGGATCCCGGATTTGGCGATGTTCCGCTACGCGGGATTGCTCGCCCGACGTCCGCGCAATGTGCTCGGGCTGGAAGCGATGCTGTCGGACTATTTTCAAGTGCCGGTGGAAGTTCAGCAGTTTCATGGTGCATGGCTCAGTCTCGACGATTTGGATCGCTCGCAACTCGGCGCGGAAAATGGCAACTGCGGGTTGGGACAAAGCCTGGTGATCGGCGAGCGCGTCTGGGATGTCGAGGGACGGATCCTGTTGCGCATCGGTCCGTTGACCTATGAGCAATTCGTCGAATTGTTGCCGGACGAATCGCCGAAGCCTGCGCGCAAGGGATTCTTCCTGCTGACGCACATGGCCCGGTTTTACGTGGGCCCGTCGATCGAATTCGACGTCCGGCTCGAATTGCAGCCGCAGGCAGCGCCGGAATGCTCGCTGGGCGGGCTGGGGGAACCCGGCTCGCGACTGGGCTGGAACTCCTGGCTGGTCAGCGAATCGCCGCCGCACGTGGTCGCCGACGCCGTGTTCAGCACGCGCGAGGTGTTTCAACTCCGCGGCGCGGCGTAGTAGTCAGCACCAGCCCGACGCGCAAGCGAGGGAGTGTGTTTCATCGTCGAGGTCATTCTTTGATCGCCGAGGGGCGATTGTCGCGCTTCGAATAGAGCGCGTTGAACCGCGCTTCGTCGAGCTTGCCCGAGGCGTCAAGCAGTACGGCATTTCGATTCGGCGCCGGCGGACGGGCTTGGCGATTCCAGATTTCCATCGCCTGTTTGACTGCCGTTGCTTGATCTGGTTGAGCCGCGAGAAAGTCGTAATGGAAGTCGGCGTAGCCCGGCAATTTGCGAAGGCTGTGGGCCGCTACGTAGCGATCGACGCCATAAGGATCGTCGAGCAAGCGGGCCGCGAAAGGCGCCATCCAATCGACACCAGACGCCTGTTGGGCCGGCTGCCAGCCGAGATGCCAGGCGGTGATGATGCGGCGCGGAGCGTCGCCTTTCAGGAGCCACATCGCGGCTGCAGCGGTCGACTTCTGCTCTTCGTCGAGCGGCAATTCCGGCTGGTTGTACCAGGCGTGCATCTGCTGCTGCGTCCAATCGAGCGACTTATCCAGATGGCAGAGATTGCAAGCGTTTGGGACGCCAAGCTTGGCGCTGGCGGCGATGTCCGGCGGCGCCATCTCATGGGCGCGAATGCCGCTGAGCAGCCCGTACGCCTTGTACGGCATGTGGCAGTTCAGGCAGTTGCTGCCCTCAGAGTTGGCCTGATGAAACGTATGTTGCGCCACTTCCGTCGTGTACTTCGGTTGGTCGTGGCATTGCGTGCAGGCGGCGCTGCCGAGCAAATCCTGCTTGAGTTGATCGGCTGGCGGCGCATCATGCATCGAGTGGCATGACAGGCAGGACATTTCGCCGCGCTGGTAACAGCCGGACTCCCTCATCGCCGTAAATTCGCGTCCGCCGGCCAGGATCGTGCCGTCTTCCCACCAGCGTTCGCGGAAGAACGATTCGTTGCGATAATAGCCGGCCCATTCCTCGGCGCTGCTGCCTTCGCGCGGGTGTTGGATGTAGAGCCGCGTTTTGTGCAGGTCGCCGCCAGGGCGGTATTGAATGCCGTGCAGCGCGTAGTCCAGGCCGTCATCGGCGCTGCGGGGAATGAACACGCCGTGGCATTGCCCGCAGATCTCGCTGGCACGGACATGATCGAGCCGGAGCGGATTCACGATCGTCGTGTCCGGCGCCGACACCGTCGGCGGCAATGCGGCGGCCGCGGCCAGGCCTTCTTGATGGCGGACGTGGGCATCTCCGGGACCGTGGCACGCTTCGCACGAGATGCCCAACTCGCCGACGCGGCTTTCCAATTGCCCAGTCTGCTGATTCAAACCGGGAATGCCTCCGGTGCTATGACAGGTGATGCAGTGGTGATTCCACTGCGTCATAAAGCGAATGTTGTCCTCGGGGGGCACCATGAAGGCAGCTTCGCGAGGAATCCAACGCTTGTCTTCCTTCAGGTAAATCAGCGGCAGAGTCTGCATCAATCGCTCACGAAACGGCAACGTGCTTTCTACCCAATAGGTCTGATAATGATGCGATCCCGTCGTCATCAGCACGCGGCGTTTCACCCGCGGAATATCTTCCAGCTTGCCGCGCTTGCCGCGTTGGACGATCGCTTCCATCTCGTCGGGATTCGGCATTTCGGCCCAAAAGGCGTCCCCTTCGCGATAGACGCGATAGTCCAGTCCGTTCGATGAAATCGTCTGGCCGTCAAACGCGCCCAGCACATTTCCCGGCAGTGCGAGCTGGGTCATCGTGCGATGGTACGTCGATTTCCAACTGGCGTGCTGGTCGGCGTGGCACGCGGCGCAACGCTCGGAGGAAACATATCCCCCGTCGCGTTCCAGACGCGGAACGTCCGATTTAATTTCGCTCAGCAACCTCGCGAGCTCGTCCTGCTCGGCAGCGATTGCAATTCGTGGAGGCAACGTCAGGGCTGGGACCGCCGCCAACAAGATTAGCGCGTATCGGAGTCGATGGAACCCAACCTTACGGCACATCACGGCGGAACTTTCTGACAAAGCTGGGCGACGCCCGAATGTCATCGCTTGAGTCGAGGTTACCTTGCGCAATCTGCATGGTCAATCTGCGCAACCGATTCGCATGAATCCGATGCACATTCTGTACAATTCCATCGCGATAGCCCCGTTGTGGCGCGGGGCCGTTCCGCCACAATTACAGGCAGGACATTTCTCGAACTCCATGGCATCCTCGGCTTTAGCATCTTCGCGGCGGACCCCTGTGACGACCTTCTCCGATCAACTCGCCGCAGCGATTCGTAGTCGCGGCAATCCGGTCATGGTGGGGCTCGACCCGCGTGCTGAGCAATTGCCGCCGGACTTGCTGGCGAATTCGCTACTGCGAAGTCCGGAGCGGGTGGCTGCCGCGTATCGGGAGTTCTGCCGGGGGATAATCGACGTCGTCGCGCCGTTGGTGCCGGTGGTGAAGCCACAGGCGGCGTTCTTCGAGCAGCTTGGGCCGCATGGCATGACGGCGCTGGCGGATGTGATCGCCTATGCCCGTGAGTCAGGCCTGCTGGTCGTGCTGGATGGCAAGCGGAACGATATCGGCGACACGGCGATCGCCTATGCCGAGGCTTATCTTGGCCCGCAGAGCGTCTGGAAGAGCGACGCGTTGACGGTCAGTCCGTACCTGGGCGCTGATAGCCTGGAGCCGTTCTTGAAGGTGATCGATCAGCGCGGCGGCGGCGTGTTCGTGTTGGTGAAAACGTCGAACCCCGGCGGCGGGATGCTGCAAGATGTCACCGCCGACGGCAGCACGATCTACCGGCGCGTCGCCGAGTACGTGGAGCAAGCGGCATCCGCGCGACTGGGAAAATGTGGCTATGGTTCCGTGGGGGCGGTGGTCGGGGCGACCTATCCGGAACAACTCGTTGAATTGCGCAATGCCATGCCGCATGCCTGGCTCCTGGTGCCCGGCTTTGGCACGCAAGGCGGTACGGCGCGCGACGTCGTCGCCGCCTTCGATAGCCAAGGGCTCGGCGCCGTCATCAACAATTCCCGGGGCATCATCTTCGCTCACGCCCGACGGGAGTATTCATCGCGATTCGGCCCGGGGCGCTGGCTGGAAGCGGTGGAGGCCGCGACGTTGGACATGATCGCGCAGCTCAAGGCGGAGCTGCCGAGCATTTCGCCGGACGCCGCATAGCGAAGTCGTGAGGTCACACGACATTCGGATTTCGGCTGAAAGCCTTCCGATCTATGCTGAGGGAATGGCCGCACGCAAGACAAAACCCTCGCCTCCTACATCCGCGGCCCATCACGCGCCGACCAGCGAGATTTCGCACGACTGGGTTCAACCTCGGGCTTGGCTCTCAGCGATGGCCGCGACGCTCATCGTCGCGCGAGTGCTCATCCCGAGCGAATCGGCGATTGACGACGCGGCCGGCATGGCCTTCGCCTTGGCGTGGCTGGTGGTCGCGGCCTTGGCCGCGCTGCTTGGCTGGCGCACGGAGGACGATGCGTGGCGCTGCTCGCCGTTGGATGGCGCGCTCCTCGCCTTGGCCGGCTGCTTTCTGCTTTCCGGTTACCTTGCAATGCAAACCGGCTCACCGCGCCCGGCGATCAACGGGGCTTGGCTTTGGGTCAGCCTTCTTGCCGGCATCGTCGTCTTGCGCCGGCTGGTCCGAACCGACCGAGAACGCCGCGCGCTCGTCGCCGTGATGGTGGCACTGGCGGGAGCGCTGGGGACGCTGGGAATCGAGCAATTCGCCGTGGAATTGCCGGCAACGCGCCGCGCCTACTTCGCGAATCCGGATGGGGCGCTCCGCGCACAAGGAATCTGGTACGCGCCCGGGTCTCGCGAACGGATGTTGTTCGAACAGCGCCTACAAAGCACTGAACCGTTTGCCACGTTCGCACTGACGAATTCACTGGCGGGATTTCTGGCGCCTTGGCTCGCCGTCGCGGCAATTTCAACGTGGCAAGAGCGTCGAGCACTGCCGCAGCGCACGGCCGTCTGGTTGGGACCACTGCTGTCGTGCGTGCCAATCGCCGCTTGTTTATTGCTGACTAAGAGCCGCAGCGCCTGGCTGGCTGTGATGGCGGGCGTCGCGCTGTGGATGCTTTGGCAACTCCGCCAAGGGAGTTGGTGGCGCGGAAAATGGTTCGCCGCCGCCGCGGGCGTCGTCGTGGCCGCCTTCGCCATTGCCGCCGCCATAGGGGCGATTGATCGCGAGGTCTTCACCGAGGCGGGGAAATCACTCGGCTACCGCGGCCAGTATTGGCAGGCGACTGCGGCGATGATCGCCGATCATCCGTGGATCGGCGTGGGGCCCGGGCAGTTTCAGGAATATTACACGCGCTACAAAGCGCCGACCGCGAGTGAAGTTGTCGCGGATCCTCACAATTTCCTCTTCGAGGTCGCCGCAACTGCCGGCCTACCGGCGCTGTTGCTCGCGCTGCTCGTGGCGCCGTTGGCTTGGCGCGAAGCGCGACGAGCCAAAACCGTGGATTCATCGCTCGGCCAGAGTGACTCCGCGGCGTGGATACTGGGAGGCGCGATCGCGGGATTTTTTCTCGCTTGGCCGCTGGGCTGGTTGGCGCAGACCGGGCCGTCGGTGACTGCGTTCTTCGTGGGATTGCCGGCGATGCTCGTGGCGCTGGGGCTGTGGCATTTCTGGGGAAACGAAGGGCAACTGGACAATCGCGTGGTCGGGCTTGGCATTTTCGTATTGCTTTTTAACCTGTTAGCGGCCGGGGGCATCGGCATCCCCGGCGTCGCGGGGTCGCTCGGGTTGTTGCTTACGCTGTGGGTGGGCACTCCTGCTTCGACCAATTCCTCGAGCAGTTCGGCGAGCCGATTCACCGCCGCTGGTCTCGCGGGCGGTTTCGCTCTCTTGGCCGTGGCCTGTTATTGGACCGCCTATCGCCCTGTGACCCTGGCGCAGGCGGCGCGCCAGGTGGCGATCGACGATCCGCGGCATGCGGAATCGCACCTCATAGACGCCACGCACGCCGATTCCACGGCCGCGCAGCCTTGGCGGGACTTGGCTAGCTGGCGGTTCGCACGCTGGCAGGCGACTCCGACGCCCGAAAACTGGCAAGGTACGGCCGAGGCGATTGGCGAGGGATTGAAACGCTCCCCCAACGCGGCGGTCGGTTGGTATCAGGCCGGCAATATGCACCTGGCGGCCCATCGGGCATTGTTGGGTGGGAAGCACCTGGCCGAGGCGATCGGGGCCTTTCAGGAGGCGGTCGAGTTGTATCCCAATCACGCCGAGTATCGCGGAACCCTGGCTGTGGCATTGGCAGATTCCGGCGAAGCGGCGGAAGCACGTAGCGCGGCCGAGCGTGCCTTGGAGTTGGATCGGGTGACGCCGCACGTCGACCAAAAGCTTTCCGACGGGCTTCGCGAGCAGCTGACGAAGCTGCTTGCAGGTCAATCGCCTCCCTAAATTGGCGGTTTCGGCGTGCTGCGCCGCTCCTCCAACTGCCAGGGGAAACCTATGATTCCCTATCCCGGGGTGGTTCCGCGCGCCCGTCGTGGCGGCGGTTACCGGTCTTGGCGGATATGGCTACAATGCGGGTTTGTTGGCGGGTGACGAGGGCAAAAGAATTCGGATGGCCACGATTCGCACACAATTGGCAGTTTTGGGAGGCGGCCCGGGGGGCTACGCCGCCGCCTTCCTGGCGGCCGATCTCGGCATGCAAGTGACGCTGATCGAACAGGATCCCCGCCTGGGCGGCACCTGCCTGCTGCGCGGTTGCATCCCGTCGAAGGCCCTGCTGCACGTCGCCGCCGTGCTCTCCGAAACGTCAGAAATGCACGAGTGGGGCGTCGAGTTCCCCAAACCCCAGATCGCGATTGAACGGATGCGGGCCCGCAAGGAAAAGGTGATCAGCACGCTTTCCGGCGGCCTGACGCAATTGGCCAAGCAGCGGAAAGTCGAAGTCATCCACGGCCAGGGCGTGTTCATCGACTCGCAGAATCTGCGGATCGTCGGCGAGGCCGACGGCGCGAAGAAAGAAGATCGGCTGATCTTCGAGCATTGCATCCTGGCGACCGGATCATCGCCGACGAAGATTCCGGCCTTCGACTTACCGACCGATCGCATCATGGACTCGACCGGAGCGTTGGAACTGCGAGATATCCCGGAATCGCTGCTTGTCGTCGGCGGCGGATATATCGGCCTGGAGATGGGCACTGTTTACGCCGGCATTGGCTCGAAGGTCAGCGTCGTGGAACTTACGGACGGCCTGTTGCCGGGCGCCGATCGTGACCTGGTCCGCCCGCTCCATGAGCGACTGAAGAAGAAGTTCACAGCCATTCATTTGAAGACGAAGGTCGCCGGGTTGAAAGACGTGGGCGACGCAATCGAAGTGACGTTCGAAGGTCCGGAAGGTCAAGTCGTCGAGCGCTATTCGCGCGTGCTGGTGTCGGTGGGTCGAAAGCCCAACAGCGCCGGCTTCGGCCTGGAGAACACCAAGGCACAAATCAATCAGCGCGGTTTTGTCATTGTCGATAAGCAGCAACGCACAGCGGATCCGCACATCTTGGCGATCGGCGATGTCGCCGGCGAACCGATGCTGGCCCACAAGGCGGCGCACGAAGGTAAGGTCGCCGTCGAAGCGCTGCACGGCGAAGCGGCCACCTTTGAACCAGCGGCCATCCCCGCGGTGGTGTTCACCGACCCGGAAATCGCCTGGGCCGGGCTGACCGAGGAAGAAGCCAAAAAGCAGAATCTGCAAGTTGAGATCGCGCGTTTCCCCTGGGCTGCCAGCGGCCGCGCGCAGGCGCTTGGCCGCACCGAGGGCATGACCAAAATGATCATCGACCCCGGCAGCGAACGCGTGCTGGGCGTCGGCATTGTCGGCCCCGGCGCTGGCGACTTGATCAGCGAAGGCGTATTGGCGATCGAGATGGGCGCCGTCGCCCGCGACGTGTCCGATTCCATCCATCCGCACCCAACGCTGAGCGAGACGGTGGCGTTCGCGGCGGAGACCTTTTTCGGCACGGCCACCGATTTCTACCGTCCAAAGAAAGCGCACTGACGACTGGCGTTACGAGCGCGCAAGCACGAAGAGAGAATCCACGATGGCGATGACCGACGCGGTTGATGTTCCGAGTGGCGACTCCGATCCCGGCGAGACGGCCGAGTGGCTCGAGTCGTTGGCCTATGTGCTCGACGAAAAGGGCCCGGAGCGCGCACGATTTTTGCTGAGCGCGCTGGAAGAAGCCGCTTACCGGCAAGGGGTCGAAGTGCAGCGCACTTCGACGACGCCGTACATCAACACGATTCCGGCCGATCGCCAGCCGCCGTACCCGGGCAACCGTGAGATCGAGCGGCGGATCAAGAGCATCATCCGCTGGAACGCGATGGCGATGGTGGTTCGCGCCAACAAAGAAAACGACGGCATCGGCGGGCACATCTCGACGTTCGCCTCCGCGGCCACGTTGTACGAAGTCGGCTTCAACGATTTCTTTCGTGGGAAGAGCGACGACTTCTCCGGCGACCAAATTTACTTCCAGGGACACGCTTCGCCCGGCATCTACGCGCGGGCGTTTCTCGAAGGACGAATCACCGAAACGCAGTTGGTGAATTTCCGCCGCGAATTGCAGCCGGGCGGCGGACTTTCGAGCTATCCCCATCCCTGGTTGATGCCGAACTTCTGGGAATACCCGACCGTCTCGATGGGCCTGGGGCCGATCATGGCGATCTACCAGGCCCGCTTCCTCAAGTACCTGCATGCGCGCGGCATCGCCGACACCGCCAGGCGCAAGGTCTGGGTGTTCTGCGGCGACGGCGAGATGGACGAGCCCGAGTCGCTCGGCGCGATCGGCCTGGCGTCGCGAGAGAAGCTCGACAACCTGATCTTCGTCATCAACTGCAACCTGCAGCGCCTCGACGGCCCGGTGCGCGGCAATGGCAAGA
>ENA-ORBV01009411-ORBV01009411.1-microbial-mat-metagenome-genome-assembly--contig:-NODE-9411-length-16055-cov-4.854988_pt1 | contig 16055 bp, 22 predicted proteins | sample MGYA00237777_ERZ505514 | MGnify/ENA primary metagenome ERZ505514 (study PRJEB26160, sample SAMN06269048) | microbial mat metagenome | isolation source: Oligotrophic lake microbial mat | place... | reverse complement strand
GCCTCTCCACCTCCATGCTCACCGTCAACGGCGAACAGCAGATCGACACCAAGACCGGCCAGTTCGGTCTCGCCCTCTAGTCCACCCAGCCCGGCATCAAACGCCGGGCTTTATCTTTTCCCAATGAACACAGCCAACGCCACCAAGTCCGCCTCTCTCTATTATAAGGACGGTTCCTCCGATAAGGAATACCATGCCTCGATCGAAGCCCTCGAATGCGGCTTCGTCGTGAACTTTGCCTACGGGCGTCGCGGATCGACGCTCACCACCGGATGCAAGACCCAGACGCCAGTCCCCCTCGAAAAGGCCACAAAGGTCTTCGAGAAGCTGGTCTCCGAAAAGACCGCCAAGGGATACTCCCCGTTTGAAGGTGGAGTTGCGTTCGCCTGTTCCAAGTACGCCGGACGTATTTCTGGCCACCAGTCCCAACTCCTCAATCCGATCACCGAGGCCGAGCTGGTGGCATTGTGCATGAATCCGGATTTTGTCGCTCAAGAAAAATTCGATGGAGAGCGCCGGGCCGTGGTGATCAGCAAGGCCGGAGCGGAAGGCATCAACCGCAAGGGGCTTTTCGTGGCACTTCCGGAAGTTGTCGCTACTGCACTCGTCGATACGATCCCCGCTGACACCGTTCTCGATGGTGAACAGGTGGGGGATATCCTCTACGTTTTCGATATCACCAAATCCAACGGCGTCGTAATCTGTGATCAACCGTACCAGACACGATTGGAACACCTGACCAGGTCCGTGAAGGAATCCCCCTGCGTGCGAATCGTCAAAACCGCGATCACGACAGCGGAGAAACGAGCCCTCTACGCCGAGCTCCAATCCCGAAATGCTGAGGGGATCGTGCTGAAGCGATTCGATGCGCCGTACACTCCAGGCCGACCAAACTCCGGCGGAAGCCAGCTCAAATACAAGTTCGTCGATTCGGCCCAGGTGATTGTCCAACGCCACAACGAAAAACGGAGCGTGCAGATGGCCGTAGTCGAGGAGGGTGGGGGAACCTCGAACGTCGGGAACGTCACCATCCCTCCCAACAAGATCGTTCCAGCGATCGGCTCGATCATCGAAGTGCAGTACCTGTACGCTTTCCCGAACGGCGCTCTCTTCCAGCCGGTCTATCTTGGCGAGCGAAACGATCTCACCGAAACGGACTGCACCCGCGCGCAGCTCAAATGCAAGGCTGTGTACTGATCTGTCCCTATCGGATCTGGGATGAAACCGGCATTGCGCCAAGACCAAAGCAGTGGGCCGGCGTCGTGTCCCACGATTCGCATGCTCACCTCGCACTCCGGAGTCCTGCTATCTTTACGCCATGGCACACGTACGCAAAGACACCTTCACCGCCTCGACCGAATGGGCCAAGCACCTGCGCCGCCGTGGCAAGAAACGCTTTGCTCGCCGGGAACGCCGCGCTGCATCCAGCTCACTCCGCACCATCTTGGAGTAAGATGCACGCCTTCCCCGAGACTCCTCGTACATCGGTCATCGCAGAGGGCACGGCCATCACGGCCTTGCGGATCTTTGTCCGGCAGACCGAGGTCCGGGGTGTGACCTTCGGCAATCCAGCGCCGATTGTCGGCGATGTCGCCGGTTGGGCATTCACCTTGTTTGGCGAAACACTAATCACTCTGCCTCGCGACGGTTGCGTCGCCACTCCTTGCGGCGCCCCGGTTCGCATTCACATCGACGACCTGGGCACCAAATTCATCGCCCGGCTTTACCCATGCGCCGTACCCACCGCAGACATTGCCGGCCAAACCGTGTTCTTCTAGCTAACATGGACTCCAGTGAACAGACCGACCACCCCTGACCTGACTCGGGAATGGCAAGCATCAGGCCTCTGTTCCGAAGTGCCCCAACTTATCTTGGGGAATGCTCGCACCTTCCTCTTCCGCTCTCGGTTCTCTCGGCATCCTTTCGATCCGGGTCCTGGTCTCGCCCAACAATTCGGCTGTGGGGGTAAGGAGACGCACCGAAGGTCGGCCCTTGATGCGTTTGGAAATCCCGCCACCGGAATCGGACTCATTTCGCGGCGTCGAACACGGAGATGCGATGAACTCTGACTGAAACTCTGAGGGCTGCCTCTGCGCCTCGATGCCTATCCGCCGGCCAACGTTGTCGTCAACCTCGGCGACCCGATTGCGAACCAGACCGCGGAATCGCTCCATTTTTTCAGCGGACATCGAAACCGGTCCGCAGTCTGAGTCCGAAGTCCTCCGCATCAGTGGCCCCTTCGATCCAGCCAAGGTTAAGGTCGGCAACCTGAAGGACGCGGACAAGCGTCGCCGCGAAGATCGAGGCCGAGCGCGCAACTTGCCTTGCCGATTGCATCGACTGGGCACCTCTCAGTCCATTGACGGGACTCATGGATGCGATCGGGTACAAGGACGATTTCGGTCGCTACGAGTGCATCGCCGGCGACGAACGCGACATCCTCGGAGTCAAGGTACCCACCGGAGCCCGTCGCCGCACCGCCAACGGATTCACGTCCTTCCCCTCAGTCACCGACTTGATGGTGGAATTCAACGGAGCCCCCAACGAGCACGCCAAACTCGACGACGTTGCACGTGCCTTCGGCCACACCGGCAAGAATGGAGACGGCGCAATGTTTTGGTGCCTGTTCCGCGACCCGTCCACACGGACGCAGACGATAGACTACCTCGCCAACGATCTCGACATGACCCACGTCGTGCGCGTCGGACTCGGATTCGTCACCACGACCGCAACCGCGGACTGCCCGGCGGAATATCCTGCGGTATGAAAACCAATTCGCTTTCGGTCCGCATCCTGGTCGACGATGACGGACGAAGCCTACGATGGCTACGGCGTAAAGCCCGGGTGCTGGTATGCCCACCATGTCGAGTGCGAGTCACGCCGGCTCAGCGAATCCGAAGAGAATTTGGCAGGCCAGACTGCGTGGCAGCACGAGAGCTAGACATCGCTGCGCCTCGCCATTTTTTCGGCGGGCGCTCAATCCGCTCCCTGTTTCGGGGAAGAAAGTTGGCAGACGGGTGCAGGTCCGTCCGTTACGGTCCTTATCTTTTGGCGTATGAAAACCTCGATCATCCTCTCCGGTCTCCTCTCCATCGCTACGGCTATTCCGTCCTTCGCCTCCCCGGGTTATCCCCCGGAATCCGAAGTCCTACGCGACGCCACGATCGGCACGGTCCTCGGTGCGGGCGCCGGTGCCGTCGTTGGCCACCAGTCCGGCAGCCGAGACAAGGGCGCTGCGATCGGTGCCGTCGCCGGCGGTCTCTTCGGTACGGTGGTTGGCCGCAACCGCGACGCCTCGAAGCGCGACGAATGGCGCCGAGCCGAGGCCGCACGGATGGAACGCGAACGTCTGGAGTCCGAGTACCGGGCCGAAGTGAGTCGGGCCAGTCAGGAGCGCGCCGAGAAGGATGCGTTGTACCGCGGCATGTCCATCACGGACGCCGACGTCCGAGCCGCCCGCGAACGCGCCATCGAAGCCCAGCGCAACCTCGCCCGTCTGCGCGCCGAGCGTGCCGCCGCAGTCGCAAGAGCCCAGGCTGTGGAGGCGGCTGAAGCCGCTGAGCGCGAAGCCAACGCCGAGCTCCTCGACTTGAGTCGATAATTCGCAACCACACATCGCCCGTGACCCTCACCGGTGGCGGGCTTTTCGTTCTGGGCGTCCAGCCCCGCCCACGAAACGGTCCCTATCGTGGGGAATGAAATCCATCACCCTCACCGGCGAGCGCTCCGCAATCCGGGTCCGGAAACACCTGCCGAGGGTCCACCTCGGATCCGACGTTTTATTCGCGGACTCACGCATGAGTCGCCACCCCGTTTTATCTTGCGGCATGGCAAACATCTCCAAATCCGCCCTCCGCTCCCGTCTCACCCAGTCCCGCGCCAATTCTGTTGGTGCCCGCGGTTTCCACCACAACCCCCAGGACTTCTCCGACCTCGTTGGCGTCTCCACCGCCAGCTCACAGGAATACCTAAAGAAGAACTGGCACTACCTGTCAGACGGGATGCGCGCCCACGCCGCCCGCCTCTCCACCTCCATGCTCACCGTCAACGGCGAACAGCAGATCGACACCAAGACCGGCCAGTTCGGTCTCGCCCTCGGCTGATCGCCGGTCACACGGGCGCCGAGCTTGTTGTGTCGCGGGCCGCCCTTTTTTTGCGCCCGGTTTTTTTTGGGCAGATTCACGAACTGCTCTACGACTCGACCACAAGGTGAAAGAAAAAAAGAGCCGCACTCTCAGTGCGACTCTCGCAGTCGGTCTATTTTTTGCGCCCGGTTTTTTTTGGGCAGATTCACGAACCGCTCTACGACTCGACCACGAGGTGAAAGAAAAAAAAAGAGCCGCACTCTCAGTGCGACTCTCGCAGTCGGTCTATTTTTTGCGCGTTACTTTTTATTTTCGCTCACGGGGTGGGACGTTTTTTTTGCTCGGACTTTTTGCGGCGCGGTCTCCCGGAACGCACGCAGGATTGCCTCGCGGGTCGCGTGGGCGGCGATCACCGACGCCATTTTATTTTCGGCGGCGGCCGTGAGATTATCGACGATAGCGGGGGGCAGCGGGCCGAGGCCGGCGGCGGTGAGTTGGGTCTCGAGGGCGAGGCGGATCGTTGTAGTTTCCATTTTATTTTTTAGTTGCTCCCCACCCTAACAGCTTTTCGGCCTTTCTTTTCTTTTTTTGGGGGGGGGAGACGCGAAGCATTCCTGGCACCAGTGCAAACCGACACTGGCACCAGGGCAAAACCGACACAGGATAGAGAAGTTTTTTCGCACCTCATTTTGACCCGCCATATCCCATGTTTTGCCATTGATTCGGCACGCCATATCCCATGTTTTTCAGCTCAGGCATAGCGCTTGCCATTGATTCGGCACGCCATATCCCATGCTTTCAGCTCAGGCATAGCGCTTGCCATTGATTCGGCACGCCATATCCCATTTTGCGCAACCTCTTGAGGTTGCTTCGCGACATTTCTGACCCTCCATCTCCCATCTGGCATCTGCTTTTTTCACCGAAAACCCCGGGAACGCTGTTAGAGTGGGGGGTGAAAACAACTGTCCCTCCTCCCAATGTTCAGCACCCACGGCCTCGGCTCGATTCACACCATGCAGCACTGCTCGCCCATCGCGCTGACGCCTTGGGCGTCACCCAGGAGAACTATCTCCGGAGCTTAATCGTCGCCGACGCCGACCGCGTTGCGACAGCTCCACCCCACACGTGGGCGGATGTCACGCGCCAACTTGACCGGCTTTCTGCAGCGGTTGTCCTTCTCGCGACAGTGCAAGCCGAACTCACGCTGGACCTCCAGACCATCGAGGCTAAGCATCTGCAGTCTCTCGGTAACGTGGTCGCGGAAGTAGAAAAACTATTGGTTGAGGCGACCCGGTCGGAGGCTCGGTCATGAGCACCGGACCCGATCGGAGCGCTACCCGGGCGACACTGGCGGTGCGGTACGCATTAACCCCCGAACAGTTTTCTGCTGCCGCCGTCGACGCATTTGCCGCGCTTGCCGAGGCTGGACTCTTAGCGGATGGGCCTACTCCTCATGCCTCTTTGGCAAGGGCAGTCGCGCCTCCCTCCGATGTACTCGCGCGGTTGGACGGCCTCGCGCTCCTTCTTGAGCGGCTCAGTGTCGACGCGCTCGCCATCCATTCTTTGCTCGCCCCAACGGCGAGCGCGCTGAACTCGGAGACCACCGATGCACCCAATACTTAGTACATTGGGCATTACAGTCAGGTATCCGGGCGTGTACCGAAAGTTGGGTACCCCGAACCGGCAGCACAGCGTCAATGAACTGCTGAGGGGCTACCTCGACGCCGAGACCAAGCCCGATCCGACTCGGGCGCCGGCGGGCCTGGATCCGCGCTCCGATAAGTATCTCACGCTACTCAGGTCGGGACAGGCACCGCTCCGGCCGGGGATCGATTATATCGCGACCTGCCCCGGTGTGCACTATTTTGGCCATGTTCGTGAGGCGATCTCGGGCGCCGGGGCGCCCGCCGAACAGACGGAGGCGGCAATAGAATACTGGTCCCGCACCGTGGCCCAAAAACAAAAAAAAGGGTATCATCTGTTGTTCTCCATCGACCCCCGAATCATTCTTCGCCTCGCGGCCCGCGGCATCCCGGCCGACGCGTTACTGCTTTCGGCGGCCCTCCAATCGCTCGACGAATACGCCGCTCGCTTCTATGGCGTCGGAGCGCTGGGAGGGGCCGCGGGTGTGCACTTCGATCGCTGGCATCCCCACGTCCACCTCGTCCTCCACCCGCGTACCCGCGCAGGTCGGGGGATAAATTTGTCCGCACTCGCGCCGGCGGTGGTGGACGGCCGTCGCACTCGGGTGGATTACCAAGGGGTGCTCCACACGGCCTTTCATCGGCGCGCGGTGCAGCTCCAGGGGTGGGCGTACCCCGCTCACGCCCCCCAGCAAGACCTCGAATATAGCCGGCAGTGGCTGCTCGCTCGGGAGCTCAGCCCCGGTGCGAGCGCCCAACAGGTGCGTGACCACTGGGCTCAGCCCGGCTGGCTCGCGAAAGGGCAGACCACCCTTGTTACTCGGCGCGCGGCATTCCCCACCCTACGTCTCGGACCAGCTAATCTAGCCACCTTCCGAGACGTCCGAGGGACTCTGGACTCGGCCTTGGCGTCGACTCAGGCGCGCCGAACTGAGCTTTGCGCGGCAGGTCGGGATCTGGTGCGAACCTCGCACTTGTCTCCTGCTCGCCCTTTGCTGCCTCACTACGGGCCCGGCGTTGCAGCCCACTCCGAGTCGCAGTCGCTCAGTTTTTTCGCCGGTCGGACTGCAGCGCAGGGTGTCTCGCCGGAGCAATTGCTCGTCGACAACGGCTGCCATCGGGCGCGGATCGAGCGCGACCCCGCGCGAGAGCTTGCGTCCGAAAGTTCTCAGCGAGACCACGCAGCCAAGGCGGAGCACTCGGGGTTTAGCTCGTTCATGGACCTACTACGCAAGCAACGAGACGCTCTATACGATCTCCGCGAATCGGCCCGTTCGGCGGCACGGAACGCGATGAACGTCCTTGGCATCATCGCCAAAAAGATCCCTTTTCACTTTCTGGGCAGCAATTCTGCCAAGCGAATTCTGCCAACTCCCACTGAGCTCGCCGACAGGTGCGCATCGAGTCTTGAGGCCGCCGCACAAGTCGTCCGTGAGCAGTTTCGGCCCCTCGATCCGGCAACGGAAGTCGGGGTCGCGCTCTGTCCGCATCGCAAGGCTCGACGGGTGGATGGCACACGCGAGGCGACCGGCCGGGCGCCGGACGTTACGGCCGCAGTGGTTGCCACGACGACTCCCCACGTTGGTTTTCGGCCTTTGTCGGCGGAAACCCGAGCCCGCGCGGCCGCACTCCTCGCCTCAATCGAGGAGCGGTTTAACCACGATCGCGCGGAGCAGGACCGCGCGATGGACCGATAAAAACCCATGAAAGCACGCGTGCATGACCGCTTGTCCGCCGCTAATCGGGCGCTCCTTTTGGCCGATCCCTCCCTTCGCGGTCGCTTTGGGGCGACCCTTTCGGAGTGGTCTGACGAGGCCGTCGCCAGGTCGTTGGCGCGGCTGTTGGGCATCCCTTTCGTCGACCTGCAGCCCGAGCACGTCGACGAAAAACTCTTCGATACCTACCGTCTCGACTGCCTGGGCCTGCGATTCCTGCCACTGTTTCGGCACGGTATCCTGTTCTGCGTGGCGGTCGAGGAACCCTTTAACGAGAGCGTTCTACGCAGACTCCGGAGTCGATTCCATCAGGAGCTTCGGCCCATCGGTGTGACGACGCGAGCCTTCGACCGTGCCTTCGCCCACCTGCACGCACGCCCATTGCCACCCCCTCCGTCCGAGGACCCACCCCCACCGATGGTCTCTCACTGGGACGTCAATCCGATGGACTACCTGACCTCCGCGCAGTCGATTCTGCGTCACGCGGTCCTCAGTCGAGCGAGCGACGTGCTCTTCGAATCCATGCCACACTGGCTGGACATCCGGTACAAAACGTACGGCCGGTGCGAGGTGATGCCACCGATCGAGCCTCGGCACGCGCGCGGTTTGCTCGACGCTGTGAAGGTCATGGCGCGGATCTCGCCGCAGGATACCCGCCCTTTTATCTCGGCCAACGCGGACCTTCAGGTCGGCCAACGGACCGTCAATTTCCGCGTCGAATCGGTTAAGTCGATCTACGGTCCAGCAATTACCTACCGGGTTTTGGACAACAGTTTCCTTAACACTCAGAACCCGGTGCTGCCGTTCAAAGCCAAACACCGCGAGTCGATCCAGTCCTGTCTGTCGAGAGGGCAAGGCATATTTTTGGTTACCGGACCCACTGGATCAGGCAAGAGCACGACCTTAATGCGGTGCGTGGCGGCCATGGATCTTTCGTCCCGAAATGTCCGCACTCTGGAGGATCCCGTAGAGTTCAAAGGCGATCGCCTGGTCCAGATCCCGGCTCCCATGAAGCAAGTGGGCGCGGACGAAAACGATCGCCGCCCCGACTTTAGCGGCGGCCTCCGGTCGCTCCTCAGGCAGGCACCGGACGTGATTTATCTGGGCGAGATTCGAGATGAGGACACGGCAGCGGTCGCCACCCAAGCCGCTCTGACCGGTCACCTCATCCTGTCGACCGCCCACACCTTGGACTCGGTGAACGCGGTGACGCGGTTCCTCGACCTCAAGGTGAGCCCGATGATCATCCGCTCGACCTTCATGGCGGTGATCGCGCAACGCCTGGTCCCCCGTCTGTGCACCTGCTGCCGGCAGCCCGTTGAGCCGGACCCGTTGCTTGTTCGCCACTTCAAAATGCACGGGAAAGCCGACAAGGTTCCCGCTCTGGCTTACCACCGAGGCGGGTGTCGCGAATGCGCCGGCACTGGAATCAAAGGCCGTGAGGCGGTCCAAGAAATCATGTACCTGGACGAAACCTTACGCGACTTGATCACTCCGGGGTTCTCCGAATCGGCCCTTCGCGCGAAGTGGATCGAGCGCGGAGGTGAGCCGCTCGTAGCGCAGGGACTCGATCTGGTGGCAGACGGCCTGGTGGAGCACAGCGAGATTCTTGCACTCGAGATGTCACCCATCCCGTAAAACCGTTTCGCTCACGGTCCAAGCCGAACGCAGACGCGAGGCCGCGATCGCTTTTTCCAATCGGACGTGAACGAACCCGCTAGATCCGAACGCAAAAAAACCCGGTCTTCGTGAGACCGGGTCGAGGGCTGGGGCCGAGGATTCGGCTCAGAACTGTTCTGGCCGCTTTTTCTTTGTTTCGTCCGGCAGCTTGATCGCGGACTCGCTCGCACGATCGTTGAGCAGCTCCCAGCGTTCCTTGGCCAAGGCGGCGGCTGCAGCTGATCGGGGATCGAGGGTTGCCGCATCAGGCGTTGTCCCACCAGCGCGTTCGGCCAGGAGCTGCCAGCGTTCCTTGGCAAGCTCGGCTGCCATCAGCGGGTCCCCGAGGTCCTTTCGCCTGGGCATTCTCGCGGTGGCAACTTCGGCCCGCGGTTTGGTGGCCGGAAGGAGCGCAACCGCTGCCTTGGGTCGCAGGTCCATCGAAACCGGAACCAGATCCTGCATGACGAGCGCTTTGTCGTCATCGGAAAACGCAACCGGGTAATGTGCGCAGAGATCGTCGAGGACATCTCTCACCCGCATTCCCATGTAGGTCCGCGTTACCCGCACCGGCGAGACCGAGCGATGAATGACGGGACGCCCGATCGAGGCGGACAAGACGCTGCACACTTCCTGAAGCGTATTGTCCTTGAAGAAGAGGGTAACCTTGGTTCCGGACGGACGGTGCATCGCCTGCATCGAAGCCGGGACTGGCGGCATGGTTGCCAATAGTTCCTGGTTCGTTACTGCCGGGGCGGGCCCGGTCTCAGTCCCCCAAGCAGGCGGCGGCGCGGCACCCGTCTCCGCAGATGGAGCTTGTTGAGTGGCTCTCACACCGAAGCCCATCCCCGTCACATCGGGTTCAGGCTGATCCCCCACCGGCGCAGGCTCGTTGCCGGCACCCATGATCATTGCTGGAAGCAGGAGAAATCCCGCCCATCGAAGCGTTTTCACGCGGCACCACCCTTTCGCCCACCAAAGGCGAGATCGGCACCCAGAGCGATCAGTGCAGTCAGGGCGATGAGGATGCCGGCGACGGTCGCGAGGAAGGATGGAATGACAAACGTCGTGGCTCCGTAGAGCATCACCGCCGCAAGACCCAACTTTTTCTTGTTGCAGGCAAACAGGATCGTGGCGACCAGGATCAGGATAACGCCCACCGCTAGCATCGAGGCGGTGAACACCTGCACGGAGGCCATGTCGACGGCCTGATTGACGACTTCTACGCGTTGCTGAACATCGGTATTCATAAAACTACTAGGGTTTAACTGATTTGAGTGCAGACAGGTCGAAGCGCTTGGCTGTGCGCAATCGACCAACAAAGTGGTTGTAGTACCTCACGGCGATGCCGGCCTCCGAAATGATCAGCAGGTTCTCGTCGTTTCTGGTCGCGGCCTCGGTGAAATCGAAACTACCGGTCAGAACAGTGGACCGATCGATCACCACGTATTTGTTGTTGTTCGTCGAACCGGCCGTGGTCGCGAAGACAGGAACTCCATTGATGGCGAAATACCCGGGAGTCTGGTACGGCACTGAAAGTCTCGGAGACGGGTCGAGGAGAACGACCACGGTGACCTTCCTTCGCCTGAAGGCGTCGACAAGGGCGCGCGCAATCTGTCCGTTCGTGAAGACGCTCTGATTGACCAGGATCTCGTTGGTCGCCGAGTTGATGGCGGTCACGACGCGTTCGGCAATTCGGTCTTCGGTTCCGAACAGAACCGCCACCCCAGGTGGCAGGGATGTCGGTTTTGCCACCGGAGCGAAGGCCGCGTCGGCAACTGCTCCGATGGACGGTTGCGCTCTACCGGCCGAGAGCAGGCATGCGCCGGCAGCGAAGAGTACAAAGCGGGTTCGCATGGTATTATTGGACCGAGATCAGAAGTGGACGCGGCCGAAGCATCTCAGCTCCATCCAGTTTGACGGCCCCGGGGGAACAGGCCTGGTCCAGGACCTCCAGCGGCTTCGCGTTGGTGATGCTCGGGTAGATTTCGCTATTACGGATGGACACAAGGTAGGACTTGAGACGGCGGTCCGAATGGACCTCGACTCGCTCACTGGCGGAGAGGTCGTTCCAGTCTTTCGGGTAGAAGGCAAAGTCGCCCACCACTTGTGAGAACCCGACTTGCATTCCCGGGTTCGGCCGGGCTCCTCCCCGCAGAATCGTGATTTCCTTCATCCACGCCGGGTTTGTCTTTGCGAACGTCGCGAGAAACGCGTTCAGAACATGTTCGAGGTTTCCGGAGCTGGGCGCGCAGTGGCCGGAGCTCGCGGCGAGCAGGAGAAGTAAGGACAAAATGCGCATTCCCATGATAACAGCCTTTTCGAGGTTTTTCTCAGAAACTAGCTCGCGGCACTTCCGGACCCAGATTTCTGCTGGTCGATCACCCGCGCCACATAATTGCAGCAGGCGGTGAGGTACGGATGGTGCAGCTTGGTTGCTCGCTCCATCACGATTGGAACGTATTTCTTGAGTCCAGCCACCGTGCTGAGGTCCCCCCGGCGTTTCAGCCATTCGAGTCCCCAGCCCGGGTCCATAAAGAGGCTGTCGACTAGCAACTCGGTGTCGTCGACGATTCCGTCCTCAAGACAGTGGTACGCCCACCGCGGCGTCAGCCCTTTGATCTGGGACGCTTTCAGTCGAAAGCCTCTGGCAGCGAATCGTTTCGACGCGAGACAGGCGTACAGAGGATCGAGCGACAAGACGTTCACGTAAGTCTTGGGGTCGATCTCCTCGTGCAGAGCGACGTACAGGTATGCGGCTCCAGAGCTATCCCGATGGTTCGCGTGGGCGAAGCGAATACAGTCATCAATCACCGCGTCGCGCCTGACCTGGCGACCGTAGAGGATTCCCCAAAACGGATCCTTCGACAACGCCTTCTCGTAGACCTCGATCGGCAGTCTCAGTTTCGCTCCCGTGGCATCCGCCCAGCGGAGCAGGTTGTAGACGATTTCCCCGTTCCCCATGATTGCTGGCTCCAATTCCTCAGCCGTCGCCTCGTAGTAACTGGCGAGGATGACGAGGCATGCCATCGGGTCGGCCAGGATCAACGGTTTGAGATCGGGGACCCGAAGGGCGGCTGGGCCCAGCATCTGCAGCGCGTGCGGAAAGTAGGTGATCGCGTTGGCGTCGAGCATATCCACGGCCGACTTTTGCTGCTCGCAATGACGAATGCGCTTGGCGACCTCGATTGCTTCCTGCCGGTCGTCCGAAACGGCATTCTCCGGGAGCAGGTCGTAGAAGATGCAAGAGGGGAAGTTGCGGACGATCATCGAAATTCACGACGTTGGATCGAACAGGTTGCCGGCGGTGATTTCCGGCCCGGGGGCAGATCCGACCTTGTCCTTGAGCTCAGTGAGCAGCTTGAGCTGTTCGCAATCGCGCGGCTCGCCCGTGAGAATGTCGGTCGAATCCTTTACCGGGATCTCAGGCACCGATTTCTTGGAAATTTCGGGGTTGCCCGTGTGCACACCCATTTCCCCCACCAGCAACGCATTGCCGATTTCCTGAGGGGAGAGATTCTGCCTGGGTGCGTTGGCGACAAGGTCTTTCGCAAACTCGACGAGGTTCAGCCCGTCAACGTATCCACTGTCTCCAAAGGCATGGGTCGCCTTCTCATAGTATTTTTTGTAATCTTCGGCTTGTTTCATGACGTTTCCGCCTGTGAGGGGAGGTAGTTTTCCCTTTTCTTTTTTGTTGGCTGAAGGTGCGTCCCTGGACGGAGCTGAATCGGCTTCACCTGCGTCATTGACCGGCGCATCGTCTCCCGTTTTCGGGTCGAGCGTGTGGTGATCCTGGCGGAGGACCGTGTGACCGGGATCGTGAGGTCCGCCATTGGCTGAAATCGGAGGAGTCGCAAGGGACGCGCCCCCGTCGGCAGTGGAGGACACCTCTTCGGATTCATCCACAGGCCATGGAGTGGGCGAGGGGGGCGGGACTGGCTTGGCGGTGATTCCGTGGTTTGGCGCGTGGTTCACGGCATTCCATCGATTCGTCGCCCACAACGACCGCTCCAGCGCGTCACGAAGATAGCGGCGCATGCACTCGGCGACTTTGACGGCGCCGCTCGGACCGGTCGCATCGGAGTATTTGAGGGTGACCTTGGAGGCCTTGTCGTGGCGACTCTGCTCGCCCTTGTTGAAGATGATCGCCTCGTTCTTGTTAAGATTGATGAACTTCTCGGTCGAGAACTTCTCGTCCTTCTCGTACGAGGTGTCGGTCGTCACGCTCATCCCCTCCTTCCCCATAAAGCCCTTCAGCCCGATGCCTTTCTCGTGGCTCTTACGCTTGAGGGTCTTGCTCGTGCCGCAAATTTCAGACGCTCGTTTGTTGGTGGCCGGATCCAGATTCTGGAGCCAGATGCGCGCACCGAAACTCTGGAGATAGACATCCGAGCTGTCTCGCCCGATCGCCGAGACAACCCACGCATCCGACTGCGTGGCCATGAAATTGCATACCCGGGATTCACGAGAGAGCGACATGAAGTATTCGTCGCCACCTTGTTGTCCTCCCGACACAATGAATTTTTGGCACTCGTCGTTGAGGATCAGGACAAATCGGGTCTTGTCGAAGTGCGCCTTGGCCACACGCGACAGACACACCTGCTGGAATTCCTGCTTGAGGATCGTCCCGATGCTCTTTGCCAGTGTCTCGTACTCGGCCCCCGGAACAAAGGCGAAGACCTTGCCTTTTTGAATCGCATCCTCGAAGGCGAAGGTGGCAGGGGAACAGAGGGTTTCCTGGAGGTACGGGTCCGCCACGAATTCGTTGAACATGTTCGTGACCTCCTCACGGATGATGCCCTTGGTTTTGGCATCGAGGGTCTTCCACCGCTCGGTGAAATACTGCCTGACATCGTCCATGACCCCGACCTCGCGTCGCCGCATCTCTCGGGTGGAGGGGTCGGCGATGGCGTTCACCTCGGCCTCGAGCGCGATCTTGTACTGCTCAAGGAGGTCTGTCTCCTTCTTGGTCACATCGTCGCTGCTGGTCAGTCTCTGGATATCGGGGCCCGTCACTTCCCGGTCAGGATGCGTGACCTGCATCAAAGTGATGCAGTTGCCGATGTGCTTCTTCGCGTTGTTGACCCAAAATGCGTTGTCACCGCCGCCTCCACCACCGTCCCTCATCTTGGCGACCAGGACCAACTTGTTGGCTGCTTCTGTCGCGCCCACCTTGTTGTCGACGAGGTTGTAGTGAATACCATTATCGAAGTATTCCACATCTTCGAACACCAGGGTCTCGGGCTTGGCGACCACGACGCGGTTTCCGTCCACCAGGAACGGGTCGGCTTCGTCCATCTTGGGCGAATACGTGACGCGGTACAGCTGTGCTCCGGACTCGCGCCAACCGACGTACCGCACGTCGCGTCCTTTCACGTCGAACTCCATTCCCTTGATCCTCGGCCGGTACAGTCCAAAGGCCTTGGGTGGAAGCGAGAAGATGTCCTCGCGAATCGGTTCGCCGGTCGAGAATTTCAGGCCGCGCACAACAAAGCCGGCCTCGCAGCCAGTGCTGCAAGGCAGAGCGTTGAGGTAGAACTTGCAGCCTGTCTTCTTGTCGCGAAAGCGAGCCACCGGTATCCGGCAATTGGGCCGAATGACGACCATGTCCTCCGTTGGATTGCGCCCCGACTCGCGCAGATAGTGGATCGCGATCTCGTAGAACTGTCCCTTGGCTTCCAGGATGAACCCGCCGAGCTTTTTCCGGGGATCTCTGGACGTTGGGTCCTCGATGTCTCGCGAGTACATCCGGAACAGTTGTTCCATTCCTGGAAGGATCACCGTGGAGGTTTTTCCCGAACCGATGGATCCGACGCACAGGATGTTCGTGAACAGATCGATCTCGTCGAGTTCGACCCTGCCGAAGCGGATCACACGGTCTTGAGGGGTGTCGCGTTTCGGAAAGAGAGTCTCTGGCAGAGGTACTTTGTGCACCAGGAGTCCTCGCGCCAGCCACATCGGGCCGAGCAATGCGACCATCACCGCAGGCGCCCAAATATGCGTGCTCCCGGGAACCCATTCGTTGAATTCGGCGATGTCGATTCCCAAGGCCCAAAGGCCGTAGGTGGGCCAGAAGTTGGCCGCGTACCAAATCGTACGCAACCACCAGCCCAGCCGGTTAGGGCTGTCGAATCCATAGGCCCACCATTCGACTGTTTTGCGCATGGGTCAGTCTCCGTAGTACTCCGGGTAGCAAATTTTGAGGGACTTCGCGAAACACATGGCGCTAGCGAAGGAGCCGAGGCAGAGCAGCGTCCACTTCACGAAGGTGAGTCCAACCGGTCCACACCAAACCGACCGGATCACGTGCGAGATGAGGGGGACCTCGAGCAACGAGTTAAGTCCCTGTGGAATCATGGTCCAGGTCATCACTCCGCAGATGAGTGCGAAAGTCATCGCCCATCCGGGTGATTCGAATCCGGAGCGATTCGCGAGTATCAGGACCAATCCGCGGCATTTCTTGCCGACTGAGTTTGAGAACGAGGCCATGCCTACACCCTAACAGGATTTTTGTGCTTTCTTGGAATTTCGTCAGGGCCCAAAAAAGGGGGGCCTCGTGGCCCCCCGGTATGGACTCGAAAGTTGTTTAAGTAATCGCCTTACAATCAATTACGAGACGGATCTCGGTTCATCACCGTCCACATCCCCCGGTTGACGCCGCTTGGCGCAAAACTGAGTTCGTAACGTTTGTCGTAGAGGATCTTCCCTCCGTTCGAGGTATCGATCTGCAGCGGCGCCGGCAAGGTGAGTCGGACGGCACCCGCCGGAGACATGGAACCGACCATGTAGAGCGTCTCGTCGACCGAGACGCTTCCTGTTCCACCCTTTACACCGGCCGAGCTGGGCGCTCCGGTGAGGGTTTGAACCAGGAGCACCGTTAAATCTGTCTCTTATACACATCTCCGAGCCCACGAGACTAAGGCGAATCTCGTATGCCGTCTTCTGCTTGAAAA
>ENA-ORBV01009410-ORBV01009410.1-microbial-mat-metagenome-genome-assembly--contig:-NODE-9410-length-16055-cov-5.567092_pt1 | contig 16055 bp, 9 predicted proteins | sample MGYA00237777_ERZ505514 | MGnify/ENA primary metagenome ERZ505514 (study PRJEB26160, sample SAMN06269048) | microbial mat metagenome | isolation source: Oligotrophic lake microbial mat | place... | reverse complement strand
CCTTGAAAGAAAGCAAGATGTGTTCATGTTTTTCGATGATGCCTGGGCCAAGGTTTTTGTCACATTTGACAACAAGAAGGTCATCATCAGTTTGAAGGATGGCAAGAGCTTGGCGTTGGTGTGGGAGCAAGTTTGAATGACCTCTCTTCTTTTGAAAAGCTCCACAAAGAGAGGCACAGAAGAAAGCTTTGCGTCGGAGAACCCATTGTTGTGACGTCTGCGGGGGTGGTGTCCAGTGAGAGGGGGCTCGCAAGGTGGGAATGGCGTCATCGGATGATTGGCCAGCAAAGTGAATCCTGAGGTTTGGATCTCGATCGAATTTTGGGAGTGAGGTCTGTTGCAAATTGTTCCAGCTGTTGGTGCAGCACAGAGCAGGAATGAACTTCAGACCAAGGCCCAAAAAGGATCGAAGATTCGGGGGACAGGGTGGACGAGCAGTCAAATCATGTTGGTGGCGCGATGGAAGCAACACCACGCTGGCATGTCAAAAAAACATGCAAATGCATTTTGTGAACATGCAAGGGAGGGGTCAGCGGTGAAGCCAAAAGTCACTCTGATCCTGTGGAGGGTCGACGCTAGCGATTGTTTCTCGTGGTTGAAGGTCTGTTGTTCTTCTTTTTCGATGGCTTGTTTCTTCCTTTGTCTTTGCCTGCATCGTTGTTGGGGCCTTCAGCTCTTTGGGCTTTTTGTCCTGGTTTTGTTTGCAGGCGTCGTGTGGTTGGGACGGTCGCGACTGGTCTTGTCGGTGGCTGTTTCTTTTTGTTTGGAGGCACCGCCATGGCCCCTTTGATTGTTTTTTGGCTCCGACTTGGTGTTCTTGCCAGTGCTCAATTTGGCAACAGCACGTTGCATTTTGTCAATCTCTTTTGTGAGGTTCGAAGTCTTAGCGGCGACTCGTTTTTTGATCAACTCTTTGATCAATTGCGGAGCGGCTGTGCCTTCTTGATCAATTTGCACAGTGGCATCGTCAGTTGATTTCGTGGGGAAGATCTCAGCTTTGAGTTTCTTGAGGTTCAGCGCTTGCTGGACAGCAAACCTTTCCTTGTTGCACACGTCAAAGGGGACGAGGAGCAGACTGTCAGCATGCGCTGCGCTAAAAGCCACAGACCTTTTGAGTTGTTTGCAAATGAAAATCACAAGCTTTCAGAATGAAGCTAAAATGAATGCAATGTTTGAGAGAGGTTCGGCTCGAGACACCTTGGCGCAGTCCTCTCTCTGCTGAGTTGAACGATGCTTCTGCGTGAAGAGTCGGCGTGCCAGTTGTGCAGAATGTTGTCCTCTTGGGAATGACTTCATCACAACTTCGTCACAACGACAGCTCGTGTTGTTCCATCCAGAACAAAACGTCTTCTGGGCGTTGTTGGGAGGGCAAAACATGCAGCCATTGTCTCATGCAGGCGCTCGGTCTTGGATGCCATCCTTGGAGACCTTCTTCACTGCTTGTGAAGAGTTGGGCCAGTGGCAACTGGTCCGACACGCTGAGAAGCGCATCTTTTGGTGAATGAGTCACGACCGTGTGAGTCCCGCATGAGGATGCTCCATGCATGGCCAAATTGCATGCAACTCAGGGCGTTGCAACAGACGTTTTCATTTTCCCCCAACTCAAGCAAAATTGTGATTTTGGAGACAATTTGAGAAACAAGGAAACAAAAGAGGTAATCACACAACACATGATTTTGTTCAGAGATGGATCTGAGAAATGACAGATCAGATTCCGCCCTTCTGCATCATCGTGGCAGGCGCTTTCAGACCTTCACTTGGCACCAACATGCAGCTGACATGGAGGTGTCACACAGTCAAAAGGTCAGAGTGCCAGAATGGACCACAGTTGCAATTGACAGGCTGACATTGTTGTGTTTGTGTCAAAGTCATCAAAGAACAGCTAACACTGAACAAAGACAAAAGCACAGATGCATGTGAGGTGTGGTTCACTCTGACTAGCTAGCAGCACAACGTTTTTTTAGACAACCCGGGAGCTGGTGCGAAGTCTTCGTTCCAGAGTCATTAAGACCTGAAGCGAACTGCTTTAAGCGGGATTGTCTGGCCAACGATGCGGTACTACGATACCGCTACCTGAGTACTCTAGTGGGACCGGTCTTATAAAAACCAGGGTCTTTGCTTGACGCTAAAGAAAGTGGCAGAAGGTTTTGTCTCTCCGCCTTAATTGTAGCGTTTCACGAGTAGGAATCAGAGTGCTTCGCATTCCGGGTCATTTGTATTGACAAGTAGGCGTCTGTTACTCTGCATCCACTCTGCATCCTTCTTTTCGGACCATTTCTCTTAATAATCTTTTCACTGGCCCGGTTTGTTTTTTGATTAAAGTCATCACTTGAGTGATGCCAGCAGTTAGTGCAGCAAACCAGTTTTGACATGCCTCATAAAAGAAACAAACACCATCTATTAAGTCTATCTACAGACACGGGTTGACCAACACAGAAAGTACTACTGTAGCACTTACCGCCATGATGATAACCAACAACATGAAAGCAAAGCTCTTCACTGCCCTTGTCATGGGCTGGACCTTACTGCAAGGCACTGTCAACGCGGCATATACTGCACAAACCGTCTCGATTCTTTTTGATTCTACAAAAGTAGACGCTTCTGCCAGCGGAGAGGCCGCTCACATACGCGACTCTGTGGGCGCCGCAGGCCACACCTACAACACTGTTACGACCTATGCTGCCTGGATTACCTCTTTGTCTTCCACCAACGCAGCTGTTATCCCCGAGCTTGAGACTGGAACCATTACCTGCAGCGCCTCTGACAAAACGGCGCTTTTGAACTTTCTGAACGGTGGTGGCCGATTGTTGATGGCGGGCCAAGTCAGCACAAATGATTCGAATTGTCTGAACTCTTGTTTTGGGGACTTGGGCGTGGTTACTGGTAATGGCGGTAACGGTGCATGGGCAGAAAACACTAGCGACCGCCCCCTATCCGTTTGGGCTGGCAACAGCTATACCAGTTTGCCTTCTTCCAATGGCGCTTATGGTCTGAGCGTGTCTGGTACCACTGCAACTCACTATGTTGCCTACGGCACCACCGCCAATGTTGGTGCTGTCCAGTTTGACCTGAATGGAGGCCACGTCTTTTTCTTGGCGTTTGATTGGTTTCAGACCCCCGTACCAGCGTCCTGGCAGGAAGCTCTGGACAACGTTTTCGGTGTGGCCACTACCGGAGGCGCGGGTGGCGATCCGCACTTCTACACGTGGTCTGGCAATTCGTATGACTTCCACGGCCACTGTGATCTCGTCCTGTTGAACACACCCAGCATGGGCGAACGTCATGGCAACAAGGGACTTTCCATACATATTCGAAGTGCCCCCTTCAAGATCTTCTTTTCCTTCATTTCCGATGTGGCCGTTCGGATCGGTGATGATATTTTGGAAATAGGAGCACAGAAGCACTACATCAATGGTGTTCCCCAAGAGATTGGTTCTACCGAAGTCTTGTCTGGTTATCCAGTCGTATCTTCTGTCGCTCACAAGAAGCCCAGATACACGTACAAGGTACAATTGGGAGGCAAGGAGGAGATCATCTTTCGAGAATACAAAGGCTGGATTACGGTGACGCTCATCAACGCCCCCAGGGGTGATTTTGGAAACAGTGTGGGCTTGATGGGAAACTATGGAACTGGAGCGTGGCTGGGAAGAGATGGCACTACTGTTCACTCTGACATCAACGCATTCGGCCACGAGTGGCAAGTTCACGGTGGCTCTGATGGGTTTCTCTTTAGAGTTCCATCTGCCTATCCAAAACAGTGTGATATCCCCATGAAACACGCAGAAGCCAAGTTGAGAGGTCGCCGACTGCTTTTGCCCACGATCACAAGGGAAGAAGCTTTGCGCGCCTGTGCTCATTGGGGTTCCGCCATTGAAGACTGTGTCGTTGACGTTCAGACAGCAGGTGATCTTGAGATGGCAGAGGAAGCGCCATTCCAGTAGTAGATTTGATGACTGTGCTGAGCTGGTCGAAACATTTGCGTATCAAGGTCACTCCGCCGCCATGTATTTTAGATTTATTTGCATATGCTTTTAATCTCTATGCCAATCGTCGAAATCACGCCTGCACTACTCGTAGCTAGCTAGTAAAAGTGCCCGCATTGCCGGTATTGGGTTTCGCCCTCTGGCGCTCTACTGTTCTACATGTAGTAGAGCAGCAGCTACTTGCTAGTTCATTTCAGTACAGTGGCGACAGCAGATTGATGGTGGCTGGAAAGCAGGAACAGGAGAAGGAGCAGGAGGGCCCTGGAGTGGTAGGCGCGCTCTAGTTAGAAAGCTAGCTAGTAGTGACTTAGCTAAATCTCCTACCAGTGCACAGAGCAAGGCCACGGCTTGATCAACACCGTCGCTTTGCTGAAAATGACATCCACTGGTGCATGTGGCACACAAGAAAGTGATGCAGCAGCCCACAGTTTTCATTGCTGAGGAGCTGAGCTGTCCTAAAGCCCCAGCCCTTGGATGACACAAAATGATTGTTGCTTTCTACTGCTGCACTCTCATGTTGTTGATTGCCACATAAGTCGAGGGTGAGGAAGATGCTTCCCAACAAACAAACATGAGCCGACGAAAAGTGTGCACATGGAAGCGGCAACAGAAGGCGTCATTGTGGCGGACAAAAACAATTTACCCAAAAACAATCCAACCCCTGGCCAACTAAAAAAGATCAAAATGTCACAAAAATGACATTGCTTGGCTGCTCCATGAAATGTCCAAGCAGGAAAGACTTTTGCCTCCAAATGGTGCTGCAGCTTAGGTCAAGCAGATCATTGGCAATCCCATTCTTAGCAGAAAAGAAATTCTTGGTCATGAGAACCCTGCACATGTGTCTTAGGTCTGCAACACACATTTTGAGTTGAATGAGAACACAATGTCACCAAACAGGGCAACTCTGTCATAAGGTGAGACAGAACATGTCAATTTTTGATCTGTGGGAGCTTCTGCTCTGTCTGAAGGTGAAACAATGGTTTTTCTCTTTGTCAATTTCCCAAAATGCGAAAATTGCGAATCAAACATTGAATGCTTTGGTTTGGGTCACTTCATCAGTAGATGTTTATTTGGATCATGACACAAACTCCCCTCCAGGAATTTGTACAATTGAGCTAAAGTTCACAGTGGTGCAACATGTGATTTGTAACAGACCATGAAAACACGTCCACATTTTTTAGGCACCACTGTCAACCAGATGCATTCCAACCCACAACAACACGTTGTTCAGATTTGTTACCAAATGCGCACCAACTTGACCAATTTGTCTGATCCTTTGTTTGTTTATGATTTTGTACATTATGCAATGGATGCTTATGCCAGCCAGTGAGGCAAGACAAAAATTGTTAAACATGGCAAAAACTAAAACAGCGCAAATTGGATTGTTGGTCTGTCGAGCGAGTGTGCGGTCTTAACATCATTACAATTGATTGCGTGACGGTTGACGCCAATGACACAGCCTATTGTCATAGTCTGTGGCTGTCGACACTGTCGACATTGTGGTTGCATGAAGGATGATTGATCTTTCCAGAAGAAGTTTGTGAATGCAGTCAAACCACACCTCGACCAAACCAACAACCAAAGCTACTAGTACAAGCAATAGCTTGGCTACGCGAGCTGTGACTCTACTAATTAATTAGTCTTTCAAAGGTTCCATCCGAGCACAGCTGCCACTGCCAATCAATAATGTCCATCCGAGACGACACTGAAATCCAAACTCGGTTGGAGAGAATTGCGGGTGTCCGGCCGTCCACGAGTTGGCTCAATGGCTACTACACTCACCAAAACAGTGATCACCCAGCAGGAGGCACTGCACAGGCATTACCACCCGACCTTGTCGCCGACCAAATTCTTCAGCATATTTTGCACAATGATCTTCGAGATGTGGTTCGAGAAATGGATCCTTCCGTTTCTGGTAACGCAACAACAACAACCACAAGTCCGTCCATGGCAGCAGCTCAGCAGTGGCGTGAAGCCGTCAAATCCTTGATGCAGCCAAATACTTCCAGTGTCAACAACAATAATATCTATAATTTGGCACATGCTCCCATGAAGGTCACCCTGCCCGAATCCTTTCGACTCATGATCCAAATCGAAGAAGTCGTGGACGTATCCAAAAATGCCGAGACGCGGCTAGGAAGTGCTGGAAACAACAAGGAAAACAACAACCAATCTGGCGGTAATAGAACTCTGAAAATGTGTCTCTCCGATGGATATTATAACGATGGAAGCAATGTCAACACGGTACTGCCACTACCACAGCCACCACAAACAATCTTGCAGGCCATGGAAATAGCTCCCATTCCCAATCTTATGGCACATGCCAGAGCTGGACTGAAAATTGTCTTGCATGGACCGATTGATATTCGGTGGGGAGTTTTGCTATTGCACGAGGGAAATGCCCTCGTTTTAGGAGGGGAAGTCCAAGAGTTGGTGGAACTGCAAACCAAAGCCCTAGAAGAAGCCAAACGACGGGCAGGAATAGGAGTGGATCCTACCATTAAGGCGCTCGTTTGGAACCCCGAAGAAATGGGGGAGGATGAAGACGGTACGTTTCTATTGTTGTGTAATGGTTTCATGGAAGATGATGCACAAAAACCAAAAGAGATGTCAATGATGGATTTTCTAATTTTGATTTTTGGATTGTATCATTCTTTATTATTTTTTGTTCAGATGAAGATGAAGGGGAACAGGGAAGCGCGGATGTACAACCACGAGACCCACGCAGGGGACCGCAAGCACCGAATACCTTGTCGCTTCCAAATCCTGCTGTCATTCCCAATTGGAAACCCCCGGCTCAGCAACGTGCCCTTCCATTGCCAGCTCCAGTGCCGCAAAATAATAATGCTGTGGGACAACAGCGTCCAATACCTACTGTAAGTCCCGCGTCTCAAGTAGGCAATACAGCAACTCCCCGAGCTCCAAATGTCGCGCAACGACCAGCAACGAGCAACCAAACGAATAGAATGGCGACCACCACCAGCAATGTACAACGTCAACCTCAGCCTACGCCGAATAACACTGGCCGACCACAGCAGCCAATCAATCCTTATGCAAGAGCGTCGTCGTCTTCATCTCGCAGCACGAACCAAGGAGGAGGAGTAAGCCTGAGTAGTAACGTTTCTTCCATGTCCGTATCCACTAGTGCTGCACGATCGCCAGCAGCAGGCGGTGCCTCATCCACCATTCCTCCACAACAAACAACAACTAATCCTTATTCTAATAATAGCAGTAGTAGTCGTCCTGTGGTGAGGACCAATAGTGGTGTGCGACCGCCGCCGCACAATACTGCTGCCATGACGGGCCGTGGTACATCGGCATCAACATCGAATACTTTTACTACCAATGCAGCGCCGGTCCCGGCATCCGCATCGGAAGTGGTTTGGACAAGAGGATCAGGGCCACCTGTCTCAGCTCATGCTGCTACGACAATGCAGCCATCACCTGCTTCGGGGCTTGCTGCTCCGAATGCTACTAACGGCAGCAGCAACAAAATGTCCTTTGCTGAATTGCGGGCGTTGATGGTATCCGTTTCCCAAAACGAGAGTCTGTACAAACAACACTTGGGACAAGTCTATGTAGTTTCATCTATGAAGCAGGCGCATCCACACCATCATTTCAATGTTGAAAAAGCCAAGAAACGCAAGAAGAAGGGAGAGAAAAAGGTAAGACGATGATAACGTGTGTCCTTTCATTTTTAATTTTTGGACGAAACGTGTGGCACTTCATTTGTTGTCAGAGTGCCAGCTTCTAGTTTCGCTTTCTCACATTTGCTTCTTGCGGGTTCGTCAGTACGAAATAGCTTTACACGCGAAGTTCGGAGGTCTTTCCACTTCGGAAGGACTCATTTCTTGTGCCATTTCCAACGACATTTTGGAACCCTATTTTGGATGCTCAGCGGTAAGATTATGGATCGCTATGTGGTTGCTACCTTCATCACTTGCTCTACCATGACAATAATTTGACCTGCACATATTTTCTCAATGGCGATGCCGTCTACTAATGCCGTGTCTTCTTCTACTAAATGCTACACTATTTTCTTAGGGTGAACTACGCCAACTGAGTAAAACGGATCGTGCGAAAAGTCAGGCTTTTGTCACAGAAGGCGGACACAAGGTGAAAGAGGTATTTTATCAGTTGAATCAATTGGATGTCACCCTTTTGCATTCCGCAGACGATTTTTTTCGATCCAAGGACAACAATAACCCTCCAGAACATCCGCCGACTGCGGTGGACGGGAAACGACCCGTGTTGATGATCTTGCGCCATCGTAATGAATAAAAATAAAATGTAGTCGATTGAGAGTGTACGCCTCGCTTTCTTCGGAGCCGCAAATGCATTATGTATACACTCAAAGCGTGGGTACAGTCTGCCAAAAAATCACCGCTTGGTATGATTCACCCGGCACCCACCAAGTCGAACTGACAGGATCTGGCAAGTAGGCAGAGGCCCTGTTCTGGGTGACGAGTGATACGATGGTCGGCCGATCCTAGTCGAGCCACCCACGAACTTGATATTTGCAGGAAGGACAGATTGTTGCGACGTTTGTTGTATCCCTCCCATTGCACGGTAGCTTTCTCAATGTCAAAAATAATAGAGGCATAGCTATGCTAGCTATACTAGGATGATTGTTGTGTTTGATGCCGTTCTTCGAGTAGTGCTGCTTGAATCAGTTCTTGTACACGATATTTGGCCAAGCCTCCATCCACCAACATGACTTGCAACAATTTAGAACCAGGCACCAAAAACGATTCCAGTGTACATTGTAGCAGCCCCATGTCGTTTAAAATAGCTTGCTCGTCAGATGTCCACTCCAGTCTTTGACACAAAGTCATCACCAATAAAGGCTTCTTGGTCGGAGAGTCCATATTGGCACTGGAATTCATATCGCGGGTCTGTTGGGTCTGGGCAATATTCTGTTCCTTGTCTTGTTTGTACTTTGTGATAGTTTGCTGCTCATTATTGGCTGTGGCGGTGGGCCCTTCCTCCGTGGTGATGGTTTCAAACAAAATATCGGTTCTCATCACATACTTGGTTCCCCAAAGAAGGGGTGCTCCAGCATGGTACAGATCATGTTCAAACATGACAAGTGTACCAGCTTGGGGTGCAATCTTGACGACATGATCTTGTCCGTCTTCTTGCCTAGCATCCTTATTGTCCTTGCTTGTTGTCGAAAAACGGCTTTTGTTATTGTATTTGGAAATATGAGAATCCAAATACAAGGTTTCTCCACCGTCAAAGTCGACCCCATTGCCATCATTCAAATACAACAAGACGGTAATATGAGACGTATGGGGTCCGACATGTGTCGTAGCATCAAAATGGGGTTCAAATCGATCTCCATCTTTGGCATTATACTCCAAAACACGAATGCGAGGATTCAGTCCTACAGGTTTTATTCGTTTGTTCTCATTCCAACAGCGCTGTTGATAGTGCAACAACCACTCCGATTGCAACAAATGGGTGGCAGGATGTTCTACCAATTTGGTCCACATGCGGTCCAAAATGGTCGAGTCTTCAAAGACCGCCAATTTGTGGGGATTGGGATTCGCGAGTTGGACTTTGTACTTGCTTCCATCGGGTGCGGTGTGTGTCGCTTCGGTAATGTACTGAAATCCTCCTCCGCGTCCCATTTGGATCAATGCTTGGCACTCCTGTGGCGGCCAAAAATGGTCCACCACCACGGCAGCACAGTGTGACGGAGCATGGCCGTATCGAGAACATTTGGGTGGCAATGCAATATTCCGAGCAATAGTAGGCATAGTAGTGCCTGTTTTTTTGCTTGTAGTGGTATCAATTGCTGCTGCTGTTGCGGGTTCTTCTTCCTCGTCCATAACAAGCACAGAGTCTAGTGCCTCTACTGTAGGGAGACCCAACATGTCCAAAAAGGCATCTTGCGTGTCCACGGAACAATTGTCGTCGTCATTGTCGTCGTCAATGTTGTTATTGTCGTCACTATCATCATTTATATTCAAACCTTGTATTTGTAGATCCAGTGGATCGTTGTTGCCCAGAGAAGTCGCTACCTGCGCCGCCATGGTCGGAGATTTTTTTTCTGTTTTGTTTTGGTTGTCATGGGTGCCTGGTTGTAAAAAAAAGACGACGCCAGGACCAAATGGACCAAAAGGTCGCACATAACTGTGTAGATTGCGGACGACGACAGGACCGAATAAATTAAAACGTCGCACACGATTCCATTACATGAAAGTGGTGTCAAAACGTACGCGTGGTTGTCGGATCGATTTTTTGGTTTGAACCCAAAGGACAGCCAAAGATACAAACGATGTCATTCATTGGCGCCGCCGCTCACAAAGTAGTGTCGGTGGCCAGGAGAGACACCCCTTCATACAGTGGCATAAAATCAGATACTGTTGTACAGTAGGAGCTCCCATGACAACAGCTATCTTCGATATATAATTATACTGCCAAAGTGGGTAGCAAGAGTATAACAGAATCAATCCCACTTCTACTCAATTATTTAGATTTTTAAGAATGGTGTCGTTTCCCATGAAAATGAGGGGCAGCGGCAGCAGCACGGGTGGTGGTGGGGGCGGCCGTTCGTCCACAGCATCGCACTTTGAAGCCAATTTTGGAAGTCTGACGGCTGGGACGGCCGCCGATGACTTTTATGGCATTCCCCTTCAAAATGATATCATGTCGTTTTCCATGGAATACATTGTGGCCTTTGGTATTTTCCTCGCCGTCATGGCCATGAAACCGCACCTCAAAGTACTAAAGGGTCCTGGAGAAACCTTGACCTTTTGGTTTGTCATGTTCCTAGCAGCTTGTCTGTTGAAGGAAATTCTCTTGTATCCAATGCTGACGACCATTATCTTTACTCGCACAAGCTATCCCTATATGGTCGTCATACCTCATTGCATGGTGGCAGCTGCCGCCTATCGCAAAGAACGTCAAAATGACTTCACCAACAATACCTTGCATTATCTACCAACGTTTGGGTTGGGATTTTTTTGTTTTGGATTTGGTGGTTCCATCGTCTCGGATGTACTCATGGGACTTCCCGCCACAGCTTGTGGTCATGCCCGGATCGTTCCTTGCTGGATTTTGGGGTGGATTTTGGTTTGGTTTTCACCCCAGGATCTCGTTTACAAGTTGATGAATGACAAATCCTCCTTTGTCCATTATTTACTCAGTGCATGTGAAGCCATTGATGCCGTCACCACGCCCATGGGGCGTGTGTCACGGAGTGCACGAGAATTGCAAAACAAAGGTGTGGCGCCCATATTGGCTGGACTCTTTGCTGGAGCGGGAGGAGCTGTGATTCGATATGGCGAACGAGTCTTATTACGAAATCAAGGACCCCAAGTAGCTCAAGAATCCCGCAATGCTCTAGAAGCTGGAGTCTGGAGAACCTTGGGCTATGCCGTCTTGTGGTGGTATCTTGCCGTGTACAAGTGCACGTCGGGTGCTTATGCAGAGGAAGTCGAAGACGATCCAGACATGTTGGAACTTTATCATTGCAAAGAATACAATGGGCATAATTTACATCGATTTGTGATTGTTCTGGCACATGTGGTTTGGAACTTCGCCTGTGATTTGGGTATGGCAAGTGGTCATCCGATTGTCAAGCTCTGTGAAATCGGACGCAATCTTGGCAGTGAAATCGTCGCGAATCTGGGGTATGGACCACCGCAACCGTCACTGCATAGCTATGACAGCAAAGACGAAGAAGAAGCATCATTCTCGAAAAAGACAAATTGATGGATTGCCGCCAATCCACGAATTTATTTATTGGTTCATATTAGTTGTGGACGATTGATTAATCCTTGAAACACGGACAAAAATACCGGGGAAAATCCACGAAGTGTTGCTGCTGCACGAAGAAGACTTTAGACGAATAAACGGCTATACTGCAAAGCATTGTATCATTTGATGTTTCTAGTAGTAGCAATATATTTATCACCTTGTCCAGCCTTCGGGCAAGCTCCTCTCCGTCTCTTGAGGCGTCTGTTCATCTCTGATCTTTCTGTGTGCAACCAAGTCAAAATGGCATGGCTGGACTCGGACCAAAGGATTGTTAATGAGACATGATTGTAAAGTTGCTCACAGTTTGGTAAGCTTGTTCATTGAGTAGTCACTGCTTCACCATTGCCACTAGTTGGTTACATTGACATTTGCTGTGGCAGTTGGATTTCAGTGATGCAACGAAACCCAGATCAAGAACATTTTTGTTAGCACTGTTTCTTTGGTCTCTGCAGAGACCAATCGTAACATCAATCCCAATGATTGTAAGCTCATCCTAAGTTATCTTTTGCATCACATGAACTACCCTCCAATTTGGGACGCATTCCATGCTGGGTTCATTCGAGTTGTGTAGGATTCACTCATTGTGGATCCTCACAACACTCCCTCATCATTTGAGTCAGCCCACAATCTTCTCGTCCCGATGCTTTGTTATTCTTTGCAATAGACATCATCACCAGAAGGGAAGTTGCGCATGCCATTGGTCCACAGTTGCTGTCAACTCTATGGGTGTCACTGACGGCAATTCTGCCATTTGAACCAAAACAAGAAAGTCAGTGTCCAAAGAGCCATTCCCACACAAAATTGAACAGAATGATGTGATGCCCTTGCACAACAAGTCAATGAGTCCAGCAAGTTTGGAAGAAAACTTCATACTTGGCTTCATTCTGAAGCACAGAAAATTTATTTTGCACAACTCAAAAGGCATGTGAATTTTAACGTGACACAGTTTGATGTCAAACCACAAGAATTTTAAAAAATCATTTTAATTTTTTATCTGAATCATCCATGATGAATCTCAACCTCCCAAAGGATCATTGTTTCCTTTGGTTCCACCACCAACTGCGGACCTCAATCAAGATTGTCTTTGGATCCTTGACATTGAGCAACTCATCGTGTGCTTCTTCATGGTTAAGTCCAGTTGTGTTTCACTGAAGGATGCCAAGAAATGTTACATGAAAAGAACAGGGCATTTTTTATTGTTGGTTCTGAATTGTGTGCATGTGGTCAGAAGAGAAGCTTTTAGGAGCTTGAACGGGGTTGTTCAGGCAAACGGTGAGCCAAATGTTGATGATTTGCTCAAACTTGCAAGAACATTTTTTCTTGGGGTCACCATGACAAATGTCATTATCCAAATGCTACTGCCTCCGAAAGTAGCATAGAGCACTGTATCCAATAGCAGAATTTTGCATTTGTTAGCTTCACTCTCTCTTTCCTTCCATCATTGTCCTTCATCTACCACTGAATGCATGGCAATGAATTGGGCGAGTCGAGAAAATGTGGATTAACTGTGCGGCTTTTATTTTCATGTCGGTTTTGGATCCAGATCGCACATCCCACGACGGAGCAGCGATGAGTACTAGCTAGTCGTCGTCATTTTCTGTAGTGTTTCTACAGCTTGCGATGGACTCACATCATATCGAAAAATCTAAAAACGGAGCTGGGTCATACCAGGTGCTTTGATACAATGCGATATCTTTGCGGCAATGACCTTAGACCTAATTGAGAATCGTCTTCATAATTTACTTAGACGATCTGTTTTGTCTCCCGATAAGATCTTTTTTGGGAATGACTTAAAAAAAAAGTATCTGCCGGTTTGCAAAATGGATCGTTTTTTCTTGCTTGGTGATGCTTCATCCTTGGATCTCGTGGGTCTCCTCGCCCATGGGCTGCTGGGGCTGGTTCCCTCATTCTTTTGCTTCTTTCCTTTGTTGTCGTCCTTGTAAGAGATTGATGTGTTGTTGCGCTCGACTTTAGCCCAAGTCAAGCACCTTTACAACCGCCAGTCTAATATCAAAGCCAAGATAGCCAAGCAAACAAAAGTTTCAGCCCTTTCTTTAATCTTTATCGAAGTTTCCTTTCTTTGTTTCCTGTATTTGCACCTCAACGGATCTAATAGCCCAAGATCCCTGTTTTGCATTACAATCTCTACTCAAGAAAGCCATCCTATCTACCTTGTGGAAGAATTCAGTTGATTGATTGTTAGCCCAAATCAATCTTCCTATCTTTTCTACAAGAAAGCATAGCAAAATCTCTATCAGTGTCGAAAATATCCGTCGATTGACATCTAGCCCAAGTCAATTAACTCCTCATTTTCCGACCTTCTTTTTTCGTGGATTCCCGATCTCTTAGCCCAAGATCTTTCCATCGCAAAAAAATTAACACAATATGAATACCAAAACAAACACAATGTTCCTTCAGAAGAAGTTATTGGCAACACTGCTGTCGGTGTGGACGGCCAGTAACCTGGTCGTCCAAGTTGCCAGTGCCCATGACAATGCAGATTACCTTCCTTCGATCGTCCAGCCCTACGATTCGAACCATCGAGCCCTCTTGGAGAAGAGTCCCAATCATATTTGCATTCAAGGCAAGAAGACCAATCTTCACGAGAAGAACAAAGGCAAACAATGCCACCAATTGCTAGCGGGTCACAGCCGTGACATGGACACCGGCAGGTACGTCGCTTTCTTTGGTTTGTTGTACCCTGCCAACGTGCCACAAATACCACTGTTGAGTAGAAGGCATAACACTGCCGACAATGGATTCTCTCTTACTCACCCTTTCTTGTTTTTCAATTTCCAGAGTGTGTGTCGAACTCGTTAGCGACCCTCCCCAGATGAAGGTGACGTTTGAGAGCACAGGTGATTGGGCTCTGGTACGCACCAAGTTTTGGGCCGGTGATTCCATCACCGATATCCCAAAGTACGACGATGCCACTGAAATCAACTTGGAAGAGTTCGATTATTATTACGCCAATTACACGGGGTACAAGCGATGGACCGCAACATCCCCACTGACAGGACAGTGCAGCGAAGAAACCACTCAGTGGCGTACTAGCTTTGTTGCTTATGCAGGTTTGTGTCTGGATTGTCCTGATGTATTTGAGCTCTCGTCAATTTGTTCTCTTGTCTGGCTTACACGAATTTCCTCAACCTTGATCACTTGCAGAGGTCGAACAGGTTGATGCGTATGCTCATCTAATTCCAGGTACCCAGCAGGTAAGCCAAGCCAAACCAGCAGAAATCATGATGGTCTTTGATCTATGATAGCATTGAATTGTAACGGTTATGATTTTTCGGTTCTTGCTTACCCATGTCCTTGTTCAAATTTCTTGCAGGTTTCCTATGCCTATGATCACACAGTCGACAGCGAGAACGAATGGTACGGTTGGTTCGACTTCAAAGTCGATTGCCACTGTGACGAAGGCGAAGAGACAAACGCAAGTGACGGCGAAGGTGACGAGCCGTCAACGGACTGTCCTCTTCCGCATCACTTAGTGGTCCAGTCTGCACCTGAACGCGAATGCCACACCATTGTCGCCGGCGGCGGTGAAATGAGCATGGCAGCAGGAACAGTCTGTGTTAAAGTAGTGGACGACCATATCTTGGATGTGACATTCCGAGCTGCTGAAGGCTGGGCATTGATCAAGAACGAGCTTTGGGTCGGCCAAAATGGACAAGGAATCGCAGATGTTCCCATGCTGGCATCTGGAGCTTCTGTCGACACATCCAAGTTTAACCACTTTGCCTGTGACTGGGCAGGAGAACAGGTTGTCAACTTCAAGACCAACCTCAATCTCGACTGTCATCAAGAGACCGAATTCCGTGTGTACGTTATTGCGCACTCGACAGTCCAGCAGACAGATACAAATGGTGTGGTCATCCCGGGAACAGAACAAGAAGTCTTTGCATTTGAATGGTCCGAAGGAAGTGCACAGGATCATACTTGGTACGGATGGGTCGATTTTATCGTCGAGTGTATCTGTGGAGGGCAGCCAACCCGGCTTCCCACAACCATTGCCCCCACAAAGGCCCCTTCATCCCGACCCACGGAAGAGGAAGTTACCGAGATCGACGTCAAGGAGGGTGAAGACGCTGAGGATTACTTTGTTAACGCAACTGCAGACGGAGAAGAAGAGCCTAGGTGTGGGGACAGCTCATGTCGCAAGCGTCGTCCACGTCCAGCTCCAGCTCCAGCACCTTGTGCTTGCGGCAATCAAGTACCATGCCCTTGCAACGCGCCAGAACCGTGCCGTTGTCCCACGCCGGAACCGTGCCCTTGTTCGGTACCGGTACCTTGCCCTTGTGC
>ENA-ORBV01009407-ORBV01009407.1-microbial-mat-metagenome-genome-assembly--contig:-NODE-9407-length-16057-cov-4.879912_pt1 | contig 16057 bp, 14 predicted proteins | sample MGYA00237777_ERZ505514 | MGnify/ENA primary metagenome ERZ505514 (study PRJEB26160, sample SAMN06269048) | microbial mat metagenome | isolation source: Oligotrophic lake microbial mat | place... | reverse complement strand
CCCCTGACGCGTCCCCCTGGGTTCGCCATTGAGTCCCTGGCGCGGGCAGGATGCTGCTTCGCTCCTCGTCGCCGGGTGCCCGCCAATGAACGTCCTGTTCCGTCTGTTGTGCTGCGTTCTGCTCGCCTCGGCGCTGATCGGCGAAGAGCCTGCCGCGCCTGCCCCTGCGGCCGCCTCCGCCCCGGTCACCCCGGCCCAGCCGCGCCGCGACGATTTTGCCACCGTCACCATCGGCAACGGCAAGGCCCGAGTCGTCCTCACCGCCCAGCGCGCTGCGATCGTGCGCTTCGAATTGCTCGATTCCCACCCGGTGTCCCTGCCCGAGCCGTTGCGTAGGCACATGGGCCTGCCCAAGGCTGACAGAGACCTTCCGCTCAAGGGCCAGCCGCTGACGGTGCTCGACAACTTCCGTCGCGATGCGCACCACCCCGACTACAACCGCCACAATCTCATCACCCTGCTTAACCAGCGCGGTCCGAACCTCGACGGGACGATCAACGTGCCGTGGACGCTCGAGCGGTCGGGCCCCGATCACGCGACCTTCAGCCTCACCCTGCCCGAGCGTGGGCTGGCGCTCGAGATATCCTACCAGATGGACGCCAAGCGGCCGACGGTGGTGACCCGGCTGCGCCTGCGCAACACCGGGGCCGCCGCGGTCATCCTCGAGCCGCGCGTGCTGGCGGTGAACGGCATCCACCAGGATTACGCGCCGACCGAGACGGCGACCATGGTCGGCGCCTACCATGCCGGTGGCGAGAAGGGCAAGATGACGACGGTCTCGGTGCCGTCGACCCCCGGAGCCTACGATCCCGACATCAAGCAACTGGCCTACGACATCCCGGGTCTCGACTGGGTGGCGGTGAAGTCGCGCTTCTTCGCCGTGCTCTGCGCCCCGGTGCTTGGCGAATCCCGCGGTCCGGCCTCGGCCGAGACCGGCCCGGTCGAGGTCGGCGCCGGACCCGCCGGCGCCGGCGCTGGCGCCAGCGCCGCGCCGGCTTCGCCCATCCGCTTCCGCTTCGGCCGCGAGGACATGCGCTGGGCCCAGCCGACGCTCCTGCTGTTCCCGGCCAACGTCGAGCTTGAGCCGGGTGAGAGCGCCGAGCGTGCCTGGTCGCTCACCGCCACCAGCGTGCGCGAAGAGGATCTGGCGCTGCTGTCGCTCGCCGAGCAGCGCATCAAGTACACCGACGGCATGTACCGCTTCTTCAAGGTCCTCGCCGACGCCCTGACCTGGTGCCTGCAGATCATCTGGCTCGGCGTGCGCAACTACGGCCTCGCCGTCATCGTGTTGACCTTTCTGATCAAGCTCCTCCTCCACCGCTTCACCTTCAAGCAGCAGGCGAGCATGCTCAAGATGCAGAAGCTCGCGCCGCAACTGAAGTTGCTCCAGGAGCGCCACAAGAGCGACAAGCAGAAGCTCGGCCTTGAGACCATGGCGCTCTATAAGAAGGAGGGCGTCAACCCGCTCAGCGGCTGCCTGCCGCTGCTGATCCAACTGCCGATGTTCATGGCGCTCTACCAGGCGTTCAACCACTCCGCCGACATGCGCGGCCAGTCCTTCCTGTGGATCAACGACCTCACCCTGCCCGATCCAATCTGGGCCGCGCCGGGCTGGTTCTCGTGGGTGTCGATCAACCCGCTCGCGCTGATCTACATCGCGACCACGGTGTGGATGAGCTTCCATATGAAGCCGCCACCCACCACCGATCCCCAGCAAGAGCAGATGCAGAAGATGATGCGCTGGCTGCCGGTGATCTTCGGGGTCATCTTCTACAACATGCCGGCCGGTCTCGTGCTGTACTTCACCGTCAACGCCATCCTCTCGACGATCGAGATCAAGTTGGTGAAGCGGAAGCTGGGGATTTCCTAGCCACCGCGGTCGGTACACCGGCTTGGTCGCACGACACCGATGCGCTGCGACACCATCTGCGCCTGCGCCACGGCCCGCGGCGGTCACGCCGCGCTGCTGCGTCTGAGCGGGCCCGCGGCGCGCGCGGTCGCTGCCGATGCGGGTTTGCCCGTGCCCGCGCCGTGGCGGATGGTGGCGACCGATTGGCCGTTGGCCGGCGGCGCGTGCCCGGTGCGCGTCCTCTTTGCGCCTGCCGGTCACAGCTTCACCGGGCAGGATCTGATTGAAATCATCCTGCCCGGATCGCGCGATCTCGTCGAGATGGCGTTGTCCGCGCTGCGTCTGGCCGGGGCCGAAGCCGCGCTGCCGGGCGGCTTCGCGCGCCAGGCCCTCGCTGCCGGGCGCTTGACGCTCGATCGCGCCGAGGCGGTGCTGGCCCTGGCCACCGCGCCCGATGCGCAGGCGGCGGCGGCGGCGGTCGCGCGCCTGCGCGGCGCCTTGGCGAGCGACCTCGACCCCGTGCGCGATCGCCTGCTGCGCCTGCGTGCGCTGATCGAGGCCGGCCTCGACTTCGCCGATGAGGAGGGGGTCTCGACCATCGCCCCTAGCGCATTGGCGGCCGATCTGGGCGAGTTGCGCGCCGTGTTGGCGCGCTGGCTGGTCGCTGCCGACGCACTGGGCGATGAGCCGCTGGTGTGCCTGTGCGGACCAGCGAATGCGGGCAAGAGCGCGCTGTTCGCCCGGTTGACCGGTGCTCCCGCCCTGGTCAGCCCGGTGCCGGGAACCACCCGCGACCACCTCGAGGCGCCGTGGATTGCCGCCGGTCGCCGCGTGCGTCTGGTGGATACCGCCGGCTGGCTCGACGCCGCGAGCGGGATCGATGCCGCCGCCCTGGCGCGAGGGCGATCCGCGATCGAGAGCGCGGCCCTGGTACTGGCGTGCTCGGCGCCCGACGCGCCGCTGCCTGCGGATCCACCCGTGCCGCGCGACCGTCTGCTGGTGCTGGCGACCAAGTCCGACCTCGGCGTGCGCGAGTCGCGGGCCGTCCTCGCGGTATCGGTGGAAACTGGCGCCGGACTCGACCAGCTCGCGGGGCTGGTGGCGGCGCGACTGGGCGCGGTGGCCGGCGCCGAACCCCGTCAGCAGCGCCTGCTCGCAGAGACGGACGCCATCCTCGCCCGGCTCATGGCGCACCAACCGGCTGACGAACTGGTCGCCGAGGATTTGCGCGTCTGCGCCGAGCGTCTGGGCGATCTGCTCGGGGTGAGTACGCCGGACGAGGTCCTCGACGCCATCTTCTCTCGCTTTTGTATCGGAAAGTAGCTTGATCGACGGAGGACCGGTTGTTTGGCAGTCTCAAAATCCGGCTTGCCGACCAACATCAAATAGTGCTATATTAGTTGATCTTTATTGGGCCACCTTAGGTAAGCCGAACCACAAATCGGGCTCGACTTTCCCGATTTGCCCTCATGATCGCCAATCCCCAGCAGGAAGGGTGCGAAAGCCGCCATTCCAGCCCAGGTAAAGCGAGAATCCGATGAGCGCACCGCAACCTTCCGTGAAGACCATGACCGGCGGCGAAATGGTCATCCGCTGCCTCGAACGCGAGGGCGTCGAGTACGTCTACGGCTACTCGGGCGGCGCGGCGATGCCGATCTTCGACGCCCTGGTCGATTCCAAGATCAAGCTGGTGCTGGTCCGCCACGAGCAGGGCGCCACCCACATGGCCGATGGCTATGCGCGTTCGTCCGGCCGCCCGGGCGTGGTCCTGGTCACCTCCGGCCCCGGCGCGACCAACTGCGTCACCGGCCTGCTCACTGCGCTGATGGACTCGGTGCCGATGATCGTCCTCACCGGCCAGACCATCACCTCGATGCTCGGCAAGGACGCCTTCCAAGAGGCCGACGTCACCGGCATTACCTACCCGGTGGTCAAGCACAGCTACCTGGTCAAGAACGCCGCCGACATCCCGCGCGTGATGAAAGAGGCCTTCCACATCGCCACCACCGGCCGCCCCGGTCCGGTGCTGATCGACCTGCCCAAGGACATCACCCAGGGCCCGTGCAGCGCGCCCTTCGTCGATCAGGTCAGCATCCCCGGCTACAAGATTCCCGGCCGCGCCGACATGGCCGGCGTGAAGCAGGCCGCCGCGTATCTCAGCAAGGCGCGCAAGCCGGTGCTCTACGTCGGTCACGGCGCGGTCATGTCGGGCGCCGGCGAGGCGATCCTGCGCCTGGCGGAAAAGATGGGCGCGCCGATCGTGAACACCCTGCTCGGCAAAGGCGCCTGCCGCGAAGACCACCCGCTCCACCTCGGCATGCTCGGCATGCACGGCACCGCCTACGCCAACAAGGCGGTCGACGGCTGCGACCTGATCATGGCGATCGGCGCGCGCTGGGATGATCGCATCACCGGCAAGCTCTCCGAGTTCTGCAAGGACGCGATCAAGCTGCACATCGACGTCGACCGCGCCGAGTTCTCCAAGATCGTCAAGCCGCATGTCAGCATGCTTGGCGACGCCAAACTGGTGATCGAGGATCTGCTGCCGCTGGTGACCAAGGCCGACACCGCCGACTGGGTCAAAGAGGTCGGCGCTTGGCGCAAGGCCTTCCCGCTCAAGTACCCGAAGAAGGGCGGCCTGCGCGCGCAGTACGTCCTCGACCGGCTCGACAAGCTCGGCGGCCGCGATTGCATCATCACCACCGACGTCGGCCAGCACCAGATGTGGGCGGCGCAATTCTGCCTGACCACCAAGAACCGCCACTGGCTGTCCTCGGGCGGCGCCGGCACCATGGGCTTCGGCTTCCCATCCGCGATCGGCGCGGCGATGGCCAATCCGGGCAAGAAGGCGTGGTGCGTGGTCGGCGACGGCGGCTTCCAGATGACCCTGTGCGAGTTGGCCACCGCGATGCTGCAGAAGGTCGACGTCAAGATCCTGGTCATCAACAACAGCTACCTCGGCATGATCCGCCAGTGGCAGGAGTTGTTCTTCGACAACCGCCTCTCGGGCGCCGATCTCGAAGGCAATCCCGACTTCGTCAAGCTCGCCGAGGCCTACGGCATGAAGGCCTGGCGCGTCAAGCGCACCGGCGACGTCGATAAAGTGCTCAAGAAGGCGATGGAGCATAAGGGTCCCTGTCTGGTCGAGGCCGAGGTCGTCAAGGAGGACAATGTCTTCCCGATGATTCCTGCCGGTGCCGCCCTGTCTGGGATGATCATCGAGAAGCCGAAGACAAAGATGGAGAAGCCGACGGGAAGCACCTGAGCTTTTTGTTGGGGGGCACCGCCCCCCAACGATCGCTCGCTCACCGCTCGCTGCCCCCCTGAAGACAAAGAAAACTAACATGACTGCCGCCGCTCCCGCCACTCCCGCCGCCTTGGCCGCCACTGCCCTCCACACCATCTCGCTGCTTGTGCGCAACAAGCCGGGCGTGCTCGTGCGTGTCGCGCTCGTGTTCTCGCGGCGGGGCTTCAACATCGAGTCGCTGGTCGTCTCGCCGGCGTTCGATGCCGAGATCGACGGCTACAAGTCGGCGCCGGGCGAGTTCTCGCGCATGACCATCACCTGCTCGGGTGATCCCGAGAATCTCGAGCAGATTGTCAAGCAGATCGAAAAGCTGATCGATGTCGTCCACGCCGTCGACCACACCGGGCAAGCCGCGATCGAATGCGAGATCGCCCTGCTCAAGATCAAGGTCAGCCTGAAGGATCGCACCGAGATCCTCCAGATCGCCGAAAACTACAAGGCCAAGGTCGTCGACTATGGCCAGAACTCGCTCATCGCGCGCTGCGCGGGCGAAAGCGACAAGCTGGATGCGTTCATTGCCTTGCTCAAGCCCTACGGCATCAGCGAGCTGGTGCGTTCGGGCAAGATCCTCATGGCGCGGGGACTCGCCGCGACGTGAGCGGAGCCTTTCGCCCGCCCCCGGGCGAAAGGCGAGAGCGGGCGTCGCAGCGCGACGGTGTTCCACCCTCGCCACGCCCGCGCCGCTCCACCTCGCCCCCGCGGTAGAATCGCCGCATGCCCATCCTCATCCTCATGCTCGTCATCGGCTTCGCCCTGCTCGCCCAGGCGCGCGACGTCGGTGCTATCATTGCCATCGCCGCCTGGTGCGCCGTGGTCGGCGCCATGCTGGCCCTGGTCTGGCATCAGCGGATGAAGCGACGTGCGGCCGAATCCTCGCCATCGCTCCTTGATCTCGATCAGCGTCGCCCGCCGCGGGAATAGTGCTCGTCGTGGCGGCTGCGTTGGGCGCACCTACCGTGCGCGCCCATGCGCCAGCGCGCGTTCCTCGTGCTCGTCCTCGGCGCCATCCTCATCGGCGTGGTGCCCATCGGCGTCCGCCTGTGCGAGATGCATCCGCTCGCGGTCGGCTTCTGGCGCTTCGCGCTGGCGTTGCCGGTCCTGTATTGGTGGTCGCGTTCCCTCGCGCGGGCCACGGTGCCGACCCGACGACGGCGTCTGCTCATCCTGACCGGGCTGCTCTTCGCCTGCGACATCGGCTGCTTCTTCGTCGCCATCCGCGCCACCTCAGTCGCCAACGCCACCCTGCTGTCCAATTGCGCTCCGCTTTTCGTCGCGCTCGGCGTGGCGGCCACCATGGGCGGACTGCCGTCGCGACTGGCCATGGTGGGGACTGCGATCGCTCTCGCCGGCATCGCCCTGCTGGTCGGTGAACGCCTCGAATCCGGTCACGTCATCGGTGACCTGCTCGGCCTGGTCTCGGCGGTCTTCTACGGTGGCTACCAGCTCGCGGTGGCGGCGCTGCGCCGCGACCAGCCGGCGGTGCGGGTGATGCTGTGGGTCGCCGGGGTCGGCGCGCTGGCGCTGGGGGTGGTCTGCCTCGTCGCGCGCATCCCGCTCTGGCCAACGCGTGGCGTCGACTGGGCCATCCTCGCGGTGCTCGCCCTGGTCACCCAGATCGGCGGTCAGGGCGCGATCACCTGGGCGATGGCGCACCTCGCGCCGGTGTTCTCGTCGGTTGTGTTGCTGGTGCAGCCGGTGGTGGCGGCGGCGTTGGCGTGGGCGCTGTTCGCCGACGGGTGGATGGGACCGTGGCAGATCGTTGGCGCGTTGCTGGTGCTGGGCGGCATCCTCTTGGCGCGGCGTGCCCAGGCGGATGCGAGTTGAGATGGTGCGGATGCGCTCACCGTCGCCAAACATGTCCCCGCCAGAGCTGAAAGGATTCGCTCGGCGCAACCGCTTCGCCCTGACCGCGCTGGTGCTGGCGCCGATCGCGATCGCCCTGTGCATCGCCGCCACCGTGATCGGCTATCGCGAGCAGGACGGCATGTTCGGCATCGGCCGCAACACCGACCACAACCGCATCGGTCTCGCCCTGCGCGTCATGGGCGGCGTGCTCGGCTTCGGTGGGCTGATCCTCGCCGTCGTCGGTTGGATCCGGCACGAGTATCAGCGCCTATGGCTCGCCGCCTTCGGCCTGGCGGTGACGGCGTTGGCCTGGGAATTCATGATCATCGCCCTGGTGGCAGCCTTCTTCGTCCTGCTCGTGGTGAGTTTCGCGTCGTCATCGTGACGATCAGCGCGGGATGATGGTGATCCCGCCACTGCTTTCGAGAACGGCATAACGGATCGCGGACAGTTCGACGATGCCATGCGCGTGGCGCGCGGCGTGCAGGATGTCGTCCTCGTCGATGCGCTCGGCCAGGAGCCGTTCGCGGATCGGCACGCCGTCGACCAGCAACAGCACCGGCCGGCCCTCGACCAGGTGATTGAGTCGCGGCGAGCGGTTCTTGAGCAGCGACAGGCCGAGGTCGAGCGTCACCAGGGTGATGACCGCGAGAATGGCATTGGTCAGCGAGTTGTCGCCATCGAGCAGCGCCTGCTGGATCGCCTCGCTGATGATCAGCAACAGGACGGCATCGAAGGTGGTGATCTGCGCCAACGTGCGTTTGCCAGCAATGCGGAAGAGGACGAGCAGGAACCCGTAGACCACGGCGGCGCGCAGGATGGAGTCCATCAGGGCAGCATCCATTGGGTGAACGAGAGTTGGGCATTCCCCACGCCGATGACGCCATGGCGCGGGAGGTATCCAGCGAAGCTGAGGCTGAGGCGGATCTCATCCACGGGCGTGGCGAAGGTGAGCACGCACCGCTCGCCCTCGCTGCGCATCGTCGTCGGCGTGGGCAATACCTGGCGGAGGTCGGCCTGCGCGAGGTAATCGTGGGCGATCCAGATCTCGCTCGCCGACTGCTCGAGGCGCAGCGTCAGCTCGACGGGCGCCTCGTGGCGGACCACGCGCGGCGCGCTTAGCGTCATGCCCTGGCCGGCGATCGTTCGCTTCGCGAGGGGGCCGCTCGAACCGAGCAACCCGAGCCCACCGGCGATCAGCACGGCGATGATCAGCACCCTGCCGATGCGTTCAGCGCGCCAGCAGCGCTGGTGAGAGCGCTGGTCGTCGGCGTCTGCCAATGCGGCGGGAAGGCGATCGGCCATGCGGTCACGGTCACCGCCGGAACCGTGCGGCCAGCCCCTGGCATTCGTTCTGCAACGGCTGTCCAATCTGGTCGCGGCGCGCCTTCGGATCACCTCAGCGCCGGACGACCACGGTCATCGCCGACAGCGTGACGCCGCCGGCGGTGTTGTCCTGGTGGCAGCGGGGGAGCAGGCAGAGCTCTTGCCCAGCGGCGAGTTCGGCCACGAGTTCGAGCCGCGTCGCTGTGAACGCGTCATGGCGCGGGTGACGCCGGCCCCGTTCCCCCGCTGGTCGGTGCCGCCAAGGGATCGCCGCGCAGGCCGGCGCGCTGCGCCAGGGCCAGCACGGCGCGACTGGCGGCGGTGACTAGGCGTTGCCAGTCCTCGCCGCCGCTGGCGATGCGGTCGAGGGCGGCTTCCAGGCGCGCGGTGTAGTCGAGTTCGATGAAGTTGCCGGCGTAATGCTGGACCAGGAAGTCGGTCACCGCCAGCCCCAGGCTGGTGGCGTGCAGTTTGCGCTTCTCCTCGCTCACGTAGCCGCGCTCGAGGATGGTGCGCATGATGTTGGCGTAGGTGCTTGGCCGGCCGATGCCGTCCTTCTCAAGCTTCTTGATCAGCGCGGCTTGGGTGTAACGCGGCGGCGGCTTGGTGGTGCGTTCGAGGGCGGCGAGGTCCTGCAGGTCGAGCGCATCGCCGGGGGTCAGCAGCGGAAGCTCGCCGGCGAACTCGTCGTCGTCGGCCGGTTGCTCGTCTTTTTTCGTACGTTTCTTGGCGCGCAGTTCCTCGGTGGCGTCGCCGCCCAGTTTGCGCCAGCCGTCGAACAGCACCACTTTGCCTTTCGCCTGGAACACGCCCATCGGCTGCGCCCGGGCATCGCCGGCCGGTTGCCAGGTGCCAGGGGCGCAGCCGACGTCGATGGTGGTCAATTGGTCACGCCCGCTCGCCATCTGGCAGGCGATGAAGCGGTTCCAGATCAAGGTGTACAGCTTCGCGGTCGGCGCCGTGCCGAGCGCCTCGGGGCCGCTCTCGGCATGGGTGGGACGGATCGCTTCGTGCGCCTCCTGCGCGTTCGCCGACTTGGTGGCATGCACGATGGGGCGCTCGGGCAGGTATTTCTTCGCGTAGCGCTTGGCGATCTCGGCGCGCGCCGCGGTGATCGCCTCTGGCGTCAGCGCGGTCGAATCGGTGCGGTGATACGTGATGTGTCCGTCTTCGAACAGCTCTTGCAGCTGTTTCATGGTCTGGTCGGGTGACAGCGCGAGGCGCACCGATGCCGCCTGCTGCACGGTGGCGGTGATGAAGGGGGGCGGCGCGTGACGGGCGGCATCGCGCCGGTCGCAGGTGAGCACCGTCCACGCCTGCTTGCGGCACCAATCGACGGTCTTGCCGGCGACGGCGCGGTCGGCTAGGCGCTGCGCCAGCGGCTGGCCCTTCCACTGCACCAGGCGCGCGGCGAATGGCGGCGGCGACCCAGGGCGCAGCAAGGTGGCGACGAGGAGGAAGTAGTCCTTGGCGTCGAAGCGCTGGATCTCGCGCTCGCGGTCGGCGACCAGGCGCAGGGCGACCGACTGCACGCGCCCGGCGCTGCGCGCATCCTTGCCCAGGCGGCGCAGGGTCGGGCTGACCAGCCAGCCGACCACCCGGTCGAGCACACGTCGGGCCTGCTGGGCCTCGACCAGATGCAGGTCGAGCGCGCGCGGGTTGGCCACCGCCTTGAGCACCTCGGCGCGCGTGATGGCGTGGAAGACGACCCGGCGGTAGGGGCGGTCGCCGAGCAGCGCCGCCACGTGCCAGGCGATCGCCTCGCCCTCGCGATCGGGGTCGGTGGCGAGCAGGATCTCATCCGCCTGCGCCGCCAGCCGGCGCAGATCGTCGACCGCGCGCGCGCTGCGCTCAAGCGGCTGGTAGCGCGGGATGACCTTGCCATCGACGAAGGTGACGGCCAGGTCGCCCGATACCGGCAGGTCGCGCACGTGGCCGAAGCTGGCGGCGACGCGGTACTCGGGACCAAGGAACTCGCGGATCTTCTTGGTCTTGTTGGGCGATTCGACGACGACCAGCTTCACGCGCCGCACGCTATGCCGAGGCGGCGTCTGGCAATGGCGGCCATCAGTTGTGACGCCGGCTGGGCGCTCGACGTAAGTCCTTGTGATGGCGTGGTAAGGGGGGCTGCGACCACTGGCACGGCCTTTGCCCTCTCTGGATGTCCCTGGGTCTCTCGGCCTCCGGCTGTCGCAAGCGGCGACAGGTGGTGTGGTCGGCCGCAACGGGGAGAGGGCGTTGCCGTGGCCGAACCAACTCCCGCCGTCCCGCTGCAGATGACCTCCGCCGAGCGGCTCGGCAAGCGTAGCGAGTTCTGGTTCGCCCTCGCCCTGCTCGGCATCCTCGCCGTGCTGCTGGTGCCGCTGCCGGGTTCGGTGCTGTCGCTGCTGCTGGCGCTCAACCTCTCGCTGTCCCTGCTCGTCCTGCTCGCCGCCATCTACACCAAGGAGCCGCTCGAGTTCAGCTCGTTCCCCAGCCTGCTGCTGGTGACGACGCTGTTCCGGCTCGGCCTGAACGTCGCCAGTACCCGCCTGATCCTGCTCACCGGCTCGGGCGGCTCGGTGATCGAGACCTTCGGCAACTTCGTGGTCGGCGGCAACGTCGTGGTTGGCGTGGTGGTGTTCCTCATCCTGCTCGTCATCCAGCTGGTGGTGGTGACCAAGGGTGCCGGCCGCATCAGCGAGGTCGCCGCGCGCTTCGTGCTCGATGCCATGCCCGGCAAGCAGATGGCGATCGACGCCGACCTCAACGCTGGCTTGATCAGCGAGAAGGACGCGCGCGCCCGCCGCGAAAAGATCGCGCAAGAGGCCGAGTTCTACGGCGCGATGGACGGTGCCGGCAAGTTCGTCAAAGGCGACGCCATCGCCGGTCTGATCATCACCATCATCAATATCATCGCCGGCTTCATCATCGGCATGACCATGATGGGGATGACGGCGCAGGAATCCATCACCCGCTTCACCCTGCTCACCATCGGTGACGGCCTGGTCAGCCAGATCCCGTCGCTGCTGATCACCATCGCCTCGGGCCTGCTGGTGACCAAGGCCAAGAGCGCCGAGACCGTCGGCCAGGAAATGGCGCGCGAATTCTTCCTCAAGCCCAAGGCGATCGCGGTGACGGCGGGCATGGTGCTGGTAGTCGGCCTGATCCCGGGCATGCCGCTGCTGCCCTTCGTGGCGATCTCGGCCGTGCTGTTCTTCGTCTGGTCGATGGTGCGCAACGCCGACGTCGAGCGCGCCCAGCACGTCGCCACCGCCAAGAAGGAGGAGGTCAAACCCGAGGAGAAGGTCGAAGACCTCATCGCCGGCGATCGCCTCGGCGTCGAGATCGGCTACCGCCTGATCCCGCTCGTCGACAAGGAGCGTGGCGGGGCCCTGCTCGACCGCGTCACCGCCCTGCGCAAGCAATTGGCGCGTGAATTCGGCCTGCTCATCCCGCCGATCCGCATCAAAGACAACATCCAGCTCTCGCCCACCGCCTACCGCGTGCTGCTGCATGGCCAGGCGATCGCGACCGGCGAGCTGGTGCCCGACCGCCTGCTCGCCATCGACGGCGGCGGCATCACGCGCCCGATCCAGGGCCAAGCGACCAAAGAGCCGGCGTTCGGCCTGGACGCGGTGTGGATCGAGAGCGGCCGGCGCGCCGAGGCGGAAGCGCTCGGTTACACCGTCACCGATCCGGCTTCGGTCTTCATCACCCACCTCACCACCATGCTGAAAGCCAGTGCGGCGCAGATCCTCAATCGCGAGGACGTCCAGGCCATGCTCGACGCGCTCAAGAAAGAGGCGCCGGTGCTGGTCAAGGACATCGAGACCAACGCCAAGCTGGGCGCCGTCCAGAAGGTGCTCGGCCTGCTGCTCGATGAGAAGGTGCCGCTGACCAACCTCGAGAAGGTGCTCGAAGCGGTCGCCGACAATCCCACTGCCGATCCGGCGCTGATCGCCGAAAATGCACGCACTCGCATCGGGCGCAGCGTGGTCGGTCCGCATCTCGACACCAAGGGTCGGCTGATGGCGATCATCCTTGAGCCGACCACCGAAGCGCGCATGGCCCAGGCGGTCGCCTCGGCCAGCCATGGCGGCTCGCTCGGCATCGCTCCGGCCGAGGCCTCGTCGCTGGTCGACCAGCTCGGCCGCGCGGTGCAGGAGGGCGCCGCGCAGGGCCACGACGTGGTGCTGCTCACCACCGCCCAGCTGCGTCGCCACCTGCGCCAGATCACCGGCCGCTTCTACCCCGATCTGCCGGTGCTGAGCTACAGCGAGATCGGCGCCAACGTGCCGGTCGAGGTCTCGGGCACGATCGGGCTGGGGGGCAAGTGAGCGCTCGGCACGCGGTTCGCTCTGAGTCTCCTGTTCTTGCGTCCGCTCCGCGGTTTGTCGGTTCACGCCACCTCTGCGCGTCGAACCACCGATCACGGATCACGGACCACGGACCGAGGCACCCATGATCGTCCGCAGTTACACCGGTCGCACCGTCGCTGAAGCCCTGGCTAAGGTGAAGAACGATCTCGGCGACGCCGCTCTGATCATCGAGACGCGGCCGGTGAAGACGCCTGGTCTGTTCGGCACCAAGGCCGGTTACGAGGTGGTGGCGGCGCGCGACGACGCGGCCACTTCGGCGGCGCGTCGCGCGACTGCCGTCGGCACGCGCAGCGAGGCCGTCACCCGCAGCGCCGCAGCGGTGCTGGCCCGAGACCACGCCGAGCGGCGTGCCAGTGTCGAGCAGGAGGCCGAGCGCGATCAGGCCAGCGGCCTGCGCGAGCGCCAGGTGGTGGCCGAACGCGAGCGCCTCGACCGCGAACTCGGCCTGATCCGCGCCCAGCTCGCCCGCCTCGCCACCGGCAGCCGCGCGCCGGTCGCCCGCCTGGGCGCCTGGGCCGAAGCGCTCACCGCCGCCGAACTGCCCGAGGACCTGCTCGCCGAACTCGATGGCGCGCTGGCCGCGGCCGGCGACCGCCTCGATCCCACGCTCACTCGCGATTTCCTTGCTCGCTGGCTGGCGCGCGGCCTGCCGGTCGCGCCGCTGGCGTGGGACGATGTGCACTGCCTGATGGTGGTCGGCCCGACCGGCGTCGGCAAGACCACCACCATCGCCAAGCTCGCCGGCGACCTGGTGCTGAACCGCAAGCGCAAGGTCGCCATCGCCACCATCGACACCTACCGCGTCGGCGCCACCGACCAGCTGCGCGCCTACGCCGACCTGCTCGATGTGCCGCTCGAGATCGCGCAGACGCCGGCCCAGCTCGGCGCGATCATCCAGGGCTTCGCCGACTACGATCACGTGCTGGTCGACACCGCCGGGCGCAGCCCCGCCGACACCGCGCGCGTGCATGAACTCAAAGGCTTCTGCCGCGCCGTGCCCACCTCGGGCGCCGGCCGCGTCGCGGTCATGCTCGCCATCGCCGCCACCTGCGGTCGGGCCGAATTCGCCGCGGTGGTCGAACGCTTCTCGATCCTGCCGCTCGAACATGTCGCGGTGACCAAGCTCGACGAGTGCGCCGCCCCCGGTCGGCTCTATGGCTGCCTGCGCCGCCATCAGCTGGCCCCGGCCTGGTTCACCACCGGGCAAGAGGTGCCGAGCGATATCGCCGTGGCCACCGCTGACGCCCTGGTCGACCGCCTCTTCGCCGCCGCGGCGGTGGCGGCCTGAATCGATGGCGACCCGCGAACCAGGCGCCGGCTCGTCCGGCAAACGTGGTGCCACCGCACCCCCGCGCAGCGGGCAGGAGTCGCGCGGCGTCCAGGATTCACGCGACGCATCAGCGCCGCGCGATCAGGCGGCCGGGCTGCGCGACGCGGCGCAGGGCGCCAGCGAAGCCATCCCCGCGCTGCCGGCAATCGCGGTCACCGGTGGCAAGGGTGGCGTCGGCAAGACCTGCATCGCGGTCAACCTCGCGCTGACCCTGCTCGAAATTGGCCTGCGTCCACTGCTGGTCGACCTCGATCTCGGCCTGGCCAACGCAGACGTCATGCTCGGCGTCGCCGCCGGAACCACCCTCCAGGACGTGATCAGTGGCGGCAAACCAGCCTCCGCCGCCCTGCAGCGCCTGCCCAGCGGCCTCTCCTTCATCCCCGCCGCCAGCGGACGCGAGGAGTTGACCCGCCTGCAGGCGCGCAGCCTGCACCGCCTGCTGCGCGAAATCGGCAAGGTCGCCTACGGCCATGATCTCATCGTCTTCGACACCGCCGCCGGGATCGGCCGCGAGGTCTCGCTGCCGCTTCAGGCCAGCCGGGTGGTGCTGGTGGTGGTGACGCCCGAGCCGACCTCGCTGACCGATGCCTACGCCCTGATCAAGGTGCTTGAGCAGGCCAGTCCGGGGAAGGACATCCGCGTGCTCGTCAACCAGGCCTCGGGCCAGGACGAGGCCGTGGCCACCTTCGCCCGCCTGCGCAAAGTCGCCCAGGCCTACCTGCGCCGCGACCTGGTGCTTGCTGGCGCGCTGCCCCGCGACCGCGCGGTCGGGGAAGCGGTGCGTGCGCGCAAGCCGTTCGCAGGCAATCCGGATTCACCGGCGGCCAGGGCCCTGCGCGCGTTGGCATTGGGACTCAAGGCTGAGACGTGGCGGTGACCTGACGTCTACTCGGCGGCCGCCGGCGCCCAGCCATCGTCATCCGGCTCCCAGCTCTTGCTGTCCTTGAGCGCCCAGTTGAGCGACTCGGCCTTGCCGTGCTCCATCTTCTCAAGCGACATGCCCTGGAAGAGCAGGATCGGCCGTTCCTGATCGAGCCCGAGCGACCCGGGCGGCAGGCGCCAGGCCTTGGCCTGGAAGAAGCGGTCTTTGAAGTTGTTCGAGCCGAGCATGAAATCGCTCACCGTCAGGCCGCTGCGCTCGCCGATCACGGTGCAGCGGATGGCTTTGCCTTCCTCGTCGTCGGCGGGGTCGCCGGTGACCTCGGACCACGGTGGCGTCATCTTGAGCAGCACCCACGGGCGGGGGTCGTTCGGCCCGCGCGAAACATGCGCGAACTCAATGTCGTAGACGGTCGAAACCTGGGCGGTGGTGGTGGGAACGCCGCGCTTGGTGGCATCGGCGGCGATCTTGGAGAAATCCACATGCAGCCACCGGTACATCGGCAGGAACATCGGCGCGATGAACCAACCGACCGCGCCAAACACGACCAGGATGAAGAGGGTGATGATCTTGCTCGATGAGCTCTGTGATTTCGCCATGCCCCAGCCTAGTAGGCGGGCGTTGGCGGCTCAACGGGGGATTGCGGCGTGGGCGTCAACCTTCAACGGTAGCCGTTGGGATTGTCCTTCTGCCAGCGCCAGCCATCTGCGCACATCGCGTCGAGGTCGCGGGTCGCGCGCCAGCCGAGTTCGCGCATCGCGAAGGCCGGATCGGCGTAGCTGACCGCGACGTCGCCGGGACGGCGGGCGACGATCTCGTAGGGCAGGTCGCGGCCGACGGCGCGGCTCTGGGCGCGCAGCAGCTCCAGCACCGAGACGCCGCGGCCGGTGCCGAGGTTGTAGGCGACGCAGCCGGGCTGGCGCTCCAGCTTGCCGAGCGCGGCGAGGTGGCCGAGGGCGAGGTCGACGACGTGGATGTAGTCGCGCACCCCGGTGCCGTCGGGCGTCGACCAGTCGCCGCCGTAGACGCTCAGCTTCGGCCGCTTGCCCACCGCCACCTGCAACAGGTAGGGCATGAGGTTGTTGGGGATGCCGACCGGATCCTCGCCGATGCGGCCGCTGGCGTGGGCGCCGATCGGATTGAAGTAGCGCAGCAGGGC
>ENA-ORBV01009406-ORBV01009406.1-microbial-mat-metagenome-genome-assembly--contig:-NODE-9406-length-16059-cov-4.936554_pt1 | contig 16059 bp, 17 predicted proteins | sample MGYA00237777_ERZ505514 | MGnify/ENA primary metagenome ERZ505514 (study PRJEB26160, sample SAMN06269048) | microbial mat metagenome | isolation source: Oligotrophic lake microbial mat | place... | reverse complement strand
GAATCACCGCTCGATCGGGATCGCGTTTTGTAATCGCCAGGTCTCGTCAACGCACCCGACCTTCGAGCGCATCACTGCCGCGCAGATCACGGCCGCAGTCGGACTCGTGTCGTGGCTCGTCGAGGCGCACGGCTACACGGCGCTCCGTGACGCCGCGGCGCATGTGCGGCACCGGGACGTCGCGCCAACGCGCCGCGCCGACGTCACACCGGAAACGCTGGACTGGGACGCCTTCGTGCGTGCGCTGGTGCAGCCGTTTACTCCGTGGGGTTGTAAGTGAAAACCGCCCTCCTCTACCTCGCCCTCGTCACCGCCGGCGTCAGCAGCTCCGTCGCCATCGGCTACCAGTGGGCGCGCTCTGTGGCGCTGGCGGATACCCTCGACGCCCAGCTTCGCGCCTCGGTGCACTCGGCGGTACTGCGTGATTCGCTGCGCGTCGCCCGGACCACGGTGCGCGTAGACAGCGTACAGGTCGATCACGTCGTCACCCGCTGGCGGACGCTGCGCGATTCGCTGGTGGACACGCTCCGTATCACAGACACCGTGCGCGTGGTACTTGAGGCGGCCGACCGGGCCGTCACGACCTGCACCGACGCGCTAGGACGTTGCCGCAGTGCGCTTGCCCTATCAGACCGCCGAAGCGCCGCTGATAGCGTGCGGATCGTCGCACTCGCGGCACAGCAGACGATGACGGAGCGGGCGCTCGCGCGGGCGCAATCGCGCTCGTGGCGTCACCGATTGGAAGGCGTGGTCGCGTGTGGCGCGGCGACGTATGGCATTCACCGACTTACTCAGGATTAACGCATGAGCCAGATGAGCGACTACCTCGAAGTCGAGCTGCGGAAGCACCTGTGCCGCACCGGCTCCTTCACCAAGCCGAGCCAGCTGCACGTCCGGCTCTACACCGCCAACGCGGGTGAGACCGGTGGCGGCACCGAAGTGACCGGCGGATCCTACGCCCCGGTGCAGCGGGATCCGCTGGACGCCAACTGGACCGGCGCCAGCCGTGTCGGCAGCCTGGAAGAGCGCCGCACGCTTTCCTCGGCCCAGCGCACGATGCGCAGCCGGCCCTCGAAATCCTCGACCAGCGCCGTGCAGCTTTCGACCCAGTCGCCGTCGTTGCAGTAGAGGATGCCGTCGATGTCGCGGATCTCGGCGTGATGGATGTGGCCGCAAACCACGCCGTCGACGCCGCGCCGGCGGGCTTCGTTGGCGACCGTATGCTCGAAGTTGTCGATGAACTGGACGGCGTTCTTGACCTTGTGCTTCAGGAACGCCGACAGCGACCAGTAGGGCAGGCCGAGCCGGCGGCGGCCCCAGTTGAACCAAATGTTGAGGCGGAGCGCCGCGGAATAGGCCCAGTCGCCGGTGATGGCGAGCCAGCGGGCATAGCGCACGATGCCATCGAACTGGTCGCCGTGGATGATCAGCAGCTTGCGGCCCTCCGGCGTCTCGTAGATCACCTCGTCCTCGACCCGCACGTCGCCGAAGGTGAGCTGGCAGTATTGCCGCGCCGCCTCGTCGTGGTTGCCGGGGATGTAGACCACGTTGGTGCCCTTGCGCGCCTTGCGCATGATCTTCTGGACGACGTCGTTGTGGCTCCGCGGCCAGTACCACCAGCGCTTCAGGCGCCAGCCATCGACGATGTCGCCGACGAGGAACAGATGCTCGCTCTCGTTCTTCTTCAGGAAGTCGAGCAACAGCTCTGCCTGGCACCCCCTTGTCCCGAGATGGATGTCGGACAGGAAGATGGCGCGATGGCGGGCAGGTTGATGACGCTCGATCATCGTCATGAGGGCACGGTCATGTGGATAAAAACCCGGCCAGCACTAAATCTGTCGGGCGCGATTGCACGACACGCAGCAGATTGTGTATGGAGGCCGTTGCGTGGCAGTGAATCGGTTGTGACAGTTAGATGACATTCGCCTCAAATCGCGCCGTCCTGCTCATTCTCAATCCAACCGCCGGCCGCCGCCGCCGCGGGCTGGTCGATGCCGTGGCGCGCCGCGTGCGCGCGCTGGGCTGGACGGTCGACCTGGTGGAGACCGCCGCCGCCGGCGATGCGCGGCGGATCGCCGAGACCTGCGATGCTGCCCGCTATGCCGTGATTGCCGTGGCCGGCGGCGACGGCACCATTAACGAGGTGGTGAACGGGCTCGCCAGCCGCGGCGGGGCAGGACCGGCCTTGGGCATCGTGCCGCTGGGGACCGCCAATGTGCTGGCGCATGAGCTGGGCCTCGGTTTCTCGGCTGCTGCCCTGGCGCAGACCCTGACGGCCGGCCGCGAAATCCTGATGCAGCCCGGCGAGGCCAGCGGCGCCGGCAAGACGCGGCAGTTCTCGCTGATGGCAGGCGCCGGTTTCGACGCCAAGGTCGTGGCCGGCGTCAGCGCGCCGCTGAAACGCCGCCTCGGCCGGGCGGCCTACGTCTGGCGTTCGCTGGTCGAGGCCCGCCGCTACCGCCCGGTGCGTTATGCCGTCGAGATCGACGGCGTCCGCCACGAGGCGGCATCGGTGATCGTGACCCACGGCCGTCTCTATGCCGGCCCCTACGTCGTGGCGCCCGAAGCCGCACTCGGTCTTCCGCTCCTGCATGTCTGCCTGTTCGAGCGCTGGGGCCGCTCGCAGACCCTGCGTTTCGGCCTGGCCCTGCTGCTGGGCCGGCTGCCGCGCACCGCGGGCTATCGCGTGATCGCGGGCCACGATATCCGCGTCTCGGTGCTGAGCGATGCTGGCGAGGCGCGCCGCCAGCCCGTGCAGATCGACGGCGACGACGCGCTCACTCTGCCGGTGTCGATCGCCCTCGCCGCGGGCGCCGTGCGGCTGTTACGGCCGGCGGCGTGACGGCAGGAAAAGTAAAATCAGATTACTAAAGTTTCGGCACTGCATCAGTTTGAATTTGTGTCATTAAATTTGTGGGCGTTGATCAAAACGAACATGGTCAAATAACAACCCAGTATCGCTCCGGCCACGGGCCAATCGATTTGGTTACCCAGCCACCACCCACCGACCACGCCAAGGAGAACGACTAGGTTACCGATGATTACTTTGAATGCGAACAACATATAGCCTCTATGCACGCTTGCGGTAGGGACCGCGCTTCGCTGGTGCGGTAGCGGCGGCGTCGATCAGAGCGACGATGTTATCCATGCTCCAGAGGGTCTTGCTTACGCCAGCCGCCATGGCCGGGGCCATCTTAACCGCGCTGTTGATCCGCACGAAGTTGTACCAAACGGTATAGAGCGCGACCATGTGGCAGTGGTTCTCGAACTTCTTGCTGTGGGCGTTCGTCAACCGCGTGTAGCGGCGCATGTGCATCCGCATCGAGAGGTTGCTGCGCTCGACGTAGGACGTGCTGACATGGGCCATGTTCGGATTACCTGAGCGCACTTCCTTCTTGATGCCGATGCAGTCGGCGGGGCTATAACGGGCCTCTGGCGACCGCTTTGACGGCTCGCCGTACTGCTTGACCAGCATCGCGTAGTCGATATCGCCATGGAACGACTCTTCGACGGCCTTCAAGTAGGCGCGATGGCCGTCCGTCGTCATCTGGACGCGATGGCGCAGACGGCCGCGCAAGTCGTCCATGAAAGCCAGCGCGTATTCAGCGTCACGGCCACCGATCAGGTAGGATACGATCATCTTCGAGTCGGCGTCGAGAGCCGTCCAGGTCCAGACATCGCCAGCACGATCCGGTGCGGCCTTGGCCTTCGCGACGTTCTTTTGCTTGGCGTAGCAGAACGACCAAATCTCGTCGCATTCGACCCGAGTAGCCTGAACGTCGCGCACCGTATCGTCATGGAAGCGGGCGCAGGCGAGACCGGCGTCAATCAGGAGCTTGGCAACAGTGTTGAAGCTAACATCGCAGACCCGGGCGACGGCCCGCATGGACGATCCTTCGCAGAGCATTGAAAGGATTTGGGCGCGAAGGGCGGGGGTCAGCTTGTTCATGCGGGTATGCTAGTTATTAACTCTCATACGGTCAATTATTAATTAGCACCATGCGGGTTAGCAATTGACATACTGGCATTGTGTCCCTAATCTCCTCGTATGATTTACACTGTTCCGACGCTCGATCAGGCTGATCTGGACGTAATTCAGCTTATTGAGCAACAAAAACAACGACTTAAGATTTTCACGCAGAACAACCCCAACCGCTGGATGGGCTCACTGCGACGCAGCACCTTTGCCCGCGCGATGGTCGGCTCGAACAGCATTGAGGGCTATCACGCGACCGTCGGCGACGCGATTGCAGTTGTCCAGCATGAGGAGCCCTTGGACGCCACGGGCGAGACGCACGCTGCGCTGCAGGGTTATCGCGATGCCATGACGTACATTATTCAGGCCGCGAATGATGCCCATTTCCAGTTTGCCGGCCAGTTCCTCAAGAGTCTGCAGTTCATGATGCTGCGTCACGACATGTCGAAGGCTCCGGGTCAGTGGCGACCGGGAGCCGTTTTTGTCGTCGAGCAGTCCACGGGTAAGACGGTCTACGAAGCGCCCAACGCCGAACTGGTGAACGATCTTATTGAGGAGCTAGTCGCGTTCCTGCGCTCGGACAACGGCACGCCACCCCTCGTGCGCGCGGCTATGGCTCATCTCAACTTGACGATGATCCATCCGTTCAAGGACGGGAATGGCCGCATGGCTCGCGCGCTCCAGACCGTCGTCATGGCGCTGGAGGGGGTCATCCATCCCGTGTTCTCCAGCATTGAAGAATGGCTAGGAAGCCACACCCCTGAGTACTACCGCATCCTGGCAGACACGGGAGAGGGTAAGTGGAATCCCACGCGCAACGCGTTGCCATGGATACGTTTCTGTCTCACGGCGCACCATCAGCAATCGGCCACGCTCATTCGGCGCAATGAGGAGTACTCGCTCTTGTACGACCGGATTGTCGATCTTGTGGCGGCGCGCGGCTTGCCGGACAGGGCAATCTTGCCCGTGTTTGATGCTGCCTTGGGGTGGGCTATCACGAACCCCCGCTACAGGAACGATTCGGAAGTCGGGGAATACATGGCTAGCCGCGACCTTAAGGCTTTGTGCGACGCCGGGCTCTTCGAACCAATCGGGGAGAAGCGCGGACGCTACTACAAGCGGACGGGCGTTCTTGAGCAACTGCGCAATGCTACACGTACTCGGAAGCCTCTCGAAAACCCCTATAGCCTGATCCAATCGACAGGCTCAGTTCAGTATCAGCTGCCCTTCGTGGAGCGGCGTGCCTGAGACGAACCTTTCCGGCGCGCGGCGCGCGCTTCCTTCAGCCGACGCGTAACCAATAAGATCCGCTCGTCTCCATCGACGGTCGCAAGATCGTCCACTGGAGGGCTAGCCACGTGAGGCTTCTCGTCCGCCTGGCCGGTAGCGATCCGCATCACGCGGACGGCATTGCCGACGACATCGGCGGGGCGTTTCTTGCCTTTGGGTCCCTTTGGCATCAGCCGAACCCAGAATGAAGGTCGAGCTCGAACTGTTCCACGGTCACGGGTTCGCCACTTGGGCTGATGATTTGAACGTTAATTTCGCCAGCCGCAGTAAGATTTTCGTACGTCTCGACGGTTTGGTTGAGCTTCACGGCTGTAATCTGACGATGGCCCTTGGGGCCAAATTGAACAGTATAAGGCATATACATACTCCACGGCATTATCCGCGAATCATACACCCTGCACGCCGCAAAAAGAGCGGCCTAATGCCGCCATCTTTACATCCCAATTTCAAACTGATGCAGTACCAAAGTTTCAAGTTCAGCAGGTTGGTGCTATATTCCTGATATTGTCGCCACGACGTGCATCCATTGCGCGGGCCGCCCGGTCACTTGCCTGGAGCGGCCTTTTTCGTGGCCGAACGCGATGCTGGTCTTGTCGGCCTAAGCCTTCGATTTTTCAGACAGGTCCGCGATTCGGGCCTGAGTCGAAAAGAATCGTCCGGTTCAAGCGGGCCGGCGATTTGCGAATTTCTGGACAGACAGATTCCGGACAACTCGTGTCCGTAAAATCGCGTCCTTAACGTACCGCCTGCAGCTTGCGCACCGTCTCGGCCGAGGGATGGCCGTCCGCCGGCAGCGCCTGTTGCTGCTGGAAGAGACGCAGTGCCGAGCGGGTCTTGGGGCCTAGAAGCCCGTCGGTGTCGTCCTTGTAGAGGCCGAGCCGGGCCAGCCGATTCTGGATGTCGATCACGGTGTCGCGCGACAGCGGCTCGTCGTCGGCCGGTGGTGCCTGCTGGACACCCGGGCCGCCCGCGATCTGGCGGGCAAGGATGCCGACCGACAGCGCATAGAGCGTGGAGCGGTTCCAGTTCATCACCGCCTTGAAGTTGGGATAGAGGATGAAGGCGGGGCCGCGGAAGCCGGCCGGCAGGATGATCGACGCGGGCTCGTCGGACGCGGGCAGGGCGCCGCCGCCCGCCTTCTTGACGCCCAGTGCCGTCCAGGCCCGGACTGGCTTTTCGATCGAATTGTCGGCCTGGTCGAGCGCGAAGCCCTTGGGCAGCACCACTTCCTCGCTCGACGGCAGGCCCGGCTTGAAGCCGATGCCGCGCAAAAAGTTGGCGGCTGAGGCGAAGGCGTCGGGCAGGCTGTTCCAGATGTCGATGCGGCCGTTGCCGTCGCGGTCGACCGCCCACTTGGTGAAGGTCGACGGCATGAACTGCATGTTGCCCATGGCGCCGGCCCAGGAGCCGCGCATCTGCTCGCTGGTCATGTGGTTCATGTTGAGGATGCGCAGCGCCTGCACGGTCTCGTTCGAGAAGAAGACGGTGCGCTTGGTCATGCAGGCAAGCGTCGCCACGGAGCGGACGACGCGGAAGTCGCCCATGAAGGTGCCGTAGTTGGTCTCGACGCCCCAGAAGGCCATGATGTATTGCGGCGGCACGCCGTACTCGGCCTGCAGCGCATCGAGCAGCGTGCGGTGCTGCGCCATCCGCTGCTGGCCCTTGACGATACGGTCGGCCGTCACCGAGCCACCGACATACTTGCCGTAGGTCAGCGAGAATTCCGGCTGCCGTCCATCGAGGTCGATCACCTTCTGGTCGGGCGTCAGGCCCTGGAAGGCCTTGTCGGCGACGGCCGCCGGCACACCCTGGCGTGTCGCCTCGGCCTTGATGCCCTGCAGGCAGTCGCGGAAGTCGCCCGCTTGCGCAAATGCGGGGGCGAGCGGCGTTGAAAAGAGCGCCGTCGTTGCGGCGAGGAGCGTCAGTTTTGTGAAGGGGGTCATGGCCGTGAGGATATCACGAGCCGGCGACGGTCAACCCTTCAATTCTCACGGTCGGGGCGTTGGTCGAGCTCTTGAACTGGAGGTCGCTGGCCGGCGTCATGTTCAGGAACATGTCTTTCAGGTTGCCGGCGACGGTGATTCCGCTCACCGGCCAGGCGAGCTTGCCCTTCTCGATCCAGAAGCCCGAGGCGCCGCGGCTGTAATCGCCGGTGACACCGTTGATGCCGAAGCCGATCAGGTCTGTGATGAAAAGACCGCTCTTGATGTCGCCGATCAACTCGTCGACCGAGAGCTTGCCCTTCTCGAGATAGAAATTCGACGTGCTGGGCGAGGGCGGGCCGGAGACGCCGCGCGAGGCATGGCCGGTCGGCTTGAGGTTGAGCTGGCGGGCCGCCGCGAGGTCGAGCAGCCAGGTCGTGAGGCGGCCATCGTCGATCACCGCGGTGCGCTTGGTGGCCAGGCCCTCGGCATCGAACGGCCGGCTGCCCAGCCCGCGCTTGCGCAACGGATTGTCGAGGATGCGGATGCCGTCCGCGAAGACCTTCTTGCCCATCGCGTCCTTCAGGAACGACGTGCCGCGCGCCACGGCGCGGCCGTTGATGGCGCTGGCGAGATGGCCGATCAGCCCGCCCGAGACGCGGCGGTCGTAGACCACGGGCACGCGGGCGCTCGAGGCCTTGCGCGGGTTGAGGCGGCGGACCGCGAACTTGCCGGCGTTGCGTCCGACCCGGGCCGGCGACATCAGATCCTCGAAGTGGACCGCGCTCGTCCATTCGTAGTCGCGTTCCATGCCGGTGCCTTCGCCGCCCACCACCGAGCAGGAGAGCGACCAGCCGCCGCGGCTATAGCCGCCGGAAAAGCCGTTGCTGGCGGCCAGCATGACGGAGGAGCGGCCCCAGCCCGCCTCGGCACCCTCGGAATTGGTGACGCCCTTGACGGCGCGGGCGGCGTCCTCGGCCTCCGCGACCAGCGCCAGCAGCTTCCTGGCCGAGGGCCGGCCCTTGTCGTCGAGATCGAGGTCGGGCCAGGAACGGGCCAGCAGCTCCTCGGGGGCGATGCCGCAGACGGGGTCCTCAGGGACTGCGCGCGCCATGTCGACGGCGCGTTGCGCGACGGTCCGGAGCGCCCTGGGCGCGAAGTCGGTCGAGGAGACGAAGGCCTGGCGCTTGCCCACGAATACGCGGAGGCCAAGGTCGCGGCCCTCGCTGCTCTCGAGCTTCTCGCGCCGGCCGAGCCGCTGGGCGACCGAGATCGACTCGCCGTTGACGTAGAGCGCATCGGCCGAATCGGCGCCGGCGGCTTTTGCCCATTTCAGGAGGTCTGAGAGGAGGTCAGCGTCGGGGGCTTGGGAGGGGGCGGATTTCTTTGCTTTGGCCATGACGCCGGTTCTACGCGCTAACGGGCGGTGTCGTCGAGATAGTACGAAAAGAACAATACGCCCGAGGCGCCGAGCCCGAGGAGCCAGAAGAAGGCTCGCGCCGCGTCGGCCACGAAGGCGATCTCGGGCCACAGGCGGGCAATGGCATCGGCCGCGAACTGATGGCCGATGAGGCCGATCATCGTCCCCAGCATCAGCGAGATCGCCACGTTCCAGACGAACCGCACCGCGCGCATGACCGGCCCCTCCCGCCGCCGGAGCGGCGAGCTGGGGTCGGGCGGAACCGCCAGGTTGGACCTGAGGTTGGACCCGGTGGCCGGCCGTGGCGTGGGGAGCAGCTTCGCCACGGGCCTACCGCGCGGCGCGAACGGCGCGGTTGGCGGCACAGCTCACGGCCTTGAGCGACGCCGTGACGATATTGGCGTCCATGCCGACGCCCCATAGCACGCGGCCGTCGCCGGTCTCGGCCTCGATGTAGCTCACCGCCGTGGCGTCGGAGCCGGCGCCGGCGGCATGCTGGTGGTAGTCGCGCACCTTGATCGTGACGCCGCAGTTCTTGGCCAGCGCATCGACATAGCCCGCGATCGGGCCGTTGCCGCGGCCGCTGATCGTCTGCTCCTTGCCGTTGAAGGTCACCTTGGCGTCGAGAAGACGCACGTCGGGATGGCCGGGCTCGGGCACCGTGGTGTGGCTCGTGAACGCCACCGGCGTTGCGTTCTCGAGATACTCCTTGCGGAACGTGTCCCAGATCAGCGCCGGCTGGATCTCCTTGCCGGTCTCGTCGGCGATCTGCTGGATCACCTTGGAGAATTCGACCTGGAGGAGGCGCGGCATGTCGATGCCGTAGTCGCTCTTCAGGATGTAGGCGATGCCGCCTTTGCCCGACTGGCTGTTGATGCGGATGATTGCCTCGTAGGAGCGGCCGAGATCGGCCGGGTCGATCGGCAGGTAGGGCACTTCCCAGACCTTGCTGTTCGACGCCTCAAGCGCCTTGAAGCCCTTGTTGATCGCGTCCTGATGCGAGCCCGAGAAGGCGGTGAACACCAGGTCGCCGCCATAGGGATGGCGCGGATGGACGGGAAGCTGGTTGCAGTATTCCACCGTCTGGCGGATCTCGTTGATGTTCGAGAAGTCGATCTCGGGATCGACGCCCTGGGTGAACATGTTGAGGCCCAAGGTCACCAGGTCGACGTTGCCGGTGCGCTCGCCGTTGCCGAACAGGCAGCCTTCGATGCGGTCGGCGCCAGCCATGAAGCCGAGTTCGGCTGCCGCCACTCCTGTTCCGCGGTCGTTGTGCGGATGCAGGCTGAGGATCATCGAGTCGCGGTACTTGAAGTTGCGATGGCACCATTCGATCTGGTCGGCATAGACGTTGGCCGATGACATCTCGACCGTTGCCGGCAGATTGATGATCATCTTCTTCTCAGGCGTCGGCTTGTAGATGTCGCCGACGGCGGCGCAGATGTCGCGCGCGAACTCGAGTTCGGTGCCGGTGAAGCTCTCGGGCGAATATTCGAACACCCACTCCGTCTTGGGATCGGCGTCGGCCAGCTGCTTCACCAGTCTGGCGCCCGACACGGCGATCTCGATGATGCCGGCGGTGTCCTGGCCGAACACGACGCGGCGCTGCAGGGTCGAGGTCGAGTTGTAGAGATGGACGATGGCGCGCTTGGCGCCGCGGCAGGCCTCGAAGGTGCGCTCGATCAGCTCGGGCCGGCTCTGCGTCAGCACCTGGATGGTGACGTCGTCGGGGATCATCTTCTTCTCGATCAGCTCGCGCACGAACTCGAAGTCGGTCTCGGACGCCGCCGGGAAGCCGACCTCGATTTCCTTGTAGCCCATCTGGACGAGGAGCTTGAACATCCGCGTCTTGCGGTCGGAGTCCATGGGTTCGATCAGCGCCTGGTTGCCGTCGCGCAGGTCGACCGCGCACCAGATCGGCGGCTTGGTGATGACGACGCCGGGCCACTTGCGGTCCTTGATGTCGATCGGCTTGAACGGGACGTACTTATCGACCGCGGACGGCATCATCGGTTTCTGGACGGACATTTGAAACTCCTCGCGCCGCTGCCGGCCAAAAAAGGCTCTGGCGATCTACTGCGATGGAAAGGGGCTGGCGGCGACTTGTGAAGGTAGAGAGACGGACGACAACGCGACCCGCAGGGCCCCGGGTGTGGGGCGGCGGGTCAGCCGATAAGTCGAAGCGTCGTCAGTCGCAGCATGTTGGCGCGAACTTCCCCGATTTGGGGGCGCGCGTCAACCGCGAGGCGCGAGCAAGCGGAAAGGGTCGTTCCGGAGATGTTGCCTAGCGCAACGGCAGGCTGATGCCGAGGTTCAGGCTGCCGACCGGGGGATAGGGGGCGGCATAGACGGGATAGGCCGGCGCATACATGACCGGCGCTGGATAGACCATAACCGGCCTCGGCGCGTAATAGACGGGCGCGGGGGCATAAACGTATCCCTGTGGGACCACGACGTAGCCGGGAGCATAGTAGCCCCGATACTTCTTGCCATTGCCTTCGCCAGCCTCCGCGCTGCTCGCTGCGCCCAAGGCGGCCGCCGCGGCCGCCGCGGCGGCCGCGGCCACAAGAGCACCACGAAAGCCCTGCTTGGTAACTTGGTCGCGCATTGAAGCCTCCATCAACTACAGGAAAAAAACGCTGGCTCCGTAAACGTTGCGTTTGGATTGTGGCGGCTATGAGGAGGAACGGCCATGGAGTGGCCCAGGTTTCGCAGCCGCTTGTGTACAGTCTGTGCTAGTCGAGAAGAAAGCAGAGGAGGAAGCAGCGATGGCGGGTCCGTTGGCCGGCGTCAGGATTCTCGATTGCACGACGGTGGTGCTGGGACCGTGGGCTGCGCAGCAGTTGGGCGATCTCGGCGCCGACGTGATCAAGATCGAGCCGCCCGAAGGCGACACCACTCGCCAGCTCGGGCCGGGCCGCAATCCCGGCATGGCCGCCTTCTATCTCGGCTGCAACAGATCCAAGCGCTCGATCGTGCTCGACCTGAAACAGGACTCAGGCCGCAAGGCGCTGTTCAAGCTGGCCGAGACCGCCGACGTGCTGATGCACAACTACCGGCCCGATCCCGCCCGGCGCCTGGGCGTGGAGTACGAAGCCTTCGAGAAGATCAATCCGCGCCTCGTCTATCTCGCCACCTACGGCTATCGCGCCGCCGGCCCGATGGGCCCGAAGGCCGCCTACGACGACATCATCCAGGCAGGCTCCGGCCTCGCCTCGCTGCAGAGCGTTGTGGCTGGCCAGCCGCGCTTCCTGCCCACCATCGTGGCCGACAAGACGAGTTCCAACGGCGTCGTCTCGGCCTTGCTCGCCGCCCTCTATGCGCGCGAGAAGACCGGCCTTGGCCAAGCGGTTGAAGTGCCGATGTTCGAGACGCTGGTCTCGTTCGTGATGGTCGAGCATCTCTACGGCGAGACCTTCCGGCCGGCGCTCGATACGGCGGGTTACAAGCGCGTGCTCAACAAGGAGCGCCGGCCCTATCCCTCGAAGGACGGCTACTTCGCGCTGCTGCCCTACACCGACGGGCACTGGAAGGAATTCTGCGGCCTGATCGGCCGGCCCGAGCTCGCCCTGGATCCGCGCTTCACCTCGCTCGCCAACCGCCTAAAAAACGTCGAACACTATTATTCTGCGTTGGCGGAGATCTGCGCCACCAGGACCAACGCCGAATGGGTGGCGCTGCTGGGTAAATCCAACGTGCCGCATGGGCCGGTCAACACGCTCGACGACCTGTTCGTCGATCCGCAGCTCGAGGCGACCGGCTTCTGGAAGGAAGTCGACCATCCGACCGAGGGCCGGCTCCGCATGCCCGACATCCCGCCGCGCTTCAGCAAGACCAAGCCCGAGGTGACGCGCCTGCAGCCCCGGCTGGGCGAGCACAGTGTCGAGGTTCTCAAGGAGGCCGGCTTTACGGCCGGCGAGATCGACGCCATGCTGAAAACAGGCGCGACCAAGACGGCTTAGATCGTCGGCAAAAATCAAAGTGCGCGCCCAGGGAGGCGTCCATGATCATTCGGCGTAATCTTCTCTGCGTCGGCGCCGCGGCCATGCTGCCAGCGCCCGCCATTGCGCAAGCGCCGTGGCCCAACAAGCCGATCAAGATCATCGTCACCTATCCGCCGGGCGGGCTGACCGACGTCTTTGCCCGCGCCTATGGCGACTATGTCTCGCAGAAGGTCGGCCAGCCGGTCATCGTCGAGAACAAGGCGGGTGCCGCCGGTGCGATCGGCGCCGAGCTGGTGAAGCAGGCGCCGCCCGACGGCTACACGCTGATGTTCACCAATTCGACCACGATGATGCAGAACAAGGTGCTGTTCAAGAAACTGCCCTACGACCCCGACAAGGATTTTACCCTGGTCGCCTGGTTCAACACCGGCCACCTGCCGACGGCGGTCAACAAGGACGTGCCGGTGAACACCATTGCGGAGTTCGCCGCCTGGGCGAAGGAGCGCAAGGTGTCGGCCGCTACCTACGGCGCCGGCTCCTACGCCCACGTCGTGGCGGCGACGCTCAACAAGCACTATGGGCTCACGATGGAGCCGGTCCATTATCGCGGCGAGGCGCTGATGTGGCAGGACATGGCGTCCGGCGCCGTCCAGATCGCCAGCGGCAGCTATGCGACCATGCTGCCGTTCGTGCAGTCCGGCGCCGTCAAGGTGATCGCCGTGCCGACCATGGAGCGCATGAAGAAGCTGCCGAACGTGCCCACCTACTACGAGCAGGGTCTGACCGAGAAGGCGTTCCAGGTGCGCGGCTGGGTCGGTTGCGCGGCACCGGTCGGCACGCCGGACGCGATCGTGCAGAAGCTCTCCGACCTGATGGTCGAGGGCGGCAAGACCGAGCGCATCCAGGCGATCATCAACACGTTCGGTATCGACGAGGCCGCCCGCGACCGCGCCTATTTCAAGAAGGTCATCGACGACGAAGGGCCGGTCTGGCTCGAGGTGATCAAGAGCCTGAACATCGAGCCGCAATAGCGATTGCCGCGCCGCCGCCTTGAAGCTGCCTTTACGTCCGCCACAATCGCAGCCATGCTGAAGACTGGCGCGCCAAAGACGGCATAGACCGTCGCAGTAAACCCACCGCGCCGCAGGGAGGAAAGAATGACCGTTCGCTCGTCGCGGCGTGACGTGCTGCGCCTTGGTTCCATTGCTGTTGCTGCCGCGGCTCTGCCGGTTCCCGCCATCGCCCAGGCGCCCTGGCCGAGCAAGCCCATCCGCATCATCGTAGGCTATCCGGCCGGCGGCCTCACCGACACCTTCGCCCGTGCCTACGGCGACTTCATCTCGCAGAAGACCGGCCAGCCGGTCTCGGTCGAGAACAAGGCCGGTGCCAGCGGCGCCATCGCCGCCGAGCAGGTGAAGAACGCGGCGCCCGACGGCTATACGCTGATGTGGACGATCTCGACCACGATGATCATGAACAAGGTGCTGTTCAAGAAGCTGCCCTACGACCCGGACAAGGACTTTGCGCTGATCTCGTGGATGGATGCCGGCCACCTGCCGTTCATCGTCAACAAGGACGTGCCGGCGAAGAACCTCGCGGAATTCGCGGCCTACGCCCGCAACAACAAGGTCAGCGTCGGCACCTACGGCGCCGGATCGTACAGCCACGTCGCCGTCGAGGCGCTGAACCGCCATTACGGGCTCAAGATGGAGGCCGTGCACTATCGCGGCGAGGCGCCGATGTGGACCGACGTGATGTCGGGCGCCATTCAGGCCGGCAGCGGCAGTTTTGCCGCCGCTTCCAGCGTGCTTCAAACCGGCAATGGTCGCGCAATTGCGGTGCCGACCAAGGAACGGATGAAGAAGCTGCCGGACGTCGGCACCTTCTACGAACAGGGCGTCACCGACATCGCCTTCCAGGTCCAGGGCTTCATCTGCCTGGTCGGTCCCATCGGCATGCCCAAGGAGATCGTGAAGAAGCTCTCCGACATGATGGTCGAGGCCGGCAAGAGCGAGCGCATCCAGAAGATTCTGGATACCTTCGGCATCGACCGCGCAGCCCAGGACCAGGCCTTCTTCGAGAAGTTCATGGCCGAGCAAGGCCCGGTCTGGATCGACCTGGTGAAGGGACTGAACCTCGAGCCGCAATAGGGCCTGCCGTCGGGCGATATTCGCGTTTGGCTCTTCAGGTATTTACTTTCGGTTGTAGGCACGGGATAAATTAACGTGTAGAGCAACTGAAAGTTGTGTGGGTGCCGCGGTGCCCAATGTATCTGAAGAGGTCTCATGGCCCTCGACGTCTACGTCGGGTCACTCACGCGATACTATGGTGGCGTGGGCAAACAGCTCACGGCCTTCGCCAGGAACCCCGAACATCTCCCTCCGGCCGTCCTCGCCTGGCGCACGGCGTTGAGCGAGCGGCTCGGCCACAACATCCCGGCACCGCTCGATTGGGACGAAACTTCCGGGGCGCCGCACTTCACCGGCCGGCCGGGATGGGACGGCTGGGCCGCGCTGGTGCTGTGGGCGGCCTATGCCGAGCATCCGGTGTTGGGGCGGCCCAATACCCTGCCCGACGAATGGGAGAACGATCCGGCACTTGCACGCAGCAACGCCGAGGGCTTCCGGTCGCGCTATTCCCATCTCGTGCGTCATGCCGAACTGTGGTTGCCCAGCCCCTTTCCCTTCACCTTCGACGGCGAGGATGTCGGCGGTCACCGGGTGGTCATCGGCTCGGCGCCGACGCTCCGGCGCCAGCTCGCCGATCTCAATGCCGCGACCTGGAAAGCCGATGACCGCGCGGCAACCGGATGGGGCCGGCCGCGGCCGCCCGACAATGCGCCGCTGGAACTGCGCGCCCGCTACGGCTTCGCGGCGATGGTGGAAGCCGCCCAGCACGCGGTCGATCATCACCTGCCCATGAAGATCGACTACTGAAACGAAACCGCCCGCAACGCTGGTGCGCTGCGGGCAGTCGGTTCCTCCCCCATCAGGGAGAAGAGATCAGGCCGTGGGAGACGCGGCCGGCGGCGGCTCCTTGGGGACCGGCGGGCGATCGCGGCGCTCGGCCATGAAGTCGTCGAACTCGGCACGGTCCTTGGCGGCGCGCAGCCGGTCGAGGAAGTCGCGGAACTCGCGCTGCTGCTCGTCGAGCTTGCGCAGTGTCTCCTCGCGGTATTCGTCGAAGGCGACGTTGCCGCTCGAGGCATCGCGGCCCCAGCGATGACGGCGCTTCCAATCGCGGAACTCGGCGCGAGCGTTGCTGCCGTCCGGCGTGTTCCAGTGGCCATAGCGCTTCGAGCAAAACATGCGTCCACTCCATTTCAGATAGACCAGAAGGGCGATGCCGATCGGCCAGAACAGGATGAAACTCAGGACCGTGAGGGCGATCCACGCCGGCCTGCCGATGTCGTCTATTTTCGAAATCAGGCCCATGTGGAGCCCCCCTTTTGCTGCCGTTAACGATGTAAATGTTAACGACCTGTCTCTTATACACATCTGACGCTGC
>ENA-ORBV01009404-ORBV01009404.1-microbial-mat-metagenome-genome-assembly--contig:-NODE-9404-length-16062-cov-52.497154_pt1 | contig 16062 bp, 11 predicted proteins | sample MGYA00237777_ERZ505514 | MGnify/ENA primary metagenome ERZ505514 (study PRJEB26160, sample SAMN06269048) | microbial mat metagenome | isolation source: Oligotrophic lake microbial mat | place... | reverse complement strand
CAGCCCGCGGGGCTCCGCCCCGCGCGGCGTACCAGAGCGAGTGTGCGGCCGGAGGCCGCTACGGAGCGCTAAAACCGGTGTCCACTCTCAACCATTCTGGCCGCCTCAATCGTGTAGTTCGCCCACGGCTTGGCATCGAGTCGGGCCTTGGGGATCGGCTTCCCGGTCGCCTGGCAGACGCCGAAGATGCCGTCGTCGATCCGCTGCAGTGCCGCGTCGATCTCGTTGATCGTCTCGCGCTCCTTCTCGGCGAGATTGAGGGCGAAGTCCTGATCGGCGGTGTCGGAGCCGATGTCGGCCATGTGGATGGGCATGTGCGAGAGGTTTCCGCCGTTCGAGCGGAGGGCCTCCTGCTCCATTCCCTCGACCAGCCCGAGGATCTCGGCCCGCTTCTGGAGCAGCAGATCGCTGTAGTGATCCAGCTCCTTCTTGGAGAGCTTGGTCTTGATGCCGCTGACGTCGACGGCTTCGACCGCCGTCCCCGACTTCAGTTCGGCGTTCTTGGGCTTCTTCGAGACGGAGATGTCCTTGGTCGACATCATCCGCACCCGACGTCCGTTGATCACGACGTAGCCGTGCGCGTCGGTCTTCGGTGCCGCCGCGGCTGCGGCCGCAACCGAACGCGAGTTCGACTTGTCACCGAGCTTGAGGCTCTTCGATCCGGCTCGTCCCTTGGGCTTGGCTGCGGCTGCGGGTTTGGCGGTCGACTTGACCGAGGGCGGCGGGGTGCCCTTGCCGCGAACGACGGGGGCGCTGGCCTTCGCGCTCTTGGCGGAGGCCGTCCCGTTTGGCTTGTTTCCGAGGACCTTGGCGGATGAGGTCTTCGCGCCGGCAGAAGGCCCCGAAGCGCCCTTGCCTGCAGCGTTCGCGGCGGAGGGCTTCGGCGGGTTGGTCTTCACGTTCTTGGGGCCGATCTTGGCAGTGGCGCGGGAGGGAGGAGCGGCCGTCGCGCGGGGGGTGGACTTCGGTGTCGGACGAGCAGGAGAGTTCTTGCCGGAGGGCTTGGCGGAGGGCTTGGCGGAGGTCTTGCCGGAGGGCTGGGCGGAGGTCGGCTTGATCGCGGAGCTCTTCGCGGGCGACCCCTTCGCAGCACCCTTCGACTTCGCCGCGCCGCCCGTCGAGAGCTTCGCAGCGGGCTTGGCAGCGGGCTTCGCAGCGGGCTTGGCAGCGGGCTTCGGGCCTGGCTTGGCCAAGGGTCGCGCCGACGACTTCGCCGCAGGCTTGGAGGTCGCGCCGCGACTGGGCTTCGCGACGGGCTTTCGTGATGTCGAACCGATCTTCTTCGCCACGCTCGTTCCTTTCCCAAGTGTTCATCAGTGTCGATCAATATCGATCGGGGCAGTGTCGATCAGGGGATCTCGATCAGGGGATCTCGATCAGGGAATCTCGATCAGGGAATCTCGGCCAGGGATCATCGATTCGACTCGTCGAGCCCGTTCGCCAGTTCGTTCCGCGGCGACCGGCACGGCCGCGCAGTCCACTCGAAAACCCTGAACAGCATGCTCGGCACGGAGGGCTCGGCATTCCTCGCGACCCCCGGGCGACTCCATCGCGATTCCCGGGACGACTGCCGGGCAACTGCCGGACGACTGCCGGGCAACCCCCGCGGGCGACCCCCGCGGAACCGAGTGCTCGCGGGGCTCTTCCGTCGCCCTCTGGACTCCGGTTGGACCCAGACGGCCCGTCGACGCGTGCGGTTCGATTGAATTCGCGCACCGACCGCAGAAAACGCGGGAGATTAGCAGTGAATCGCGCACCCGTCAAAACCTCAGTGGCGTCCCGACCGCTGCGAAGTTGAACCCGACGCTCGATCGCGCCGCACCGCTCGGCGCACGGCGGGTCGCACCTCTGGGCGCGACTGCGGAATCTCATCTGGCTGACTGCCCCGCACGGTGACTCGCGAAATGAGCGGCCGGCTCAGCCAGCCCCCTCCTCGCGCTCGACCGAGCCGATCCGACGGATCTTGTCGAAGCGGCGGCGCACGAGAGTCTCGGGCTTGAAGCGGCGAAGCTCGCGGACCTTTTCGGCGATCCAGGCGCCGAGCTGGTCGGCCATCGCCTGAGGATCCCGATGCGCCCCGCCGGGGGGTTCGGGGATCACTTCATCGACCAAACCGTTCTTGAGATTGTCGACTGCCGTGAGTGCCAGGGCCTTGGCCGCGATGGTGTTGGTCTGATCGTTGGACTGCTTCCAGAGGATCGCGGCGCAGCCTTCGGGGCTGATCACCGAGTACCAGGAGTGCTCGAGCATGGCGACCCGGTCGCCGATACCGATCCCGAGCGCTCCGCCGGAACCGCCCTCGCCGATCACGATCGAGACGATCGGGGTGCGCAGGCGGCTCATCTCGCGGAGGTTGACGGCGATCGCTTCGGCGACGCCGCGCTGTTCGCTGCCGAGACCTGGGAAGGCCCCCGGGGTGTCGATCAGAGTCACCACCGGAAGTTTGAACTTCTCCGCCAGCTTCATCTTGAGGAGCGCCTTGCGATAGCCCTCGGGATGGGCGCAGCCGAAGTTGCAGGCGATCTTTTCGTTGGTGGTCTTGCCCTTGCGATGGCCGATCAGAAGGACCTTGGTCGACCCGATGCGGGCCAGGCCGGTGACGATGGCGGCGTCGTCGCCGAAGCGGCGATCGCCATGCAGCTCGCAGAAGTCGCGGCACATGAGTCGGATGTAATCGCTCGACTGCGGCCGATTCGGATGCCGAGCGACCCGCACGGTCTGCCAGGGCGAGAGGCTCGCGTAGGTCTTGGTCAGCAGACTTGCGCGGGTCTCTTCGAGCTTCTGGGTCTCGGCCTCGTACGCATCTGCGTCGGGGCGGGCGCGGAGGGCGTCGATCTGCTTTTCGATCTCCAGCACGGGTTCCTCGAAGTCGAGGACGTACGTGGAAATGGGAGCTCGGGACATGGCGGGAGTGTAGAGGAGAGAGCGGGGGCTCACTTCATTACCATCGCGGTCATGCCGAGCCCAATTCCGATTGAGATTCACGAAGAGATCGTCGAGTACCGAGATTCCGAGCTGGTGTGCGAGGGGTACCTCGCGGCGCCGGCAAAGGGAGCGAGCGGAGGGGGGAAGCTCCCTGCGATCCTTGTGGCGCATGCATGGGGCGGTCAGGACGACTTCGCTCGAGCCAAGGCCCGGGCGCTTGCGGAACTGGGATACGTCGGCTTCGCCATCGACATGTACGGCAAGGGTCGGCGCGGGAACACCCCCGAGGTGTGCTCGGCGCTGATGCAGCCGTTCATGGACGACCGCGCGCTTCTGCGCCGCAGCATGCTGGCGGCGGTCAGCGCCGTCAGAAGCCATGCGCTCGTCGACGCTCAGCGCCTCGCGGCAATCGGTTTCTGTTTCGGCGGACTCTGCGCACTCGATCTCGCCCGCAGCGGCGCACCCGGCGTGCGCGGCGTGGTCAGCTTTCACGGGCTCCTGACACCCCCAAACCTCGGACCGCAGTCGCCGATTGCCGCGAAGGTTCTCGTCCTTCACGGTTACGACGATCCGATGGCCCCACCCGACGCGGTGCTGGCTCTGGCGAAGGAACTCACCGACGCCGGCGCCGACTGGCAGATCCACGCCTACGGCCGCACCCTCCACGCCTTCACCAACCCCGTCGCCAACGCCCCCGAGATGGGCCTGCGCTACGACGCCGCCGCGGACAGGAGGAGTTGGGCGGCGATGGTGGAGTTCTTGAAGGAAAGGTGAAGTCGGGAGGGGGCAGGGAGCAGGGAAGAATGGCAGAGGGTTGCACGATTGGATACGTGCGCTGCGGTCGGGGCCGCGCGGTGTCGGAACTCAGCGCCGACATTCAGACGTGCAGCCCATTGCCATCCTTTCCTGCTCCCTGCTCCCTGCTCCCTGATGTGAAGAAACCCCCCGCAACGCGCGAGGGGCTCTGAAGGGGAACGAACGGTCTTCGACATCAGGTCCAGAGCGAAAGAAGGAGACCGAGATCCGCTCCGTCAACCGTGCCGTTGCCGTCCAGGTCGGCGGGTCCTGCTGCGCCCCACGCGGCGAGCAGGAGGCCGAGATCCGATCCGTTCACGAGTCCGTCGCCGTCGAGATCGCCGAAGACCGGCGGCTGGCAGTCAATGCAGTTGGGGTCCTCGCCCCGCTCGCAGATGCCGTCGCCGCAGACTGGGGCCGGAACGCCGCAGCCGTTGGTGACCACGGTGGCGTCATTGCTGAGCTTGTTGGCGACGACCATGTCGAGATCGTTGTCGGGTTCAAGGTCGGCGAGGGCGATCGCCTGAGGCTCGATGCCTGCGGCGGTCAGCGTGGCGGCGCCGAAGGTGCCGGTGCCGGTGCCGGGGAGCGTCGAGACGTTGTTGCTGTCGACGTTGCCGGTGGCGATGTCGAGGATGCCGTCGCAGTCGAGATCGCCGACGGCGATGATCGAGGTGTTGAGTCCGCCGGTTGGGTAGTGGACGACCGGCGCGAACCCGAGCCCGGTGCTCAGGAAGATCGAGGCGCTCGCGAAGCCGCTGCCGTTGGAGGCCACGGCCAGATCGGCAACGCCGTCTCCATTGAGATCGCCGCTGGCCATCTCGTCGGGACGACGGGCGCCGCCGACCGAAAGGTTCACCGAGAAGGTGAGCACGCCGCCGGCGCTCGAGTAGATCGCGACCGTGCGATCGTCGCGGTTGCTCACCGCGACGTCGCCGTCGCCATCGCCGTCGAAGTCGACGAAGGCGACGCCGCGCGGCTCGCCCGTCAGGGCCAGCGTCTGACCGGTGAAGACGCCGAGACCGTTGTTGGTGAGGACGGTCGCATTGTTGGAGTCGCGATTCGCGGTGGCGAGATCGAGATCGCCATCGCCGTCGACGTCGCCGGCGCTCAGCGCCCGCGGGTTCTGGCCGGTGGCGAAGGAACCGGCGGAGGCGAAGATGCCGGCGGTGTTCCTCAGCAGGGTGACCGCGCTGCCATCCTGAAGCGCAACGGCCAGGTCGACCGAGCCGTTGCCGTCGAAGTCGCCGGCGGCCAGCGCCCCGGGGCTCGACGAGGCGGGCATGACCACCACCTGTCCGGCCGTGTAGCCGAGGCCGCCGTTGATGAAGATGCGCACGCGATCGGGTGCGTCGGTGGTGAAGGCAAGATCGAGATCGCCGTCGCCATCGAAGTCGCCGACGGCGACTCCGCTGGGGGCGATTCCGACCGGGACGGTCGCGGTCGACTCGGCGATGAATCCGGCCGTGGCAGTTCCGGCGACGAGGCCGAGAGCGGCGAGAAGACCGAGGGGACGAATGAAGGAAGAGTGCATTGGGGAGATTCCGTTTCAGTTGAGATCACTCGTTCGCCCTTCAGCGGGGAGTGTTCCGGAAGTCGAGTCGCACCCGCGGCTGCCTGATACGTCAGGAGCGAATCGAAAGCTGGAATTGGTCTTTCGGCTCGGTCACGCGCAATGGCGGTACCGTGCAGGCATGACCGCAACGGAGGGAGATCACGTCGTCGAACTCCTGCGCCGCTGCGTGGTGGGCGAGGCTCGGGCGTGGGACGAGTTCATCGCCCGGTACTCGCGCCTGGTCTATTCCATTCCTCGCCGCTACGGACTCTCCGCAAGCGACAGCGAGGATGTGATGCAGGCGGTCTTCGTCGCCGCGTTCCGATCGCTGGCCCGGATCGACGATCCGTCGCGCATCGCCTCGTGGCTCATCACCAGCGCCCATCGCGAGAGTTGGAGAGTCGGACGGGAGCGACGTGCTCTCGCGGACTCGACCGAGTTCTCGGCTCATTTCGCCGACCTCGGTTCGCCGCCCACGGAGTCCACCGAGACCTGGGAGCGGCAGGACCGCGTCGATGGCGCCCTCGCCGAGCTCGGCGGGACCTGCGAGGAACTCCTGCGGTCGCTTTATTCGCGACGTGGCGAGCCCGACTACCAGGCGATTTCCGCGCGGCTTGGCATGCCTGTCGGATCGATCGGGCCGACGCGGGCCCGCTGCCTCAAGAAGCTCGAACGACTCCTCGTCGCCGCCGGGTTCGGCGCCGACTCCGAGGAGCGGCCGGTGATGAGCGGCGGCGATCGGCCGGCAGGCGGCAGTTGAATCGAGGACTCCTTCGAACTTCGCGGTATCAGCACTCGCAACGCGGACCTCTCCCTCCGTTGGATCGACCCCTATGGACCGCCCACCTCCCACTGAAGAAACGCTGATCGCCCTTGCCGCAGGCGAGTTGTCGCCCGAGGAAGGCCGGCTGGTCGAGATGGCGCTGACTCGAGATCCCGCCGCCGCGGCTCGCGTCGCCCTTTTTCGACAGGCCATCGAATCACTCCGAACCGACGACGCCGAGCGCCCCGCAATCGAAGCGCTCGCCAGAGTGCAGGGCGTGATCCGTTCGATGCTGCGCCCCGTTCGAAGCGACGACACCGCCGCCGCGAACTGGTGGGAGGGCCTCCTCGAGGTGGCCGCGACGCTCTTCTTCGACAGCCGCAGCGCTCCGGCGCTGGCGTCTGGGCTGCGCGGCACCAGTGCGACTCGAGAGCTCAGCTACCGCGGCGACGGAATCGAGGTCGATCTCGGGATCGAGCCGCAGGTGTCGGACGAGCACTTGAGCGCCTCTGGCGGCGACCGAGAGCCGCGGGCCCGCCTGGTTGGACAGATCTCCGTCCACGTGGGCACCGTCGATCGAATCGCAATCACCCGCGGAACTCCGCGCCGGCTTGTCGCCGAGCTCGAACCCGACTCGCGCGGTGTCTTCATGCTCGCCCTCGAGCGCGGCCGCTACGACCTCCTGATTGCCCAGGGCGATCGTGTTCTCGCCGTCGAGGGTCTCGAGGTCGAGTAGACCACCGGCCGCGGACGCATCAGGGCACACCCGAGGACCAGATGAGCGTGAGCGGAGACGATCGATCGATGTGGCGTGCGCTGCTCCAGCGGCTCGTGGCCACGCCCCGCGAAGGCCGGGCCGCAGTGCTGCGCGGGCGGGACGGGTCGCAGGCCCTCCTCGAACTCGCCACCGAAGTCGAGTCGCTCGCCAGCACGCATGTTCAGGAGGCGATCACCGCCGCGGAGGTGCTCGTCGATGTCTCCGATCAGCTCGGAACGATCGGGGCTCGTGCCAGAGCCCGGCGGCTGGCCGGTCAGGCCCTTGCCTATGGCGCCCGCCTCGACGAATCGCTCGAGTTTCTGGCCAGCGCCGCCACGCTCGCGGAGTCGGATGGCGAGCTGGTCGAAGCGGCGCGAGCGCGACTCACGTCGCTTCATCCCCTCGGCATGCTCGGCCGCCTCGAGGAGGCGGTCGCCGTCGGCACGCGAGCCCGCGGGGAGTTGGAGCGGGCCGGTCAGCCCGGGCTGGCGGCGCGAGCCAGTCACAATCTTGGCAACATCGAGCGCAGTCGGGGCAATGCCGCTGCCTCGCTCGAGCATCTCGCCGTCGCCGGCGCAGCCTTCAGCGGCGAACCGATCCAGCTCGCCCTGGTGGAGAACAGCCGGGCCCACACGCTCCTCTCAATCGACGATTTCGCCGGCGCCGAGCGATCGTTCCGGACGGCGCTCGAACTGCTTCAAAGGAGCGGCGGGGGATTCGCAGCGACGGTCGTCGGCTCGAACCTTGCGGACCTCCTGGCTCGACAGGGCCGACTCTCGGAAGCGCTGGCCGCGTTCGAGATTGCTCGTCGGGCGCTCGCCGAAGACGCGGCCCCGGGGCACCGCGCCCGGATCGCCGTTGAAGAGGCCGACGCGCTGGAGGCCTGCGCCCTTCCCGACGAGGCCCTGCGGTCCTACGACGCCGCCATCCCCGCGCTGCGCGCCGTGGGGCATCGCGGCGACCTTCTGCGGGCGCTGATCGGTCGCGGGCGGGTCCTGATCCGGCTGCGACGCGATGCGGACGCGGCGATCTCCCTCGACGAAGGCGGTGACATCGCCTGGTCGCTCGCCGATTCGCGCTCGGTGGCGACGATCGATCTCCTGCATGGCGAACTGCTCCTTCGCCGCGGCGAGGTCGCGGCGGCGGAGTCGATCCTCCGCAGCGCCATCTCGCGACTTCGCGATCGTCCCGTCACCCGGCTCATCGCCACCATCCACCTCGCGGACGCGGCCCTCGTGCGCGCCGATTGGTCGGGGGCGGTGGCGCTCCTCGACTCTGCAATCGAGGACGCTGCGGAGCGCGAAGTCAATCCGCTCCGCGCCGATCTGCTGCATCGGCGCGGGCGGGCGCGACGGGCCGTCGGCGACCGTGATGGGGCCATCGCCGATCTCTCCGAGTCGATTGCAATCATCGAGCGACTCCGCGGAGGACTGCAGAGCGATCGCCTGCGGGTGGCGTTTCTCGGCAATCGCATCAGCGTGTACCAGGAACTCGTCGGGCTGCTGGTTGCCGGCGGTCCGGAGGCGCCGGTGGCGAGCCTCCTGATCGTCGAAAGGGCCAAGAGCCGTGCGCTTCTCGACCTGCTCCGAAACGTCGCCGAGGGCGCGGCCCTCGAGCAGCCCGAGACGACCGATCCGCCCGATCCGCCCGATCCGACCGAGCGGGCCGATCCGACCGAGCGGGCCATCGCTCAAGAAATCGAGCGCATCCAGCGTGAGATCAGCATTCTCTATTCCCGTCTCGCGGGAGAGGGCGATGACGATCGACGCTCCGTGTCCTCGCCGGGCTGGCGAGCCGGGCTCGTCACCCGCGAGGCGGCGCTCGAAACGCTCGAGCGGCGAATGGTCGCGACCCGCAGTCGCGGCGTCCAACTTGAATCGCCCGCCGACATGGCGACGATGCAGCGAGCGCTGAGTCCGAATGAAGTCCTGGTCGAGTACTTCGTTGCCGATGGCGTTGTGCTCGCCTGGATCCTCCGCGACACGAAGGTCGCGCTGGTCAGCACCGGGATCCGCGAGCGGGCCGTGGAGGACGCGGTGGTCCGACTGCAATTCCAGGTCGGACGATCATTGCGGGAGGCCGACCGGGTGGTGTCGCCGAGCGGCCGCCACGCCGACGATCTGCGAGCCGAGCTGAAATCGCTGCACGATCTGCTGTTGTCGCCGCTCGACAAGGCTCTTGACGGGGCGGAACGACTGATTGTCGCGCCGCATGGCGTGCTGCACATCGTCCCGTTCGCGGCGCTCTTCGATGGCGAGGCCCATCTGGTCGAACGGATCGAGTGCGTCTCCACGCCCTCGGCGAGCATCTGGGCCGGGGGTCGAGGACGTCGTGCGGCGCGAGGTGGCGCCGGGCCGCTCGTCGTCGGCGTCTCGGACGACGCCGCGCCGCGCATCGCCGACGAGGCCAGGGCGGTGGGCGCATTTCTCGGAACCGCGCCGCTTCTCGGCGGCGCTGCAACCGTCGCGGAGGTCCGCAGTCGACTCGGGAGTGCATCCCTTGCCCACATTGCCTGTCACGGGTTCTTCTCGGCCGCGGCGCCGCTCCAGTCGGGACTTCGGCTTGCCGACGGGTGGCTGACCGTTCGCGACATCCTGCGACTGCGGCTCGAGGCCGAACTCGTCGTGCTGAGCGGATGCGATACCGGACGAAGCGCGATTTCCCGCGGCGACGAGCTGCTCGGACTGGTTCGCTCCTTTCTTGGGGCCGGTGCGAGCAGTATGGTCGTGAGCCTCTGGAGCGCGTGCGATTCAAGCACTGCGGAGCTGATGACGACCTTTCACTCGACGCTCGCCAATCGCCCCTCGGCGGCGCCGTGCACGATTGCCCGAACGGCTGCGGCACTTCGGCATGCCCAGCTTGCGATGCTGGCGAGCCGATCGAACCCGATTCACTGGGGCCACTTCATTGCAACTGGCATTGCAACTGGCTTTGCAGGGGGAATTGCACCGGGCATTGCAACTGGCATCCCCAGCGGAATGGGGCAGCCGGGACTTCAGGCTGTTGACGAGCGAGAGAAGAACACATGAACACGTTGAAGAAGACAAACCAAGTCGGAAGAGTCAGCGTCGGAAGAGTCAGCGTCGGAAGAGTCGGCTCGCTCGAGGCATCGAGTGGAGCTCCGCGGTCCATCCCAAGGTCCCGCCGCGCCGTCGTGGCCGCGGCGACTGTCGCCATGGTGACACTCGCCTTGCTGACGCGTCCGCTCGGCGCGGGCGGAGGGGGACCGGTTCCGGGCGAGGATCCGCTGGTTCCCGATCAGGTGATCGTGCGGCTGTCGGCGAATGTGGAGCTCTCGGCTGCGCTTGCGATGGTCGACGCGGCGTTCCCCGGAACAACCGTTCTCGGCTCGATCGCGTCGCGGTCCACCTTCAAGTTCGGTCTCCCGAGCGGGAGTCCGGTGCCTTCCGTCGATGCGCTTCTGGCGCAGATGGTCGCCAACGGAACGCTGGTGTGGGGCGAGTTGAACTACGAGGGCCAGGCTGCGGAAGGCAAGGCCGGCGATCTCTGGTCGACCGATCTCGGCGGCGCGGGCTCCGGCGCCTACTCCGGTCAGTACGCCGGCGAACTCCTCGGTCTGCGCGAAGCCCACGCGACCTCGCGTGGTCAGGGTGTGCTGGTGGCGGTGCTCGACACGGGGGTCGACCCCACGCACCCTGCATTGGCGGCCCAGATCGGGACCGGCGGCGCGAGCTTCGTGGCGGGCGCCGGGCTCGATGACCTGGGGACGAACGAGGACAACGACGGCGACGGACTGATTGACGAGATGACCGGCCACGGCACATTCGTCGCCGGGCTGATCCTGCTGGTGGCGCCTGAGGCCACGCTGGTTCCGATCACCGTCCTCGACAGCGAGGGAATCGGCGACACGCTCTCGCTGGCCCAGGGGATCTACCACGCCATCGATGGGGGCGCCCACGTCATCAATTGCTCCTTCGGCTCGACCTACAAGGGCGCGGCCGTCGAGGACGCAATCGATGAGGCGGTCGCCAAAGGCATCGTCGTCGTGGGCGCTGCGGGCAACTTCGATCGCGAGGATCCCGAGGAGTACCCGGCGATGGCCAGCGGCGTGATCGGCGTCGGGGCCACGCGGGCCGACGACGTGAAGGCCGGCTTCAGCAACTACAACCCCGACATGGTGCTGTGCGCGCCAGGTGAGAGCGAACTGCTCGGCGGAGGCGGGTGGGATATCGCCAGGAGCGTGATCAGCGCCCTTCCCGGCGGCGAGTGGGGGGTGTGGCGAGGAACGAGCTTTTCGACCGGCTTCGTCTCCGGCGCCGCCGCACTGGTGCGCGCTCAACTTCCCTCGGCGACGCCGAATGCCCTGCTCGTGGCGACGATCACCTCGCGCCTGCAGACGGCCGCAGTGCCAATTGACGATCTCAATCCGCGCTACCAGGGTCTCCTCGGCAGCGGTCGCCTCGACGCCGCGGCGACCGTGGCGCTCGGCGATCCCGCGCCGACTCCCGGCGACCTCGACGCCAACGGCGCAATCGACGGCGCCGACCTCGGCCTCCTGCTCTCGGTCTGGGGCGACTGCCTCCCCGGCCTCGCCTGCCCCGCCGACCTCACCCTCGACGGCACCATCGACGGCGCAGATCTGGGAGCGCTTTTGGCGAACTGGGGGTAACGGCAGGGAGCAGGGAGCAGGGAGCAGGGAGCAGGGAGCAGCAATGGGTTGCACGACTGGATACGCGCGCGGAGATCCGCAGCCGAGCGCTTCGGATGCAGCGCACGCAGCCAATCGAGCAACCCCCTGCAATTCCCCCTGCCCCCTGCCTGCTACCCCCTCTTCCCCCGCCGTCCCTGCTTGAAGCCTTTCTTGTAGCCGTGGAGGCGCTTGGCGCCGGAGCTGCTTCCGCCTTTGCCGCGGCTGAGGTTGGCGCTGTCGCGGTCGCGCCCGGCGGGGCCGGGGCCGGCTTCGGCGCCGAGTGAACTCGAGGGGGCGAAGCGCGTCACCCGCAGTTCCATGGTGCGGTCCGAAAGATTGATGGCGACGATCTGAACGGTGACCAGGTCGCCGAGTCCGATCGACATGCCGCTGCGTCCGGCGACGAGTCGCGCGGTTGCCTCATGCAGCGTCCAGCGATCGGGCCGACCGCTCGAGGCCGCGGAAAGCTCCGCCGTCTTCACCATGCCATCGATCAGGAAGCGCTGGAGGCTGATGAAGACCGCGTTGCCGGTGACCCCGGTCACGAGACCGTCGAACTCGTCGCCCAGATGCTTGTCGCGGAGGAACTGCAGGACCAGGAAGCTGCGTAGCTCCTGCTCGGCTTCGGCGGCGGCAACTTCGGTGTCGGAGCAGTGCCGCCCGAGAAGCAGAAGCTCGCTCTCGTTGAGCACCCGCTCGTCGTCGGCGAGGCGCTGTCGCATCGAGCGCCGGGACTTGCCGCCGGGCGGTTTGCGCCCATTCTCGGTTTCATCGAGGAACGCCGCCATGGCCCGGTGCACGGTGAGATCGGGATAGCGCCGGATGGGACTGGTGAAGTGGGTGTAGTGCTCGCTCGCGAGGGCGAAGTGGCCGATGAGGGCCGGGCTGTAGGTGGCCTTGGTGAAGGTCCGCAGCACGGCGAAATGGATGGCTCGTGCCGCCGGCGTTCCACGGGTCGCCTCGATCAGGGCCTGCATGTCCTTGCGGGTGGGCTCGTCGGGGAGTCGCCACTTGACCAGCCGGGCGTAGAGCCGAAGCGATTCGATGTCGCCGAAGCTCGGCTCGGGATGGATGCGACGGATCAGCGGCAGGTCGAGATCGGCAAAGGTTCGGGCGAGGGCTTCGTTGGCCTCGACCATGAACATCTCGATGAGCGTGTGGGTGTAGGCGTTGTCCTCGGGCGTGGCGTCGACGACGTGGCCTTCCTTGTCGAAGACCAGCTCCACCTGCGGCAGCTCGAGCGAGATCATGCCGTCCGACTTGCGGCGCTTCTGAAGGATGCGGGCCAGGCGATCGCCGAGCTTGAGGGCCTCGATCAGTTCCTCGCTGTAGGTCGGCTCGGTGCGGGTGTGCTTCGCTGCCTCTTCGGGCTTGCCGTCGATCAGGGCCTGGGCTTCGAGATAGGTCAGCCGCTTGGCCGACTTGATGACCGTGTTGGCGAGGCGCTGCGACTCGACCCGACCGCGCTCGTCGAACTCGATGAAGGCCGACTTCGTGAAGCGGATCACGCCTTCCTGGAGGGAGCAGACGCCGTTACTGAGCGTTTCGGGCAGCATCGGCAGCACCAGACGCGGCAGGTAGACGCTGTTGCCGCGCTCGCGGCCCTCTTCGTCGAGGGGCGAACCGCTCTTCACGAAGTGGGCGACGTCGGCGATGTGCACGCCGAGCGTCCAGCGCCCGCTGCTTGCGTCGTGGACGATCGAGATGGCGTCGTCGAAGTCCTTCGCATCGGGCGGATCGATGGTGAAGATGAACTGCGTGGTCAGATCCTCGCGGTCGTGCCACGGCCCTTGGGCCTCGCCTTCGAAGGAGCGGGCGGCGCGGCGGGCGTCCTCGACCACGTCGTCTGGAAACTCCTGACGAAGCCCGTGGGTGGCGATCACCGACTGGGTTTCCACATCCGGACGCCCGGCCTCGCCGAGCACGCGGACGATCACGCCTTCGCCGAGCATGCCGGCTTCCGGGTACTGGGTGATCTCGATGACCACCTTGTCACCGGCCTTGGCGTTCTTGGCGAAGGGATCGCGGACCACGATCTTCTCGCGAAGCGATCGACCGTCGGGCTCGACGATCCACTGCTTGCCGCGCTGGGTGAGCGTGCCGGCGAACTCGCGTCGGCCGCGTTCGAGCACTTCGATGATCGCGCCGCTGGGACCCTTGGCGACGTCGATGCCGCGCTTGGCGCGATTCACCCGGGCTCGAACCCGATCGCCCGAGACCGCATCGCCATTGGCTCCAATTGGAATGAACAGGCCGCCGTGCCGGGTGGGCTGGTCGGATTCGACGAAGCCGAAACCCCGGGCGTTCTGCTTGTACGTGCCCTCCACTTCACTGCCGAAGTCGGGAAGCCGGTAGCGGTCGTCGTCACCCTTCTCGAGATGCTCGGCGTTCTCCATCTCCGTGAGGGTGTCGCGGAACTCGTCGAAGTCCTCGGCGGCGACGCGGAGCTGACGAGCCAGCTCGTGGAGCGTCACCGGCTTGTAGCCACGGTGCGACAGATGATCGAGAACTCGAATGGAGAAGCGAAGAGACATGCGGCGGGAGCGTAGGGAAGGGATCGCGAGGGACCTGCGCGGTTCGTGATGGAACCGTTCGACACTGAACTTGTGCGTCAGGGAACCCGTGCGTCAGGGACATGGGTGGTCGCCGCGGAATGCATTACCCTGCGGCGGCGATGATGTTCACCCGCCGAGCCTTCGTTCCGGAGTTCATGGACGCGCCCGACATCGATCGCGAGGAGCTGCGGGAGGCGCTGCGCTTCATCCGTCGGGTGAACGCCCGACTCGGCGGCAGCGCCGCCTGCCTCGGTTGGCTGGAGCGCCTGTCGCGCACGTGGCCGCGCCAACGCCCGATCCGGATCCTCGACGTCGGCACCGGTTCCGCCGACATCCCGCTGGCAATCGTCCGATGGGCGAAGCGCCGCGGGCGCATCGTGCACATCGTCGCGGTCGACAACCACACGACCACGCTCGGACTCGCGGCGGAGTTCCTGGCGAAGGAGCGGGGGAGCGGCTCGAGCGATGGGTCCTCGATCGAGCTCGTCGAGGCCGACGCCCTCAAGCTCCTCGAGCGCTTCGAGCCCGGATCCTTCGACGTGGCCCACGCCGGCATGTTCATGCATCACCTTCCCGACATCGAGATCGTGACGGCGCTTCGCATCCTGCAGCGGCTCGCACCCGGCGCGGTGATCTGGAACGATCTGGTCCGCGACGCGATCTCGCGGGTGGCCATCCGGATCCTCACCGTGGGCACGCCGCCCAAGGTGCGGCACGACGCGGTGGTGAGCGTGGCCAAAGGATTCACACGAATGGAAGCGATGGATCTGGCGCGGCGGGCAGGGCTCGAGCGGGCCGCGGTGCGGCGGCATCTCTTTGGACGCTTCACGCTGATTGCCCCGGTCCCGGAGTGAGCGGTGCGCCGGAAACAGTCGACTTGGTCTCTCAGCCTCCGACCCAGACCAGTCCACCGATGTCGACGCGACCGAGCCGCAGTGCACTTCGCATCGAGGCGATGTTGTGACCGAGGATCGTGCCCCAGACGAGATCGTCGGCATCGTGCCGAAGATCGCGGATGTACTGCCACAGCGCCGCGGTTGCGAAGCCGCCGCCGCGGTACCGCTCGCCCATCACCCGTTCCCGCAGGCGCCACCCGCGGAGGCCGAACTCGGCGTGGCGGATCCCGCCGATCACGCCGGCGAGTTCACCGTCCACGTGAATCAGCCGCAGGCCATCGCCGGCGAGATAGCACTCGAGATCCTCGTGCGACTCGATGCCGATGGCGTCGCGAAGCTCCGGGCTGCTGGCCCAGAAGGCCTCGTACATCGCCTGGTACTCGGGGTAGAACGAGAGCGAGTCGGGGGTGGTGACGCTGACCCGATCGGCCTCCGGCGGAACCGTGCGGAGGACCTCGCGAATCGACGCGGCGAGGAAGCGCTTGTAGGGGTGCACGCCCGGATCGATCGACCCCTGCGCACTGGGCGCAAGTGGCCCGGTGGTGTGCAGTGGTCCGTGCACGAAGAGGCAGAAGCGATCGATCGACTGTGGGGAGAAGCGTTCGCAGATTGCCGTGTGCATCAGGGCGAGATCGGCCGAATTCGTCGGGTCGGTGGAGCGGGCCCGCACGATGGCGTGAGGCAGCGGCCGACTGTCGGCGTGGGCCATCGGCTCGACCAGCATCACCGCAGCGCCTCGCCAGGCGATGAGCGCGGGTGCGGGCCACGCCGCGGATTCAGAGGCGTCGGACGGCGGGCCTGCCGCCGCCGCCACCCGCGCAAGCAGGGGCGCGAGGCTCTCGCGCAGGTGGTGCCGGATCGCGTCGTCTTCGAGCCAGCCGCGCAGCGAACCCGCCGCCGCCGAGGACTCGAAGTCGACAAGCGCGTCCACGACGGCCGGATCCGCAGCGAGGCCGCGGTCAGGCTGATTGCAATTGGGTGAGGGCTCGGGTCGATCCATCGCTGCAGCGCCGAGAAAGAAATCGGCCCTGAACATACGCAAGCCCAGCGCGTCGCCCCATGCGTGGCCCCACGTGTCGCGCCCCCGAAAGCGAGTGTCGGCCCGGAGGGCCGAACGGAGCGCTCAGGCGCGTCGCTCAGCCCGCCGGGCTTTGCCCGGCGCGGC
>ENA-ORBV01009403-ORBV01009403.1-microbial-mat-metagenome-genome-assembly--contig:-NODE-9403-length-16063-cov-5.220380_pt1 | contig 16063 bp, 13 predicted proteins | sample MGYA00237777_ERZ505514 | MGnify/ENA primary metagenome ERZ505514 (study PRJEB26160, sample SAMN06269048) | microbial mat metagenome | isolation source: Oligotrophic lake microbial mat | place... | reverse complement strand
CACCGCGACCGCGCTGCTGGTCGGCGCTGACGGCCCGCCCGCCGCCGGCGCCACCGGCGAAGCCCCCGCGCCCGGTCAGCCGGCCGGTGGCGGGGGCGCCTTCGGCGGCCTCGGCCCCATGCTGCTCCTGCCGCTCGTCTTCGCCTTCATGTACTTCATCGTCATCCGCCCGCAGCGGCGCGAAGAGAAGAAGCGCAAGGCGCTGATCGAGGCGGTGAAGCGCGGCGACAAGGTCGTCACCATCGGCGGCCTGCACGGCGAGGTCGTCACCGTCGGCGAAACCACCGTCGACATCCAGGTCGGAGTCGACGGCAAGGACATCGTCCTGCGCTTCAACAAGGGCGCCATCGCCAGCGCCGGCGACGCCGCGAAGGGCAAGTGATGCTGCGCCGTTCCATCCTCCTCGGGCTGGTCTTCGCCGTCGCCTTCGTCCTGCTCGTGCTGCAGAACAAGGTGATGGTCGGCACCCAAGAGCTGCAGGCCCTGGTCATCGACCACGGGGACCAGCGCTACGACGTCGCCTTCAATGACCTCGGCGGCAAGCGGGTTCCGGCGAGCGCCAGCGAACTCGCCCAGATCAAGCGCCGGCTCGATGGCGCCGATCGCACCGCGCCGATCCGCACCGCCAGCGTCAGCGACCTTGCCGCCGAGAAGGACGTCATCCGCGTCACCCTCGATCCGCAGCAGGATGCGGCGGCCTTCCGCGATCGCGTGGTCGGCCATCCGTATCGCCGCAGCAACGATGCGCGCGGCCTGTTCCATATGAACATCGGCATCGACCTGCGCGGCGGCGTCGAGTTCATCTGCCAGCTGCTCGATGATTCGGGCAAGCGCGTCGCCGCCACCGACGAGGTCATGCACATCCTGCGCAACCGCCTCGACCAGCGCGGCCTGACCGAGCCCTCGGTCACCCGCCTGTCGAACGGTGATGTGCAGGTCGTCATCCCCGGCGGCACGCCCGCCGACGCCTCGCGCACCCGCTCGGTGATCGAGAACACCGGCCGCCTCGAGTTCCGCGAGGTGCTCGGCGTGTACAGCACCGGCTCTATGGGCCAGCCCTTGCAGCCCGGTGAGCTGCCCAAGGAAGTCGTGCGCAAGCCGAACGGGCAGTACGACTTCTCCCCCGGCCAGCGCACCAGCCGCAAGCACGTCGTCGCGGTGCCCGCCTCGCGCGATCCCAACTACCAGCCCACCCTGTTCTACCACCTCGGTCCGGCCGAGCTCAGCGGCAAGGACATCTCCGACGCCGGGCGCGAGATGCATCAGGGCCAGTCGGTGGTGACCATCGCCTTCACCGCCGCGGGCGGCGCCCGCAATTACGAGTTCACCAGCCGCCTGCGCAGCCAGATCGACAAGACCGGCAACGACAACGACGGCCGCTTTGGCATCGTCTTCGATGGCAAGGTGGTCTCGGCGCCGACGGTGCGCTCGGCAACCACCAACGCCTGCATCATCGAGGGTTCCTTCACCGAGGAGCAGATCATCACCCTGCGCGATGCCCTCAAGGGAGGCTCGCTCGCGGTCACCCCGGTGGTGGTTAGCGAGCGCTCGATCGGCGCCAGCCTGGGTCAGGACAGCGTCCAGCACGCGTTCATGGCAATGCTGTGGTCGACGGCGCTGATCATCATCTTCATGGCGGTCTACTACCGCCGCCTGGGGCTGGTCGCCAACGCCTGTCTGGCGGTTACCGGCGCCCTCATCTTCTGCACCCTCGCGATCTTCGGCGCCACCGTCACCCTGCCCGGCCTGGCCGGCCTGGTGCTGACCATCGGCATGGCGGTCGATACCAACATCCTGATTTTCGAGCGCATCCGTGAAGAGCAGCGCGACGGACGCGACCTGCAGAGCGCGATCGAGGTCGGCTACAAGCGCGCGTTCTGGACCATCTTCGATTCGCATATCACCACGCTGATCACCGCCGCGGTACTCTACTATATCGGCAGCGGTGCGGTGAAGGGCTTCGGCCTCAGCCTGGCGATCGGCATTGTCGTCAATCTGTTCAGCGGCGTGTTCGCCGGCCGGCTGTTCACCGATCTCGTCTGCCGTCGCGCCGACAAGGTGACCATGGCCAGCTGGGTCCCTGAGATCCGCCTGCCCTATGTGCGCCTGCGCTGGATCGGCTATACGGTGTCGATCGTGACCGGCGTCCTCGGCGCGGCGTGGTTCGCCTTCGGCCACCTCGCCACTGGCGGGACCTTCAGCCGCAACTTCGACATCGATTTCACCGGCGGCAACATGGCGCAGGTGACGTTCAAGCAGCCGCTCGCGTTCAAGGACGTCGAACAGCGCCTGGCCGCCGCGCGCGACCAGAAGCTGACCATGCTCGACCCGGCCGCCACCCAGGTGCAGCCCTACTACGCCGATTCCACCGGCCAGGGCGCCAGCCGGCAGTGGGTCTTCCGCAGTCGCGATGAGGGGGGCTCGCTGATCGAGGCCGAGCGGGCCAAGCTCGAAGAGGACCGCGCCAACCTGCTGCGCCAGATCAATGAGGCGCGCGATCGTCAACCGCCGGATGCGGTCGCCATAGCGGCCCTGCAGAAGCAGATCGATGACGTGGGCAAGGCCATCCGCGAGAAGCAGGACCGCATCGCCAACCGCACCCAGGACTTCAAGCGCGAGCTGGCTCAGGTCTTCGCTGGCGAGGTTGGCGCCGAGGGCGACGAGATCGCCGACGTCACGCTCGCCGAGCGCACGGTCAGCCTGGTGCTGACCACGCTCGAGAAGCCCAGTGACGCCGCGCTGGGCGCGATCGCCACGCGCATCAAGGCTGGTCGCGACGAACTGGCCGACGTCGCCGTCCTGCCGCGCGCGGCAGGCACCGGCTTCACGATCACCACCACCTGGCGCGAGCCGGCGGCGATGGCAGCGAAGCTTGAGATCGACGACGCCGTGCACCTGCGTCTGGCCGCGCTGCTGGTCGAAAAGGGGGCGACGCCCGAGGCGGCCAACGGCTGGGCCAACGCCACCTACGCCATCTACAACGCCGCGGTCGACGCCGCCGCGCGCGACCGCATCTCGGTGGCGCGCGCCTTCCCCGCGACCGAGCACTTCTCGGGCCAGGTCGCTGGGCAGATGAAGTGGCGGGCGCTGATCGCGCTGCTCGTCAGCATGATCGCCATCCTCGCCTATGTCGCGGCGCGCTTCGAGTTCGCCTTCGGCATGGGCGCGATCATCGCATTGGTGCACGACGTCGCGCTCACCCTCGGGCTGTGCTCGCTGTTCGGAATCCGCATCGACCTGACCGTGGTGGCGTCGATTCTGACCCTGATCGGCTACTCGATCAACGACACCATCGTCACCTTCGATCGCATCCGCGAGAACCTGCGCAAACTGCGCCTGCCGCTCGCCGAGACCATCGACTTGTCGATCGCCCAGACCATGCCGCGAACCATCCTGGCTTCCGCCACGGTCATCATCGTGGTCGCCGCGCTGTTCCTGTTCGGCGGCGAGGCCCTGCGTCCATTCAGCGGCTCGCTGCTGATCGGCCTGGTCCTGGGCGTCTACTCGTCGATCTTCATCGCCTCGCCGCTGCTGCTGGTCTTCGACCGCAAGGGTCGCGGCTTGCTCGCGCCGGAACCCCCGGCCGAGACCGAGGCCGGGGATGGGGTCAAGGATGCCGAACTGATGCCCGGCTGAGCCCGGCACGTCGGGATTCGCGGACGAAGGGCGCGGCATCCACCGCGCCCTTCGTCGTTGGCTGTTATCCTGCACCCCCTCGCCATTGTGCCGGGCGTGGAGGTGGTCATGCTTCGCGACCCGGTCGACCCACGACCGCCACCGCCAGAGGAGACGTCTTTTTGCTCGGTCGCCGTAGAAGTAGAATCCCCGTACCTCCGCCCGACACCAATCGCGCGCGCATGAATGAGAAGATCAAGGTCCCCCTGATCCGTCTGATCGACGAAACCGGCGCCCAGGTGGGCGTGGTCACGGTGGAAGAGGGTCGCACCCGCGCCCAGGGCGTCAGTCTCGATCTGGTCGAGGTCTCGCCCGAGGCCAAGCCGCCCGTCTGCCGCATCATGGACTACGGCAAGTTCCTCTTCGAGCAGCAGAAGAAGGATCGGCAGAGCAAGTCGCACTCGCACCGCAGCGAGACCAAAGAGGTCCGCCTCCGTCCTGGTACCGGCGAAGGCGATCTTGAGATCAAGGCCAAGCACGCCCGCGAGTTCCTCGAAGAGGGGTACAAGGTCGGTCTCCAGCTTCAGTTCCGCGGCCGCGAACTGTCGCACAAAGAGCTCGGCATGCAGATGATCCATCGCTTCACCAAGATGCTCGAAGACATCGCCAAGGTCGAGCAAGAGCCGAAGATGGAAGGCAAGCGCATGACCGCTTTGCTGGCGCCGAAGAAGTAGACGCCGCCCAGCGGACGTCAGCGAAGCGCAGGCCGGATGGCCTGCGCTTCGTCGTTGTTGGGGGCGGCCGCTGCGCGTTCGCCAGAAAGCACCTGACCCCTCTCGTTGAGAGGAGCATGAGAATCACGTCCCAGCCCGGGCCCACGGCCGCTTGCCAGCGCCGGGCCCGATGCCAACCATACGGCCATGCGCATGCGCACGGCAATCGAGCGGAGCGGTTGGAGTGTCGCGGCCTGCGCCGCTCTCGTTCTCGCCGGCTGCGGTGGCCCGTCGCGGCGCGAGGTGCGCCAGGACATCGTCGCCAACAAGCCGGCCGAGGCCGAACGCAAGATCGACGAGATCTACCACCACCACCTCAGCGAGTACGGCTGGGATTCGCCGCAGATCGGCAATAGCCGCCACCTCCTGCTCTGGCGCCTGGAGCGCGGGGTGGTCGACCTGCTGCAGACCGAATACCTCAACGCGCTCGGCCACTTCCGCGAGGCCACCCGCGTCGCGCGCGAAGGCCGCACGCGCAGCCTGGCGCGCGGCGTCGCCGCGGTGGTCATCAACGACAACCTCACCCGCTGGAGCGGTGAGCCGTTCGAACTCGTGCGCATCCCGTATTACGCGATGCTCGCCAACCTCGCCCTCGCCCAGCGCGTCAATGGCACCCTGCTCGACGCCGATCCGGTCGGCATCCCCGCCGCCAAGGGCGCGGTGCCCGAGCCGCGCCGCGCCGCCGACGCGCTGCTCTATGCCGACCGCGCCGCAAGTGGCGCGATCGCCCTTGAGGAGCACCTGCGCGCACTGGCCGCCGGGGAATTCGGCACCTCCGACTACCGCGACGATGGCTGGCTGCACCTGATCGCGGCGGCGGTGCGCGCGGCCACCGCCGAGAGCGGCGATGACCGCGCCGCGGCCGAGCTTTACGCGCGCCGCGCTGGCACCGCCTTCGCCGCGGCCGGCGCCACGCCCGCGGTCGCCCAGGCGCTCATCGCGCGCATCACCGAGCGCAGCGGCCAGGGCATGCCGCCACCCGGTCACGGCAGCGTGCTGCTGATCGAAGAGGTCGGCTTCGTGCCCAAGCGCGAGGCGCTGACGGTGTATGTCGTCACCGGCGCGCCGCCGCGCGGCGTCTACCTCGACCTCGGCGGCGTCTTCATCTACGTCGACGATCCCAATCCGGACGCCTTGCCCGCCGCCAGCCTCATCCCCATTCCGGGCGAGATCATCCGCGCGCTCACCGGCGGCCGCTTCGGCGTCTTCGGCTGCGAGGTGCCGGTGATGCCGCGCCGCGCCGCGCGTCCGGCAGCCGGCAGCCTGGCCATCGACCAGGGCGCGCCGGTGGCGCTGGAATGGGTCAGCGACGTCGAGGAGCACGCGCGCACCTGCTTCAACGACCACCGCGGGCGGCGCCTCGCCACCATCATCGCCCGTACCGCCGGCAAGTTGATCGCCGCGCGCCAAGGCATCGGCGCCATCCAGGTCGATGGCCGCGATTCATCCGAGGCGCGCGTGCTGCGCGACGTGCTGTGGTTCCTGACCTCGGCGCTGGTCACTGCCAGCGAGCAGGCCGATACCCGCTGCTGGACCCTGCTGCCCAACCGGGTCGCCGCGACGCTGGTCCACATCCCCGCCGGCATGCGCTCGCTGGGCATCGTGCACGCCGATGGGGTATCGCGCCACCTGGGTCGGATCAACGTCCGTCCCGGCCAGTTGGCGATCGTCTGCGTGCGCAGCTTCCCCGCCGGCGTCGACCATGTGGGAGGTGGCCAATGAGGTGGCTGCCCATGCTCGCCATCATCGCCGCGTTGGCCGGCTGCGGTGGCGATGCGCGCGTCGTCGACCCGCAGACCGACCTCCATCTCAGCGGCAACTGGAACGACGCCGACGCGCGCGAGGTGGTCGCCGCGATCACGCCGCAGTGCCTGTCCGGGGAGTGGCTCGATGGCTTCCACGCCGAGCACGGTCGGGCGCCGGTGGTGCGCATCGGCCGGTTCCGCGTGCGCACCCGCGCCATCGACGACGAGGTCGACCCCGAGATCCTCACCGACGACCTTCAGCGTGCCCTGATCGCCAGCGGCCGGGTGCGCGCCATCGCCAGTCGCGCCGAGGCCGCCGGCGAGGGCGGCGCGCGCGACACGCGCCAAGAGTTCGCGGCGCAGGCGGCGCAGGCCCCGGCGAGTGGCCAGGAACTGGTCGCCGACTACCTGCTGAGCGGCTCGCTGCTGACCCAGGACGACCAGGTCCTCGACCGCGGCATCACCGGCACCTACCGTCAGGTGAAGTTCTACCAGGCCACTTTCGAACTGACCGATCTCGCCACCAACGAGAAAGTCTGGATCGGCTCTGCCGAGCGCAAGAAGCTCATCGAGCAGAGCACCATCGGCTGGTAGTTCACCGTCTTCTCATCCGCCCCGGGTAGCGTCGGACCTTGCCTTGCCCAGCCCGCGCGCCGCCTAACAATCCGCCCTCCCCGGAGATCCTTCCCATGCGTCGTCCCGTCGCCTGCCTGCTCGTCCTCTGCGCCGTCGCCGGCCTCGCCACCACCACCGTCGGTTGCGGCAAGCGGGTCAAGGTCGTCGATTCCCAGACCTCGATCCACCTCAGCGGCATGTGGAACGACGACGACTCGAAGAGCGTTTCCAGCGAGATGATCGACCAGTCGCTCAAGGGCGCGTGGATCACCAACTTCCGCGACCGCACCGGCCGCGCGCCGATCGTGCGCTGCTCGACCGTGGTCAACAAGTCAAACGAGGAGATCGCCACCCAGATCTTCACCGATGACCTCGAGAAGGCCCTGCTCAACAGCGGCCGCGTGCGCGTCATCGCCAGCCGTTCCGAGGCCGAGTTGCAGCGCGACGAGCGCGCCGACTTGCAGGCCAATTCGAGCAAAGAATCAGCCCCGCGTAGCGTCCAGGAGCAGGCCAGCGACTTCGGCCTGCAGGGTTCGATCAAGATCCAGCACGACCGCAACGGCAGCACGCAGGTCAAATTCTACCAGGTCGACCTCAAGCTGATCGACATTACCACCAACGAGACGGTGTGGATCGGCTCGACCGAGCGTAAGAAGGTCGTCGAAAACTGACGTCCCGCCGGACGCCGGCCCGCGGTCCCCCGTCCGCCCTCGCCGCCGTCCCACGCATGCCCAGTCGCGAACCGCTCGCTGCCGCCCGCAACCTCGGCCCCGCCACCGCCGCCTGGCTGCGTGAGGTGGGCATCGCCTCCCTGGCCGAAGTCGGCGTCCGCGGCGTGATCCCGGTTTGCCTGGCCATGCGCGCCGCCGGCCACCCCGTCACCTTCACCGGCGTCCTCGCCCTGCAGGGGGTGCACTGGCAGCGGGTGCCGGACGAGGTCCAGGACCGGCTGGCCGGCGAATGGCGCTCCGCCTGCCCCGGCCGTTGATGGCCGCCGGCATTCCCACCGCTGGCGGCGTGCTCGGCGCAGGGTCGGGCGGGCTCCGGGCAGGCGTCTGCGACCGCTGCCGTCTCATGCACTGCGCAGTCGCCGCAACCTCCCCCCTTTGAAACGACTTGCGACGGGAGCTAGGGTCGCCGTCCCTGACCCTGCCGTCCCGGCCTGGTCGGTCCCTGGGGATGCCATGTCGCTCCGCCTCCGCTGCCTCGCCTTCGTCGCCGCCCTCGCCTGCCCCGGGCTGATCGTCGCGGCCGATGCCGCCAACGATCCGACCAAGCCGAGCCAGGAGTACCTCGACGAGAAGGCCAAGCTCGAAGCGATGATCAGTTCGCGCGACGTCGAAGAGTTCGAGATGAACTTCCAGCCGCTCGCCTTCGACCGTGTCCTGCTCAAGGACCGCCTGGGCCGCGAGCATCTCTACCACTACCTCACCTTCCGCCTGCGCAACGAGATCACCGAGGACACCAAGCTGCTCGCCCAGACCGCGACGCGCTACAACGAGATCCTGCAGAAGATGGCGGCCGAGCACGAGTACGCCAAGGTCGAGCAGGGCGTGACGCTCAAGGTCGACGGCGAGATAGTGCTCGATCGCAGCAACCTGCGCTCGCGCAAACGTACCGTGCCGCTGACCGTGCTCTCCTACGACGAGAATGGCAGCCGCATCGACCTGCTCGATGAGCCGATCGGCAGCGGCAAGCAGAAGGAATTCCCCATCCCCGATTACGGCGCTGTCGTGGCCGGCAGCGCGCTCGACCAGGTCCGCGAGAAGATCGAAGAGGCCGTCGGCCGTCGCCTGCGCACCGCCGACGAGATCCGCGCGCTGCAGCTGCCGGCCTACGACGCGATGAAGGTCGACGACGAGGGCGTCTCCGAGGGCGAGGTCTTCGGCGTGCTCATCTTCGATCGCCTCAACGACCACGGCGACCGATTCACCCTCGAGGTGCGCGGGCTGAGCAACAAGCTGCGCGTGCGCGCGCCAACCGCCGAGAAGGGTGCGGTCGAGAACTACGCCAACACCCGCATCATGCGTCGCGTCTTTGTCCTGCACTACGTGCGTTCGGGCGACGAGTTCTACCGCGACCAGGATCGCTTCACGCTCGAGCGTGGTGGCTGGGAGTGGATCGATACCTTCCAGCGCCTGCAAAAGCGGGCCGACGCGGCCTACGCCCGCTTCTACCTCGACAACATCACCGACGAGAAGGGCGACCGCCTGCCCGCCACCGAGGAAAAGTTCTGGCCCTACTACGAGGGCGTCCGCGAGGGTGCTGGCGACAAGATCCCCGACCTGCAGAGCCAGCTCAAGCAGCGCGGGACCGATGCCGCTCCGTGAGCCGAACGGCCTGTCGGCGCTCGACGCCAGTCTGCCGGCCGCCGAGGTCGCCGCGCACCTCGCCGCGCCGCTGCGCGACCTGGTGCTCGCCAACCAAGTGCTGTTCACCGGCCGCTGGGATGACCTGGCCGAGGATGTCCGTCGCCGCCAGGCCGGGCGTCCCTACCTCTTCGCGCTCACCATCGCCCTCGACGACCCGCTCGCCTGGATCGGCCGGCTGCGGGATTACGAGGCCGCCCGCGGCGAGCGTCTCGCCGATGCCATCCCGGCCTGAGCCGGCCCCGTCCCGACCCGCAGGAGCCTTCCCGTGAGCACAGTTGATCGCCACCCGTCGCTCCTCGCCCAGACCGGAGCGACCGCCCTTGGCATCGCCTGGTCGCTGCTGGCCCTCACCGGCTGCGGCGAGCGCGCCACGACACCGACGAGCGAGCGGAAAGCCTCCCCGGCGCAGGCCGCCAGCCCGACGGTCGACGCGGCCAAGCTGCGCACCAAGGCCACCGTGCCCTTCGAACATTCCTGGGACCTGGCGCTGCCTCGGCCGGTGCATCTGAGCTGGGTCAGCCCGAACATCCCCGATCTCTTCTTCGTCCAGCTCGAAGGCGCGAACGAGATCTACGCCATCGACGCGATGAGCGGCCGCACCCGCTTCGTCACCCCGCCTCTGCCTCGCCCGCTGGCGCTGCCGCCGTCGGTGGCCCGCGTCGTGATGCCGAGTGGCCGCGTCAACGAGACCGTCAACGATGACCGGCTCTACCTGATCAGCGACGACCGGCTGTTCTGCTTCGACGCTATCTACGGCGAGAAGGTGTGGGGCTACGATCTGCCCTTCACCGCTGCCTCGGGGCCGCTCGCGGTCGGGCCCGAGGGCAACCTGCGCGTCTTCATCGGTGATTTCGCCGGCAAGCTGCAGGTCATCACTTGGTCGCCCGAGAAGCGAGGCTTCGTCTATCCGCTGTGGCAGTTCCCGGTGTTTGCACCGATCACCGCCCAGCCGGTCGAAACCGAGTCGCTGGTCTATGCCGGCGACCATTCGGGCGCGATGAACTGCTTCCGCCTCGACCGTGAGCTGGTGTGGAAGTTCAAGGCCGGCGGCCAGATCCATGGTTCGGCCGATATCGCCGGGCGCATCCTCTACTTCGGCAGCAACGACAACGTCTTCTACGCCCTCAACCGGCTCAGCGGCGAAGAGCTGGCCAAGCTCTACCTGAACGCGCCGATCGATCGCGCCCCGTTCCATTTCGCCGCCGAGCCAGGTCGCATCTATGTGTGGACCTCGCACGCCGATCCCGCGCTCGGCGGTCTGTGGGCGATCAGCGCCAAGAGCGACACGCTCGACATCACGCACAACCTCGACGCGCAGAACAAGCCGCGCAAGAAGGAGATCGTGCGTCTGGGCAAGTCCTGGTTCCTGCCCGGCGCCACGCGCCTGGTGTCGTCGACGCCCGATCACCTCTACGTGACGCGCGGCGACCGCACCCTGGTCGAAGCGGTCAGCCGCGCGACCGGGGCCGTCGATTGGGCCTGGGATCTCAACGAGGGGCGCAAGGACAAGGACAAGGATCGCGTCGTCCACCTCACCTCCTACTTCGATCCGACCGACCAGAACCGTTCGATCTTCGCGGTGGACGCCCGCAACCAGGTGCACGCCTACCGTCTGTTCGGCTATAAGCCGAAGGAAGGCTCGGCCGCGCTCGCGCCCGCGCCCGCGCCCACCAAGCCGGCCGCGAAGAAGCCGTCCGCAGCCGCTGCGCCGGCTGCGGACGCGGCCCCGGCGGAAGCGCCGGCGGCCAATTAAGCCGGCTGGCGCGGCGCGGTATCCTTCCGTCAGGAGGTCACGCATGCGGTCTGCTCACGTCGTGCTGTTGCTCGTCCTCCTGGGCGTGGCCGAGGTCATTGCCGCCGATGGCGCGGCCCCGCTTGCCCCGGTTCCGCCCGAGGCCGAGCAGGCGACCCGGCTCAAGGCGTTGAAGGACATCTACAAGGACGAGTACGCGCGACGCAAGCCAGAGGAGCGTGCGGCCTTGGCGCGCAAGTTGTTCGCCCAGGGCCTGGCCACCGCCGACGATGTGGTCGTGCGGTTCGTCTTCCTGCGCGAGGCGCAGGATCTCGCGGCCAAGAGCGGCGACCTCGACCTCGGCGTGCAGGCGCTTGATGCCCTCAGCGCGAGCTATGCCGTGGATGCCGTCGAGGATCGCCTGCGCTTCTACGCCGCGATCGCGCCGGCGATCAGCAGCATCGAGGCTGCTCGGGTGGTGATCGACGCCCAGCTCGTGCTGGCCACGCAGGCGATCGCGGTCGACGAATACCCGCTCGCCATCCGCGCCGCGACCCAGGCCGATGGCTTCGCGCGTCGACTGAAGGATGCCGATCTGCCCGTGCGTACCCAGGCGGCGCTCGACCTGGCCAAGTCGCTCGCCAGCGAGTACGCGGCGTTGGGACAGATCCGCGATCTGCTCGGCGAGTTCACCCCGGCCGGCCATGCGAAATACGGACGCTTCGCCTGCCTGAGCAAAAGCGACTGGGAGACGGGACTCGTCCACCTCGCCCAGGGGGACGACGAAGCGCTCAAGGGACTGGCGGTGGCCGAGGCGGCGGCGACGACCGCCGAAACGCGCCTCGCGTGCGCCGATGCCTGGTACGACTGGGCCCTGAAGCAGAAGGTCAAGCCCGTGCGCAGCGCTGCCCTCGCCCACGCCGGCGACCTCTATCGCCGCGTGCTGCCGGAGGTGACCGGCCTGGTGCTGGCGCGGGTCGATAAGCGGCTGGCCGACCTCGAGAAGCTGATCGGCGCGCGTGCTGGCCGTTATCCCGACGGGGCGGTGCTGTTGCTGACCTTCGAGGCCATGACGGGCGGCAACGTCCTCGACCAGAGCCCGCATCGCCATCAGGTCCGTCTCGCCGGCGCCAAGCCGATCAAGGGGCCGTGGGGCGGAGCCGTGCAGTTCGACGGCGAGGGCGGCACGGTCGGTATCGCCAATCATCCGTCGCTGCAGATCACGGGCAGCAGCACCCTGATGATGTGGTTGAAACCATCGCTGCTGGGTGAGCGCCGCAATCCCTGGAACAAGTCCTATGGCGGCGAGGGCACCTGGACGCTGGAGCCGACGGGCATCCTCAATGCCTATCATGGCGTCGCTGGCGCGGATGATGACCCCTACGCCTCGATCGGCATGCCGGCCGCCCTCAAGCCCGACCAGTGGGCCCATGTCGCCTTCGTGCGCGATATCGAGGCCAAGGTCGGCATCTGGTACCGCAACGGAACCGTGGTCGCGAACGAGGCGTTGGCCTACCTCACCCTGAAGCCCTCGGCCAACGACATCACCCTCGGCGGCGGCTACGCTGGCGACTATGCCGGACTGATCGACGAGGTCGGGCTCTGGCCGCGTGCGTTGAGCGCCAAGGACGTCAAAGCAGTCTACGAGGGCACGGCAGTCGGGCGTAACTGAAGCCCGGCTCGGTGCGGGCTCAACACGTGCACGCTCAGGATCTGCCACGGCCGATACGGCACCAACCAACGACCGGCAGTGAGCGGCTGGCCGCCAGGCGCCGTCCGCGCAAGTCAGTCAATAGAACCGACTGCGCCTGGCGGCGCCGGCATGGCGAAGCGGCCGGGAAAGGTTCGTCGCCCGACGTCTGACCGCGGCCCGTTTCACCTCAGATGTGGTGGACCTTGATCGAGTTCGCGCCGGTGGCGCTGAATCCGAAGATGATCACCAGGGTGTCGCCGTCGCGGAAGATCTCGTGGCGCAGCGCCTCGTCGGTGCCGCCTTCGAGGAGATCCTGGATGTCCTCCTTGAAGGTGGTCAGCAACGGGACGATGCCCCAGTACATGCTCAGCTTGCGCCAGGTGCGCTCGTCGTAGCACATGGCGATCATCGGCATGATCGAGCGCCGCTTGGACAGCAGTAGCGCCTTCTCGGTGCCGTGGCTGAAGATCATGATGCCATTGGCATCCAGGTCGCGCGAGAGCAGGTCGGCCGCACCGGTCAGCGCCATCGAGAAATGATCGAAGGTGGTGGCCTTGGGGTCGAGCGCGAGCTTAGGCATGTACGGGCTTTTTTCTGCCTCGACCGCGATGCGCATCATCTCGGACACCGCTTCGACGGGATACTTGCCGGCGGCGGTCTCGCCCGACAGCATCACCGCGTCGGTGCCGTCGAAGATGGCGTTGGCGACGTCAGAGGATTCGGCGCGGGTCGGGATCGGATTCTCGATCATCGATTCGAGCATCTGGGTCGCGGTGATCACCAGCTTGCCGAGCTCATTGGCGCGGTGGATCAACATCTTCTGCACCACCGGCAGGCGCTCGGTCGAGATCTCGATGCCGAGGTCGCCGCGCGCGACCATGATGCCATCGGCCTCGGCGAGGATCTCTTCGATGTTCTCCACCGCCTGCGGCTTCTCGATCTTGGCGATGATGGGAATGGCACGGCCAGTCTCGGCGATGCGGTGCTTGAGGTTGCGCACGTCGCGCGCGTTGCGCACGAAGCTGAGCGCGATGTAGTCGACGTCGTGGGCGATCGCCCAGGCGAGGTCGTTCTTGTCCTTCTCGGACAGCGAGGGGGCGCTGACCTGCACGCCGGGGAGGTTGATGCCCTTGTTGTTCTTGAGCATGCCACCGACCAGGACGGTGCAGTGGATGTCGTCGTCGACGATGCGATCGACCTGCAGGCGCATGCGGCCGTCATCGACCAGGATGACCGAGCCCTCGGTGACGTCCTTGGCCAGACCGGGATAGGTGGTGCCGACCCGCGCCGCGCTGCCTTCGGGGCACTCGGCGACGGTGATCACCGTCTTGGTGCCGGGTTTCCACTCGACCGGCTCGCCACCCTTGAGGCGGCCGGTGCGGATCTTCGGGCCCTGCAGATCGGCGAGGATGGCGACCGGGCGCTCGAGCTCCTTGCTGATCGCGCGCACCAGTTCGAGGCGCTTGAGGTGATCGGAGTGATCGCCGTGGCTCATGTTGAGCCGCACCACGTTCATGCCGGCGTGGAACAACTGGCGGATGATCTCGGGATCGGTGCTCGCCGGGCCGATGGTGGCCACGATTTTGGTCCGCTTGCGTCCGCGCTTGGTCAGCGTCGCGGTCGGCGGGTTGGTGGCGGAGTGGGACTTGGCGACGGGTTGGGTCATGGCGGGCGCAGCCTAGGGCGGACCCGAGGGGGGTCCCGTGATTTTTGCCGGTGGGGGCACCGCCCCCCAACGAACGCGCCTGCGGCGCTGCCCCCGGGGAGCCGGGGGAAGGAAAATTCGAGTGGGTTATTGACGCACCACGTTGCACGGTTCCTGGACATCCACCGCAACTGGGGAAGCTGCGCGTCCCATGTCCTATGCCCGCGCTGCCAAGGCTCTCGCTGCTGCGAAGACCGTTACCATCACCACCCACATCAATCCGGATGGTGACGGCATCGGCGCCGGGTTGGCGCTGATGCATGCGCTCGAAGCGCAAGGCAAGACGGTTCGCTTCATCTGCCCGAGTCGCCTCGCTTCGCTCTACGGCTACCTGCCCGGGTTCGCCCGGATCGAGCCGGTCACCGACGCTGCGGCGGCGGCGGCCTTGCCACGCGCCGACGTGCTGGTCAGCGGCGACTGCGGCGACCGTAAGCGATTGGGCGCTACCGTCGGCGCGCCACATGGGGTGTTCATCAACCTCGATCACCACGCCACCAACGACCGTTTCGCCGACATCAACGTGGTCGACGTCGCCGCCGAGAGCACCGGCGTGGTGGTGTCGAAGGTGTTGGCACGGCTGAAGGCGCCGATCGATCGCACCATCGCCACCTGTCTGTACACGACCATCGTCTTCGACACCGGTCGCTTCATGCACAGCAATACCACCGCCCATACCTTCCGCTGGACGGCCAAGCTGCTCGACACCGGCATCGATGCCGCCGAGATCAACCGCAAGCTGACCTACACCCGTTCGTTGCACGATCTGGCGGTGATCCGCCTCGGTCTCGAGCATCTCGCCGTCGACGCCCAGGACGCCCGCCTGGCTGGCATCGCCCTGCCCGCCGCGGCGATCGCCGCGGTGGGCGAGCCCGAGGATTGGGGCGATCTGGTCGACGTGCCGCGCTCGCTGGCGGGCAACTGCATCGCCTACCTGATGCGCGAAACGCCTGACCGAACCAGCGTGCGCGTCAGCCTGCGTTCGAGCCCGCCGTATGAAGTCAGTCCGGTCGCCGAGGCCTTCGGTGGCGGCGGGCATCGCCAGGCGTCGGGCCTGACCTTCCCCGGCTCGCTCGCCGAGGCGCAGCGCGAGGTGCTGCCGCGCTTGCGGCTCCAATTGGCAGCCATCTCGGCCTGACCGAGCACGTTGGTAGGTTGTTCGCGCGATTGGATCTCCAGCCCTGTGCATGGCTGGCCTTGCTACACTCCTCGGTGCGCCACCCCGTGCGGAGATCCAGGCCATGAAGACCATCGGCACTTTCGAAACCGTGCACCGCTTTAATGCCTCGCCGCCCGCCTTGTTGCTGGCTGCCTTAGATGTCGATGAATACGCCGGAGAGCACATCCCCGATTCCCACCGGCTCGACTGCGACCATGCCGACGGCATCGGACTCATTCGTACCCTGCTCAGCCGGGCTCCGACCGGGACTCAGCTCATCGTATATGGTCGCGATGCCGACGACGACCGCCCGGCTCGCGCAGCGTACCGCTTGGAAGGCGAGGGTTTCGGGCCCACGCACATCTACAGCGATGGCTTGGCGGGTTGGCGGCAGATGGGCTATGCCTTGTCGGGCTCTGGTCGCGAGGACCATCTCGGCCTGGGTTTCGAGGCCAACGAGGCGCTGAACCACGGCGACTGGCCGCGCCATACGACCTGATCACCCAGCAGGCGGCTCGACCTCGCCGAAACCGCGGAAACGCACGCCCACGGCCACCGCCTTCTCGGGGAAGCCGAACCAGCCGATGGCTTCCAGCGGCAGCACGACGTGGCCGGCTTCCAACTCTTCGTCGGCGTGGATGGCGAGGGTCACGGTAC
>ENA-ORBV01009402-ORBV01009402.1-microbial-mat-metagenome-genome-assembly--contig:-NODE-9402-length-16064-cov-9.347657_pt1 | contig 16064 bp, 14 predicted proteins | sample MGYA00237777_ERZ505514 | MGnify/ENA primary metagenome ERZ505514 (study PRJEB26160, sample SAMN06269048) | microbial mat metagenome | isolation source: Oligotrophic lake microbial mat | place... | reverse complement strand
GGGTTAACTCTAGTGCGGCTTTTCGCGGTCATCAGCGCTTGTCGCTATCCTCACGCCGATGTTGACCCTTGCCGCGGGATCGTTCGCCACGCTCGACTGGATCGTGGTGGGCGCGTACATGCTGGTGCTCTTGGGCTCGGGCGTCTGGTTCGCGAGGATGGAGCCCAAGTCCGCCTCCGAGTATTTCCTGGCGGGCCGGCGGATGCCCGCCTGGGCCGTTGCGATCTCCATCATCGCTTCGTCGCTGAGCGTCGCGACCTTCATCGGCGTGCCCGAGCAGACGTTCAAGGACGGCGGGAACCTGACCTATCTCTCGACCAACATCGGCGGCTTCCTGGCCGTGCTGGTGGTGGCGTACGTCTTTATCCCCGCGTTTTACAAGCAGAACTGCACGACGATCTACGAGGTTCTGGAGCATCGTTTCGGCCAAACGGGCAAGCTCGCCGCGTCTGCCACGTTCATGATCGGCCGACTGTTTGCCTCGGGTGCACGCGTTTACATCGCCGCCATCCCGCTAGCGATGATCATGTTCGGCGTAGAGGAGAGCCGCGAACCGGTTTATCTCATCAGTGCCATCGCCGCGCTCTCCGTCGTCGCCGTGGGCTACACGCTCATCGGTGGCATCGCCTCGGTGATCTGGACCGACGTCATCCAGACGGTCGTGCTTCTCACCGCCATCCTCGCCGGCGTCGCGTTGATGCTTGCCAAGATTCCCGCGCCGATCGACCAGATCGTCGCGACGCTCAACGCGCCGGGGCCGGGGCTGCCGAGCAAGCTCACGGTGCTGGATTTCTCGCTCGACCCGGCCGCCGAGTTCACGGTCTGGACGGCCCTTTTGGGATTCATGTTGCTGAATCTCGCCGCGTACGGCACCGATCACGACATGGTGCAGCGGATGCTGACGTGCAAGAACGCCGTGCAGGGCGGGCGGTCGGCCATCACCGCGATTGTGCTGGCGGTGCCGATCGTGGCGCTGTTCCTGATTGTCGGTCTGCTGCTGCACGTCTTCTACAAGCGGCCCGACTTGATGATGGCCAGCGCCCCAACCTATGCCCCGCCCGACGGCCAGCGGACGCTGCTCACGTTTGTCCTCAACGAGTTCCCCACCGGGCTGGCCGGGCTCATGGTGGCGGGCTTGTTTGCGGTTGGGCTCGGCTCGCTGAACTCGGCCATCAACGCCATGGCGGCCACGGCGATCAAGGACTTCTACATGCGGATCGAGCCGGGGCGCACCGACCGCCACTACCTGGTGGCCAGCCGCTGGGCCACGCTGGCGTGGGGCGTGGCGCTGGCGGGGTTCGCGGTGCTGTGCATCTACTGGATGCGGGCCCACCCGCAGACGACACTGCTCTCGTTCGCACTCAAAGTCATGACGTTCGCCTATTCGGGTCTGCTGGCGGTGTTCGTGACGGCCCTGTTCACACGCCGCGGGAACACCCAAAGCTGCGTCGCCGCCCTCGTCACCGGCTTCGTGGTCATCGGGTTGATGGATCCGATTGTGTGGTCGCTATGGGCCGGGCAGATTGCGTTCCGTGGCGAGACGCTCGCCGATCTCAAGATCGCCTTCCCTTGGCACATGCTGCTGGCGACCGTGCTGGCGACGACCGTCTGCTGCATCCCCGGGCCAAGACCGTCTGACAGCCAAACCCCGCTTCCCACTGCGTAGGTCCTTGACGATGACTGCGGGCGAGCTGGTCAGCTAAGGTTGGGCATGGATCTTTCTCTTCAGAACAAGCGTGCGATCGTCGGCGGTTCAACCCAAGGTCTGGGCCGCGCGTCGGCGGTGGAACTCGCGTTGCTCGGGGCCGAGGTCGTGCTGCTGGCGCGCGATGAAGCGCGCCTCAAGGAAGCCGTCGCCGCGTTGCCGACTCCGCACGGGCAGTGCCACTCATATGCCGTGGCCGACGCGAGCAAGCCGGAGCAGGTGCGCGCCGCCGTCGAGCGGCTGATCGACCCTGCGCGGCCGATCCACATTCTCGTCAACAACACCGGCGGCCCGCCGCCGGGCCCGGCGCTCGATGGGACGCTCGATCAGTTCCGGGCCGCGTTCGAGATGCACCTGATCACCAACCAAACTTTGACGCAGTTGCTGGTGCCGGGGATGAAGGCCGCCCGGTTTGGCCGGGTGATCAACATCATCTCGACGAGCGTGAAGCAGCCGATCCCGAACCTGGGCGTGTCGAACACCATCCGGGCGGCCGTGGCGAGTTGGGCCAAGACGCTGGCCGCGGAAGTGGGCCCGTTCGGTATCACGGTCAACAACGTCCTACCTGGTTACACCCAGACCGAACGCCTGACGAGTCTGGTCAAAGGCCGGGCCGTCAAGAGCGGTCAGAGCGAGGAGGCGGTCGCGGCGGAGATCCTCGCGACCATCCCCATGGGCCGATTCGGGCTGGCCCACGAGCTGGGGGCGGCGGTAGCGTTCCTGGCCTCCCCGGCCGCGTCCTATGTCAACGGGATCAATCTGCCCGTCGACGGCGGGCGGCTGGGCTCGCTGTAGCGGCATGGCTATCATCTCGCCCGACGTGCACCGGGTTGTGCCTCCTTGGCCAAGTGGTCTTGACAGACCCCCCGTCAGCTCGGATCTGGAGTTTCTCCCATGTATGCAGTAGTCCAAGAAGGCGGCGGCCAGCGCATGGTTCGCGAGAACGACGTACTCCTCTTCGATCTCATCGACGAGGGTCTCGCCATCGCCGGCAACAAGATCACGATCGACAAGGTGCTCATCGTCGGCTCCGCCGATGGCAAGACCGAAGCCAAGATCGGCATGCCCTATATCGACGGGGCCTCCGTGATCGTCGAGGTCATCGAGGGCGTCACCAAGGGCGACAAGATCTACATCCAGAAGTTCCGCCGTCGCAAGGGCTACCGCCGTCGCACCGGCCACCGCCAGCGCTATACGAAGGTCAAGGTCCTGTCGATTAAGGGCTGAGCACGCGGCGGCTGAGCGAGCGTCGGTTGATCACGCGATAAACATTCCCAAGAATAATCAACGCCCCAGGCCTCGGCCTTGGGGCGTTTTTCGTTTTGTTTCTAATAGCCGTAAGCGCCGATGGCTCAGCCCGTGACCTTGAGCAGGATGAACGTGATGTCGTCCTGCGGCGGGAGGTCGCCGCGGTGAGAGTCGAGCGCGGCCAGCAGGGCCTTGCCGATGTCGTCGGCGGATTCGTTGGCGTGCTTGCGGATGATCCGCTTGAGGTTTTCCTTGCCGAAGAACTTGTCGGCGGCGTTGCGGAGTTCCCAGATGCCGTCGGTCCCGATCAGCACGATCTGGCCCCGCCCGAGTGGTCCGTCCCGGCGGCAGGTCGTGAAGCGCGTGTCGGGGTCGACGCCTAGCGGGAGGTCCAGGCCCTCGAGTTCGCTGAACTTCTGCTCAAGCGGGTCGAAGATCAGCGCCGCGTCGTGGCCCGCGCTGACCCAGCGCAGTCCCTTCATGTCCGGCTCGACGGCCAGCAGGAACATGGTCATAAACCGCCCCGTCTGACCCTGCACGCACAGCTCGCGGTTGACGACTCCCACGAACTCCTGCATCGATTCGTGCGTGAGCGCGTTGGCGCGGAGGATGGCGCGAGCGGTGGCCATCAGGAGTGCGGCGGGCACGCCGTGGCCGGTGACGTCGCCCACCACCATGGCCCAGCCATCGCGGCCGGGCTGTTCAACCGGGCCGAGCGGGAGGTAGTCGTAGTAATCGCCGCCGGTCTGCTCGCAATAAACGCAGAACGCGGCAATATCGAGACCGGCCACCTTCGGCGGGCAGTCCGGGAGCAAGGCTCGCTGCACGTCGCGCGCGATGCTGAGCGAGCGGCGGAGGTCTTTGCGTTCGCGGAGCTGGTTGAGTGCTTGGTTGGCGGCCCGCGCGATGTCACTGAGTTCGTCGTCGCCGGTTTCATCGAGTGGTGCGGTGAGATCGCCGGCGCCGACACGCTGCAGGCCCTTGACCAGTGCTGGCAGCCGCGCAGTGACAATGCGCCCGGCGACCAGGCCAATCAGCAGCGTGCCGCCAGCCGCCGCGAGCATGCCCAGGCGTGCGTCATCGAAGAGGCCCAGCCATTGCGAGGCGAGTTCGGAGCCGTGGGCTTGGACGACGACCCAGCCCACCTGCTGGTTGGAGGTGAACTCGGCAATCGGCGCGGCCACGACGACATAGCCTTTGAGCGAACCGGATGTCGGCGTGTGCGTGAATGGTTCGCCTTTCTCGAGGAGCGGCTCGGGGAGGAGCACACGATTGTCCTTGCTGGTTCCCGTGAGCGTTGCAAAGGGATGCTCGCCGTCCGAGATGCCGGCCGCGGAGCGCCAGAGCTGCGCGGGGCCTGTCGATGGCGTGTGCCGCAGCAGCGCGGCTCCCGTGATCGGCGCTCCCGCACGGATCATCCCCGCCACGGCCGCGTTGAGTCGCCGCTGGGCCGAGTCAGCGCCTTCGTCCGTCAGCGCCTCTGATCCGAGCGCGCCGCTGAGGGCTTGGGCGTGGGCCAGGAGCTGGGCCTCGGCCCGGGCGCGGCCGGACGCCGACGCGAGGGTGTACCACCATCCCAACACGCCAACGGCCAGGGCCGTCCCCAGCAGGAACACCCAGACCGCGAGCTTGTTGGCGACGGAGAATCGCATGATCGGGTCGAGTGTATCGGCGGACGCAAAGCCGCGATGCCGCCGCACCCGACGCGGGCTGATTTTCTCACCCCAACTTGACGAACGTGCCCAGTTGGCGGTCCTTCGTGACGCCCGGGAACCGCAGGGCCCGCCCGTGAGCCGCGGCATAAACGCCGGGCTTCATCACGGTCGTGGCGAAGATCGCTTCGGTGAGATTCTGGAGGGCGTCGGATTGGACCATCTCGTAGGGCCGCATAGCCCCGGTGAGCACGATGGCCACCGGCGGGTCGGCGATCGCGGCGGCGAGGGCCTCGCCGGTGACGCAGAGCGTGTCGGTGCCGTGGAGGATCACGACGCCGCCGGTGGGGCCGGGATTGGCGCGCGTGCCGGCGGTGGCCATGACCACCTCGGTGATCCGTCGTCGGTCATCGTCGGTCATATGCAGGCTGTCCTTGGACATGAGCTCGATGATGCCGATGTTGGTGTCTTCGAGTCGCAGCCGGCGGAGCATCCGCTGGACGATGGACCGGCGATTGAGCAACTGCCCCGACTCCTCGTCGTAGGTCTTCTCGATGGTTCCGCCGGTTGTGATGAGCGTGATGTGTCGCATGCGCTGGGCTGGGGCGCTCGCGGGTTTTCCTATAGCCGCGTGACCGAGGTGATGACCACCGCCGTCATCGGTACATCCGAGTGGCCGCCCTTGGAGCCGGTCTTGACGGCCTTGATCTGCTCGACGACTTCGAGCCCCGACGACACCTTTCCGAACACCGCGTAGGCCGCGCCGTCGCGGGATTGGTCGAGGAAGTCGTTGTCGGCGGTGTTGATGAAGAACTGGCTGGTGCCGGAGTCGGCGACCTGCGTGCGGGCCATGGCGACAGAGCCGCGCACGTTTTTGAGCCCGTTGCGCCACTCATTTTTGACCGGGGCACGAACGGCTTTCTGCTTCATGTCGGCGGTGAACCCGCCGCCCTGGATCATGAAGGTCGAGATGACGCGGTGGAAGATGGTGCTGTCGTAGTGCTTGTCGTCGACGTATTGAAGGAAGTTGGCCACGCTAAGGGGGGCCTTTTCGTCGTCGAGATCGAGCACGAGATCGCCCAGCGAGGTCGAGAGCTTAACTTGCTTCACAATGAACCTTTCCTGACCGGCCCTCGGCTAAAGCACGCGAGGCCTCGGGCCGAGCGTGCGCCGCTCAGACGGCGGGAGTGATGGGAGTGGGGGGTGCGAACATGGATTACTTCTTCTCGGGGGCCTTGGTCCGGGCGATGGTGTTGATCAAGACGTCTTGCAGCGGCTGGTCGGGCATCTTGTCCGGGTTGACAAGGCTGGCCCCGCCCGAGGCGCCCTTGGCGCGCTTGTTGGTCTCGACGGCCTTGATTTTGTCCACGACGCCCATGCCCTCGACGACCCTGCCGAAGACCGCGTAACCGGCGTTGCCCGTGCTGGAACGGCCGGCGTCGAGAGCGCCGTTGTCGTTCACGTTGATGTAGAACTGGGCCGTGGCGGAGTTCGGGTCCTGCTTACGGGCCATGGCGATCGTGCCGCGGGCGTTCTTGAGCCCGTTCTGCGACTCGTTGCGGATGGGATCGCCCGTCTGCTTCTCCTTGCCGTCGGGCGTGTGCCCGCCGCCCTGGATCATGAAGTCGCCGATGACACGGTGGAAGATCGTGCCGTTGTAATGGCCCTTGTCGGCGTAGTCGAGGAAGTTCTTGACCGAGATCGGGGCCTTGGTCTCGTTGAGCTCGATCACGATGTCGCCCATCGAGGTCGACACCTTGACGTACACGAGCTTGTCGGTGTTCTCGGCGGGCTTGGCCTCGCCCGCGGGCTGCGGCGACGGGGCGGCGGGGGCCCCACCCTGGGCCAGCACCGACCCGGCGAGCACAAAGATGGACAGGGCGGACACAATAAGGGTCGATGAGCGCATGGGGAGCCTCCGTGAGAATCTTGGGGCCTGAGTGTAGCGACGGCCCCGCAGGCTTGTCTTCGCTCCCGGCGAGCTCCCCGATTCAACCCCGACCCGCGAGGGAACCCCCGGGAAGGATCCGGCCCGGCCGGCGCGTACACTGCCCTCAACCGCCGCCCCAAACGAGGATCCCGACATGGCCACCGCCGCCCCTGCCAAGCCCGACGCCGCCGCCGCTTTCGCCAAAGGTCTCGAAGGGGTGATCGGCGGCCAGACCGCCGTCTGCTCCATCGAGCAGGACAAACTCATCTACCGCGGCTTCGAGATCCACGACTTGGCCGAACACGCCACGTTCGAGGAGGTGGCTTTCCTCCTACTGGCGGGCCACAAGCCCGATGTGCAGGAGCTGGGGCAATTCAAGGCCGAGATCATCGCCGAGCGGGCCCTGCACCCGGCGGTCGTGTCGTTTCTGGGGTCCGCGGCGGGCTGGCTGGCCTCGGGCCGGGCCGTGCCGATGGACGTGTTGCGAACGGCGGTCTCGATCCTGGGTCACACCGATTCGGACTGTCAGGACAACTCCGCGGCGGCGAATTTGCGCAAGTCCAAGCGTCTACTCGCCAAGATCCCCACAATTGTCGGGCACATGCAGAACGTCATCGACGGCCGGGCGATCGTCGGCTTGGAGCGCGGCGGCGACCCCAGCCTTTCCCACGCCGCCAACCTTCTCTACATGATGACCGGCCGCCGTCCCTCCGCCGAGGAGGCCCGCGTGATGGACGTGAGCCTGATCCTCTACGCCGAGCACGAGTTCAACGCGTCTACGTTTACGACGCGCGTCATCGCCGGCACGCTCAGCGACATGCACGGGGCCGTCGCCGGGGGTATCGGGGCGCTCAAGGGCCCGCTGCATGGCGGTGCCAACGAGGCCGCGATGGACATGCTCAAGGAAATCCTCGCGTCTGTTGGCGAGCAGGGGATCGGCACCCCCGCCGTGGACACCTGGATGCAGAACGCCTTCGACACCAAGCGGAAGCTCATGGGCTTCGGCCACCGCGTCTACAAGAACGGCGATCACCGAGCCGGCATCCTTCACGGGCTCGGCAAAAAGATGGCGGCGACCTTGTCTGGCACCTTCGGCGGGATCCCCGCTGGCAAGTGGTTCGTGTTGGGGGAGCAGGTCCAGAAGATCATGCTCACCAAGAAGAACATCCATCCCAACGTCGACTTCCCTTGCGGGATGACGTACTTCACGATGAACATCCCGGTGCCGCAGTACACGCCCATTTTCGTGGCGTCGCGGATCACCGGTTGGTGCGCCCACATCATGGAGCAGCACGCCGACAACCGCCTGATCCGCCCGCTGAGCATCTACACCGGCCCGGCGCAGAAGCCCTGGAACGGTTGAAGCAGCGAACGGTGATCAGCCCTTGACGCCGCGGTAGACGAACGCGGGGGGCGTGTTCTGGATGACCCACTGGCTCCGCTGCACGTTCTGGAACCGCTTCTCGAGGAAACCGCGCCAGCGGCGGGCCTTGGCCATGACCTCTTCAATGCAGTAGGTCAGCATCGTGAAGGTGCCGCCGGGCCGCAGCACGGCCAGCACCTCGTCGAGCCCGCGCTCCTGCATCGTTGGCGTGAACAGCAGATACGGCACGCTGGTGATCACGCAGTCCACCGTCCCCGCCTCGATTGCCTGCCGACGGCAGACACCCTGCAGGTCCAACGCGTCGTCTTCAAGGAACGTGTGCTGCGGGAAACGCCGCTTCAGCTCGCGTACCAGCCCGGAGTTCTGCTCGATCCCCACAAACCGCGTTTGGGCACCCAGCAAAGGCAGGATCTGAGCCGTGATCGGGCCCGTCCCTGGCCCCAGTTCAAACACGAGCTTCGACTCACCCAGCGGCAAGCCTTTCACCATCCTTCGCGCCAGAGGCTTGGAGCTGGTGAAGCACGTTCCGAGCTGCTTGGGGGCCTTGAAAAACTCGCGCCAAAAGACACTCGTGCGGCCCGGCTTGATCTCCGCAGCGGTTTGTGTGGAGGTGGTCGGAGGGCGGGAAGGTTCTTGAACGGTGGAGGTCGCCGAACTCATGATCACCACTGCTCCTTGGCTTTGCTCAACGCTCTCTCACTACAGACCCTCGCGGCCGCGTGGAAGCCGACGCACAGGATACCCGCGCGGGCGCGCCTCGGGCGGCCCGGCCAGGGTAGAGGAGTACCTGATTTCGCCACGGTGGGGGGCGTCGGCCTTCCTCCCGCTCCGAGGCCCGTTAACATGGTTGGCATTACTGCCCCAGCAGTTCTTTGGCCAGCCCGTCGGCTCCGTACACCTTCCGCAGTGCCTCGATGATGGCCCGCGAATCAACGGCCACGGCCCGCCCCTGGGTCTCGCTGAACTGGTACGCCCACGGCAACGACTGGCTGTTGCCGTCAAAGATCAGCCCGATCACCTCGCCTTTGGTGTTTACCACCGGCGAGCCGGAGTTCCCGCCGATGATGTCGGCGGTGCAGACGAAGTTGAATGGCACGCTCAGATCGAGCTTGTCCTTGGCCGCGGCCCATGATGCTGGCAGGGCGAAACCCTTCTCACCCGCCCGAGCGCTGGCCCGATCAAAGAGCCCGCCGATCGTGCTATATGCGGGGATGGCCTGGCCTTCTTCCGCATAACCCTTGATCGGGCCGAACGACATCCGCAGGGTGCCGGTGGCGTCGGGATAGGTCGACTCGCCGAACGCCGCGAAGCGGGCGGTGGCCAGCTTGCCATACACCTCGCGTTCCACGGCCTCGACCTGATCCTCGTAGCGCTTGCGGAGCTCACGCGACGGGCCGTCAAACGCCATGACCATCGCGATCAGTGGATCCTTGGCCGCGTCCACGGCCGCCTTCCCGCCGTCCGACAGCGCCTTGCGCACCGCCGGGTCCGCGAGCTTGGTCGCGCCGATCACGGCCTGCGCCCGAGCCTGCGGCGATTGGCCAGCGAGAAGGGCCACCACCATCGGATCGTCGCCGCCGAGTTGTTCAATCATCGCCTCCAGACCGCGAGCCAGTGAGTGAACCTCGTAGTTGATGTATGTGGGCTGCGCGGATTCCAGGTTTCGCCGCACCTGCGGCAGGGCGCTGTCGCGATACTCACGCAGCCGCTGGCCCGACGGCTTGGGCAGCTCATCGGCCAGACGGGCGATCGTCAGGGCATAGCTGGCCAGCGTCCCGCCGAGCCCGCGGTTCATCGCGGCGTAACGCTTCTGCCACGGGCGGAAATCCTGCAGCGCCTTCGACCAGCGATCAAACGCATCGCCAACCTGGGCCGCGAGGGCTGGATCCTTGGCGATGGCGGAACGCAGCAACTGCTCGTTCTCGACCTTGGCGTTGAACAACGTGGGATCCTGCAAGCCTCCGAGCTGTCCCGTACGGGCCTTGCGGCCGTTGGCGACGCCGACCAGGTCGTCGCCGGCGATCCGTGCGTTCTCAACCGAACGGCCCGTAAAACTCTGGAGCTTGACCTCGTTGCGCCAGAGGCTGGCCAGTGCCGCGGGGGCCTCGACGTCGCGGACGAACTTCAAGTGGTCCACGGTCAAGAGCCGCTGGGTGCGTCCGGGGTGCCCGAAGATCAGAGCCAGATCGCCTTCCTTGGAGCCAGCGGACGACCACTTGAGGTAGTGCTCGCTCTTGAGCGGCTGGTCGTTCTCATAAATGCGGAAGAACGCCGCATCGAGGCAGAAGCGTGGATATTCGAAGTTGTCGGTGTCGCCGCCAAAGAAGGCCGCGCCGAGTTCGGGGGCGAAGACCAGGCGGATGTCGGTGTAGCGTTTGGAGCGGTAGAGGTGGTACTGCCCACCGCCGTAAAGCGTCACGACGCGGCAGGTGAGGCCGGTCTTCTCTTGCTCGGCCTTCTCTAGGTCAGCGATCGCCTTGAGCCGTGCGGCGTTGGCGTCGGCCGGGCTGAGGCCCTTGGTCGCCTCGGCCATCTTGGCCGTGACGTCCTCGATCGTCTGCAACACGGTGATCTCGCCGTCGGGAACTTTGAGTTCCTCCGCCCGCGTCTTGGCATAGAAACCCGTCGTCATCAGGTCGCGTTCCTTGGTCGAGAGCTTCTGTATCGAGCGCGCGGCCACGTGGTGATTGGTCATGACCAACCCATCCGGCGAGACGAGCGAGCCCGAAGCCCCGACCCGCACCGCCGACTTCTGCATTTTCTCCATCCACTCGGCCGTCGGAGCGAACCCGTGCCGCTCTTTCAAGACCGCCACCGGCGGCTTGTTCACCAGCCACATCCCCTCGTCGGCGCGAGCGGCCGCGCTGGCTAGCGGGATCATCGCACCGGCCACAAGTGAAATCGCGAGCAGGCGTTGACGCATAAGAAGATCTCCAGAAATCAGAATCCGCAAGCGTACCAACCCGGGCCGCCCCCGTGGCGAGTAAACTCAAACCATGCTCAAGCTCATCTGCGACCGCTGCGACAAGCCCCTCGAAACCGATGACGATGCCGCGGGCACCAAGGTGGAGTGCCCGCACTGCGGCGACATCAACATGGTGCCCAGCGCCTCCAAAGGCCCGGGCTCGCAGCGCGCCAAGGCAAGGGCCGGCACCCCCGATCGTGCTCAGGCTCTCGGCCTGCCGCCCGACAGCGGCCCCGAGCAGACGGTGCTCAAGGTCCACCCCGCCATGGTCCGCGCCCACCCCTGGGCGGGTTTGGCGCTATTGCTCACGCTCGCCGTCGGAGTCGTCGGTACGGGGATCACCCTCGCGATGCCACCCGCGTTCCCCCTCGCCATCGGCTTTGCCTGTCTCGCCCTCGTCGGCGTCATCTGGTTCGCGGTGTGGAAGGTCAAGTCCATGACCACCACGCTGATCATCACCACCAAGCGAACGACCCTCCGCAAGGGCTTGCTCAGCCGCAACAGCCGCGAGGTTCTGCACGACCGCGTGCAGGATGTCCAGGTGAAGCAGACCTTCATCGACCGGATGCTCGGCGTCGGCACCCTCGGCCTGTCGAGTTCATCGGACGAAGGCGTCGAGGTCAGCATGACCGATGTGCCCAACATCCTCCACGTCCGTTCCGTCATCGACGCCTACCGCAACATGTAATCCCCTTCCCCGCCTTGGGTAACCACGCCGCTCCTCGCCCTGCTCTTGGGGTTCCAGGCGGCTCTGAACATCACACCACTCCGCGCCGCGATCTTCTCGCACTGTGCCGGCGTACAGTCCATGGCAAATGCACGATAAACTCCAGTGGCTATCCAGTCTCCGCCTCAAGACCGCCCTCTGGCTCGCGGCCATTTCTCTCTGCACCTTCGCTTCCATCTCCCTCGCCGGATTGCCCTGGGTCCCAATGGTCAGCGTCGCGGTCGCCGCCGCGGCGGTGTCCGTATCCAAACTCACCCTCCGCCTCATCCACCCCACTTGCTTCAGTTGCGGGCTGGACCTCTCCAGCCAGCCCATCGGGGCCCAGGGCATCGCCTGCCCGAAGTGCGGCTCGATCCGGTCCCCGGGCCTTGTAGATATCGCGAGACTTCGCCACGCCCCCACCTCCGGCGACGACGACGCGTCCGCTTAGAACCCAAGCAACCTGTGGTGCCCGGCCTGCGAATCGAACCAGCAGTCCGAACTTCGCGGCGAACCGCCGGGAAAGCGTTTTGTTCCCTCTCGACTTTCGCTTCCACCCCGAATCCGTCTTGTTTCGCCGGAACCCCGTGGCAGGGTTTACCGCTGTGATACCTCTCTGCACCTTATCGCCATACAATGTTCGTATTCCGTTCACATGTCCCAAAGGGCGCGGCTGGAACGTCCGATTATCTGCCCGTTGCTTCATCCACCGGAGATCAGAATGAGTTCGCTGAAAACCCTGCTTCAATCGGCCCTCGGGATCGCTCTGGCTGCCTCGATCCTCGGAACCTCAAGCCCCGTGCACGCCCAGACCATCTCGATCCAGAGCGAGTTGGTCATCCAAGACCTCGATCGGCCCGTCGGCCTGTACGCACCCGACGGTGACACCAGCCGCATCTTCGTCCTCGAGCAGACCGGCAAGATCCGCCTCTACAGCCTGCCCGACTACAGCCTGCTGGGCACCTATCTCGACCTCGGTCTGGCGGGCCTCAACTTGGTGACCACCCCGCTGGTCCTGGGGGATGAGCGCGGCCTCCTGGGCCTCGCATTCCACCCCAACTTCGCCGCCAACGGCTTCTTCTATGTGAACTACACGGCCATCGGCACCGGAACAACCGTGATCCGCCGTTACACCGCCACCGCCCCGTTCACATCGTCCACGACCGCGAGCACCACCAGCGGCACCAGCATCCTTACCGTTGCGCAGGACTTTGCCAACCACAACGGCGGCTCGATTCGCTTTGGCCCCGACAACATGCTCTACGTCTTCATGGGAGACGGCGGCAGTGCGAACGATCCCAACAACCGGGCGCAGGACGACTCCCAACTGCTGGGCAAAATCCTTCGCCTCGATGTCAACGACACGTCAGCCGCCGACGGCGACGGCCTCTTCATCCCGAACAACAACCCATTCCGCGCTCTCGGAAATCCTCGTGACAAAGTTTGGTCCAAGGGCATGCGCAACCCATGGCGCAGCACCTTCGATCGCGTCACCGGACAGTTGTGGGTCGCGGATGTCGGGCAGGACAATCGCGAAGAGGTCAACGTCCAGCCCGCCATCATGCTCGCCAATCCCGCCGACGGCAACAGCACCATCACCAACGCCGCGGCCGTCGCCAGCCTGAACTACGGGTGGGATTGCAGGGAGGGCCTGATCGCCTGCCCCACCGGCCTCGGCGGCAGTGGCCAAGGATGCGTCCCGAGCGCGGGCGGCTATTTCAACCCCATCGTCGACTACACCCACTCCCTGCCGAGCCATGGCTGCTCCATTACCGGCGGTTACGTCTATCGCGGTGCGGCCATCCCCGCGCTCGACGGAATGTATCTCTACGCCGATTACTGCACCTCGCAGACCAATCGCGCGCTCCGGTACGATGGCGCGAACGTAACCTTCCACACAGACCTCGTCGACCAACTTCAGCACAACGGGTCCAATCTCAACTCCATCACCTCCTATGGCGAGGACGGCGCAGGCGAAATGTACATCTGCCGCAGCCCCACCTCCGGCAATCCCGTTCCCCCCGGCAGCATCTACAAAATCATCCCCTTCACCTCCCCGTGCGGATGCCCCTGCGACCTGCCCGATGCCGTTGACATCTTCACCGACTCCTTCGAGACCAACCTTGGCTGGACCGCCAGCGGCGTTGCTATCGGCGCGTGGGTCCGCGCGCAGCCCATCAATACTCTCGGCGGCACATCCGCTGTCCCCACACAGTGGGACCCCATGACCGATGCCGATGGCACCGGCTGGTGCGCCCTCACCGGCAACGGCAACTCCAACGACGATGTCGATGGCGGCTCCACCACGTTCACCTCGCCAGCGCTCGACTTCATCGCCGGCCAGATCAGCATCTGCTACTCCTACCAGTTCGCAACCGCCGGTGATGCCACGGGCGACGGCCTCTTTGTCGAGGTCTCCAGCAACGGGACGACCGGCCCCTTTATCCTCGTCGCCTCGCACACGGCCGACCAGTCCAACCGGTGGATCCCGCATGTCGTGACGACCGCCGCGCTCGCTTCCGCCGGCGTTGCCAACACCTCGAACATGCGAGTGCGGTTCATCGCCCTCGACACAGGCACCGCCAACACCGTCGAAGCCGCCTTCGACAACTTCAAGATTGTCTCCTCAACCCCTGACACCTGCGCATGCGATTGGGACAACAGCGGCGGCATCGGTGTGCCCGACATCTTCGCCTTCCTCAGTTCCTGGTTCGCAAACGAACCCGCGGCCGACTTCGACGGTCAGGACGGCCGCACCGTCGCCGACATCTTCGCCTTCCTCGCCTGCTGGTTCGCCGGCTGCCCGTAATCCGAGCGACAACTCCTTCAAGGGCTTGGCATCCGCCGGGCCCTTTTTCATGCGCCGAGTTTCGCCCGCAAACTCGCCTGCGCTTCGGGTGTCGCCAGCACCGCCGCCGACAGTTCCGCGCCGCGCTGCGCGATCGCCGCGTCCATCGATCCGTCAAGTTCGTTGAGCAGCCCCTTTGTCACACGCAGCGCATTCGGCCCGCCCGCTGCGAGCCGCTCCGCCAGCGCCATCACCGCGGGCATCAACTCCTCGCGCTCCGCCACGCACTCGTTGACGATCCCCATCCCATGCGCCTCCGTCCCGCTCATCAGCCCGCCCCGCAGCAGCACCGCCCTCGCCCGTCCCGCGCCAATCTTCCGCACCAGCCACGGCGCCACCACCGCGGGGCACACGCCCAGATCGACCTCCGGGAATCCCATCTTCGAGTCCGCGTGCGTGATCGAGAAGTCCGTCACCGTCGACAGCCCGCATCCGCCGCCGATCGCCGCGCCGTGTACCGCCGCGATCGTCGGGATCGGCAGCAGCCGGACCCGCAGGCACAGGTCCGACAGACTTGAAAGTAGTTTCAGCGGCGCGTGCGGGTCTCCCCCCCCCACGAGCACCTGCTTCAGGTCCATCCCCGCGCAGAACGACTTCCCCTCGCCCGTCACAATGCACACCCGCGGCGACTCCGACGACCTGATCCGCGCCTCGAGTTCGCTCATCCGATGGTGCAGCGATGCCAGCAGATCAATCGACAGCGCGTTCCGCGCATCGGGCCGGTTCAGCGACAGCGTCGCGATCGGGCCGGAAATGGTGAGCAATGCGAGTGACACGGTCTGTTTGCCCTACGCCGTCTGCTTCTGCTTCTCGTGCCGCAACTGCCCGCACGCCGCCGCGATGTCCCTTCCTCTCGACGCCCGGATGTGCGTGTTGATGAACGCCTCACGCAGGACCCGCTGGAACTCCCGCACATCCTCATCTCGCGGCCGCTGAAACCCGATCCCCGCGACCTCGTTGTACCGGATCAGGTTCACATTCGCCCGCAGCGTCCGCGCCACTTCCACCAGTTGCCGGGCGTGGTGCGGCTGGTCGTTCACGCCGCGGAGCATGATGTATTCGAGCGTTATCTCGCGCCCCGTCTTCTCAAACCACCTGGTACACGCCGCGAGCAACTCGTTGATCGTGGTGTAGTCCGCCCATGGGATCAGTTGCCGGCGCAACTCGTCGCTGGGCGCGTGCAGCGAGAGCGCCAGCGTCACCGGCAACTCCAGTTCATCGGCCAGCCGCTCGATCGCCCTGGGCATCCCCACCGTCGAGATCGTGATCTTGCGTGCCGAGATGCCCAGCGCCCACAGTCCCGCGATTGTCCGCACCGACCGCACCACGTTCGCAAAGTTCGCCAGCGGCTCGCCCATCCCCATGAACACGACGTTGGTGATGCGGCCCACGCCGGGCATCTGTCCTAGCCGCCACACCTGCTCGACGATCCGGCCCGTCGAGAGGTTGCCATCAAACCCGCCCAGGCCCGATGCGCAGAACTTGCACCCCACCGGGCACCCCACCTGCGAGGAGATGCACGCCGTGCGCCGCCGGAACGCCCCCTCGCCGCCCGCGGCGTCCTCATCGTAATCCGCGGGGATCATCACGCACTCGGTCTGGCGCGAGGTGTCCCCATTCCCACCC
>ENA-ORBV01009398-ORBV01009398.1-microbial-mat-metagenome-genome-assembly--contig:-NODE-9398-length-16071-cov-6.827685_pt1 | contig 16071 bp, 14 predicted proteins | sample MGYA00237777_ERZ505514 | MGnify/ENA primary metagenome ERZ505514 (study PRJEB26160, sample SAMN06269048) | microbial mat metagenome | isolation source: Oligotrophic lake microbial mat | place... | reverse complement strand
GTCTCGTGGGCTCGGAGATGTGTATAAGAGACAGCTCCTTTTCCTTCTGTCTCTTTGTTTGAAAGCAATTCATTTAAATTAATGTTATCGGATTTCAAACTCGCTTCTATCGCGATACTTTGATTTTCTTTTATCGCAAAGCCAACAATATTTCTAAAAAACCCTTTCAACTCAAAATCACTGCTTGAAGCCTTTCCCGAAAGAACGTTGACAACCAAATCGCTGTTGTGAAATTTAAAATCCCCATTGACACCTACAAAATCCAGCGAGTAATTCTTTATTCTCAGGTTCATATCGGTAATTTTCAAATCACCGGTTGTTGTAATATTCTCATACTTTCCCGAACTTATTCCGCTTTTATCTCCACTAAATGTTGCATCTACGGTTATCTTTCCCGTAAGCGATTCCACGGTATCAATCTTGATAAATTTCTGAACATTTTCCAGGTTCAAATCTGCTTTGAGTTTCCCATAAAAAGAGGGATTTGCTAAATTTTTCAATGTCAATTCACCAGCCAAGGAACCTTCATTCGTGAATGCCGAAAATGGAATAAGTGTTAATAAAGAAGGTTCATTTGTATTTTTGTTTCCATTAAAATAATGTCCTTTCAAATTCACACCATGTAATTTAATATTATCTTTTATCTGTGTGATGTCGGCATTTTTTATTCCAAAATCTGCTGTAATTTGTGGCACTTGTTTACTAGAAAAAACACCTTGAATGATCGCATCAAAATAAAACTCTCCATCACTTTCGTAGTCATTTATTGCACCTTTGTATTTAGCAGGAATAAGTGACAACACCGATTTAATATTCATATCTTTCCCTTTTATTCCTAAGTTCACAATCGGCTCCTTGTTACTATTTATAACATTACCAACCACTTCGAAGAGCAATTCTTCAATTTTAATTTTCCCATTTTTAATTTTATAGGAAGGGAGCGTATTATCGACATTCAAATCAATTTCTAATCGAACATTTTTTTTGCGCATAAAATTGGTGCTATCCACTTTTATTACATTCACAAACAAATCGCTGGTAGTTTTCAAATCGTATTTTTCATCCGAAAAATTTCCGGACAACTTGCTCTTCTCAATTAAGAAATCAATATTTTGTTTTGCCTTAAAATTTTTGAAGGACACTTGGATTTTTTTCAAAATAATTTCTTCCAAAGAAAAAGCGAAAGAAGTGTTGGTTGTATCGGTCGACTCTTTCCAGAAATGGTAATTATCATTCCCAAACTTATCAATACGCACTTTTAAATCTACGTCTTCTAGCTCCATTTTCTTAATCCGATAGTTTTGTTTGAAAATATCGAGAATATTAAATTGGAGAGAAATTGTTCCAGCAGAAAATAGAGTGTCTTTTTTTTGAGGTGCTTGATTTTTTCTGTCGAATGCCTCCAATGCTTTTACATTTTTGAAATCAACTGATGCATAAGGGAAATTTTTGATGACAGTAAAATCAATGTCTTTCCCATCCACAATTATTTCGGTATTCAATTGTTTGTTGAGTTCGCCAATCACATATTCTTTCACCTCATCCTGATAGAAATAACCAATTACAAAACCAGTTCCTGTTAGGAGTACAATAAGAAGAAGTGTAAAAATGACAAAGCGCTTCAGAAAACGAAAAAAACGATTTGTTTTTTTCGGAGCTTGTTCCAGAATATTAAATTGATTTGGATTCTCCATTAACAGCATTAATTGCGAATACAAAGTTTACAATAAAAGCCCGTAATACTTTGGATGGCAACAAGATGTTATCAATAACGGAAAGTGAATAAGTTTAGTATTACTCCTTCTCAGTACTAATCATCTTCAACATACCAACTTCCGAATCGGAAAGTATGCGCCAGCGACCTCGAGAAAGGTCTTTTTTGGTTAAAGAACCAAACATTACTCTATCGAGTTTACGCACATTATAACCCATGTGTTCGAATATTCTTCTTACAATTCGGTTTTTACCTGAATGAATTTCAACACCTACCTGTGTTTTATCAACCCCGTTTGCAACATAAGAAATTTCATCCACTTTAATTGGACCATCTTCCAACTCTAATCCTTCTGTAATTTTATCCATATCCACACGTTTCAGAGGCTTATCCAATTCTACGTGATAAATTTTACGCACACCATATTTAGGATGTGTTAATTTTTTTGTTAAATCACCATCGTTGGTAAACATCAGCAAACCTGTGGTAGCTCTATCCAAACGACCAACTGGATAAATACGTTCTTTACAAGCTCCGGCAATCAACTCCAAAACAGTTCTACGTTTTTGAGGATCATCAGCAGTGGTGATATAATCTTTTGGCTTATTTAAAATTAGGTAAACCAAACGCTCTTTTTTAAGTGTTTGTCCGCCATACTTAATAATATCGGTTTGTTTTACACGATACCCCATTTCGGTAATCGTTTTTCCATTTACCTGAACAACACCTGATGAAATCAAATCATCTGCTTCTCTTCGAGAACAAATACCTGCATTAGCAATGTATTTATTCAAGCGCATACTTCCATCATCTTCTTCACGCGACTTTTTTGCAGGAGCATCTTTTTTAGTCCAAGTTTTTTTCACATAAGGCTTTTTCTCATACCCTCTTCCCTTAAAACCTTTTCCTTTCTCTTTATCAAAAGAAGGTTTTGGTTTATCATACTCGAAATCTTTCTCATCCAAATCGTAAGGGTTTGCTTGAGAAGATTTTTTTATCGGACTAGACTCTTTTGCAAATGGCTTTTTGGAGAAAGGTTTAGAACTTCTTTCTCCTTTTTTATTATCAAAACTCGATTCTTTTTTATTTACGTCTTTTTTAGAATAAGAGGAATCATCTGACGACTTGCTTTTTTTGTAATCATCGGAACGGGAATCACTTTTTCTTTTAGCTGTTCCAAAATCCGAAGGACGAGATTCATCACGGTAACGTTCAAAAGCAGGTTTACTCTCACGCTTCTCTTTTTTGTCTTTTGAAGGAAAGGACTTTGTTTCGGCATCGGAATGCTTGGACTTAGGGAAATCAGATTTTTGAGCCTCTTCTTTTTTAGCCCCAAATGTGCGTTTCCCTTTTCCCGAAGAGACTCCTCTGATAAAATCTTTCCCTGTTTTGCGTTTGAATTCCTTAGCCATCGTATGATATTTTTTGCAAAGATAAGCAAAATAATAGGTTTTAGCCTGCTATTAAAGGGAAATAACCTGTTTAAAGCAAGGGATAGAAAGCATCCTCAATGTGTTTAATGGAAGTAGTATCGTTCAATACCACAGAAACGATATCAAAACGCACCTCCAAATCGAGCTGCTTTCTTTCTATATAAGCATTGGCTGCTTTGATTAAGTTTTTCTGCTTTTGTCTGGTTACAAAGCTTTCCGGTTCTCCAAAATAATTGCTTTTTCGGGTTTTCACCTCTGCAATTACTAAGGTTTTCGAGATTTCAGCAATAATATCCGCTTCCAGATTCATAAATCGCCAGTTGGTCTCTAATATTTTATAACCCTTCTTTTCCAGAAATTCGGCCGCCATTTCTTCTCCTTTTTTGCCTGTAATGTTGTGTTCCGCCATAAAATGATTGTGTTTTTAGAAATATCAATTAGTCAAAATACCATCTTATTTTCCCAGGAGAAGGATAGGCTGAGGCAACTAAACCGACTAATTTTTATTTTGATTGTTGTTTAATTTGGCAAATATGAGAATTCTTAAGCTCAAATTTCATTGTTTGTAATTTTTGGTACAACTTTTGAAATAGTGGCAGTGCTCTTAAAAAAAATTACTATTTTAGCACAGTAGTGCGATAGCTTAACTAAAACAAAATCTATACAAATGAAAAAATCTATTTTAAAACTAATCACAGTAGTTGTAGTAATGCTTGCATTCTCATTCACTACTACAGCACAATCTTTTGAAGGCATAATCGAATTCAAAAAGTCTTCAACTATAGACACTACTAGTTATGTGTATACTATTAAGAACAACATGGTACGTATTGATGAAATTGGATCAAAGTCTCGCAAAGTAGAAGGTTCATTTTTAGTTGACCTAGATGCTAAAACAATGAAATTTTTGAATCACGACAGAAAGCTGTATGGTGACCAAAACACTCCTGCTGCTCCTGTTATCAAAGGAACTTGCACTGTTAAAAAAGGACAAAATGTTAAAAATCTTCAAGGTTTTAAATGTGTTGAATACATTGTAACAAACAATGAAGAGAATACTCAAATTACTTATTTCGTTGCGGATGGCAAGTTTTCGTTTTTCGAAAAATTATTACGCCAATTGAACCGTAAAGAAAAATCAGCTGTCTATTTCTTGCAAATTTCGGACATTAAAAACATGTTCCCGATGTTATCTTATCAAACAGATTTAGCTGGAAAAGAAACTAGCCGATTGGAAGTAACAAAAATCACTAAAAAAGAAGTTGATCCTGCGGTATTTGAAATCCCAAAAGGATACAACAAGTTCGAGAAATAAGATTCTAAATACATTCAAAAAGCCCCGATTATTTAAAATAGTCGGGGCTTTTTTATTTACGTAACGTAATTCCGTGCCGCGACACGGCATCTTATAATCGTGACAGGGTTTCCAAATTAACAGATCCCGCCCATTCGACTACGCTCAGGGTGACAGCACGGGATGACAGTTGTAATGGGAATCGTTCGCTGTTAGTCGTGATTTAAAGTAAAACTCCCCTTCATTCGTCTTGTTTATTAGCGTAAATCCTATATTGAAAATCTCTTTGGTTATAATACATTGAGCACTAAATAATTGTTATCTTTGCGCCCTATAAAAAATCAAGAATTACATTTATTATAATGGATAAAAAATCGATTACCGGGTTATTGCTTATTGGAGCCATATTAATTGGTTGGATGGTTTTTAGTCAACCTTCTGCAGAAGAATTGGCGAAAAGAAAAGAACAATTGACTGCCGACTCTCTTGTACAATACACAACCAACGAAAAAATAAAAAGTCAGACCATTGCAAAAGTGGAACAACCTGCTATTATTGCTGGAATTCCTGTTGCAATGTTAAGAGACTCAACTGGGAAAATTAACGATTCAGTTCAATCACTTTTAAAGAAACAAGTTTACGGTGATTTTGCAGATGCATCAACCGGAGAGAACAAAACAATTTTTTTAGAAAATGAAGTGATGAAAGTTTCTATTTCACCCAAAGGTGGTAGAATTACTTCTGTAGAATTAAAGAATTACAAAACATACGACCAAAAGCCACTTATTTTATTTGATGCTGATTCTTCAACACAAAATTTAACCATCAAAGCTTTCGGAAAAGAATTTGCAACGGACTCCTTATTTTTCTTACCAGAAGGCACAGCCTTCAACATTAAAGGTACAGAGACAAAAAGTATAGCGATGCGCCTTTACGCTGGCGACAAAGCAAAATATATTGAATACGTTTATTCCTTAACAGGAAACGAGTACATGATGGGCTTCCGGATCAATACTGTTGGAATGCAAAACATCCTTTCCACTAACGGAAGCATAATCCTGAATTGGGGAATGAAAACTCCAATGCAAGAGTTCAATCAACAGAACCAAAACATCGCTTCGGCCATTTACTTTAAATACCCGGATGAAAATGTGGATGATATGGGTGCTGCCACTTACGAAAAGAAGGCAATGGAATTTCCTGTAAAATGGATAGGATTCAAACAACAATTCTTTACATCCGTAATTATTGCCGACAATACATTTAATAAAGAAACAGAAATTGAAACGGTTTCACAGCAAGGATCTTTAAACTACGTAAAAGAATACAACGCAGCAATTTCAATTCCATACACCGAAACGATTGGAATGCGCATGTATTTTGGGCCTAACCATTTTAAAACATTAAAAAAGTATGATTTGGAATTGGAAAAACAAATCAACTTGGGATGGAAAATTTTTGGTTGGTTGAACAGGTTCTTAACCATTCCTATTTTTAATTTCTTAGATAGTTTCGATCTGAATTATGGTATTATCATTTTGATCTTAACCATCATCTTAAAATTATTGCTTTTGCCTATTGCTTACAAAACCATTTTATCATCCGCAAAAATGCGCGTGTTAAAACCAGAGATCGATGAGCTGAATGAAAAGCATAAAAATGACGACCCAATTAAAAAGCAACAAGCTACAATGGCGTTGTATAAATCAGCGGGAGTAAATCCAATGGCGGGTTGTATTCCGGTGTTGTTACAAATGCCGATCTTAATTGCCTTGTTCAACTTCTTCCCTGCATCTATTGAATTACGTCAGCAAAGTTTCCTTTGGGCTCACGATTTATCTACTTATGATTCGGTATGGAATTTTGGTAACATTCCTGTTATCCATTCTATTTATGGTGACCACATGAGTTTGTTTGCCTTATTAATGACTGCCTCCACTTTATTATATACTTGGAGCAACAGTCAATTAATGGGAACAAGCAATCAAATGCCGGGCATGAAATACATGATGTATTTGATGCCGATTATGTTCTTAGGATTCATGAATAGTTATTCAGCCGGATTGAGCTGGTATTATTTCCTTGCCAACATGATTACATTCGGGCAAACATGGGTGATTCAAAAATTTGTAATTGACCACGATGCTTTGCATGCTAAACTCCAAGAAAACAAAAAGAAACCTATGAAGCAATCTAAGTTCCAACAGAAGTTAGAGGAAATGACAAAACAGCGTCAACAAATAGACCAAAAGAAGAAGTAACGAATAGGGCGTCATTGCGAGTCCGATAGTTATCGGAATTATCGAAAAAAACCTAATAGCATCATCTGCGTCATTTCGAGCGGAGTCGAGAAACAGCAGAAACGAAAGCATAAAAAGTAACTATGAAATTTCACAAAGAAGGCATACCATCTTTAATTCTTACACTTATTGTTAGTGCAATTATTAATTTCCTCACTTATTATTTTTGCTCTGCGTATGCAATTGTAATATGGCTTGGATATGCATTATCAGCATTTTTACTGATTACCATTTTGCAATTTTTCAGAAACCCAAATCGCACCATCATAATAAACGACAACAACATTGTTGCTCCTGCAGATGGAAAAGTAGTGGTGATTGAAGAAGTAATGGAAACAGAATATTTCAACGACAAACGTTTGCAGATTTCTATTTTCATGTCGCCCATAAACGTACACATCAATCGTTATCCAATAAGCGGAATAGTAAAGTATTCAAAATACCATCCTGGATTGTTTTTGGTTGCATGGCATCCAAAATCCTCAACCGACAATGAACGAACAACCATAGTAGTAAAGCATAAAAACGGACAAGAAATTTTGTTTCGTCAAATTGCAGGAGCAATGGCTAGACGGATTGTAAATTACTCCAAAGAAAACGATACTGCCATTCAATGCAGTGAATTCGGATTCATCAAATTTGGTTCACGCGTTGATTTATTACTTCCTTTAAATGTAAAAGTGAAAGTGAGTTTAGAGCAAAAAGTGACTGGACCAGAGACGGTGATTGCTACTTTTGAATAACCTCATTCGTCCTTTGGACACCTTCTCCAAAGGAGAAGGATTTGCTTTGAAAGAATATTTGCAGTTTATTCATCTAACTACTTGTATAATTGACACTCATCCTCGCAACTGTCATCCCGCCAGAGTGCTCAGGGCGACACGTGATCTCCTATTAGCAAGCACTATCAATTCCCCCTTTGGAAAAGGGTTAGGGGGATTTCGACAATGCTGATTGAAATCACTATCCTATTTTAACAGCATTTAACAATTCTAAATGTTAAATTTTAGTGAAAATCAAATATTTTAATTAATTTTAGGTTATAAATAAAAAGAAACAACCATTAAAACCATAAACCACATGAAAAAATTATTTTTATTGATCGCATTCACAGGAATTGTTGGTGCTGCATCTGCTACTACATTGTTAACTTCTACACCTGTAACAATTGTTTCAGTAAAAGGAGATCCAATTAAAGGTGATGACAAAAAGAAAAAAGACGAAAAAGCTTGTTGCAAAAAAGATGCTGCTGGAAAACACACAGCTGACGCAAGTGGAAAAGCTTGTTCTGGTGAAGCTAAAGCTTGTTCTGGTGAAAAAGCAACTGGAAAAACTTGTTGCAAATCAAAAGGAACTGCAACTGCAGCTACTACTTCAACAACTGAAACTACAAAAACTGAGAAATAGTTTTTGCTAAATCATAAAAAAGCCCAGAGTGAAACCTCTGGGCTTTTTTTTACAAGATCTCCATCAACTCTTTCAACCCTTTTACTTCATAGGTCAATTTTTCATCATGTCTTCTCAGCTCAGGATTAAAATAAACTTGGTGCATTCCTACATTCTTCGCTCCCAATACATCCGCTTCTAAACTGTCACCAATCATAATGCTTGTTTCGGGCTTTGCATTAGTAAGTTGTAATGAAAAATGGAACATTCGTTCGTCAGGTTTCTTGAAACCTGAACGTTCTGAAGTTATCACATGATCGAAGTAATGATCAATTTTGGAATTTTTTAATTTTAGGTGTTGTGTCTCTTCAAAACCGTTTGTGATGATGTGCAAGTTGTATTTGCCTTTCAAATAGTTTAGCACTTGAATAGCATGAGGAAAGAGGTTTGTTTTATACGGAGCGCTGTTTACATAGTCGTTGCCAATTGCTGTGGCTAATTCAAAATCATCAATATCAAACTTTTTTAATGCTTGATGAAAACGGTCGTATCGCAATGTTTCTTTGGAAATATTATTTTTTCTGTACTCTTCCCACAACAGTTCATTGATAATAAAATACTCTTTCAAAAAATCTTCTAATGAAGGAATTCCTTTATTCAGGAACTGATGCTTTGCTGCAATTTCGGTGAGCGCTTCTTGAGAATTTTTGTTAAAGTCCCAAAGCGTATGATCTAAATCAAGGAAAATAGTATCGTATGGCATCAAAAAGTGGTTTATACAAAAATGCTCCTGCTACAGCCCAAAACATAACTGATACAAATAAAGCAGACATTATTTTTATTTTATTGTCAAAGTAACGCACCGCTAAAAAGCAACCTAAAGGAATTGGAATAAGGAAAGGAACAATCAAAGAAAAACCCCAAAGTCCAAATCTTCTTTTTACACCAATAATAACTCTGTTTGTGCGGGTAAATTTTTTCTTTAACGGAAGGTTATTAGGATTCTTCAAGCGTTTTTGTGTTGCTCTATTTTTCAAGAAAGCAATTAGTTTGTCGCTTCCCGACACAAAAATAGCTACACCAGTACAACCACCAGCAGAAGTAACAAAAATACTTTCTAGGTGAGAAAAATTATATCCTAATGCCAAAGGAACTCCACCAAAAAAGAATTTTATAGTACTAAATAAAAATACAGAAAGAATTTCCCACCAAGCATCCATAACTTTAAATTAAATTTTTTCACCAAATGCCAAGTCGCCAGCATCACCCAATCCTGGAACGATATACGATTGTGCTGTTAATTCTTCATCAATTGCGCCAATCCACAGGGTGACATTTAAAGGCAGATTTTTTTTTGCATATTCAACACCTTCGCTACTTGCGATAAGCGCTACAATATGTGTATGAGAAGGAAGCCCTCTTTTCATTAATGCCTGATAGGTTAATACAATTGATGAACCAGTAGCTAACATGGGATCAGTAAGTATCAATACTTTATCTGTTAAATCTGGAGAAGCCATATACTCCACATGAATATCAAAAGTACCATCTTTGTGATGCTTACGATAAGCTGAAATAAATGCATTTTGTCCTTTATCAAAGTAATTTAAGATTCCTTGATGCAAAGGCAAACCAGCACGCAAAATAGTTGCCACTACAGGCTGTTCAGCTGGCACGGAAACACTTGCAATACCTAAAGGTGTTGTAACTTCTTCCAATTTATAATTCAATGTTTTACTTATCTCATAAGCCATAATCTCTCCCATTCGTTCTAGATTTCTGCGAAAACGCATACTGTCTTTTTGAACCTCCACATCGCGTATTTCTGAAATAAATTGATTAAAAACAGAATTAGTTGCTCCTATAACATGTACCATAAACTTACTTTTTTAATGATTTTACCCATTTTACAAAATTGGGCAAATTGTTTTGTTTCAACTGCAAATATACGCAATCTTTAGCACCGAAATTCTTATAAAAACGGGCCACATTCTCTACTGATGAACCCCCAAAATCGAGTTGATACTTTTTACCTGAATTTTCTTTGATAAAGTAATCGAATAGTAAATGCATGGCTCCTTTTGCTTTTCCATCATCACTTACACCACTCTTTAAAAATGTAAATCGGTTGTTACTAAACATGAAAAATGCTGCGGCACATAGCTTATTGCCATCATAAACAGCAATGGATTGACCTTTGTTTAAATCTGTACAAGTATCCATTAGTTTGATAAGCGTTTTATAATCTTCTGAACCAAATACTTCCAAATCTTTCCCTTTGGTTGTTTTGAATAAGTGCACAATTTTATCAGAAGAAATATCTGGGCGAATTTTTAATCCGGCTTTTATTGCTTTTTTTACATTCCGTTTTGCATTTTCCGAAAAACCCTTTTGTATGCTTTCGTATTTTGCACTCAAATCTAATACTTGATATTTTTTTTCCGACAAGTCCGCATTTTTTAAACGTACTTCACTGTTTTCATGCAAACAAAATTCTGAAAATTTGAACTTCGAAGGAATTGCGTCAAAATAATCAGTGAGTATTTTAGGTGTTACTTTAGACTTAGTAAAAAGTCCAAAATACCGTGTAAAAAAAGGTTGGTATAAATAATTGATTTTATATTTTGATTTACTAGCCAGAGGAAAAACGGCTTCATAATCATCCAAAACTAATCCACACCAATCCTTACAAACAACATCCAGATACCAGGAATAAACAAAAATAGAAGGATTGGAGCTAGAGTTAATACAAGCATCCCACTTCTTCTTATTGATATTTTTATATTCTATAAACTTAATCATGTTTTATCTTCTCGGAAGGAGCTCTTATTTAGCAAACATTTTTGCATACGTTGTGAAATTATTTTTCTCTTTGTTCTTTTCAACAAACTCTTCTATTTTTTGAATTGAGTAGCGTGACAATGCTTTGGGATGACCGATTACTACCATGTGCTCACGTTTCTTTTTTAGTAGAATCCCTAAAGCCGTTTGCAAAAGATGAGCATTATAACCGTCTACCGAAACTGGATTATTTGTAAACTTTGTCAATATTTTTTTTCTGTATCCCGGAGCAGCCATTGCTCGTCCATCTCCTAAAGGTTTATGCAAATAGGGATTCTTTCGTCCCAACAAAAATAATGTCCAAAAGAATAGCGGTGAATTTTTAATTGGACTTATAGGAAGTTCAGTAAAAAATCCTTTTTCATTTTCAATTAGCTCATTGTCTTCAAATCTGTAAATATCTTTATCCGGAGCATTTCTAAAGTCGTAGGAATATTGCTCTGAGCTGAAATATCCATCTTTAAAAACGCTACTATCCAAGCAAATGTTGTTATCCATGAATATTTTTTTCAGTTTACTAAAAGGCTGCAAACACCAGCCTCCTGCCCTGAAAGCAAAAATGGATTTATTGGTAATGTCGGTAAGCACTTTTTTATAACGCACTACAATCTCAGCAACATCATTTTCATTAAAATCCGCCAACTTGTATCTTTTCACATCAATGATCCAACGGTTTCCATCGTAAAAACTATCTTCCCAATGCGGGTGAATATGTAATTGAATATCGTGACCGGTATCCGACAAATATTTTACTTGTTCTGTAATTGCTTTGTAATCCTTTTCCAAAGCAGGAAATTTTTTTCGAAACTCGTCTAGCTTTAAAATAAAGCCACAATCGACAAAAAAGCTGAAACGTACATTGTGTTTTTCTGCAATGCGAATAAGCTCAGAAGTAGGATAAATAATGCATTTCTCAACTGTACCATGGTTTTCGCCAAAGTAGATTTCATAGTCGAGTGTTAAGTATATGTTCATTTTTTCAGTTAATTGGGTTAATTCAGTTAATTCAGTTAATTCTGGCTAGCAACATAAAACCTAAATTAACCTACTTAACCTATTCAACCATTTCCCCCAAATGGAGTATACATTGTTATACCTTTTTCATTATAATTCCTGATCATTACTTCCAACATTTTATTAGCATCGATTAACATCGTTTTAGCCTCTGCCACCATTCCATTGGTCAAAACACCTTCTTTTTCAAACATTGGTTTTAAAGCATCACAATTTCTTTTTACCGAATACTCTGGATTATGCACTTTGGTTTTCATCATTGATTCTTTCCCATCAGCATCAATCATTTTTACATCAAATATCTTTTCATCGTAAACAGGAAATTTAAAGTTAACTGCATCTTCAAGTGTATGCAGATTGGTGCAGGCTCCATTCAAGGTTGTGCCTAACATTAATATTTTACCATTTTTACTGCATAACTTTCTAAACGGTGAATGTTCGTTGTAAGGTGTTAGCTGTCCGAAATGTGAATTTGTAAAATAATCGGACAAAGGTCCACTTGCTGCAACTGCATCTGTTGGGTGCAGACTTCTTTTACAGCCTTCTAATTTTCTAAAATATTCGGTAATACTTCCCATTTGAGAGGGTGTGTTTTTTACATCAAAAACAGGATTTTCTTCCAAGTGTGTTTTATTTCTTCCAGCAGCAGGAAAAGTTGGAAATAGCAAGGTTCCTTCTGCACCAACAACTTCCTGAAGAGCATCAACAATGGTTTTAGGACCACCTTCAACAAAACCAATTTTACTTAAACTGCTATGAACAAGAACGGAATCATTTTTCTTCAATCCGATTTTTTTCAAATCTTCCATTAAAATTTCTTTTGTAATAATCTTCCCATTCTGCTTTTGTTGACTCAATTCTTTTCTACGCTGATTTTTTTTCAGTTGCTTTGCCCATTCAAGAACAAATTCGGGAGCATATTTTAAGACAATTTTTTTAAACATTATTTAGTAGCAGCGTATTGCACCATTTTTTCATAAACAGCTTTCCAGCCGGCCCATATTTTTTTATCATTCAAAGTATCGTTGTGCCATAGACTCATAAAAACTCCATCCACCTTTTTTACTTCGTCAATTAATGGTTGAATTTTATTCATCGCATCTTCAGGATTCACTTTCATGCTGTATTTTAATGTTCCTTCCATCATAGCAAAAGGATGAATTTTTAATTTTGTTTCCAGCTCCATATCCAGATCATAAAAATTGAATGCGGTGCAAATGCTTGCTCTAAAACCCACCTGAGACGCAAAACCCATTGTATAATCATCTGTAATATCCAAATCGATAAGATTACGGTAAGTTTCAGGAAGTGTTAATTTTAAAAAATGCTGGCGACTTTGAGTAATGTCTCGGTGCAACACTTTCGACAAACGTTCTACTTCTTTTTTCAATTGTGTTTTACTTTTATTTGAACCATAGGAAGGATGAATTCCAATTTGAGCATAATCTCCAAGCATTTTAATCAATGACTGAAATTTTTTGCTTTCGATTGGTAAATTTTTATCATTCACACCATAATCGCCCAGCAGAAAAAAGTAGATGGATTTAAGTTTGTACTTTTTAATAATTTCCAACTGAAATTCATAGGTATCGTATGGGTCTTTATCAAACCCAAGTATAACGCGGCTACGTTCTGAAATTTCTTTAAAATCAAACTTCGTCAGGGATTTCAGGTATCCACCAACACTTCTTGTAAAACCCTTTTCTCGGTACGCGTATGCATTATCTATATCGATGGTAGAAACAAATTGGTATTTCTGTTCAGGAAAAATCAGTTGAGGATATTTTTTTACAAGCAATTCTCTAATCCAAATAGCCCAGATATTAACGAGAGGTTTTTGTAAAAATCCGTTTAGGAAAGCCAAGCTATCCTTTGCATCAAAGCGATCGTGTTCGTCACGGATATGTGGCAGATACTCTTCGTAGCGACTCACTAAATAAAAACTGGCCGCAAAAACATCAAATGGAAGTCCTGATGATTTTCCTGTAGCAAAAAACACTTTGCTATTATTCAATTCAAAAACAGAAATATTTTGTTCTGTTATACCCGTTTCAAAAAGTAAATTACGAGAAGTAAAAAAAAGCTCATCCGAAACAGGATTATTGGTATAACTCAATTTTGCGCCATCGCTCGTTTTAAACTGCTCCAATTCAGAAGTAAGTGTAAAATCAATACCCAGCGTATCTTTAAAAATCAAGTTAAAGATATACTTGTTACGATGTGTAATTTTATGTGTGTAAATCAGAAGCATTTTCTAATGTATATTCTTTAAGATTTCTTGACAAATAAATTCAGCAGCATTACCGTCACCAAACAAAACAGGAAATTTCAATTTTTTCATCTTTTTGAATTTTTCAAATGCTTTTATAATCTCTATTTCATTTGCATCAGCAATTATAGCAGACCCTGAGTTTACAAGCTCTACCCATTCAGTTTCAGAACGCAAAATAATACACGGCTTCTTAAAAAAGAATGCTTCTTTTTGAACACCTCCAGAATCGGTCATTACTAAAAAAGAGTTTTGTTCAAGTGCAATCATTTCTAAAAATGAAACAGGTGGAATAATCTTAATCAATTCATTTGTTTTTACTGTACTATATAATTCTGAGGAAAGGTTTTTCGAAAGCAGTTTTGCCGTTCTAGGGTGAAGGGGTAAAACAATTTTAATATTATTTTCAATGGAAATTTTATTGATAGCACGAAACAAAGCATTTAAACGAACAGGCTCATCTGTATTGTTATTTCGATGAATGGTAGCAAGCAAAAACTTACCTTCCTCCAAACCATTATCTACTAGAATTGTACTTTTTTGCTGAGCAACAGTAGAAAAATGCAAACTGTTATCAAACATTACATCTCCACAATGATAAATCTTAGGATTATCAAAAGAGTAAGGCGGAACATTTTTCTTTTTAAAACCTTCTTTTACCAAGTTATCAAAACCCGTTTTGGTAGGCGAAAACAAAAGAGTAGAAACGGAATCACAAATAATCCGATTTATTTCCTCGGGCATGGATTTATTAAAAGAGCGCAATCCAGCTTCGATGTGAATGATAGGCACCTGAATTTTAGAAGCTGCAACTGCTCCTGCAAGTGTTGAATTCGTATCGCCATACAAAACAATACAATTTGGTTTTTCTTTTAAAAGAATTTCTTCGATGCCTTCAATCATCAAAGCTGTTTGTTTCCCGTGTGAACCGGAACCTGCATTCAAATTATAATTCGGATGTGGAATATCTAATTCATCAAAAAACACTTGCGACATATTATCATCATAATGTTGCCCGGTGTGCACAATTATTTCTCTGACTTTATCAGAAAATTTATTTTTGATTACTCTGCTAAGTGCTGCTGCTTTAATAATTTGCGGCCGGGCACCAATTATCGTCAATAGTTTGATCATTTTTGAAAAATCAGTTTAATTAATCCCAACCAGAAGCAAGAACATCACACAAATGCATCATCTTCATGTTTTTTCCCGCTTTTTTTGCATATCCATCAACGTGCATCAAACAAGAAACATCTGTTGATATCATATACTCTGCTCCTGTTTGCAAGGCATTCTCTAGTTTCTGTTCTCCCATTCCTACAGCAATTGGCTCAAACTTCACAGAAAAACTTCCTCCGAATCCGCAACAAGTTTCAGAGTCTTGCATTTCTCTCAACTCTAATCCTCTTACTTTTTCTAATAAAACTCTTGGTTCGCGTTTAATTCCGTATTCCCGTAAAGCCGAACAAGAATCATGATACGTTGCTACTCCATTTAATGTGGCTCCAATGTCTGTAATTTTTAAAACGTTAACCATAAAATCGGAGAACTCAAAAATGTTTTTTTGAATTTGTTTGTACTCATTGTGTAAAACCGAATTGTGAAACATTTCAGGATAATAATTTTTTATCATTCCCACGCAAGATGCGGAAGGACAAACAATGTAACGATCGTTTTGAAATTCCTGAATAAATTTTTCACCTACCTCCTTACAATCGTCCCAATAACCCGCATTAAATGCAGGCTGCCCGCAACACGTTTGTTCGGGATTATAATTAACACCACAACCAACTTTTTCTAAGATCTTCACCATATTAAAT
>ENA-ORBV01009396-ORBV01009396.1-microbial-mat-metagenome-genome-assembly--contig:-NODE-9396-length-16073-cov-4.612216_pt1 | contig 16073 bp, 10 predicted proteins | sample MGYA00237777_ERZ505514 | MGnify/ENA primary metagenome ERZ505514 (study PRJEB26160, sample SAMN06269048) | microbial mat metagenome | isolation source: Oligotrophic lake microbial mat | place... | reverse complement strand
GAGGATGATCGACAGGTTGGCCGCCGTGGTCTCGACATCACTGCACGCAAGCTGACCCGCCGCGAAGGCGTTCGCCTGCATCCCCGTTATGGCAACGGCGCCGTTATAGGCGACCACTGCATCGGTGCTGCGGTCCACGGTCGGCGGCGTATCGACCGCATTGACGTGCAGCTTGAAGGTGCGCGTCGCCGGCGGGTTGGCGCCACCGTCGGCCGCGGTGATGGTGATCCAGGCGGTGCCACTGGCGTTGAGCACCGGCGTGAAGGCGATCTGGCCAGTGCTCTGCGGATTGCTGTAGCTGAGCGCGAGCGCGCCGGTCAACCCTGCGGTGTCGCTGGTCGCGCTGACCGTCACCACCTGGGTCTCGCCGGTCTGACCATTGCTGATGCCGCTCAGGCCCACGCTGATGCTGCCCGGATTCTCGTTCACGATCAGCACCAGGTCGGGGCCGACCGTGACCAGTGGCACGACACTGCCGCCGACCGTGGCGGTGGTCGGCGCGGCCAAGGTCGGCGGATGGTCAACCGACCGGTTGGTACCGGTGACACTGCCACCCGCGCGCCCGGCATAGCCCGGGTCGGCCGAGCTGGCGGCACCGACCAGGATGGCGAAGGCGACATCGCCATCGTGCGAAGCATTGCCATCTGCACCGCTGACCGTCACCGTCTGCGGCACGTTCCAGTTCGAGGTGGTGAAGGTCAGGCTCGGGCGATCGACCGTGGCCTGGGCACTATCGCCGCTGACCACCGGGATGATGACATCCGCCATCGGCTGGGTGGCAAGCACCACGGTGAACAGGTCGCTGCCGCCGGTCTCGGTGGTCTGCAGCCCGCTCACGGGCACCAGCGCGATGCCAGCGGTATCGTTGTCAATGACCGACACTGCCAGGGACAGCGACACGCTGCTGACATACCCCGGATCCGCCGAGGTCCAGGAGTGGGTGATGGCCGCCTGGTGCGTGCCCTGCGCGATGGCATCATTCACCGCGTTCACCGTCACGGTGCGCGCGATCGACCAATTGATGGTGGTGAAAACCATGCTCGCCGGACTGACTTGCACATACCCGTCGGCATTGGCCAGGGATACGGTGACCGACGCGCTGGGGGCCTGACTGAGGCGGATGGTGTAGGTCGCGGACTGCGCCGAGCCCTCGCTGACCTGGAGGGTGCCGCTGGCATTGATGACCAGATTCTTGCTGTCGTTGTCCAGACAGAGCCCTGCGACGTTGCTGATGAGTCCCGCATAGCCGGCGTCCCCACTCGCGGCGAAGGCGATGCTGAACGAACGATTCCCGCTCGGGACATTGCCGTCATCGATGCCGGTCACCGTGATGAGTTGCGGCACATTCCAGGCGCCGGGCACGAAAGTCAGCGTGGCCGGGCTGATGCTTGCCGTCGCCGTGTCGCTGCTGGTCACGGCAAGGGTGACCGAACTACTGGGCTGACTGGCGAGGCTGACCCGGACCTGGGCGGTGGTGCCGGTCTCGCTCACCGTCACGCTGGAGGGCGACAACACCAGCGAGGCGTTGTCGTTGTCGGTGATGGCGACCGATATCGTCCGGTCGGACATCGCGGCATAGCCACCACCGCTCGCGCTATGGACGATGAACACGCTGCGATTGCCTTGGGTCAGCAGATCGTCGACCGCGTTCACGGTAACAGTCTGGGGCGTGTTCCACGATGCGGCGTCGAAGCTGAGGGTGGTCGTGCCAAGGACTAGCTGCGGGTCGCCAGCCAAGGTGACCGTTACGTTGCCCGATGGCCGGGCGACGAGCGCCACCGTGTAGGTGTCGATCGAACCACCCTCGCTGACCGCGGTCGAGCCTCCGCTTTGGCTGATGGCCAACGCCGGGACATCCTGGTCGAGATTGATCACCGGTACAGACGACCCGCTGACGCCCGCGAAGTTGGTACCCGCGCCCACCGGCCCAATCTGGATCAGGCACGCCTGGTCGCCGTCGGTGACGCCATCGGGCTGCCCGGTCAGGATCACCGTCCGCGCGTTGCTCCAATCCGTCGGGGTGAAGCTGACGCTGGCGAGCGAGGTCAGCACCTCGCCCGGCCGGTTGCTGGTGACCGACACCGCCACGCTGCCGGTGGGCGGGGCATTGAGCACGATGGCGAGCGACGACTGGCTGCCCGACTCGCTGGTCGTCAGCGTGCCGCTCGGCGCGACGACGACCTGCGGCGTCACCACGGTTATCGTCACCGTGCCAGCCACCGCGGCGCTGAAACCATCGGTCACCGTCACCGGCACGGCATAGGTGCCGGTCGCGCCGGCGGGCGGCGACCAGGTGAACACGCCCGAGTTCGGGGCGAAGGCCACCATCGTCCCGGGCATCGGCGACCCCTGCCCGTAGAGCAGCGGTTCGCCATCACCATCGGTGGCGACCACGGTCACCGTCACCGCGGTCGATACCGTGGTGATGGCGCTGGTCGCGGTGAACACCGGCACCTGGTTGGCGACCGTCGTGGCGGCGACGAATCCGCCAAACATGGCGCTGCCAGAGCCGACCGAGCGCTTATCGAGGATCGTCACCGCGCTGCCACGCAGCGTCGCATTGGTCGAGGTCGACGTGCCGCCACCGATGCCGGATTCGTCGAGGGTCATCTCGTAGCTGGCCGAGGTCGCGACCGCCGCCATGGCGCCCGGCGAAAGCAACAACGCCGCCATCACCAGCAACGCGGCGCGCCAAGGCAAGCCAAAATGAGACCAGAGGGCCATGTGGAGTACCGGAGGAAGATACCCCACGAACCCCTGGTTACGAAAGTCCCTACTTCGCTTGGGCATGGGGCATTTGATCCCCCCTCCGGCGATCCGGTAAGCCACGACGAGAGCCATCCGAGCGTTGTTCGCAGCTCAAGCAGATGATCCGCCCGGTTGCACCGATGGGCGCGGTTGGCCTGATTGGTGACGTTGAATATCGCTGTCCACCGGTGTTGGGTTGGCCTGGGATGACACCACTCTGATCCCAGTTGGTTGCCAACTCCAAGGCGTTGGTTCCGCCGCCATTGGTCCAGATGGCATCCACAGTTGGTCCCGCCCAGACTCGCCCAACGAAGATGCCGAAGAAGACCAACAGCAGCAGCAGATACCTCGACACGACGTTCATTTAGGGCGCGTAGGTGTTCACCGGCACCCAGGCGGTGCTCACCGTATCATAGAATTCGACGATCCGAGAGGTGGCGTTGTAGCGCAGACTGCCCGCCTGCTTCGTCGCTGGGTTGGTATCGACCGGCAGGTCGACCTGGCTGCTCGCCGTTGAACGGACCGATGTCACGGTTCCCGCATTTGAGACGCGGAAGCGGCTGGTCCCATTGGCCTGCAGGTTCACCAGATCGGCCACCGAACCCGCCCCAGCGGCCGGAGCGTTGAGCCCGATCCAGGTACCGCCGTCGGCAGTAGCGTCGCCGCCAGCGATCGCACCGCCCACCCGCACGAGCGATGACGTCGCGCTCGCCGCCGGAGCGCCCGACGCCACCAGCGCCGGAACGCCCGTCGCCGAGAAGGTGTTGGTCGCCGAAAAGGTGTTCGCCGCGCCGACCAGCGCCGCCGTGCCATCCGCCGGCACCGTCAGGGTGAAGCCACCCAGGCCCAGCGTGCCGCCGCCAGTGATCGTGGTGTTCGACGCGTTGGTGATCGTGCCCCCGTTGTTCACGCCCGTGCCGCCGTTCGCCGACGCCACGATGCCGGTCACGTTCGTCGCCGTGCCGGTCACGGTACCCGTCAGCGGGCCGGTGAAGCTGGTCGCGCTGACATCGCCCTCGGCATCGACCGCGAAGACCGTGGTGCCTGCGCCCGTCTGCTGAACATCAACCAACTTGGTATCGGCGACCGGGGCTGCACCAGGTTTGACGAGGATGGGTGATGCCGTCGATGCGGTGAAAGTGTTTGTCGTCCCGACCAGCGCTGCCGTGCCCGTCGCCGGCACCGTTAGCGTGAATCCCCCCAGCCCCAGTGTGCCGCCACCGGTAATTGTGGTGTTCGACGCGTTCGTGATGGTGCCCGCGTTATTCACCCCCGTGCCACCGTTGGCCGACGCCACGATGCCGGTCACGTTCGCCGACGTTCCAGTCACGTTGCCCGTCACCGTGCCGGTCACATTGCCAGTCAGCGGACCGCTGAACGCGGTCGCCGTCACCGTCCCGGCGCTGAAGTTACCCGACGCATCCCGCTTCACGATCGTGCTCGCCGTATTGGCATCCGTCGCCGCGTTAGCGAGCGTCGCGCCCGTCGCCACGTTGGCGGCCGTCACGCCAGCGACCTGAGCCACCGCCGTCGTCCCCTGCGGACCGGTCACATCGCCAGCCAGGTTGCCGGTGAATGAACCGGCGCTGCCGGTCACGTTACCTGTCACGTTGCCAGTCAGCGGAGCCGTCACGCCAACCGCGGTGATGGTTCCAGCGCTGAAGTTCCCCGACGCATCACGCTTCACGATCGCGCTCGCCGTGTTGGCATCCGTCGCCGCGTTAGCGAGAGTTGCGCCCGTCGCCACGCTAGCGGCCGTCACGCCACCGACCTGCGCCACCGCCGTCGTCCCCTGCGGACCGGTCACATCGCCAGCCAGGTTGCCGGTGAATGAACCGGCGCTGCCAGTCACGTTGCCAGTCACATTGCCAGTCACGTTGCCCGTCACGTTGCCAGTCAGCGGAGCCGTCACGCCAACCGCGGTAATGGTACCCGCGCTGAAGTTCCCCGACGCATCACGCTTCACGATCGCGCTCGCGGTATTGGCATCCGTCGCCGCATTGGCGAGGGTCGCGCCCGTTGCCACGTTGGCGGCCGTCACGCCACCGACCGTCGCCACCACCGTGGTCCCCTGCGGACCGGTGACATCACCGGCCAGGTTACCGGTGAACGATCCGGCGCTGCCAGTCACGTTGCCCGTCACGTTGCCAGTCAGCGGAGCCGTCACCCCGACCGCGGTGATCGTGCCCGCACTGAAGTTCCCCGACGCATCCCGCTTCACGATCGCGCTCGCCGTATTGGCGTCGGTCGCCGCGTTGGCGAGCGTCGCGCCAGACGCCACGTTGGCCGCGGTCACGCCGCCGACCTGGGCCACCACCGTCGTGCCAGACGGACCGGTCACATCGCCGGCGAGGATGCTCGAACTCACCGACACCGACTGCCAAGCGGAACCACTCCAACGGTAGATACCAGGCGAACTGGTCGCGACGTACAGCGTTCCGGTGCCGCTGGCCGGGGCGACGGTGGGATCGGCCGCGCCCGAGAGGATCGCCGGCGTGGTGCCAGCGTTGGCGACAAAGGCGCTGCTATCGGCGGTAGCGGCGTCGCCCAGGCCGAGGTTGGTCCGCGCCGAAGCGGCAGTCGTTCCCCCCGTGCCGCCCGCACTCAGTGGCAACACGCCAGTCACCTTGACGCCGGCGAGGTCGACCGCGCCGTTGGCCAGCTTGGCGCCGGTGATCTGGCCGTCACCCACCGTGCCGACCGTGGCGGTCGCCATGATCGTCCAGGCTGATCCATTCCAACGTTCAATGACCTGACCTGCCGTATCGACGAACAGGGTGCCAGTGACCGGGCTGCCCGGTCGGGTCGTTCCGGCGACGATAGCAGGCGTGGCGCCACCGTTGGCGACCACCGAGGGCGTGCCGGTGAGTTTGCTGAAGCTCAAGCTGCTGACCTGCGCATCGCCGATCGCGCCATCGGCCACGGCCTGGGCCAGGAAGGCATAGCCGGCCGTCGCCATGCGACGGTCAGGGGTCATCAATTCGAAGCTGCCGGGACTGCCCGAAGCGCTGAACCAGATGCGCAAGTAGACGCGATCGTTGGTGAAGGCCGTCGCGGGGACGACCGCGGTCATGCCCGCATACGCGGAATCACCCAGCATCACCGAGAAGAGACCACCCTGGACCGAGATCAGCACCGGGGCGGTGGGCTGTGAACCCGCCACACTGGTGCCGTCATTCGACCAAGAGGAGGTGGCGCCGGTCTGATCGACCAAGGCGAACTTGAATGAGCCGGTGCCGGAAAAAGGCCCAGAGGCCGTGGCGATGCGGCCCTGGTAGGCCATCACTCCCGGGACATCGACGGCTGGGGCACAGCCCAGCGCGGCGAGTGCGACCAGAAGCAGGAAGCGGCCAGACAACGGGTGATGGCGAGACATAAAATCTCCGGGGACTCCGAGACGGTCATGGCAACGTACCCTGCAAATGACCCAATCCGCAAGTTTCGCGATGATGCAGGCCACTTCTCAGCTACCCAACCAGGGCAATCGATGCATCGGATGCCAAGATACCGGAGATCAGGACGGGCGCGCCCTCTGAGAGAGCTGAGATGAAACCCAACCGAGGAGGCGGCCAGTGTCGTCGAGCGGCAGCAAGGAGTCCGGAACGGAGTGGGAGCACTACCGCGAGTGGATGAACTCCAGCTTGCTGGAAAGCGAGCGCGCAGACGGCGACGAGACTGGCTGCATCCGACGGGCAGGGCTTCTTCTCCGCCTCTGCAACCAGACTCACGGAGTCCGAGCCTCGGCCTCAACCGATGCCGATGAGTCCAATACCGGTGCAGAGGATGCGAATGACACGATTGTCTCGGCGTTCCCCTGGCAGCGATTCGCCCGCCCACCTTGACGAATGGGGCACCTAACGCCGCGACCTGGTCGCGGAGGCGCTCGGCTTCGCGCTGCGACCGAGCAATCGGCGCTCCCCGATGGCACCGAAGCCGAGCTTGCGGATGGCCGCCGCGTGACGGTGGCCCCCAATGCGGAACGGGAGCGATCGGACGATGGCGTGGTGTTCGCTCGCCTGTGCGGCGGCGACCGCGAGGGCGACTGCGCGGCCTGGCAACGCTGCCACGGTTCCGGCACCGTGGTCGACTTCGCCGCCTGGGGCGACGACCTCGCCCTGGCTGCAGCGCTGCGCGCGACGCAGGCGGCCGGACTCGCCACCGTCACCGATGCGGGCCTGGACCTGGGTGAGCTCATCGATCCGGACGGGCGTGGCACCTGGCGCTTCAACGATGGCAGGCGGGTTCTCGCTCGACTAACCAGCGCGGGCCAGCAGATCGGCATCCGCGAGGATGGCCGGCTCGCTGGCGATGTCCTCGAGCGCCGGGTCGTAGTGGCAGATGTCGACGGCGCGGATGAGTCCGGCCCCCTCCAGGGCCAGCAGTTCCTGTTCGGCCTCGGCATCGCTCAGGTCGAGTTCGCAGCGGAGACGGTCGATCAGGTAGCGGCGCAGCTTCAGGCGCTCGGTGACGCAGAATTCCCGGACCACAGTGATGACGTGCGCGCGCAGCATGCTGGTCCTCACGGGAACCGTGATGATACGCTGGCATATGAAGTGCGGAGGAAGGCGGTGTTCATGCTTCCACCCGCAGCGGTGGACCACCAGCTACGCTGCCGGTGCGGCCTGGCTCACCGCGGCCTCCTGATCCGAGTCCTGTCCGTACTTCGCCTTGCCCGCGGGGGGCAGGATGAAATCGAGAGGCCGGCTCAGCAGGCGCGCGCGCAACCGGCGGCGCAGCTCGCGCACATCGGCCGCAGGGACTTCAAGCGCGCGCAGGGCCGTCCACAGGCTGAGGGTGAAGCTCACGCCGAGGTTGAGCACGAACATAATGAAGATGCCCGACCCCGCGAGCAGGAACCAACCATTGGAATACCAGTCGTCCAGGCTGCCGCAGGCGGTGAAGAGCATGCCGGTCGACAGCGTCACGTGACGCACGTCGAGCGGCAGGCCGAGGAAGTGGCCGATGGAGGGCGTCATGCCCAGCATCAGGCCAAGGCTGATGTTGGCGCCCCAGGCGCCGATGTTGCGGCGCCAGATCCCGCCCCAACGCCGCATCCGGTCGCGTCCGAGGCGTCCGCCCAGGGAAAGGTCGGCGATGCCTTGGGGAATGCGCCGCCAGGAACTCCAATTATCGAGCCAACCGCCCGCCACCGAGGACAGCCAAAGGATGACACCGGTAAGCGCGGCGAAGAACACCGTGCCGCTGTTCAGCGGGCTGAAGCTGGCGTAGGTCTTCTGGGCAGTCTCGTGGTCGAGGAAGGCTCGGCCGAAGGACAGCTCCCACAGGTTCGTGAAGGCGAGCGCGCCGAGGCCAACCATCACCACATTACCGGCGGCGGCAGCGATCTGCGAATGGCAGATGCGAGCCATGCGGTCGACGATCTCATCGATCCTCCCGCTGCCGCGTTCATTGCGCAGGATGGTGGCGATGGTCGCCGCGGTCATCGCCGGATGCTTGGTCGCCAGGACGAGGTGCAGGTGGTGCAGGATGAGGAATGAGACGGCGTAGTTGAGGCCATAGATCAGGCCATGCACGAAATCCGAACCATGGAAATCAGCTGCCAGTAACTTGGCCGCGGTGGTGCCGACGGTGAGCACGCCACCCCCGGCGGCGCCGAGCAAGAGGTGACCGTATTCGCGGCGGTCGCGCGCCATATAATGGTCGCCGGTCTGTCCGGAGCGTTCGACGATGCGGCGGTGCAGCTGGCGCAGATTGCCGGATGCCAGCGCGCGCAGGCTGCGACCTTCATGCAGATGCTGGACCAGACGCGTCAGCAGGCTTTGCACCAGCGCCGCGCGCTCACGGCCTGGCGCGCAGACCAGGATCATCCCGAGCAGTTCCAGGCGCGACAAGCAGCGATCGATCACGTCGAGGCTGAAGACGATGTCGACCGAGATGCCTTCTCCGCGGATCTCTCGATTGAGCTCGGCGTGGTCGGTGCGGCAGGCGGCGATCGCCGTGGTCCAGCCCAGCACCGCCGCGTGATCGATGCCCGCCTGGTCATCCGTCCATTGGGCAAGCAGACCGTCGGCGGCTCGCCCGAGGCGGAAGTACGGCGAATCGATCACCGGGGACAGGCCCGAGCGACTGCGTGAGCGCAGCTTCGGAGCCAAGCCCTGGGATTTGACCCGCACGCACAGCAGATGGACGGCGTCGACCACCGACTGGCGCAAGGTGTTCCACGCCGGTGAGGCGGCCGGCGGCATGATCACCTCGACCATGCGATGGAAGAGGTCGGGCGGCCAGCGCTGGAAGCGCGCGACATGTCCGGCATTGCGATAGCAGCGGCGCACGAACTGGCGCAGGTCATGGGTATCGCGTGGCTCAGGCAGCAGCTTGGCCAACAGCCGGGACGAGGCCTCGCCAAGGAAGCCGCGGTCGGAAGGCATGCCAGCTTCGGCGAGCAGGCTGGCGACATCGGTCGCGGCGAACAGCTCGGCCACCGACGCCTGCACGCGGTCGCGCACCGGTGCGCAGGTCTCAAGGGCATGCAGCAGCAGGCGCAGGCGCACCGTGTCGCCGGAACCGAGTTGGGCGCCGGCGTCCTCGCCGCGAGAGCGCAACGCGCCTTCCCGGGTCCAGTCGAGCAGCGCGATCCAGCCGGAGAGCCGGTCAGCGTTGCCGGGGGCGCTGGCGAAGTCCTCGAGCAGCCGCGCCAGGGGCAGGAGCAGGGGATCGTCCCGTTGAGAGGCATGCAAGGCGGCGCGGAGGTCGTCCAACATTGGCCGGGCATCAAATCCACTGAGGTGGCTACCGCCATCGGGATCACCTAGTCAGCGGCAGACCGCAGCCGGCTGGTACTACGAACAGCCTTTCATCTCGGTGGTGGCGACACCCTCGATGAGCCAGCGCTGGAACAGCGCGAAGACCACGATCGCCGATCGGCAGTGCGCAGGTTAGCCGTGGATGGTCGCCACCGCGAGCAGGCCATGGCCGCAGCCCAGCCCTGGCGACAGCGCGAACTCGAGGTTGCGCAACACGCAGGCCACCTGCGGGGCGAACACGCTTGCCCAGAAATCCACCACCGGGAAGCGCGCTGCGTTGCGCACCAGCCAGCGCAAGCGGTCGAACTCGGCGGCCAGCGCTGGCGGAGCGGCACGGATCAGCTCGTCGACCTGGCTGTCGTCGTCCGCGGCGTGCGCCTCGGCCAGGGCCACCACCGCGTTCCACTCGTCGCGGTAGCGCTCGAGCCGCGCCAGCCCGGCCGGCGCAACCGCGCGGTGCCCGGTGAGGAAGTCGAGATCGACGCGCAGGCGCGCGTAGTCGCCGCGGAAGTCGCGGTCGAACAAGTGGTTGACCTCGGCCCGCCACGGCCGCGGCTGGCCGTTGAACATGCCGGTGTCGGCGTGGCGGCTGACGAACAACGAGCGGTCCATGAGCGTGAGGTCGACCCGGCGGCCGGTGGCGGTGGCGGCTTCCGCCACCATCCGCTGCAACTCGTCGGCGGTCCAGTAGGCGACCGGGTAGGGCTCGATGCGCTCCGGCTGGCGCTGCTCGGGCGGCAGCAGCCAGGCCATGTGGTAGGGCAGCATGGCCTGCGTGGCGGCACCCCAGTAACCGGGCCACTCGAGCGACAGCCGGCCGAAGAGGTCGAAGACCAGGTAGGCGGTATCGCCGGCATGGCGGAAAATATCCTCGGTCAGATGCCGGAGCCGGTCGTGCGCGATGTGCGACAAGGACGAATACGAGGAAAAGTAGAGGTCGAACGGCGGCTCATCTTTCAGGGCGAAGCCGGCGCCGAGGTCGGCCTGGCGGAAGCTGATGGCGTCGTGGCCGCGGTAATTCGCCCGACCCTGCTCGACCATGCCGGCGGCGAGATCGAGCCCGACATATCTGTCGATGCGGTCGAGGTCGAACAGGAAACGTTCGCGTGCCGAGCCGTCGCGGCGCGGGATGCGGGTGAGCAGTTCGATCCCCTCGCCGCTGCCGGCGCCGAGATCCACGATGCGCAGCGCGGGGCGGCGGCGCAGGCAGTCTTCGAGCGCCGGCCGGACCATCAGCTTGATCGCCATGTCCTCCCAGTAGCGGCGGACGTGGTCCTTCTTACCGGTCAGGCCGGGGTGTTCGGTGCCGTAGAATCCGCGTTTGGCCGCGGTGTCGTACCAGCGGTCAGAGCGGGAACGGGAACGGGAAGGGACGACCATGGGCGCCTCGACGGGAAAAAGGATGGTGATGGGTGGCGGAGCCGGCGGCGCGGGCATGGAGGCTCGTCGCCGATCCGTGCCGGGAGCGGCAGCAGCCGGCCGGGTCCCCGGCAGCGCAGGCGTGCGGTCATCACCATAGGTCCACCTTGTGCGCTGCGACCCGCGCGACGCAAGCGTGATCGGCCCACGGACGTGACGACGGTCGCAGATTGTCTCACATGATCGGGTCAGCCCGCGCGCGGATCCGGCTCGCTCAGTTCAGGACGCGTGAAGTCGAGGCTCTCAGGCTTGGCGCGCAGGAAGAAGCCGGGGATCAGCGTGTTGACCAGGGTGTAGACGATCAGCCCGCCGAAGAGAGCGGGCGGCACCTGAAACAGGTCGCGGAGGATCCCGGCGAGGACGAGGGTGAAGACCAAGGTCGGCAGCAGCGCGGTGGCGACGCGCAGGCTCCCGCCTAGGGGCTTGCCGGCGGCGAGGCGGCGGAAGCCGACCATCGCCGCGACGCGCAGCGGCAGCACCAGGGCGACGAAGCCGAGGCCGACGAGCAGGGCGGCGGGCGCGAAGTCCTCGCGGTGCAGCTTCAGGCCGGCGTGGAAGAAGTAGAACGGGATGAAGAACGACGCGAACAGCTCGATAGCGTCGATCACCTTCGGCGACAGCAGCTCGGGCACATAGGCGCGTGTGCGCTGCGCGACCAGACCGACGATGAAGGCGCCGAGCAGGTAGTAGGCGCCGAGTGCGCGGGTGGCAAAGGCGCAGAGCACGGCCAGCACGAGCAAGAACGCGAATTCGGCCTTCGGCGCCCGCGGCATCACGAAGCGCACGAACGCCCAGAAGGCGACCGGCAGGATCACCACCACCCCGACCAGGGCCGCCCCCGACAACGCCAAGCGCTGCAGCGATTCGGCCTGCACGCACACGAACAGCACCGCCAAGGCGAGGATCTCACTGGCAATGGTCTTGACCTTGACCGCGAAGCGTTCCTCCTCGTCCAGGCCGAAACCGGGCAGCGAGCTGAGGATGAAGCCGGCAGACGGGGTGAGCAGGGCCAGGGCGACGATGCAGGCGGGGCGCGCCCCGAGGTTGAAACACCAGGCCACCGCCGCCGTGGTCGCGGCGAGGGTGACCACGCGCGCCGCCAGGTGCAGCACCACCACCCGGCCATGGCGGCGCAGCTGCGGGAAGTCGACCTCAAGGCCAGCGAACAGGAACAGCGCGGCGATGCCCAGCACCGCGAACAAGTGCACCACCGGATCGCCGTGGAACAGATGCAGCCCCATGCCGCAGACGACGCCGGCGCCGAGGCTGGTGATGGCGCTGGGGATGCGCGCGCGCAGCAGCACGTGCGGCAGCACGAACAGCGCGAAGACGAGGATGATGTAGGACAGCTCGGGCGACATCGGCGGCGCCGTGGTAGGGGTCGCCGACGCTTGGCGCAAGTGCCATCGCCCGTCGCGTCAGCGTGGAGCGGTCACTGCCGCCGGTTCTTGTCCAGGATTGCCGCCAGGATCAGCACGAATGCCAGCAGGCGGCCCCAGTAGAGGTAGGTGCGGATCTCGTCCTCGTTGACGTACGACAGCACGATGCGCAGGATCGCGAGGACCCAGAAGGCGGCGGCGAAGATGAGAAAGAGCCGGTCGCGGGTGTCGCGCCAGTAGCGCAGGAAGAACAGCCCGGCCAGGGCGTACCCGGCGACGATGCAGCCGGCAACCAGCAGGTGCGTCTGTGCCATCCAGCTCATGGACGGCCGCCTTCCCAGATCATGCCGTAGAGCAGCAGGCCGAGCCCGATCAGCGCGGGCATGTTGCGCACCAACGACAGGTCGACCGCGGGCACCATCACCAGATCGGCGAACACGATGGCGTTATTGAGCGCCAGGCCGACGAAGCAGAGGCAGGTCCACAGCAGCAGGCGGACTCCACTGCGGCGCCAGCCGCGCCAGAGCAGGCCGGCGCAGGCGAGGCAGGTCGCGGCGCAGAGGATGTAGACGATGCCTTCCATCAGGTCCCTTCCCGCCGGTCGCGGATGCGGAAGGCATCGGCGAGGGTGCGGATGCTGTCGATCGGCTTGGCGAAGATCGCGGTGATGACGGCAACGCGGCGCTCGGTGTAGGCCTGCTGCAGGGCGGCGATGGTGGCATCGACGCCGGCGAGCGGAGCGAAGCGGTAGGTCAGCCCCGGGCCATCCTCACGCGCCTCGACCAGCCCGCGCGCGCGCAGGTCGAGCAGCCGACTCTCGACCGAATGCGGGTGCGATGCCAGCTCGCGGCTGACGTCCTGCGCGCTCCATTCGCGCTTGCCACCGCGCTGAAGCAGCAGCAGCACCTCGAGCTGCTCGACCGAATGGATGTGGGCGGCGATGAAGCGCTCGACCTCGGGATTGAGCGCCATCAGCAGGGAGACCGCAACAGGCCAGACATCCTCATCCCGCGCTCATGGCCGATGCCGCGGGCGCGATGCCTTCGACGTTATCCGGCATCACGAAGTGGAACACGCTGCCGCGTCCGACTTCGGATTCGACCCAGATGCGACCACCGTGGCGTTCGACCACGCGACGGCAGACCGCGAGGCCGATGCCGGTGCCCGGATACTCGTGCCGGGCATGCAGGCGATGGAAGATGCCGAAGATGCGCTGGTGATGATCGGGGGGAATACCGATGCCATTGTCGCTGATCGAGAATTGCCAGGCTTCGCGGGCTCGCTTGGCGCCGATGTGGATGCGAGGCGACTCGCGGCAGAACTTGATGCCATTGGCGATCAGGTTCTGCAGCAGCTGGCCGATCAGCACCTCGTCCCCTTGAATGGTCGGCAGCTGATCGTAGGTCACCAACGCGCCGCGCTCCTGGATCGTGACCTGCAGGTTGAACAGGCAGCGATCGAGCAACGCCGCCAGATCGACCGGCTGCAGCAATTGATCGGTGTTGCTGCCGACCCGCGAATAGGACAACAGACCGGTGATCAGCGTCTGCATGCGTTGGGCGCCTTCGACGGTGTAGGCGAGGAAGGAGTCCGCCTTCTCGTCGAACTTGCCGCGATAGCGCTCGGCCAAAAGCGACGAATAGACCGACAGCATGCGCAGCGGTTCCTGCAGATCGTGGCTGGCGATGTAGGCGAACTGCTCGAGTTCGGAATTCGATCGCGCCAGTTCCTCGGTCTTGCGGATGAGGACCTCCTCCGATTCCTTGGCGGCGGTGACGTCCTCGAGCATGCCGTCGATGAGGACAGCGCCGCCGTCGTTCGAAAGGGCCTTGGTCAGCGATGCCCAGATCTCTTGGCCGTCGCCGCAACGCAGGCGCGCGGTATGCGCCTGGACGTGGCCGGCATGGGTCAGGCGTTGGACCAGGTCGCTGCGTTCGCGAGGCCGGACGTAAACCGCGTTGAGATCGAGCATGGCTCCGATGGGCAGATGGAGCAGACGGTAGAAGGCGGGATTGGCCTCGATCAGCCGACCCTCGATGGTGGTACGGAAGACGCCGACATCGAGCCGGTTGAGCAGCCCCTCGAGTCGCGTCTCGAGCCGCACCGCGCGCTGCTCGGCAGCGGCGCGCAACAGTTCGCCCTGCTCGCGCACCTGGCGCGTCTTAAGGAAGAGGTCGATGAAGACCGAGACCTTGGCGCGCAGGATCTCAGGCACCACCGGTGAAAAGATGAAGTCGACCGCGCCCAGCGCGTAGCCGCGCGACATGTCGGTCTCGTTGTCGTTGTACGAGGTGATGAAAATGATCGGCGTGTGCTCGGTGGCCTTGCGGCCGCGGATCAGTTGGGCGGTCTCGAAACCGTCCATGATCGGCATCTTGACGTCGAGCAGGATGACCGCGAAGTCCTCCTTGAGCAGGCAGCGCAGCGCCTCGGGGCCGGAACTCGCGGTCACCACCGGCTGCCCGATGTCGACCAGCAACGAGCCGATCGCCATCAGCTTGTCAGCCTTGTCGTCGACCAGCAGGATCGCCGCCCGCCCGTCCGATACGGGGGGAGCCTGATCAGAGATTTCCTGGGCACTCGCGTTCACGCGCGATCCGCCGTGCGGAACAGCCAGACGCAGAGCAGCGACAGCAGCTTGTCGGTATCGACCGGCTTGGCGATGTAGTCCGAAGCGCCGGCTTCGATGCATTTCTCGCGATCGCCCTTCATTGCCTTGGCGGTCAGCGCGATGATCGGCAGCGAACGGAAGCGCTGGTTCTGGCGGATCGCGCGCATGGTGTCGTAGCCGTCCATCTCGGGCATCATGATGTCCATCAGGATGCAGTCGATATTCGGCGTCTTGCCGATCACCTCGATCGCGCTGCGGCCGTTCTCGGCCGACAGCACCACCATGTTGTAGCGTTCGAGGACGCTGGTCATGGCGAAGATGTTGCGGATGTCATCGTCGACCACCAGCACGCGTCGGCCGGACAGCACGACCTCGGGCTTATGCAGATTCTCGAGCATCATCTGCTTGGCCAGGGGCAGCGTCGACTGCACGCGGTGCAGGCAGATCGCCGTCTCATCGAGCAGGCGCTCGGGCGAGGCGAAGTCCTTGACCACGATCGAACGCACGACCCGGCGCAGGCGGGTCTCGTCCTTGCGGCCCAGGTCGCGGCCGGTGTGGACAATGATGGGCAAGCGGCGCTGGGCCGGAACCAAGTGCAGCTTTTCGATCAGCTCGACGCCATCCATGTCGGGCAGACCGAGATCCATGACCACGCAGTCGACATGTTCGCCTTCGAGCATGGCGACCGCCTCGGTGCCGTTACCGGCGCACAGGACGGTGACATCCGGGCCCGAGATCAGTTCGACCACCCGATCGCGGTGCACCTCGTTGTCCTCGACCAGCAGCAGGGTGCGGGTCGGACGCGCGGCGAAGGCCTTGACGTGCACCAGCAGTTCGTCGAGCACCTGCTGGCTGATCGGCTTGGGCAGCACGCTGATCGCACCCTGGCGATAGCCGCGCTCGGCGTGCTCGTCATTGGTCAGCACGTGCACCGGGATGTGGCGGGTGACGAGGTCGCTCTTGAGGTGGTCGAGAACGCGCCAACCGTCGATGTCCGACAACTTGATGTCGAGCGCGATCGCCGTCGGCTGGTATTCTCGCGCAAGGGTCAGCGCCTCGTTGCCGCGCGACGTCACCAGCACCTTGAAGCCGCGCTCGCGGGCGACGTCGACGACGTAGCGGGCGAAGGCGATGTCGTTCTCGACGATCAGC
>ENA-ORBV01009395-ORBV01009395.1-microbial-mat-metagenome-genome-assembly--contig:-NODE-9395-length-16073-cov-5.097587_pt1 | contig 16073 bp, 15 predicted proteins | sample MGYA00237777_ERZ505514 | MGnify/ENA primary metagenome ERZ505514 (study PRJEB26160, sample SAMN06269048) | microbial mat metagenome | isolation source: Oligotrophic lake microbial mat | place... | reverse complement strand
TGATACGGCGACCACCGAGATCTACACCTCTCTATTCGTCGGCAGCGTCAGATGTGTATAAGAGACAGGTGCTGCACCTACCAACCGAGCCTGCCCAACTTTCTTGTCGGCGGTGTCCTGGCCGACACCTCGGTCGCTGCAGGTCGCGCGCGGCTCGAAACTCTGATCGCAGCTGCTGATGGCGTGACGCCCTACGGCGTATTGAAGCCGGCAGCGCGGCCGTCCATGCCACCGCCGATCGCGAGCGGACCAATTCCCACGCGCGCGGAAGCCGAGGCCATGCGGTGCACCTTCTTCGATCAGGGCACCTGCACCATCTGGGCTTACCGCGAGCATCTCTGCTCAACGTTTTTTTGCTATTCGGTTGGTGGCCACACCGGCAGGGCGTTCTGGCGCCTGGTGGACGACTACTTGATGCTCGCCGAACGTGAGTTGTGTCTCTATGCCCTGGCCGAGCTTGGCTGGCCTGCCGAGGCGTTAGTGATCACCGACCCGTTGATCGATCGGCAACCGGCGGCGGGCAGCACCCCCGCTGAACGCCGCGCCCGGCTCTGGGGCGAATGGATGGGTCGCGAAGTTGAGCTCTACCTGGAGTGCTATCGGATTGTCGGCGGGCTTTCGCAAGACGCGACGCGGACGATCCTGGGATGGAAGGGCGAACGTCTTGAGCGCGCACTCGAAACCACGCTGCCGCGCTTCCGGCGCGACAACGCCCCGGAACTGATCACGGCTATCCTGCCGATCCGGTTCGCGGACTCCGACGACACGCAGGTCATTGTCACAGGCGCTCAGGGCGCGACCGTGCGCCTGCCCCGGTTGGTGGCCTTGTTCCTTGCACAATTTGATGGCGAACGGTCGACCAGCGAGATTGTGCGGCTCGCTGCCTCCCTGGACATCGACGTCGCCAATCACCTCGTTCCACTGCTCGCCGCTGGGGTTCTCCGTCAGGCGCGTTGAAACCACCCCTCGAACATGGCGAGTGAGCCCGCGTACGCCCACTCCAGATCGCGCCACCGCTCAAACGTCCTGACCGGCGCGAGCGCCGTGCCGGTGCAATGCAGGTACGCGGTGCGCAGCTCGCGAGGCACAACGGCGCTGAGGAGTGCCAGGCCCAGGCTGGTCGCGATGCGTTCGATCTCGGTCAGCGTGAAGTGATGCTCCCAAGGATGGAACAGCAGGTCGCGCGTCATGCCCAGGGTCGCCAAATCGTCCAGCGCGTCGGCTCGCAGCCACCCGCCCAGTGATGGCTCGGCGAGACGTTGCCGCAACCGGCGGACGTCGTGATCGGAGTTGGTGAGCCCCTCTGCCGCGATGATCGACCGAAGGCGTGTCACGGCCAGGCGAGCCGCCTTCCCGTAGACGGCAGCGCGCAGGGTCCCACCAGATTCGAGCACGGCCGCCAACTCGCGCCACGCCCGCTCGTGATCGCGAATGTGGTGGATGACGCCGACGCACTCGATGTGATCGAACCTGCGTCCCAAGGCCGGAAGATCGAGAATGTCGCCGCGAAGGAACGACAAGTTATTGACCTGGCACTCGGCAGCCTTGCGAATCCCGTGCGCGATGGACGCGGCGCTCAAATCGATCGTCGTCACCCTCATCTCCGGGTTGTCACGGGCAATCTGGATTGCATGCCGTCCGGTTCCGGCCCCTGCAACCAGCACTTGGTCGGCGCCGGCATGCGCACGGGTCCATTCCGGCGTGGCTGTCAGCCGGCGAATTCGCTCATCGATGGCCGGTTGTGTCTATGGTAACCGCAGCCACCTCGGGTAAGGGCTGTCCTCGTAGTGCTGCCTGACTGCGCGAGAGGCGTCATTGGCCTTGCCAAAGTGAACGACCTCGCGACGCAACCGGCGCTCCTCCATCGGCTCGTTCACACAACGTGCCACGAGTCCTTGAAGGTCGGCGTGAAACGCCGGCGCGAGCTCAGCGAGATCGGTGAACCGGCTGATCGTGGCGGGCGCCCGATAAAGGCCGCGCTGAAGGAACAGGCGCTCGGCCAGCTCGCGATGGCCCGAGGCGAGGGCATCGTCCAACTGGGCGGTCACCTGCTGGATCGCCGTAATCTCGCGGTCGTCTTCCGAAAATACGTATTCGTTGTTGAAGGCCTGCTGTGCAACGGCGATACAGAGCGGCCGGACGGCGGCCGGGCGCGGGTCAGGCACTGTTCCAGCGGCCAATCAGCGCTGATGTGGTCCGTCAGGAGGAGCAAGCACTGCGGATCCGACGCGAGCGCGTGCAGCGTGTCGCCGGTGACGACGGTGTCGCCGACGATCCCATGGCGGGTTCGCGCTACGAACCCGGCAGGATCTGCATCTGCCGCCAACGTCTCGCTCAGCTCCGTCACATCCATTGCGCCGCGCGGTTACTGTAGCGTAACGAGTCCTTGTCGCGGCGAAGTTGGCCGCAAACCTGCCGTTGGGGCACACTTGGGGGCATGGAAGCAGGATCGCTGGTCTCGCGTGACTCGGGCGAGTCGACCGGCGAAGACTTGCTGGCCTGGCTCCGCCAGGACGGCACGGCAGGTTCGTCTGGTGCCGACTGGGACGCGATCGTCGCGCTCGCGCGTGAGCAACGGGTCGTGCCGTTGCTGGCCACGCGCCTCGCCTCGGCCGGCGCGGTAGGCCGGATAACGCCGGAGGCGGGTGCATCGCTGACCGCCGACGCTCGGGCCATCGGCATGAGGGCCCTCGGTTACCAGCGCGACCTGGCGCTCATCCTGGCGGCCCTCGACTCGGTATCGGTTCCTACGGTACTGCTCAAGGGCGCGCACCTGGCGCGCGCGATTTATCCCAACCCCGGCCTGCGCGAGATGAACGACATCGATCTGCTGATCCGGCTGGCTGATGCGGCGCGCGGGTCGCAAGCCCTACGGGCGTGGGGCTATGACTTCGTCGCACCGTGCAATCCGGCGGACGGGCTCATCGGCACTCACCACTTCCCGCGCCTGATCAAACCCGGCGCGGCCCCCATCGAGCTGCACGTCACGCTCACGCCGACCGATGGCAGGCTCGCCATCGACACTGAAGGGCTGTGGCAGCGCGCCGAACCGCTGAAACAAGGCTCGCGACACGCCGCCCTGTGCCCGGAAGACTTGCTTCTCCACATCTGCACCCACTCAGCCTATTCACATGTCACGGAGTTCGGCCTGCGTCCTTTATGCGACGTCAGGGAGATTGTCAACGCTATTCCGTACCTCGACTGGACGGCCATCTGCCATCGCGCGCGGGAGTGGAGAGTGGCCAGGGGGACATTCCTGACGCTGTACCTCGCCGCCGACTGCCTTGGCGCGGAGGTGCCCGATTGGGTGCTGGCAGCGCTCCGGCCGGTTGACTTCGACGCGCGACTGGCGGCACTGGCGCGCACTCATCTGTTCACCCGCAAGACGCTGAGCGTGAGCGTGCCCATCGAGGCCACGCGCGCATACGCAGATCGGAGCCCGCTCGAGTTGGTCCGCCAGACCTACCGGAAGGTTGTCGTCTCCCGGGCTGAGTTGGCGGCACAGTTCCCTCAGATCGAGACCGCAAGATTCCCGTCGTGGTTCTATGTCAAACGGGCTCTCTCAATTGGTCGCCGCCACGCCTGGCTCCCCATGGCCGTCGCCAGACGGAAGGATCGCGAGTTGACGGCGATGATCGACCGCCGCAGCACCATTCTCCGGTGGCTGGAGGCGGAACGGCGAGCATGAAGATTCCGGACCTCCGGCAGTTGGCCTCGAGAACGAGTCGATCGACATCATCCTTCAGATCATCGCGCAGTTCGAGCGGCCAGCGGTCCTCTTCTCCGGAGGCAAGGACTCGATCGTGCTGACCTGGCTGGTTCGACGCACAATTTCCGGAGACGCTCGACTTCCGCGACGAGTTTGCCTCGCGCATGGAATGCGACCTGGTCGTACGGACGGTGCAGGCGTTGATCGATGCCGGCCGTATCGCCGAAGAGACCGGCCTCGGGGGCCAGCTGCAATCCGTTGTAGACGGTGACGCTTCTCGCCGTCCGCCGAGGCCGTGATCCTGACGACCACCGACGAGATCGACATCTCGCGCGGCGACATGATTGTCAGCGCCATCGTGCTGTGCTCGCTGGTGTCGCCGTATCGCGCCGACCGCGCCCGCGCGCGCGGCTTGTTACCCGAGGGCCGCTTCGTCGAGGTCCACGTCATGGCCAGCGCCGAAACGCGCCGCGCCCTCGATTCCCAAAGGACACTACGCGCGCGCCGCGGCCGGCCAGATCACCCAGTTCAACGACGTCTAGGCTCCCTAAGTGGAGCCCGTGCTGACTCTCGACACCGACGCCACGCCGGTCGAAGACGCGGCAGCGCGCCTCATCGCGCTGCTGCGCGAGCGCCGCTGGCTGAAGACGGCTACTTAACCACCGTCACTGCTCCGTGAGGGCACCGAGCTTGAGCACGGTGTTCCAATTGCGGGCGCTCCCGGTGGTGCCGAGATGCCTTTCGATCACCTTCATGGTGAGCTTCGAATTGCCGATGCCGTCAGGGTAGAGAAAGTAGGCGTGCCGGCCCTTGGCGTTCACCACCTCGCGACCCTTGATGGCGTCCTGCAACGCCTTGACCGCCGCGGCCGTCGGCGCCTCCTTCAGGCACATCAACACGGTGTGGCCGGGATCGAGCTTCGCTTCCTTCGGGAATGGATTATCGGCGATCGCCTGCTGCCATTCCGCGCCGGTGCGGACAAACCAGTCGGTCGTGAGTCCCAACGTCTTGGCCGCGCCCGTTTCGAGCAGCTTCTCAAGTGGCGCGGTGCCGCGAGGAGTACTTTCGAAGACCAGGTTGCCGCTCTGCAACACGCTCTGCGGATTCTTCATGCCGAGGTCTGCCAACAGCGCCTTCAGGTCCGACATCGACACCTTGTTGTGGGAGCCGAGATTGATGGCACGGAGCAGGCCGATGTAAGTAGCCATCGCTATGCCTTGCCGCGGCCGGGAGCCGGCCAGTAGGTGAGCTCTGGCTGGTGGCAGACGCCTTCGATGTCTTCCACGCGGCCCTGGAAGTATTTCTGCGCGTCGGCGATGGCCTGGTTGTAGACGGCGGGGCCAATCTCCTTCAAGCAGTAGTCGAGAAAGAGGCCGGCCTTCAAGTCGCCCATCTCTTCCTCGAGGTGCTCCGCGGCGTAGCGCTTGATCGATGCCTGCAAGCGCTTGAGCGTTTCGGGTGGCAACGCGATGGGCATTTCAGAAGCTTACTACCCAGTGCCGCTCCGCTTGCGGGCGCTCAGGCCAATGGCCAGGAACGCCGCCCCAAGGCCAATGTACGCACCCGATTGTCCGATGCTTCCCAAGGTGAGAAACGACGCGCCAATCCCGATCCACACCATGCCCCTCGTGCGCTTGAGCGCGGCGCCGCATCGCTCGAGGAACCCGTCGTTCTTCATAGTCGGCGCGATTGTGCCACAGGGTTATGTCGCCAAGACTACGACGTCTCAAGCGTCGGCAGCGGCACTTCGTTCGGAATCACTTTCGTGAACTGACCGCGCTGCATCAACTCGCGGCCCTTGCCGCCGCGACCGACGATCTCGTACTTGGTCGTGCTGATGGTCTGCTCGGCGCCACGCGACGTCTCCACCGTCAGCAGGTCGCGATCGCCGGTCGAGACCAGCGCGCCAATCACCTTGTCTTCGGGGAAGTCGATCTTGATCAGGATGACGCCGCGGCCGGGGCCTGACAGGAAGTTCACTTCCTCGACCGGGCACAACATGGCGCGAGCCGCGCTGGTCGCCGCGATCACCGTCTCGTCACCGGTGGTCAGCGACACCATCACCACTTCGGCACCATCGGCGGTGCGCGCATAGCGGCGGCCCGACCGGGTACTGGCCTCGACCAACCCCTGCAGCGAGAAGCGCATGGCATAGCCATCGCTCGTCACCGCCATGGCGTGGACCGGCGGGACATCGCCTTCCTTCCTGGCCTCGATCTTCCTGGCAATGCGCGGATCCAGGCTGAACGCGGCAATCACCTTCTCGCCGTCCTTGAACTTGAACAGCTTCTGCACCGGCTCGCCATAGCCGGTGGACGCCGGCACATCGACAATGCGGCTCGTGTAAGCGACGCCGAAGTTGGTGAAGAACACCATGGTGGCGCGCGTGCTGCCAATGGCCGCGGCCAGCACGCCATCGCCCTCGCGCAGGCGGGTGGTCGCCAGGTCCTTCACTTCCTTCTGCCGTTTCACCCAGCCGTCGCGCGAGACGATGATGACGTTGTCTTCTTCGACGATGAATGATTCGGGGGAGTACTCGACCTCTTCGGCCTCTTCGATCAGCGAGCGGCGCGGGTCGAGCTTGGGATTGCCGTACTTGGCCTGGATCTCTTCCAGCTCCGCGCGCACCAGCTTCCAGCGGCCCTCTTCGTCCTTGAGCAGGCCGGCAATCTGCAGCGAGCGCTTGCGCTTCTCGCGCAACTCGGTCTGGATCACCTGAATCTCCAGGCGCGCCAGCCGGTACAGTTTGAGTTCGAGAATGGCGTCGGTCTGGTCCGCATCGAGCGAGAACCGCTCGATGATCTTCTCGGCCGCGTCGGCCTTGCCGTCCGACTTGCGGATGATCCGGATGATCTCGTCGAGCGCGTCGAAGACCTTCTCGAAACCCTCGAGAATGTGGATGCGCCGGTTCAGCTGCGCGAACTCGTGCTCTAACCGGTTGGTCACCACCTCCAGGCGGAAGTGAAGGAAGTGCCACAGCATCTGCTTGAGGTCGAGGCGCTCGGGCCGGCCGGCCTCGGCGTTTTCGGTCGGCACCAGGCACGTCAGGTTCACGGCGAACGTGGTCTGCAGCGACGTGTGCTTGAACAGGTACGCCATCACCAGGTTGTCGTCGGCGCCGGCCTTCACATCCAGCTCGATCCGCACATCGTCGGTCGAGACATCGCGAACGTCGACCAGGTACGGCATCTTGCGGCTGAGGACAACGTCGCCGATCTGCTCGACCAGCTGCGACTTGTTCACCGCATACGGAATGCTGGTGATGTAGAGCTTCTTCTCGGCGCGCGCGGTGGGACCGGCCTCCCAGGTCGAGCGCAGACGGATCGAGCCCGAACCGGTCCGATAGATTTCCTTCAGTTCGTCTGGCGAGTTCAGGATCTGCCCACCGGTCGGGAAATCGGGTCCCTTGACCCAGCGACACAACTGCAACGTCGTGAGATCGGGATTGTCGAGCAGCTTGATCAGCGCCGTGATGATCTCGTTGAGATTGTGCGGCGGGATGTTGGTAGCCATGCCCACCGCGATGCCGGTGCTGCCGTTGATCAGCAGGTTGGGCACCCGCGACGGCAACACCACGGGCTCGCTCTTGGTGCCGTCGTAGCTGGGACGGAACGGGACGGTTTCCTGCTCGATCTCCTGCAGCACTTCGTCCGAGATCCGCGCCAGGCGGCACTCGGTGTAACGCATGGCGGCGGCACCATCGCCATCGAGTGAGCCGAAGTTGCCCGAACCATCGACCAACGGATAGCGCAACGAGAACGACTGCGCCATGCGCACCAGCGTCTCGTAAATCGCGCTGTCGCCATGGGGGTGGAAGTTGCCCATCACATCGCCGACCACCTTGGCGCACTTGCGGTGCTTGGCGTCAGCGGTCAGGTTCTGCTGCCACATCGTGAACAGGATGCGGCGCTGCACCGGCTTCAACCCGTCGCGGACGTCAGGCAGCGCGCGGGAGGTGATCACCGACAGCGCGTAATTCAGGTAGCGCGATTGCGCGGCCTCGTGAAGCGAGACATTGGTCGTGCCATCACCGCCACCACCCGAAATCGGTGGCCGCCCCCCAGCCGGCGGGCCACCGGCATCGTTGTTGTCGGGGAGATCGAACAGGGACGGTTCAGGTGTGCGTTTCGACATTCGCTCTTCACGGTTCGCTCTTCGCTCTCCGCTGAACTGCGAAGGACGAACAGCGAACCTCGTTCAAGGTATCAGTTTACCCGGATTCATCAGGTTGTTCGGGTCCAGCGCGCGCTTGATCGCGCGCATCACGTCGAGCGACGCCCCGTGCTCCTTCTCCAGGTACTTCAACTTGCCGATGCCGACACCATGTTCGCCGCTGCAGGTGCCGCCAAACTTGAGCGACCGTTCGACCAGCCGCTCGTTCAACCGGGAGATCTGATCGAACTCCTTCGGATCGTTGGCGTCGAGCATGAAGATCAGGTGGAAGTTGCCGTCGCCGGCATGGCCGACGAGCGGCGCGACGACACCGGCCTCGTGCAGGTCGGCCTGCGTCTCGAGAATGCACTCGGCCAGGTGCGAGATCGGTACGCAGATATCTGTCGTCCAGGCGCGGGCGCCCGGGCGAGAGGCCACGGTCGCGTAGTAGGCGTTGTGCCGGGCAGTCCAGAGCGTCGCACGGTCTTCAAGCGTCGAGGCCCACTGAAAGCCCTTGGCGCCCTGCTCGCGGGCAATCTCCTCGACCGCCTTGATCTGCTCGTCCACCATCACGTCGCTGATGCCGTGAAACTCGAAGAACAGCGTCGGCGCAATCGGATAGTTGGTCTTCGAGTAGGCGTTGACGACGCGCAGCTGTGCTTCGTCGACGATCTCGATGCGCGCGACGGGAATGCCAAGCTGAATGGTCTGGATCACGGTCGCGGCCGCGCCGGCCATGGTTTCGAACGGGCAGACCGCGGCACGCACCGCCTCGGGCTTGCCGTAGAGCCGCAAGGTGACGTCGGTGATGACGCCAAGCGTGCCTTCTGAGCCAACGAACAGCCGCGTCAGGTCGTAGCCGGATGACGACTTCCTGGCCCGACCGCCGGTTGTGATGATCTGGCCGTCGGCCAGCACCGCGGTCAGCCCCAGCACGTTCTCGCGCATGGTGCCGTAGCGCACCGCCGTCGTGCCAGAGGCGCGCGTCGCGGTCATGCCGCCGAGCGTCGCGTCTGCGCCGGGGTCGATCGGAAACATCAGGCCGGTGTTCTTCAAATGCGCGTCGAGCTTCAGTCGCGTCAACCCGGCTTCGACGGTGATGTCGAGATCATCTGGACTGAGGCGCAGCACGCGCGTCATCCGCGTCATGTCGATCGACACCCCGCCGTGGATGGCGTTGACGTGGCCTTCGAGCGAACTGCCCATGCCGAACGCCACGATCGGCGTACCGTGCGCGGCGCAGATCGTGACGATGGCGCTGACCTCTTGGGTGGAGGTCGGAAAGACGACGGCGTCAGGCAGGCCAGCGGCGTGCCAGGACTCGCCGTGCGAGTGGTGTTCGCGGACAGAATCAGCGGTCGACACGCGGTCGCCGAGCAAGATCCTCAGTTGATCGATCACGCGTCATTATAGGAGCCAGTTGCGAGTCTGGCTACATGTAGCTACAATTGACGCCATGGCAGGCATCGGCATCCGTGAGTTGAAGAACAACCTCAGCCACTACGTCCGTCAGGTCGAGGCTGGCAAGCGGATCTCGGTCACCGCGCACGGACGCGTCGTCGCCGAGCTGGTTCCGCCGGGGACCGCCGCGGCGACCAGTCGGAAGAAGCTGAGCCGATACGAGCAGCTGGTCGCCGATGGCGTGATTCGCCCCGCACTCGAACAGGGCGATCCGTTTGAGGGCGAAGACCTCGGGCCGCTGCTGGCACCCGGCGAGGGCCTGGCCATTCTCGACTGGTTACGAGAGGACAAGTAGGGCGCCCGCATGGAACCTCAGCTCGCCGGCGGCGTGAGCTTTCGATATGTCGAGTCCAGCGCCCTGGTCGCAGCTGGTCTTGAGGGCGACGCGACCGCGATGCGAGCCATTCGCGGCGAGGGCGTGAGAGTCGTCTCGGCTCTCACGTTGGCCGAAACCCGTCGAACATTCGCGGTCGCGGTGGTCCGCGGCCGAATCTCGCACGATCAGTTGCGTTCGCGACTCGCCTGGCTGCGACGATTCGAGCGCTTCTGCGAGATCATCGACGTTTCGTCGTCGGTCTTGGCGAGGGTGGGGCGTCCGTTTTCAGTGGAGCCCGTGCGATCGCTCGACGCCATCCATCTGGCTACGGTCGAGACTATTGAAGCCGACCCCTCGCTCGTCGCCGTCGTCACCCGTGACCGGCGCGTGAGAGAGAACGCGGTTGCGATGGGATATCACGTTGAGTAGGCGCCAGTGATGATCACACCGAAGACGCTGTCGTTTCTCCGCTCGCTCAAGCGCCACAACACGCGCGAGTGGTTTCACGCCCGCAAAGATCAGTTCGAGGCGCACTGCCGCGGACCGATGGTCGCGATTGTTGAACGGCTCGCCGTCGACCTGCGGTTATTTGCACCAGAGCTGATCGCCGATCCGAAGGTGTCGCTGTTTCGGCAGTATCGCGACACCCGTTTCAGTCACGACAAGACGCCGATCAAGACCAACATCGCGGCGACGTTCCCCAACCGGACGCTGGGCCGCATGACTGGCGCCGGGCTGTACTTCGAGGTGGGTCCCGACTACGTGTGGATCGGCGGTGGCGCCTATCAGCCTGACAGCTCGCAGCTCCACCTGATCCGCGAGCACATCGTTGCCAACTACCGACGCTTCGATACTCTGGTCAAGGCGCCGGCATTCAAGAAGATTGGCGGGTTGAAAGGCGACACCCTGACCCGTGTGCCGCGCGGGTTCGACAAGACCCACAAGGCGGCGTCGTACTTGATGCACAAGCAGTTCCTCGGGTTCCGCGAAGAGCCCGCAGCGTTTGCGACGTCGAAGGACTTCTACAAGCACCTGTTGGCGACGTTCAAAGCATTGGCGCCGCTGGTGCAGTTCCTCAATGAGCCACTGGTCGCGGCGGAAACGCAGTCGCGCAGAGCCCACCTGCTGGGCGAATGAGGCCCGGCTATCGCCGGACCTACATCTTCGGGCGGGTGGCGATGAAGAACAGCACGGCGCCCGCAGCCAGCGCGCCCGCACCGGCCGTCAGCTGCGCCTGACTGGCGCCCGCCAGAATGCCCAGCGCGACGATCGAGGCCACGATCGGGATCACCGGGCCGAGAGGCACGGTGAACTTCGCCGGGGCGACCGCCCCGTCCACATCACTTCCGCCTTCGCTAACGCTATGGCGGACAGGGAAGTGCGCGCCGACTTGCGCGGCGATCTCGCGATCGTGCTTGCGCAGCACCAATGTCGCGGCGCACACGGCGAGGTACATCACCAACCGCGCAATCGCGCTGACCGCGGCCAGGGCCACGAACGATCCGGTCAGCGCCAGCGTCAACGCAATCACCGCCGTGAACAGGATCGCGTTCGACGGCGTCTGGTAAGTGGGATGGACCTTCGCAAACCACTTCGGCAAGTCGCCGTTCTCGGCGAGCGCGAACAGCGTGCGCGACCCGTTCAGGATCTGGCCCATGTTATTGCCAGTCATGGAGGTGGCCGAGCCGATCGCAACCATCAACGCACCGCCGGCTCCCAGAAAGATGGCCGCGGTATCGGCCAGCGGCGTGCGACTGGCGCCCAGATCGGGCAGCACGCCAGTAACCACGAGTGAGGTCAGCGACATCACGATCGACACCGTGATCAGGGTGGCGACAAACGCGAACGGCACGTCGCGCCGGGGGTTGGCCGCTTCGCCGGCCAGCACGCCGGTGACCTCGTAGCCGCCATACGCGAAGATCAACAGGATCAACGCGCTGGACAGTTGCTGCTGCGTGACCGCCGGCATCTCGGCAAAGCGCGCCGGCTCAATGAACCAGATACCGGCGAGGATGACGATGGCGAGTGGCACGAGTTTGCCGATGGTGAGCGCGTTCACGACCCACGACGACTGCTTGATGCCGCGCACGTTGATCCACGTCACGGCAATGGTCAGCCCGGCAATCAACGACATTCGCGGCAGGCCGATGGCCAATGCCGGCCAATAGAACGCCAGCGCCAGGGCCAGGCCGTTGGCCACCGACGCCTGGCTGGTGACGCGCGTGAACCACATCATCCAGCCCACTTCGAAACCGACAAAGCGGCCAAAGGCCGCGCGCGCGGGCAGGTACGGGCCGCCGGTTTTCTCGAAGCGGCTGCCGACTTCGGCGAAGCACAACGCAATCGACAGCGACAGCAGGCCGACGGCCATGAACGCGAATGGCCCCCACGGTCCCACCAGCCGCGCCACGTCGGCGGGCAACAGGAAGATGGCGCTGCCAATCACCTGGTTCACGCCAATCGCGGTGAGGTCCCAGCGGCCGAGCGCGCGCTTCAGGGCGGGTGCGTCAGCTCCAGCCATTCGTCTCTTTCTCGCCCGTGATCATCTCCTTGATACGGGCGGCCAGCGTATCGGCCGTGAACGGCTTCATCAACAGGTTCTCGGCGCCGGTGGGATCCACGCCGGAGCCGGCGCGCTCAGGATGACCGGAGATGAACAACACCTTCAGGCCAGGTCGAATCAGCTGCGCCTCTTTCGCAAGGTCGGCGCCGTTCATGCGCGGCATGACGACATCCGTGACGAGCAGGTCGATGGTGTCCTGGTGTTGCAGGAACAGCTCGAGGGCGGCCCGGCCGTCTTCCGCATCGATCACCGTGAAGCCTCGCCGGCCGAGCTCGGCGACCACCAACCGGCGCACCGATCGATCGTCTTCCGCCAGCAGGATCACCCCCTCGCCCTTGACGGCGGCGGCGCTCGGCGCCGTGAGCGCCGGGAGGTTCGGCGCCTCGGTCTCGTCTTCGATACGAGGGAAATAGACGTGGAATGTGGTGCCCTTGCCCACTCGGCTCTCTACCGCGATGTGTCCGCCGCTCTGGCGCACAATGCCCTGCACCATCGACAATCCCAGTCCGGTGCCATGGCCAGAGTCCTTGGTCGTGAAGAACGGCTCGAACAGGCGATCGCGAACCTCGGGCGCCATGCCGACGCCGGTGTCGCGCACCGACAGGCTGACGTGCGGGCCAGGAATGACATCGAGATGCTCACTGCCGAGTTCGACGTTGGCCGTCTCGATCGACAGCAAGCCACCCTGCGGCATGGCGTCACGGGCGTTGACGACCAGGTTCATCAGCACCTGGCCGATCTGCGCACCGTCGGCGCGAATGTTCGACAGGCCGGGGTCGAGATTGAAACTCAGACGGATCTCGGGGCCGAGCAGGCGCCGGATCAGATCCTCCATGTTCGCCACCACCAGGTTGAGATCCACCGTGTGGGCGACCGCGGCCTGGCGGCGGCTGAACGCCAGCAGTTGCTGCGTCAGGCCCGACGCGCGCTCGGCGGCGCGCCGAATCTCGATGGCCGACTTCTGCCACTGGGATCCGGGTGGCACTTCGTCGATCAGCTCGTCGCTGTAGCCCAGCAACACGGTGATCAGGTTATTGAAGTCATGGGCGATGCCGGTGGCCAGACGGCCGACGGCTTCCATTTTCTGGGCTTGCCGCAGTTCGTTCTCGAGCCGATCACGCTCGCTGAGATCGCGCGCGATGGCGGTGACACCGACGATCTGGCCATCGCCGACCAGCACGCGGGCGTGCACGTCGATGGGAATGCGCGCGCCCTTGCGCGGCACCAGTTCCGAACGGAAGGCTCGCGGCGTGCTGTCGGAGCCCTCGGCGATCAGGTTCGTGATCGCATCAAGGTAGTCGGAGCCGAAGATCCAGTTGGGATCCAGCATGCGCAGCTCTTCGCGGGCGTAGCCTACGGCCTGCTCGCCGGTGCGATTGATGGTCGAGACCCGCCCGCGGCGATCGTGCACCACCAGGATCTCGCTCGATCGCTCGAACAGGTCATCGAAGCGCGCCTTCAGCGCCGACTCGCGCGCCAGCTGGCGGCGAATGGTCTTCTCCTTGACCCGCCCGGTGCGATACGCCAACCCGGCCGCCACCACGGCGATCGCCGCCACGGCCAGGCTCAGCCAGGCCCAACTGGGGATGGTCGACGCGAGCGGCAGCATCGGGCTGGCCGCCACGATGGTCACGTCACCGGCATCGCGCAGCTGCAGGCGGAACGACCGCGGGGCGCGCTCGCTATCGACAATCACCGCACAGATGCCGGTCAGCTGCACGCGCTGACCCGGGCCCAGGCCCGCAGGCAACTGGGCGGCGCGATCGATTGGCAGATAGGCGTTGAAGATCACCGTGCCGTCCTGAATCACCAGGGTCTGCTCGTCACGACCGCGTTCGATCTCCAGGAACGTGCCCTCGACCCGGACCAGATCGGCGTCATACGAGCCGTCCATCAACTCACCGAGCGTCGCCGCGGTGGCGGCGGCGGGCGGGCCGGATTCCACCCGGCGATAGATCGCGTCAGCAAGAAACGGGCTGAAACCATCCATCTCCGGAAAGCCAACGACCTCGATGCGGTCGCCCAGCTGGAGCGGGGTGTCCTGTGCCGACTCGACGCGAATGGGTTGGGTGTCGGTCCTGAGATGCAGCGACCGACCAGCACGCTGACGGGTGACGACGCCGCGGACGCGCGCGCGACGCATCATCTCGCTGTCTGGGGGCTGCCGTCGCAGGTCGGCGACATTCAGCTCGGCGACGTCATAGGGATCCGCGGGCGGCGCCGTGACCAGACTCGCCGGCGACACCGCGATCAGCTCGCGGCGCTGCAACGTGCGGTCCTCGGCCATCATGTGCGACAGCACGCCTTCAGTCCGGACAATGGCGTCGACCGGGGTCTGATCCTCACCCACACCCTCCGGCTGGATCACCACGAGCGCGCCGTCGACGGTCCGGACAGTCACCTCGACGCCGGTTGGCAGAGTGCGCACGGCGCGAACCACACCCTCGGCGGCAATCAGCCGCGCATCGGCTGTCGTCCGGTCGCTGCCCGGCTCGTCGCCAAGCCAGGCCGCTATGCAGGGCCGTTGACTTCGGCGAATCCGGGCCGGTTTGCCACGGCCAGGATTCGCGTGGCGGTCCTGCATCCGGATCATTTCGAAACGGGCCTGACCCACGAGGTGACGCGCGCCTCCTTCCGCGCCATCGAATCGATCTCCGGCGTCGCCGCCGACATGGTCTTCCTCCCTTGGTCCGACCTTGATGACCGCCTGTCGGCGCATCACGCCGCGCCCTGGGGAATCGAATCCGGCGCGCCGCTCGATGCGTTCGATCTCCTGTTGTTCACGCCGGCCACGGCGCTGCAGTACGTGCACCTGCCACGGCTCCTGGCTCGCGCGGGTATCCGGCCGGACTGGCAACGTCGGGCTGAAGCCGGTGATGGCGGGACCGTTCCCCTCGTGGCCGCCATCGGGCCACTCATGGCCAATCCGCTGCCGTTGGCCGACCTGGTTGATTGCGTGTTCCTTGGCGAACCGGAGGGGGTGCTGCCGCAAGTTGCGCGGGCGCTCGTATCCCTGTGCGCCGAGGGTGCCGGCTCCATGAATTCCGTGACTCGTCGGGAAGAGCGACTCGCCGCCATCGAGTCCCTTCCCGGCGTGGCACGGACTGATCGTGATTTCTCGGCGATCGCGCCGGCGCTGGCATCGGAGTCGATGCTCGCGCTCACGGATCCCCTGATCCTGCCGCTGGTTGAGGCGTCCGGCGAAGGTCTTCGCCTGGCGATCCGTGTCGGCGATTGCGGCGAGACATTCCGTCATGTCTGGCGTCCCGCGGCATCGGCCTGGGTGCGCTCGGCGGACGAGGCGCTGGCCTCGGTCGATCGCGTTCTCAAGGAGACGGGCCTCGAACGGATCGACCTGGTCGGCGATGCGCCGCGCCTTCATCCGGCGCTCCAGCCGCTGGTCGAATCGATCAACCGGCGCTTTCCCGGGGTTCGGATCGGGCTGGATGATTTCGGGCTCTCGGAGCCTCGCCCGGCGCTGGCCCGCGAGATCCTGCGCGGCAAGCGCGGGCCCGTCGTGATGAGCCCCTGGGCCGCGACGGAACGGCTGCGGGCAACGCTGGGCTTAAGCGGTACGAACGACATGCTGGTCGAGGCGGCGTCGGCTGCGCGCACTCGATGGTGATTTCGTAACCGTAGCGGATCAGCACTTTTTCAGGCCTCGCGATCAAGAGCGGCGCAAGGCCGGCTTTGCGCCGGTCCATGCTGACCGAAAGAGCCTAGCGGAGACGGCTGCGAGGGGAAACGAATTTCGGCCGTGTCGCCACGCTTGGCCAAATTATCTCGGATTCAAACTTTGTTGGTAATTTCCTGTTCATGATTGACGTTCCGGCGGGCGTGTCGCCTTCGGTCTGTTTTGTTCTGCGTACAGG